>Ga0181375_1000003_pt1 | contig 374859 bp, 367 predicted proteins | sample LowvirmetaG_FD_130090 | JGI IMG/M metagenome (GOLD analysis project Ga0181375, IMG submission 130090) | Marine viral communities from the Subarctic Pacific Ocean - Lowphox_11 viral metaG | ecosystem: Environmental > Aquatic > Marine > Oceanic | place: Subarctic Pacific Ocean | collected... | reverse complement strand
CGCCTTCGCGCTGATCCTCGGCAATTTCGCGCTCCTGTCGGACGTCGTGTTCATGAGCTTTGCGCAGCTCGGCCTCAATGCCACCGGCGGCACGATCACCGCTGACGATATCATGAAACCCGGCTTCGTCGCGGCGACGGGTTTCGATGCGGCGCTGCCCCTGCTTGACGAAATCGAAAAGCTCACAGGCCCGATCGCCTTCTTCCAGAACATTGTCATCATCGCGGTTCTGTTCCTCGCCTGGATCATCACGCTGCTGGCGTTCTTCTTCCTGGCGATCCAGCTCTTCGTGACAATAATTGAGTTCAAGCTGACGACGCTGGCCGGGTTCGTGCTGATCCCGTTCGCGCTCTGGAACAAGACCTCGTTCCTCGCCGAAAAAGTGCTCGGTAACGTCATCGCGTCCGGCATCAAGCTCATGGTGCTGGCGATCATTGTCGGCATCGGCTCGACCATCTTCGGATCGATCACATCGACCTTCCAGCCGGATGAGGTGACGCTTGAACAGGCAGCTTCCGTCATCCTCGGATCGCTCTCCCTTCTCGCGCTCGGCCTGTTCGGGCCTGGGATCGCGACGGGCCTCGTCTCCGGCGCACCACAGCTTGGGGCTGGTGCCGCCATCGGCACAGCCGCCGGTGTCGCCGCCGGAACGGTCGCGGGCGGCACGCTCGCCAAGGCGGGGATTGGAGCGGCTGCGGGTGGCACGCGCAGCGCGGTCGGCGCGGCAGCGTCCATGGCAGGCGGCGCCCGTACGGCTTACCAGATGAATTCTGCCGCTTCCGGCAAGACCGGTGCCGCCGCCAAGATGGCGGGCATGAGCGGTGTCGCAGGCGCAGGCGTTCGCGCCGCCGCCTCGGGTGCCAAGGGCTTTGCACGGCGGGCCTTTGGAACTCCAAGTGAGCGTCATCAGGCCGGAGCACGCGCTGCCTTTGCGGCGACGGGCGGTACGGGCGCGCCAAATGCAGGTCCTGCCAATGGGCAGAACTCATCCCCGGACTGGGCCCGGCGTATCCGCCGCGACCAGTCAACCCGTGATGCCGGGATGATGGCGGCCTCTGCCGTGCGCGACGGCGACCGGCCCGGCGGCGGGACTTCGATACAACTCAGGAACGACGAGGACTGACATGAAGCTCTGGAGGCGAACTTCCACCCGCTATGGCGAGACACCGGAACCGGTCACCCCCTACCAGCGCGCCGCGCAGGCCTGGGACGACCGGATCGGGTCGGCGCGCGTGCAGGCGGCAAACTGGCGGCTGACCGCACTGGGCAGCCTTGCCCTATCGTTCCTGCTCGCAGGCGGCCTTGTCTGGCGCTCCACCCAGTCCTTCGTCACGCCCTATGTGGTCGAGCTGACCGGCGAAGGCGCCGTGCGCGCCGTCGGCCCGGCCGACGGACGCTATGAACCGACCGATGCGCAGATCGCGTTCCACCTCGCAGAATTTGTGAAGAATACGCGGTCCATCTCCATCGATCCGGTGGTCGTCCGGCAGAACTGGCTGAAGGCCTATGCCTATGCGACCGACCGGGCCGCTGCGACGCTGAACGACTATGCCCGTGAGAATGATCCATTTGCGGATCTCGGACGGCGCTCTGTGTCTGTCGACGTGGCGAGCGTCGTGCGGGCGTCGGACGACAGTTTCACCGTCCGCTGGCGCGAGACCGCCTACCGGAACGGCACCGAGACCGGCCAGTCGAACCATACCGGCGTGTTCTCGATCATCATCGACCCGCCGCGCACCGAAGAAGCCCTCCGGGCCAATCCCCTCGGCCTCTACGTCCACGGCCTCAACTGGTCGAAAGACCATCAATAGGAGCACTCCCCCATGAAACGCCTTGCCCTGATCCTCCTCGCCTCGACGGTCCTTGCGGCCTGCGAGACGTTCCCTGCCGCCGTCGGTCCCGACATCACACTTGATGAGCCGGATTATGTCGAAGACCTCTATCTCGCTCCTGACGCGGAAGAGATCGATATCGCCGGCGCGGACGTTTCCCCGACCCCGGTCGTCTACCGGACCTATACGCCGACGACCGTTACTGGCGCGATGCCCGGACAGCTGAAGCCCATGCCAACGGAGGCAGAGGCGCCATCCCTCAAGCCCTACCAGGCCATTGAGACCGCAAACGGCAAGGCGGCGATCGAGCCTTCGCTCGACAATTACATGAACGCAATCCAGGTCTATCCCTATACGGTCGGTGCGCTCTACCAGGTCTATTGCGCGCCGGAGCAGGTCACCGACATTGTCCTGCAGCCCGGCGAGGAACTCGTGTCCGTCTCAGCCGGTGACACAGTTCGCTGGGTACTCGGGGATACGGTCTCAGGGACCGGAACGGACGCCCAGGCGCACATCCTGATCAAGCCGACGCAGGCGGGCCTGAAGACCAACCTCATCATCACGACGAGCCTTCGCGCCTACCATCTTGAACTGCGCGCGTTCGAAGAAACCTATATGGCGGCTGTCTCCTGGCGCTATGCCGACCAGCAATTGGTAACGCGGGTGGCGCGGTCTGGGCCGGCAGGTGCGTCGGAATCGCCGTCGTCTGCGGGGTTGCAGCTCGACCGGCTGAAGTTCCGCTACGACCTTGATGGCGATTTTCCTCACTGGCGACCGGACCGCGTGTTCGATGATGGTCGCAAGGTCTATATCCAGTTCCCGGCTCGGCTCGACCAGGGTGAGGCCCCGGCTCTCTTCGTCATCGGCCGGGACGGCAAGTCCCAGCTCGTGAATTATCGCATGTCCGGCGACTATTATGTCGTTGACCGCCTGTTCGCCCGCGCCGAACTGCGTCTCGGCGAAAAACGCCAGGATGTCGTGAAGATCGCACGCAATGACATTGGCAGCGCGAAGCCATGACAGAGGCCGTTTCTCCTCCAGCCCAACCGCTCGAAATCCGCGGGCGCCCGAGACCCGTGAAGCGGTTCTCCAAACGGGCGCTGATGATCCTGCTCGGAACCGGCAGCGCAATCGTGCTTGGCTCGCTAGCCTTTGCGCTGCAGGGACCGAAGGAAGGCACTGACGGTCCGGCGCGGGAGCTTTACAATACCGGTCATAATCCAGAGGCGGATGGATTGGCCACGCTTCCGAAATCCTATGGTGAGATTGCGCCGGAAGACGATATCCTCGGGCCGCCGCTGCCGGGAGACCTCGGCACGCCAATCCTGAAGGCGCAGCGTGAAGGGCGGATGGGATTGCCTGAGCAGGATGCACCTCAATCTGACCCCATGCATGAACAATTGGCGGAGCTCGAGGCAGAGTTGCGGGCGCGTGAAGCAGCGCTCTCCGATGCGGCGCGCGGGAGCGGAGTGTTTTTCCAGGTGGGATCAGGCGCAGGAGCGAAGAGCATCGGCAGTTCAGTTGCGGCATTGTCAGCGCCTTCGCTGAACTTTCCAGACCTCTCGGCATTTGCGCCATCTGACGGCAGCGCGTTCGGGTCATCCTTAAGTGAAGACCCGAACCGTCAGGTTCGCAAGCTTGACTTTCTCGGTGCCGAGCCTGATCCGTCGATCTACAATCCGCATCGGCTGGAAACGCCGGTCTCACCTTACCAGCTGATGGCGGGAACAATTATTCCGGCAACCCTGCTGACAGGCGTGAACTCCGATCTTCCGGGCCAGATCATCGCGCAGGTGACGAGCCCGGTCTACGATACTGTCACGGGCGAGACAGTACTCGTACCACAGGGCGCGCGCTTGATCGGGCGCTATGACAGCGTCATCGCATTCGGCCAGTCACGCGCACTCCTTGTATGGAGCCGGATCGTCATGCCGGACGGATCCTCCATCCGGATTGACAATCTCGCCGGGGTCGATGCGCGCGGCTACGCCGGGCTCGAAGACAAGGTCGACTATCATTCCTGGAAACTGCTGCAGGGTGTCGCACTGTCGACACTGCTGGGTGTCGGCTCCGAACTCGCAAGCGATGACGAAGGCGACATTGCCCGGGCGCTTCGCCGTTCGGCACAGACCGGCGCCAATGAGGCCGGTCAGGAAATCGTGCGCCGCAATCTCGACGTCCAGCCCTCGATCACGATCCGGCCTGGCTGGCGGTTCGGCATCCTCGTCAACAAGGACATTGTCCTGAAACCCTATGAAGGAGGAGACCAGCCATGAGTGACATCAGTTTGAAGATCGGGGCGTTGCCCGACCGGACACCGCAGAAACTGACGGTGCTCGTCGATCCCCTGCTTGCGTCGGAGTTGGACGCGTATGCGCGGATCCATTCGCAGAAGTACGGGGCGGAAGTTTCGGCCTCGGCACTGGTGCCGCTGATGTTGGAAACCTTTCTGGCGAGTGACACTGGATTCCGGAAGGCAAAAAAATCTTGATCGCGACGGCGACGGATCATCGTCAGATTGTGGAGTATAACCAATGGCAGAAGGCAAAACCAGTGAAGCCGATTTCACCAGTGAGACAAGCTGGCTAACACCCAAACAGTGCGCCGACCTTACTGGGTGGACCGTGTCTGGTCTGGAAAAACGCCGGGTACGCGGTCAATGGCCCCCATTTTCCATACGCGCCGGTCGTCCGCGATATCCTGGAGACTATATCCGGCGGCAATTCGCCGAGGCAGTGGTGACCAATACCGTTCAGGCGTCGACTACCAGCGACAAATTTTAGCAGCCCCATGGTCATAATCGCGGCCCGGTGTGTTGACCGCGATTGAAGGTCTTCCAATTGGCATAATGCAGTAAGTATTGACTTTTACCGGCATTTTTGTATTTTGCCGGTAAATGACTATCCAAGAACTTCCTCTTGTCATCCAGACCAGTTACGCCGAGCTGCTGGATCAGCTGCGGCTGGCCACAGCGTCCGACTTTCCGGAAGGCTCGACCTTCCGAAAGAGAACCATCTCCGGCAAGAACTACTGGTACGTTCAGGAACCGACGACCCCACAGGGACGTCCACCGGAACGATATCTGGGTGTTGACACACCAGAGCGCCGTACCGCCATTGACAGCGCGATGAGTGCGAAGGCCCATGCCGATACGCGCAAGGCGATCCGTCGATCGCTTTCCGGCGCCGGCCTGCCCGAGCCAGATGGGCTGACGGGAGCCGTTATCGAGGCGCTCGCGGATGCAGGCGTGTTCCGTTTGAGGGGCGTGATTGTCGGCACAATCGCGTTCCAGACCTATGCCGGCCTTCTCGGTGTCAAGCTGCCGAGCGTCGCCATACGAACCGGTGATGTCGACCTTGCCCAAGACTATGGCGTGTCAGTTGCGCTCAATGATTCACTCGACGTCTCACTGATTGATGTCCTGAAAACAGTCGACGCGGCGTTCGCGCCGGTCCCCTCCCTTGCGGGCCCCAACATTGCAACAACGTACGCTCGCCCCGGTGGATACCGGGTAGACGTCCTGACGACAAATCGCGGCCCTGATCGGGACGCCCCAGTTAACCTGCCCAGCCTCAGATCCGATGCGCTGCCCTTGCGTTTTCTGGACTTCCTGCTGAGAGACACGGTCGAAGCAGCGATCCTCACGCGCTTCGGAGCACTCGTAAACGTTCCATCCCCGGAGCGGTACGCTGTCCACAAACTGATTGTTTCAACCATGCGGAAGGACACTGGCGAGAGTGCCGTAAAGTCCGACAAGGATATTATTCAGGCTGGCCTTCTCGTCGAAGCGCTCGTTGCCAAACGCAGGCAAGACGATCTGATCGGCGCCCTCAACGAGGCCGCCGCGCGAGGACCGGCCTGGCAGGAAAGGCTCAGCCAGGGCGCTGCACGCCTTGGGAATGAATCACGGGAAATCATTCAAACACTCCTGGAAGCAGACAACTGACCTGCTCTGTCAAAAATTTCGCCTCATACGGTGGAATTCTTGGAGGGGGTAATTCAATAGCCTAAAGCACCATAATGGTTGCGCACGGGGCCAAGCTTCGCTATTCCGGCTGCATTGTAACTCAGACGGTGGCTTATTGGTGGCTTGGCGTTTGGAGGTATTGCGGAAAGCGGGGTCCAAACCCACTTAATGCATTGTTTTTTAAGGGGTCTTGCGAAAGATTCGTTCCGCCAACTTTCTGGTTTGGGACCAGAGGGTCGGAGGTTCGAATCCTCTCGCTCCGACCAATAACTTCTCGACGAAACGAGGCGGTCAGATGGAAGCGCGGATCTACAGACCCAGCAAAAGCGCCATGACGTCCGGTCGCGGCAATACCAAGGCTTGGGTCCTCGAATTCGTAAAACCCGGTGCACATCGCAGTGCCGACCCCGTAATGGGCTGGACCAGCATCGACGACACATCTGGTCAGATCCGCCTCGAATTTGATACACAGGATGAAGCCGTGGAATATGCGCAGCGCGAAGGCATGACATTCCGTGTCGAAGAATCACGTGAGCGCAAACGTCTTGTAAAGACGTATAGCGAGAATTTCGCGTTTGACCGCAAGCAACCCTGGACGCACTAAGGCGCGTCACTAGCGTGGCCCCTTAGCTCAACTGGATAGAGCACCGGACTTCTAATCCGACGGTTGCAGGTTCAAGTCCTGCAGGGGTCACCACTGATTCGAAGTTTAGCGGCACACCTCCCCGTCCCCAACGAAAAAGACCGGAGCTTTCGCCCCGGTCTTTCAGTCGCTTCAAAGCAGATGGCGATCAGGCGCCAACGACTTCCGGCAGCGCCTTGCAGAAGCGCTCCACATCTTCGATCTTGCCCATCGAAACGCGTGTCCAATCTGTGTAATCCATGTACTGGCCGCGGATATAGATGCCACGATCCTTCATGGCCTTGGCCACATCGTTCGCTGGCTTGCCTGACTTAAAGTAGACGAAGTTCGTCTGCGACGGCAGGTATTCCAGGTCGAGCGCATCAAGCGTGGTGAGAACCATCTTTCGGCCCTCAACAATTTTGCCCTTCGAGAAGTCGAGGAAGGTGGTGTCATCGTAGCTGCCGATTGCAGCAGCAAGACCGACGCCGGAAATCCATGACATGGCGGTGGACTGGATCTTGGCGGCAATTTCTGGCGACGAGATAGTGTAGCCAACGCGAATACCGGCCATGCCGTAAATCTTCGAGAAGGTACGCGACACGATGACATTGTGTCCTGCCTTCACAAGGCCAATACAGGTGTTGCCATCAGGATCGTCAGCCAGTTCCATATAGGCTTCGTCAACGAGCACAGTCGTGAGCTTGGACATGCGCACCACGGCCGCTTTCAAGGCAACCGGATCAGCAACCAGGCCGGTCGGGTTATTCGGGTTGCAAAGCTGCACGAGGCCGGTGCTCGTCGTAACCTTCGCTTCGATTGCGGCCAGGTCGGTGCTCATGTCAGGCGCAAGCGCAACACGATCAATTTCCGCCATGCCGAGGTTCACGGCGTAAAGTGCCGTCGTGTCCCAGAATAGGCGCGGCGCAACGATGGGGCCGTTCTTGCCATAGATCAGGGCGATGGCGCTGAGCGCTTCGCCCGAACCCGTTGTGATGGCGATCATGTCAGACGTCACGCCGTGACGCTCAGCGATCATTTCGGCCAGTTTTGCGCCGGCGATGTCAGGATAATACGCGCCTTTCTTACCAGCATATTCGATCATTTTCAGCGCTGATGGCGCCGGACCATAAGGGTTTTCATTACGCGACAGGAGGGCCACCCCCCCGCGCGGGCCAAGCAGTTTTGGATCAGGATCAGCAGACGGAGCGTTTGCTGGAAAAGCACCTTGGGCTGATGCGGATTGTGCTGTCGTGCACGCCGTTGCGCACGCGACGGTAGCGCCGACGGCTCCCGTCAGAACTAAGCGTCGTGAAATATCAAATGCCATTTTATTTCCCCAGTCGTTGGTTGTTTATAAATGGGATGTTCCCCGGCAGGCGTTCCGAGGCTCCCAATGAAGGATCAGGAAGTGAACGAATTGTACAGGACGATCGCAGACGTTGCGACGAGATAAATCCCGAATATACGCTTCAGTGCTACGGCGTTGAGACTGTGCGCGGCGCGCGCTCCGAGAGGCGCGGTAATGAAAGACATAGCAGTAATTGCCAGAACGGCAATCACGTTGACGTAGCCAATCGAACCGAATGGCAAGCCCGCCTCGCCAAGACCGAGTATCGCAAAACCGATCGCCCCCGGCACGGCGATGATCACGCCAAAACCAGCTGCCGTTGCGACAGCCTGGTGAATCGGACGACCACATGCCGTCATGACGAGCACGGCAATCGTACCGCCACCAATGCCGAGCAGAGCCGAGAACCCGCCCAGAAATGTCGCAATGGCCGCAAGAAGTGGCCCCTTAGGCATATCCGTCGTGATCGCCTTTTTCGGCTGCATGACGGGGGCGATGAAGTGAAGACCCATCAGGAAGACACCGAGGGAAAAAATCCATTTCAGCGAACGGCCGTCCATGTAGCGGGCAATGAGAATGCCGATCACTGCGCCGACCACGAGCCAGACTGTCCAATCCTTAATGATCTGAAAATCGACGGCACCGCGCTTGTTGTGCGCATGCAGCGAGCGCAGAGAGGTGACAATGATGGTCGCGAGAGAGGTGCCGATTGCCAGGTGAGTGATCACATCACTGTCGACATTGAAGACGTTGAAAGTGAGCAGAAGGGCCGGAACGACAACGAAGCCGCCTCCGATACCAAAAAGTCCTGCGACGAATCCTGCAACAAGGCCTGCAGCAAGCAAAACGGCGATCAGCTGGCTGATGTGAGCCAGATCGAGATTTGATAATGACATGAAATTGAGTGCTTCTGTTTGATGATGAGGGGCTCGCAAGGACGATAAGCACAGTCCTGAAAGCGAAGCAGGGAGCGAGTTGCCTCGCTCCCTGTATTTTTTGTCATCTGCCTAAAGGACAGTCAGATTGTACTCATAAGCATCAGAAGCTCTTGGTTGCCTTCAAATAGACAAAACCACCTTGCCAATCGACAATTGAGTCAGAGCGGTAGATCCGGCCATTTCCGGTCTCCCGTAGATTGTTGTAATCGGGTTCGTAAGGATATTCGTTCGTTACGTTACGCGCACCGACCGTGAACTTGGTCGTGTCGTCATAGGCATAAGTTGCCTCGATATCGAACAGGACCTCGCTACCTGAATCTTCAGTAAGCAATCCACCTGGGCAGCTATAACCATCTGCTGCCGCGCCCGTGAGGCACTGTGATGGATTATACTCGCCGAAATAGTTCGCCCGGCCAAGGAAAGTGTAAGCCCCGATCGTGTGCGATACCGTGAACGTCGTCCGATAATTGGGCGTGCCATTCTCGAAGTCATACACATCTTCCTCGAGGAACAGACCGTCAATGTTGACCTTCTCAACCGAGAACGTGTTGTAGTTCGAGCTCAGCGTGAAGGCCGTCGAACCCGCCGTGCCCCAATCAGCGAGATAGGTCATGACCAGATCGACACCCTCTGTCGAGGAGTCAAACGCGTTCTGGAAGAATTGAACAGCACCGATCGTATCCGCGCCTGGTACGCCCGCCGCAATCAGCTGATCTCGAATTTCCGGCGTCACGGTGATAGAGCGTGATGCATAGAACTGGTCACTGATGTCAATCTTGTAGAGGTCAAGCGTTACGCTCAACGGGCCAAAGGTGCCCGTTGCACCAAGGGAGTAGTTCGTCGACTTTTCAGGCTTCAGCTCTTCCGCGCCGAGGAATTGCGACACAGGGTTGGAGGCCGGGAAAAGACCAGATGCGACCGGTTCACCTGCCGGGAAGCGTGTGGAGACGTTCGTCGTGGCCAGCTGGCCTGGCGTTGGTGCCCTGAATCCCGTGCCGACAGAGCCACGGATATTGACGTTCGGGGTGACCGACCAACGCGCGGCAATCTTGCCATTGGTCGTTTCGCCAAAGTCGGAATAGTTCTCGAACCGGCCAGCAACCTCCACGAACAGAGCGTCCGTCAGGTCAGCTGCGGCGCCAGCATAGATGCCGTAGCTGTCGCGATTGAGCGAACCCGAATAATCCGGCGAGTAGCCAGGAAAGCCGTTCGAACCGACACCATTGAGTGTATACACAGGGTCCGAAGGATCGGCACAATCAAGCGTGGAGCCATCGGCAATAACACCAAGTCCTGCTGCCGTAGGAGCCGCGCCGTCGCAGAAATTCCATGGATCTGCAAAGGCATACGGGCCGGCAATGTAGGAGGCTTCGTCACCCGCAACAGCCTCATAGCCCTCGTCCCGCCATTCAGCGCCGAAGCTGAAATCGACTGGGCTGGCGAAGCTGCCCATCTCATAGGAATAGACAAAGTCAGCAGCAACCGCGACTTCATCCGAAATCAGATCGCCCGGATGGAAGACTGTTGGAGAGCTGTCACCCAGCGACGGGTTGACCGTATTGCCTAGCTTGTAGTTGATCTGATTTTTGCCGTAACGAGCCGAGAAATCATAAGTGAAGTCTGGCGTGAATTCGCCCCGGATACCGCCCGTTGTTGAATAGTCGACAACGTTGCCGAAGAAGCGTGGCGTAAAGCCCGCCGGGAAAAGGCTGTCAAACTTATATGTCGAACCGTCCTGCAGACGGATCAGCGGGCCGTTCACAGAGTTGCCGGGGAAGCGATAGTTGAAATCACCATCGGCCGATGAGTTCGAGTAGTTGGCGAAAGCGTAAAGTTCCTGCCCGCCTGGAAGCGTGTAGCCCATGTTCACGAACGAACGGAATGCTTCCGACTCTGGCTGTCCCCATATCTGCACGTTGCTTGAGTCATAATCGCCGCCGGGGCCATAGAGATAGGCTTTGTCCGGATTTGCGGCCACATAGGCATCGACATCGAATGACGTGGTTTCGTCCCATTGTTTGCCGCGGCTCGTAGGCTGAGCACTTGTACCTTCAAGGCTGATATTGATGAAGCCGTTCTCGCCGAGCGGCAGACCGATATTGCCTGCAATCAGAAGGTCTTCGCCGTCGCCTTCATAATATTGTCCCCCTTGGACTGTAATTTCTGCACCTTCTGCCGAGTCCCTGAGGATGAAGTTGATAACACCGGCGATTGCATCGGAACCGTATTGGGCCGCAGCACCATCGCGCAGGATTTCAACTGTCTTCAAAGCGGATGCCGGAATGGTCGCAACGTCAGGACCCTGTGTACCTGACCCACCAATAGACACGAGCGCAGCTCGATGGCGGCGCTTTGAGTTTACGAGAACCAGAGTTTTGTCGGACGAGAGACCACGAAGTGCGGCTGGGCGCACGAATGTAGATCCATCAGAAATCGGCTCACGGCCAATCGTGTAGGATGGCACGAGTGTTTTGAGCACGTCATTCGTATCAGTGAACGAGACGTCTTTAATAGTGGCTTCGTCGAGTACATCGATAGGAACAGCAGAATCGGCGACCGTCCTTGGTTTGCCGCGTGAACCTGTCACTGTAATGGTCTGCTGGACCGACACCGAATCTGTGACGGCAAGCTCCTGCGCGGCGGCAATTTCCTGTGCGGTTGCCGTCAGCCCGCCTGCTGCAAGAAAGACACCAGACATCAAATATGTTCGAAAAGAAGTTTTCATTTTTACTACCCCGTTTTGTTACGCTGCTTGTCGGGCAGCGCGACCCCATCCGCAGAGCGGACAAATTCAGTACTTCTCCGTATGCGTCGCAAAGCGTCACACTGGATAAGTCGATAAGAGATCCCGAAGACCTCACGATATGTGGAAAAGTCGCTGTCGCCACGCGACCGCATTACGGGCCCAACATCGAGCCGCATTATCGGTTCTACATTGAACCAGTTCTCAGCAGAGCCGGAGCAAAGGCCGGTTCATACTGAAATCTATGTGCTTCTGGCTCTACTATGGGTGGCCGCACAGGAATGATGCACCGCAACATGAGGGAAGCTTAATGTCGGTGCACTAACACGTGCTGAATATAGGTAAGGTGAAAGCGCTGTAGGCTAAGCAAATCAGCCTTCACCGCACGAAACGCATATTGTTCACGGAAGCATGTTCGAGATGGCGACAATTGTTTCTGCAATCTCGCGCACAGGCTTTCCTCGCGACATGGCCATCTTGCGAAGCGCTTCATAAGCAGCATGTTCTGTGACGCCTCGCTGCTCCATCAGTAACCCCTTGGCCCGCTCGATCAGCTTGCGGGCTTCCAGGTCGCTCTTGGACCGTGACAGTTCCTTATGAAGCGCATCCATCAGCCGGAACCGCTCCATCGCAACGTCAAGCACCGGCCCAACCCGCGCAGCAGACAGGCCGCTGACAATGTACCCGCTGGCACCTGCCCTTATTGCCCGTCGCGCGAGATCGCCTTGGTCAGCCTCCACAAATACGACAATCGGCATCGGGCGCTTGCCGGAAAGCTCTTCCACAACGCGGATCATGTCGCCATCGGGCACATGACGGCTAATAATAAGTAGATCGGCTTTATGAATATCGGTCGCGGCGATAATGGATTGCATGGATAGCTCGCCTATGCGGCGCACATTTGCCGTATTGCCGAGCCCTTCATCGAATATTGCCGCTCGGGCAACATCATCCTCGACGAGCAGAATCTCCAGCGGAATAACAGGTGGATCGTAATTCGGCACGTTCATGGTGTGCTTCCCGATAGTTGAGAAACGCTCCGCAGCCACGGGCATGACCATGAGGCCAAAACCAGGCTACCGGGTCCAATTAGCAATGATCGTGTCGTAGGTATTGCCATAAAGCAGGATATCGCCGAGCCCCTGATTACTACTAGATTTGAGGTAGCTTCAGGGGCACGTCGCCCTGAATACAAGGCGAATCGCCGCTCGGCGCGACCGGAAGCCTGGCGAGATGCAACCTTGGGCACACAAATTGGGTTTCTGCCCACAACGCGGCAGTTCCGAGTAACTATCTGGCATCTTTCGACTCCACCCGTAACGAGTAGGTAGAAAGCCTATTCAGCAGGCGCAGGAACCAAATCGGCCTCTTTTTCCTCGGCCTCAAGCCGCCGGGCCACGTCATTCGGTGAACCCGATTTCCGTGCAATCAGCGCATAAGCCGTCGGCACAAATAATACGGTAATGAATGCCGCCGTGATCACGCCGAACAATATAACGACGCCGATGGCTTGACGAGTTTCAGCCCCTGCCCCTTCCGACAAAATGAGAGGCACAGCACCAGCGGCCGTGGTCAGGCTGGTCATCACGATTGGCCGGAAGCGTGCCAGCGCCGCTTCTCGTAGTGCCACGTCAAACTCTTCACCCTCATCGCGCAGCTGGTTAGCGAATTCCACGATTAGGATGCCGTTCTTTGCGGCAAGGCCGACCAGCATTATCAATCCGATCTGCGTATATATATTCAGTGTATTGCCCGTGAGCCATAGGCCCAGCAAACCGCCAGCAATCGTTGCCGGCACACAGAGCATAATAATGATAGGATGCCGGTAGCTTTCAAACTGGGCGGCCAAGACCAGGAACACAATAACCAGACCGATCGCAAACACGAACAAGATGGAACCTCCGGACGACTTGAAGTCCAGCGACTGGCCCTTGTAGTCAATCGTGGCCTCTGTCGGCAGAACTTCCTTCGCGATACGCTCCATGCCGCTCAACGCCGTACCTAGCGAGACTCCTTGTGCAAGCCCCGCTTCGATGGTGATGGATCGGACGCGATTGTAGCGGTTGAGGCTGGGACTATCGGCGATGGACTCGATCTTGGTCAGACTGGACAGTGGAACAAGCTGGCCCGAGCGCGATGACCGCACATAGATGTTCTGCACGTCCGTGGGCGTATTCTGGTCCGACCGCAGCCCCTCGAGGATGACATCATATTCCTCGCCCTGGTCGGTATAAGTAGTCACGCGGCGCGATCCGAGCATGGTTTGCAAGGTATTGCCGACATCGGCGACGGTCACGCCCAAGTCGGCGGCTCTGTCATAATCGATCGAGATACGGAACTGTGGCTGAGTTTCCTTATAGTCCCAGTCGATATCAACAAGGCCCGGGTTATTGTCCTCCAGAGCCGCCACAAATGTATCGCGCCACTGCGTCAGCTGCTCATAGGACGGCCCGCCAAGCACGAATTGAACGGGCTTTCCATTGCCCCCACCGAGCCCCTGCCGCATAACCGCAAAGGCCCTAATACCAGGCATGTCAGACAGTTTGCGATTTATCTCCGCAATGATCTCGTCACCGGAGCGCCGCTTCGACCAGTCATCCAGCACGACGACAACAAAGCCCTGATTGAAGCTCGAACTGCCAAATCCCGGCGCCCGAACCAGAAGGCGGGTTGCCTCTCCAGACTCCGTATAAGGTAGCAGGCGCTGCTCGATCTCATCGAGATAGGTCGCCATATAATCAAACGATGCGCCTTCCTCACCGCGAATGCTGATGAAGAATGTACCGCGATCCTCCTGAGGCACGAATTCTTCGTCGATATTCTGGTAAAGCCAGGCAGCGCCTCCGAAAATACCCAACAGTATGAGCATCACAAAGATCGGCCGGTAGATGAGTTTACTCAGAATCCAGCCATAACCAGTCCTTAGCCGAGCAAAGACGCTATCGATCGCCAACGGGATGTAACGCGTAACGCCCGTCCTCGCCTTGGGCTTCAAAAGCTTTGACGACATCATCGGCACGATCGTCAGGGACAATATGCTGGAGAAGAAAACGGCGGCGGCCATCGTCAGCGCGAACTCGGTGAACAGGCGGCCGACATTGCCTTGCAGGAACGTGATAGGAAGGAATACCGCGATCAGCACCATCGTTGTCGCAACTACGGCAAAGCCCACCTGACGCGTGCCGCGATAGGCAGCCACAAGCGGTGTTTCACCATACTCGTCCATCCGCCGGTGAATGTTCTCTAGCACAACGATGGCATCATCCACGACAAGGCCGATGGCTAGAACCAGCGCAAGCAGCGTGAGCAGGTTGATCGATAGGCCGAGCGCTAACAGAACGATGAACGTGGAAATAATCGAGATCGGCACCGTAATGGCCGGGATTATCGTCGATCGCAGGCTGCCTAGAAACATGAAGATGACGACTGTCACCAGCCCAACAGCGATGAATAGTGTATTGTAGACTTCGCGAATGGACGCATCGATGAAGATCGAGGAATCAGACCCCCGCGCGATCACCATGCCTTCCGGCAATGTCTTGCTGATCTCGTCGGCCAGATCCCTCGCCGCGGCGGCCACTTCCACAGTGTTGGCCGTTGACTGTTTGATGATGCCCAGTCCGACCATGGGAACGCCATTGCCCCGAAAGGTCGTCCTGTCTTCGGCCGTACCGCGTTCAACGCGCGCAACGTCGCCAAGGCGCACAAGATAGCCGTCATCTCCCTGTGCAATGACCAGTCCGGCAAAGTCCTGCGGTGTCTTGAAGGCCCGCTCAATCCGGACCGTGAAGTTACGGGAATCCGACTCCAGACTGCCTGCCGGTGCTTCGATATTTTCCCGCCGCAGCGCATTCTCAAGGTCGCTTACCGCCAAGCCACGGGAAGCGAGTGCCCGCCTGTCGATCCATATACGTAGCGCGTAGTCGCGCGCGCCGCCGACCTGCACACGCGCAACGCCATCGAGGGCAGAGAAACGGTCAACGATGTACCGGTCCGCATAATCGGTCAGTTCAGGCGTTGTCATGCGATCGCTGCCGAAGTTCAGCCAGATAATGACGTCATCATTCGCGTCCGCCTTCTCGATCTCGGGGGGATCGGCTTCCGGCGGCAAATTGTTCAGTACACCTGATACGCGGTCGCGAATATCATTGGCCGCCGCGTCAATGTCCTGGTCGATGCTGAACTCGATACTAATGCGCGAGCGGCCATCGGTGGAATTCGAATTGATAAAGCGGATGCCGGAGACGCCGGCGATACGGTCTTCAATCACGCGTGTAATGCGCGTTTCAATCACATTGGCCGAGGCACCGGGATAACGCGTGCTGATCGTGACGATTGGCGCGTCAATGTCCGGGTATTCGCGCAGCGCCAACCTATTATAGGCGACGAGGCCGAAAATGATCAGGATAAGCGACAGGACAGATGCAAAGACCGGACGCTTGACAGAGACGTCTGACAGCAACATCCGGGCTATTGTGCGTTTAGGGCGGCGCCGTTGCCGGACGCGCCAGGGAAAACAGCAGAACGTTCACGCACAAGGACTTCACCCCCATCACGCGCCTTGATCGCTCCCTCGGTAATAATGAGATCGCCCTGCGACAGTCCGGACAGGACTTCAACATTGCCACCCTGGCGAAGGCCAATCTGGACCTTTCGCTTCCGCGCAATTTTCTTCCCGTTTTCCTCCACGGCGACGAAAACGAAGTTATCAGGCCCAAGAGGCTGTATTGCCCCTTCAGGAATGGATAGGGCGGTGCGAGCGTCGGCCAGAATGGTGACACGCATGAACATGCCGGCCTTCAGGTCACGGTCAGGGTTTGGGAGAACGGCACGTACGCGTACCGACCGCGTGACGGGATCAATTGTATTATCGACACTATCGATCTTGCCGGCAAATTCCATGCCGGGCAGGTCATCGGTTGTCGCCGTAACAGTCACACCGGCCCTTAGTGACAAAAGGAAATTCGAAGGAACGCCGAAATCGAGGTTCATTTCGCTATCGTCGACCAGTGTCGCAACCACATCACCCGGTTTGACATAAGAGCCGACGCTGACCATCCGGAACCCGAGAACACCATCAAATGGTGCGACCAGAACGCGATCCTTCTGGCGAACCTGAACTGCACGAAGCTGAGCCGTGGCGCTATCGAGATCACGACGAGCCGCATCAAGAGATGTCTGGGCGATTGCGTCCTGGCTCGCGAGCTGTTGAGCGCGCTCATACTGCCGACGCGCTTCATCAGCTGTGGCCTGGGCAGATTCGACCAGAGCGACTTGCTCACGTTGCGCAAGCGAGAGAAGGGTCTTGCCAGCCGTTACGCGCTCACCGTCGTCAAAATAAATGGCGGTCACACGGTCAGCGACATTGAGCGTGAGTTCCACGCGCTCATTTGCCTTCAACGTACCCAGCGCCTCGATCCGCATGGCAAAATCCTGTTTACCCACTTCCGCGACGAAAACGCTGGAAGGCCCCCGCCCCTGCGCAGATGCCTGCGCTGTCAGAAGCGTCATGACCGCAATGGCCGCGCCAAGCGCGCGCGGCAGAGTCAGCTTGCTCCAGATACGGCCAGTATGTGCCATTCAAATGCCTTATGATGTTCCGTCATCTGCGAGACTTCCGCACGAATGCCCGGAAACAAGCGCCGACATGGCTTTGTCCCTGCACTTCCCGAAGTAGTTCGCCAAGTCCAATAGGTAATACCATGTTGAACGTCTCGCTTAGCATCAAAAAACGAACAGTTTCCCAATGGTAACGAGAAATTTATCGGTTGAGGGCCGCTTTCAGTCCTTGGAATCTGTTTTTGAAGCAGCAGTGAGACCGATTTCAGCAATAACCTCTTCTGTATGCTCGCCTATATGGGGAGCGGGGCGGATTGTGCGGGCCGACTCATCTCTGAAAATCACTGGAGGCTGCGTCTCCCAATAACTCCCCTCTGTAGGATGCGCTCGCTTCTGGAAGAAACCGACCGCGTGCAGATGCGGGTCGTCCCTCAGCTCTGTAATATCATTGACGCGTGCAGCTGGAATATCCGCCGCAGAAAAGGCGTCGAGCCAATACTTAGTGGGCTTGGAAACAAGGTAGGTCTGAACCCGCTTCATCATGTAGGGCATATTGTGATAACGCCCCCGCCGGTCATTGAGGCGTTCGTCCTTTAGCTCGTCCGGCGCTCCCAGCACATCAAAGAGGCGAATCCAGCGCGCGTCGACATAAGGCGCAATCGTGATCCATCCATCTGCCGTCTCGAGAGGCTGGCGTGAAGGATCGACCTGGCGCTGGTAACAGGCTGGCCCGTTCGGCGGGTCGAACGTCTCGCCGTAGAGGTGCTCCTCCAGCAGGAAGTGCGTCACACACTCGAACATCGGCACTTCGACATGCACGGCTTCCCCGGTCCGGTCGCGCTTACGCAGCGCTGCGAGCGTGGCATAGACCGCGTGCAGGCCAGACACCTTGTCGGCAATGGCCGTCGGCAGGAAGCGCGGCGCAGGATTACCGTCCACCCGTGGCAACAGGCTGGCCGTGCCCGAAAGGCCCTGGATCAGGTCGTCATAGGCCGGGCGCCCGGCATAGGGCCCAGTCGAACCGAAGCCTGTGCAATGCACGTAAACGATATCCGGCTTGATCGCCTTGACCTCTTCATAGGTCAGCCCGATGCGCGCCACCGCTTCTTCCCGGACATTATGGATGAACACATCGCTCTGCTGGATCAGTTTCGTGATCGCCGCCTTGCCCTCGTCCGACTTGAGGTCCCACACGACCGAACGCTTGCCGCGATTGATGGTCAGGTGGCACGGCCCCATGCTTTTTGTGTTCATCGGCTTGCCGACATTACGGAAGTCATCCCCTGCCGCTGGCTCGACCTTGACGACATCTGCGCCCATGTCGGCGAGTATCTGTGTGCAATAGGGACCGAAAATGACGGTGGTCATGTCAGCAATGCGGATATCGGAGAGCACATTATTGCCGGGCATGGGAATTTCCTCGATCAGTTTATCGACAGCTTCCAGTCATTCTGGACGGGATTTCGACAGTTTTTTCATGGTTTTGCTACGGGTTTAAGCATGGTTTTTCAATGCGGAGAGGCACCTTCAAATCCCCTTCCCCAGCGGCACTCAGTGAGTTTTTTGACTTCAGCTCGGCACGTCCCCAAGTAACCTGCTCAACGTCGCCGCCTGATCGCGGGACGCCATTCCGGAGCGCTGACTGATGCCCAAACTTTCCATACTTGATCTCGTCCGAGTGACCGAAGGCACCGATGCCCGCACGGCCATGGACAATGCGCGCGACCTCGCGGCGCATGCCGAGAGTTGGGATTACAACCGCATCTGGGTAGCTGAACACCATAACATGGCCGGTATCGCCAGCGCTGCGACGTCACTGGTTGTGTCCCACATGGCTGCGGGCTCGAAGAAAATCCGCGTCGGTGCAGGTGGCATCATGCTGCCGAACCATGCGCCGATCGTTATTGCCGAGCAGTTCGGCACCCTTGAACGCCTCTATCCCGGACGTATTGATCTCGGCCTTGGCCGGGCACCCGGCACCGACCAGATCACGGTCCGCGCCCTGCGAACGACCCACGAAGACGCCGAGCGCTTCCCCCAGGACGTGATGGAGTTGCAAGCCTTCTTCAAACCCGTCCAACCGGGCCAACGCGTGCAGGCCGTACCAGCCGCTGGCACCAATGTGCCCCTGTGGATTCTCGGCTCAAGCCATTTCGGAGCGATGCTGGCTGCAGAGCTTGGCTTGCCCTACGCGTTCGCGTCGCACTTCGCGCCCGCACATCTGATGGCCGCACTCGAAATCTACCGCAGCCGCTTCAAGCCATCCGAACAATTGGAAAAGCCATACGCCATGGTCGGGGTGAACATTATCGCCGCCGACACGGATGCCGAGGCCCAACGTCTTTCCACAACGCAGAAGATGTCTTTTGCCAACCTGCTGCGCGGCACCCGGTCGTTCAGCCAGCCGCCCATCGACAATATAGACGATTACTGGACCCCTGCGGAAAAAGCACAGGCCCAGAACATGCTGGCCCGCTCAATTGTCGGGTCACCGGACACAGTCGGCGAAGGCATTGAAACCCTCGTCTCCGAAACCGGCGCTGACGAAATTATCATTGTGTCCGACGTCTATGATCACAGTGCGCGCCTGCGCTCTTTCGAGCTGATCGCCAGCACGAAGAATTAACTCCACCGCCTCCGGGATTGCATAACACCGCCAAGATAGGTGATGTTGCTGCAGAACATAAATCGGAGGAAATGACTTTGAGCCTTGATGATACAGACTTTACCGGAAAACGCGTGCTCGTAGTTGGCGGGTCAAGCGGCATTGGCAATGGCATCGCCCATGCCTTCCGCGCACGCGGCGCCGAAGTGCATGTCTGGGGAACCCGTGCCAATGCGTCAGACTATGATCCCGCCGATGGCAGTGATCTCGAAGGCGTCATCTATCAGCAGGTCGATGTCGGCAGTCCGGACGCCGTTGAGTCCGCCCAACTTGACTTCGACACCCTTGATTGCCTCGTCCTGAGCCAGGGCATCGTCGTCTACAAACGTGGAGAATTCGAAAACCCCGGATGGGACAAGGTCATGGCTGTCAATCTCGACAGCCTGATGCACTGCTCCCGCGTTTGCAAACCCATGCTCGCAAAGGCACAGGGTTCGGTCATTATCGTCAGCTCTATCTCAGGCCTGTCCGCAAATGTCGGCAACCCGGCCTATGCCGCGTCAAAAGCTGGCGCCATCAGCCTCACAAAGACGCTGGGCCAAGCTTGGGCGCCTGACGGTATCCGCGTCAATGGCCTCGCTCCGGGGCTTGTCGATACGAAGCTCACCAAGGTAACAACCGAAAACCCAAAACGCCTTGAGGGCGCTTTGCGGGCCATACCGGTAGGCCGCATGGGCACGCCCGGCGACATGGCCGGTGCCGCGATCTTCCTCGCAAGCCCCTTAGCCGCTTATGTCTGCGGCCAGACGCTCATCGTCGATGGCGGCCTATCCCTCTAGAAGAGAAGCGAAAGTCGCGGGACTGATATCGATCCAGAAAACTGGTCGGATATCAGTCCCATGCCCGGCATCACCCACCCATCTAAGATGAGGGGTAACGGCAAATTCCTAATCAAGGCGGCGAGCTAAGACCTGAAAGAGATCGACCTGAGAATAGAAAACCCCCTATGCGATTGAGACATAATATAGACACCTTATTTACCAAAACCACATGCCTATGGCGATTTTGGAATAATATAAGCATTGTCTATCTTGCTTTATAGAATTTTTGCTTGCATTCTGCCCCGATGACAGAGCCTCTATCGACATTTGACATCAAAATTCTCGAACAGCTCCAGAAGGACTGCTCCGTTTCAACAGTTGAGCTGGCGGAAATCGTCGGACTTTCCCAATCACCATGCTGGCGCCGACTGCAACGCCTGAAGGACGAAGGGTATATCAAGAGGCAGGTCGCCATCCTTGATCGCGAAAAACTTGGGTTCGGCCTCCATATATTCGCGTACCTAAAAGTACAGCGACTGTCAGAAAAGGACCGCGCGACGTTCAGTCGGAAAGTGGAGAACACACCAGAGATTTTGGAATGCTATTCCATTTTCGGCGAGATGGACATTATGATGAAAATACAGGCCAAGTCGATGAGCTGGTACCAGGACTTCCTGATGAATTTCCTGATGAACCTGCCCGGTGTGGATAATGTTAACTCGACAGCCACTCTTGGCGAGATCAAATCCACAACCGCTGTACCGGTACGAGGCAATCTGGCCCTTTAGGCGCCTCATAACATGGCAAGAGGTCAAAGCCCAAGCCACTTTTCGCCTTAAGAAAAGTGGCAAGCTTCACATGTGCTCATTGGAGTTTACTCAGAAGCAGCGCCACCGTTCAGAATGTCCGGCGGAGAAGCAAAAGGTTTAATTGCCAGTGCTTCGTATATCTCGCTTGGAAAGTAGACATCCCCATTCTTCACAACCATTCTTGGCGTCTTGATGGCTTTTAGATCAGCCAGCGGATTGCCTGCAAGCAGGACAAAATCGGCGAACTTGCCAACCTCGATCGTTCCGAGTGTATCGCCGTAGCCAAGATACTCGGCCGGCCCCTGTGTACCGATCGCCAGAACGTCAGCGACCGGAATGCCAGCCTTGTTATAGAGCTCAAGTTCACGGTGGACGGTAAATCCCGTTCCATCATCCGTTCCGGGCAATATCCGGATACCAGAATCATAGAGCAGCTTGATCGTATCAAGCGTCTTCTGGAAGCCTTCGACATAAGCTCGATCCGCAGCAGCATCCTCAAGCGTCACAAAAGTGCGCTTGCGGTATCGCTGGTAGCCTATTGGCGTATGGTCAAGATAGTCGACGTCACCGGGTGGCGTGACACCCGCGCGGCTCAGCATCAGCCGCTCGAGGATGACGGCAGTCGGATCAATACCCACATTGTTGGTTTTCATGAGCGATATGGTCGTATGCACCTGCTCGGAATTTAGGTCCAACTTCGCGCCACGCGCCATGCCCGTGAGACGCAGCGGCGTGCGCGTATCTTCATCAGGCGCCAGCAGCCAGCCGAGCATCAGCTGGTTGATATGCGTGATCTCGTCATAGCCCGCCTTGATCATATTGTCGGCATTGGTGAAAGCTGGCACGTGCCCAATAACGCGCATGCCATGACCGTGCGCCAGCGTCGCCATGGCGGGCACCCATGCGGGATTCATAGAGTTATAGATCTTGATGAACGGGTAATTGCGGTCCGCATACCAATCGACGGCATCAAGCGCTTCCTGTTCCGTTGACGCAATGATGCCAACGCGCGCAGAAAACGGGCTGCGGCCTTCAATGAAGCCCGCCGGGGTAATACGTGGTCCGACGACAGTTCCTGCGTCCAGCTTGGCCATGAGGTCTGTGAGGAAGTCATTGTCGTTACCCATGTCGCGTGTCGAAGTCACACCAGCGGCAATGTAGTATAAACCGGAGTCTAGCGACGCGTGGGAGTGGACATCGTACATGCCGGGCATCAACGTTCCGCTCTGGCCGTTGAACACAGTCATGATTTCGGTCAGATCGTCGCCCGAGGGATAAGACTCTATCTTTTCGATTTGAGAATTGTGCACGATGACTGTCGATGGCTCGCTAAGCGTACCCGCGCTAGGCGTAAGAATGCGCACATTCGCAATTGCAAAGGCGCCCTCATAGGTGTGGCGCAGTTGCTTGGCCAAATTTTCTGCGCGTGCCACCTTGAGCGTGCGAGCCAGTTCCATGAGCGGCGTAACAAAATCCTCATGGCCGGTCTGAACAATTGCTGATGATTCTGAAAAATCAGCAAAGAACGCACCGGACTTGTCAAGCGCAATGAGACTTGGCGCCATGTCGATGCCCGACAAGAGATAGATGTCGAGGGCGATCTCGGAATCTCCGGACGCAAGCGCAACGCCGTCCAGCTCTTCGAGACGCAACTGTCCGGAAGGTATAACGGCCATCGAGTGATCTGGGTCGGCCAGCAAGGCTTTCACATAGACATAGTTCGCCCATGGACTGCCGTCATTCACGGCATAAAGGGCAGGAGCATCCTGGTTTTGGTCACCGGAATCTGCCTGGCTTTTCCATGTCGCAACACCGTCGTGAAATTCAAATGTCTCACTAACATCTCCGCCCATGAGCGACGTGCCGGCAATGGTCCATTTGGTTGGAATACCCTGCGCATCAACGACAAGGTGCTCGGAATGTTTCGGGCCGCGGCCATTGCTGTCGACATAGTATTCAACATCCGTGGCATTGCCTTTTCTGGTCGCCTTAACGTAGCCAACGTTCTCGCCATTCTGGATGATGCTGAGCGACTGCGTCTCAGGCAGCGCCGAACCCTTGCCGGTCACCTCCGCGGTGCCGCACGCAGCGAGTACAGTAACGGCTGTTGTCAGCATGACCGTCCACTTTGTTGGCTTCATTGGGATTGCTCTCCTTTGGTAGCCATGGTGGCCGTATGGGTCTGTATAAAAGTGTAGATACTGTGTGCGAACGGAGCCCTGAGCGCGTCCTCATCAAAAGGCGAATGCCCGGAAGCAAGCATCTTTAGCTCAACCCGCTCCTGAGGCAGCCCGGCATGTGTGAGTGCATATCGTGTCGCGAGCAACGGCGTCGCGAGATCGCGGTAACCACCAAAAACAAGCAGCCGCGCATCCGTGTTCGCATTCATGAAGTCAGCGACACGGGGCGTGGCGTCAGCATAGAAAAGTTCCAGGCTAGCGCCTGACCAGCCCCATGCAAAATTGGCGTCGAGATTGAGTGATCTGTAGTCTTTGCCCTGATTAAGGCCGGTCATGTCCGTAAGGTAGGCCGCAATATCCGAAGCAAGGATCTTATTGGACCGTCCCAGCCCCAAAGATGGGTCATTTGCGGCGGCCGGTCGGTCTGCATTAACGACGACAGGCGTTACGGATTCAGTTTTTGCCGTGTTAAGACGGCTGACTAGAAGATTATCGCCCGCGAGAAGTGTTTCGAGAAAGTCCTGGATATCGACACGCAAGTTAGCCTGAAGCACAAGGTCCGATGGCAAGCCCGTCATTGCGGCTATTTCGGCAGCAAGGCTTTGCTTTTCCGATTGATCAACCAGATCGCCCTGCTCCAGTGCGACGAGCAACTCCGTTTCGCTGAACCGACGGGCGATTTCCCAAGCCTCTGCTTCACCTGATGCCTCAATGGATGACTTGCCGAAACGCCATGCCGTCGCCACCATGGTCGGCAACGCAAAGACGTTGCCGAGATCGCTGGCACTAGCGCTGGCATTGAGCAGGGGTGAGACCATGATCAGCCCTTGCACATTAATATCGCCCATGCTCGGCAAAAGGTTGGCTAGACGAAAACCGCCATAGCTTTGGCCAACGATGAAGACTGGTGCGTTATCGCGTCCATGCGCAGTCACCCAGTTGTGGATAAATGCGCTGACGGCTTCAACGTCACCATCCACACCCAGGAACCGGCTAGTGCCGTCTGTTGCGGCAGCGCGACTAAAGCCCGTCTCTACTGGGTCGATAAAAACGAGATCGGCAGCTCTGAGAATTGTATTGGAGTTGTCCGGGAACGTCGCGGCGCCGCGCTCACGGGCATGAGGACCGAGCGCGAAGTGCAGCGGTGAGGACGACGCCCCCGGACCACCGTTGAAAAGGAAAACCACAGGTCGTTGCGATGCGGCGCAGTCACACGAGCGCAGATAGGTGGTGCCCGATATGACACTGCGACCTGAATCAGCCGTCTCGTCGAGTTCAAAACTATCCCAGTGGACTTTATAATTCAGCTTGTCCAGTCCGAACTGGTCGGCGACCTGATATGTCCGGCCATTCTCGGCATGACGCCATGATGATGCTGGCTCTGCGGAGACTGTTGCACAGGCTGCAACACAAAGCGCCGCCAGCAAAAGCGACACGCAAAAGACCCTTATTTGAGCGAGAGATTTCATGAGCCTAGTTTCATCCCATTCTTCCTATCATTCCTATGCCAATTACTACCGCCTGAGACATGGGTGCGGAAAATCAATACCCCGTCAGGCGGATTCGCGGAAAATCAATTCGCAGAAGCGCCTCACAGCGGTTTCTTCGCTATCGAATGATTGCGCAAGCGTCGTAGAATTACGAACACGAAGGTGAAGGATAGGAATATGAAACTTACGCGCCGCAACTATCTCGCCCTGAGCGCCGCAGCGCTTACCGGAGCCGCCGCTTGCCGGAGCCAAGCCACATCAGAGGCACCTCAACCCATTCCATCTGCGGCATCGGCGCCAATACACCTACCCGACCGATTATCATTCTCACTTGGTTCAGTGATCTATCTGAATGCCGGCTCGCAGCACCCGATCTCAAACCAGGCCCACGCATCTCTTGAAGCGTACATGAGGCATCGCGAGACACACCCTGTGCCAGATTCCTATTCCCTGCACAGCGACGGAGTCATTGAGAAGTTTGCCCGCCTCGTAAACGCGAATCCGGACGAGATTACGTTCGTTCAGAGCACGACAGCTGGCGAACAGATGATCGTTAAATCGCTGGGCCTACCAGAAAGTGGCGCAAAGGTTGTAACTGACACACTGCATTTCTTCGGTTCCTTTCCGCTCTACGGTGAGCTGGAAAAATCCGGCTGCGAAGTCGCTTGGGTAAAGGCCCGCGACGGACGCATCACGCTGGAGGATATGGATAAGGCGATCACACCGGGAACGCGTCTCGTCTCGCTGTCACTGGTCTCTACCTTCAATGGCTTTGAACATGATCTGAAGGCCGTCTGTGATCTTGCCCATTCACGCGGTGCGCTGGTCTATGCCGACATTATCCACGCGGCTGGTTGTGTGCCGGTAGACCTGCACGCAAGTGGCGTCGATTTTGCCTGCTGTGCCAGCTATAAATGGCTTATGGGAGATTTCGGCCTCGGCTTCCTCTACGTCCGTCGCGGCGTCATGGGCGAATTGAAACGAACTAATTTCGGCTATTATGGCATCAGCGAATTTGCCACCCACATGTACCCGTTCGACGCTCCTGGCGCCACGATGGTCGACTATACCTTCTCGGATGATGCCGCCGGCTGGTTCGCGCTAGGTACACACTCCCACACGACTATCGCAATGCTTGACGCCTCCCTCGATTATATACTTGAGACGGGCGTTGACGCGATTCAGGCGCACGCCGTGAGCCTTACGAACCACCTGAAGGAAGGGCTGGTCTCGCGAGGATTCGACTTGGCAACACCCGCTGAGACACGAACCCCTATCGTGACATGCATCTATGAAGGCGCTTATGCGAAACTGAACGATAAAATGAAAGCCGAGGGCATCGTAACGACGGTTTCAAGAAACCGCTTCCGCCCCACTGTATCGGTTTTCAACACCAGCGAGGACATCGACGCCTTCCTCACTGCTGTAGGGACGGCGTGAAGCCAGCTAGTTAGCGGTGATGAATTCGCGCAGGTCGGATGAGAACGCCTGCGAAGTGGCACCGAGATAGAGCATGTGACCGGATTCATAGTTCTCGAACCGGACACGGTCTTTCGGCAAGCCGGCCGCGTCTAGTTCGGCATAGGCATCGGTCGGCATGGTGACGAGATCATAATAGCCCGAGGCCACGAAAAGACGCAGCGCAGGTGTGCGGCGCATCGCCCATGCTAGGTCGACGGCGAAGCTCTGGCCAGGTGCGACGCCGCGGCGCTCCCAGTTCCAGCTGGCCAAAAGATCGCGCCAGTAAATCGCGGCGTAGGGACGGCCCGTACTGACGTTCAAATCATCGCGGATCATCTCGTTGAAGGCAGCCACGAAGCCGGGAACATAGCGCCCCATGGCCGGATCGTCCGCAACCGGGTCGCCGCCGCTATTAGCGAGCGGTAGCGTATACCGGCTGTCATACATGCCGGCTTCAAGCCCCTTATCCCGGAGGGCGACCTTCGCGAACTCACGGGGATCCACGTAAAGATCATCGCCAATTTGCTCCGCTGTCAGCCCTGTGAATGCTTCCAGTTTCGCCAAAACGTCGTCATGTTCTGGTGTACCAACGTTGCCAGCCTGCCGCCTTGAGAGCGCAGCGGCGTAATCGCCATCCGCGAATGCGCGCGCAGCGGCATAGACCTGGGCCGGATCTTGGCCGGAATAGGTGGTCTTGCCATGAAAAGCGGCTGTTACAGCAAGTCCCGGCAATTCGCGCGCGAGCTCAGCGGCAGTGGGCTCTGGCCGCTCGGCGGACACATCGCGTGCCCCAAGCGTTGTTCCCAGAAGGATGATGCCATTCAGTGTTATTCCGCGCATGACGCCATTATAGATCGGGCTGCCCACTAGTGCGCGAGGCAATACGGCGGCGCGCATCGTTCCATAGCTTTCGCCCAGAACATATTTGGGGGCATTCCAGCGACCGTGCTCACTCAACCAGAGTTCAATGAATTCGGCAACGGATTCGGCGTCCTCATCCACGCCCCAGAATGCCTTAGGATCAACGCCGTTGGCAGCGCGACTAAAACCTGTACCGACAGGGTCGATGAACACGAGGTCTGCGGCATCAAGAATGCTGTTCGGGTTATCCTCAACACCGAAGGGCGGCGTGTTGGACGGATCAACATCCTTATCTAGCACAACGCGGCGGGGCCCGATTGCGCCCATATGGATCCAGAGGGATGCCGATCCAGGGCCGCCATTGAAGATGAAAAGGACCGGACGCCCAGACGTTGGGACATCAGTTCGCAAATATGAAAAGGAGAAGATGCTGGCGCGCGGATTACCTTGCATATCTCGCAGGACCGTGTCGCCCGCAATGGCCTCATAGGCGACTGTCTTGCCTTCAATGCGCATCTCATGCTGCGTCACGCTGCGGTAAGGTTCGACTTCAGAATATCTCGCATCCGCGGAAAAATCTTCAACAGCAGCAATGGGCGAAGAGACGGCGAGCGTCTGATCTTGGGCGCTGGCGCAGGACGATATATTTGCGATGAAGCCGGAGCAGGCCAACACGGCAGCCATGTTTTTCAATGCGGTCATGAGTCTTGCACTTTCAGTCTGCCATAAATGTATTCTACCGACGCAACATCCTGGATGATATGGCCGAGGGATTTGAAAAGTGTAATGTCGACATCTGACTGACGCCCCGACACGTTGCCAAGCAGGACTTCCCCGATCTCTCCGATGAGGTGGCTCTCCGCCACAGTGCCACTGTTCAGCGCATGACGGAATTCGGCGCCCTGTGCACGAACGGAGGGTGTGGAATCGGTATAGAAACGCGATATTGTGACGACCGTGTCGTCAATCTCTCGCGGCCCATCAAAGCTGGAACCGACGACGTTGATATGGGTGCCCTGAGATACTTCGGACGCGAATAGTATAGGCGCCGCCGCTGCGGTGACTGTACAAATGATATCGGCTTGGGATACCGCATCAGCGACTTTTGCGTCCGCTTGCGTTGATATACCTGTTTTGTGCGCGACTTCAGCAGCGAGGCATTGCGCCTTCTCAAGCGAGCGGCCCCAAATCCGAATCTCGTCGATCTGCCGCACATGTGGAATGGCCAGCGCATGGTGAAGCGCCTGCTCCCCGGTACCGAGTACAGCGAGGATGCGGCTGTCTGTGCGCGCGAGAACGTCGGTCGCCATCGCGCTGGTGCTGGCGGTGCGAATGGCGGTGATAGCGCCCGCTTCGGCAACGCAGGCAGGCGCACCTGTTTCGGCGTCAAACACGACAATAACGCCCTGATGCGACGGCACAGGCCGCGTCCCACGCTCTGGTGTGACGCAAACCAGCTTGGATCCAAAGGCGGCGCCCGGCCCCATCGTCCCCGCCATCACTCCGAACATACGGCCTGCGTCGAGCGGCAATATCTGACGAAGAATCTGATTTGTATCGCCCGAGGACAAACGCGCCATTGCCTCTCTCATCACACCGATACAGGCGTCATAGGTCAGCGTCGATGTGATCTGGTCCGGTCCGATGAGAAACATGGCCTCTATGCTTATTCTCCAGCGCCAGTGTGTGGCGCTCCCGTAATCCATTCCCGAATGTCGGCGCCGAACGCCTTGGCGCTTTCGTCGACGGAGTAGGCCATATGACCGCCCTTGTAGTAGGAGGTTTGCACTCTATCCAGCGGCCACTCGGATTGGGAAACAGCATAGTCGGAAGCACCGACTGTGGTCATTGTATCCTGATAGCCGTTGCCGATAATAAGCCTGAAGTCTGGATTGGCGGCGAAAGCCCGGTCGAGTCGCTTGCCAAATGCAAATGCGGCAAAGGGCGATGGTGGGCCATAGAGCCATTCCTCGACATCGGCATAAAGCTTGTAATCATCTCCCACCTCAAAGCCGAATACCGATTTTATGTAGTTACGAAATGCATTTTCGTAGACCAATGAGAGGACAGAAGCGGGGTCCGATCCGGGCTGGTTTGGGCCTGTGTAGCGAGCATCGCTACGACCGAGGATAAGGCCATCTGCCTTAAGAAGTTCGACGCGGTATGCCTCCTTGGATATGCGGTTATTGTGTTCGGCATAATAAGCGGCCGGAATGCCAGTAAACACTTCGAGTTTGGCCGCTACGGCATCACGCGTTTGCGGATCGACCTTATTGCCTTGGTATAGCGCAGTCAGGTATTCTGTTTCGCCGAAGGCTTTTGCTTCGGCCATAAAGCCTTCGAACGTCTTACCTGTTTTGTCGACCTTGCCCAGCTCCCAAGCCGTAGCCGCGAGCGTGGGCAGGGAGGCGACATAGGAAATGATATTCTCCTTGCGCTGAGCATACTCAATGATGTTCACGGCCTGTCCCATAAGGAAGACGCCATCAGCCGCATGCTCTGGCCCGCGCTCTGCCAGCTGGCCTGCCGCTTCAGCCGCACGGATTGTACCGTAGCTTTCACCAAGAATGAAAACCGGCGAACCGGTTCTACCATTTGCCGCCAGCCAAGCTTCAATGAAGTCAGCGCACTGCGCTCCATCGGCCTCAACCGAATAGTACACGGATGGATCAACACCATCCCGAACACGGCTATAACCTGTCGACGCCGGATCGAAGAGCACGATGTCGGCAACGCTTAATGGGGAGTACGAGTTTGGTATCAGCGTCGCCGCTGCTTCCGATTCAGAGAGATTCTCCGGCAAAGACACCCTATACGGCCCGACGGCCCCAATATGTAGCCAAAGAGACGCCGAGATTGGCCCTCCATTAAAGACGAACAGGACCGGTCTGTTGTTGGTAGGGTGTTGCGCCACATACGAAAAGGAGACTATGTCCGCCCCCTTGCCCTCCACGCCAATCTCCACTGGAGTGACCTCAATCGCCGCCGTGTACGCAACCGTCTCGCCGTCAAACACCCCCATGCCAGAACGAGACATCGGACCATGGAAGTTTTGTTTTGCGGCAGGCGCCACCTGCTCAATGACAGGCGACGCTTCTGCGGTTGCACATCCCGTGATTGGGACACAGGTCACAACCAGAAGAGCAGCACAAACAAACTCCTGAAGACGCCCCGAAAACGGTAGGTTTCTGAAATTCATATGCGCTGCTTCCTCAGGGTGGAGGTTCTAGAACCTGTAGTTCACGCCGGCAAAATAGCGCCGACCCAGAATGTCGCCATATGAAAGCGTCGGGTAAGACGGCCCCTCATCTGTGAGGTTGGTCACGCCCGCCCGCAGCGACAGACCATTGTCGAAGGCATAGATCGCCGACAGGTCATGGGTAATGTTGTTGTCGACGTAAGGATTTGGGTCGTTCTCAATCGTGGCGCCCTCAATCCGAAGGACGTTGTCGAGGTAGTTGAGCTGGTAGGAAACCCGCAACGGACCATAGGAATAGCCCGCATTGAAACGCCCGGTCCAATCAGGGCTCTCAACCGTATCATCCGTACGATTGAATGTGGTGCCCGTGACGGATGTGCTGAGTTCCGAAACGTGGGTGGCCTCAAGACCAAGAGTAATGTCACCCGCCAAAGCATCGGCGACGTCCTTGAGATCGAAGCCGTAGTTAGCGTAGTACACTTCGCCCTTGAAGTTGATCTGTCCCGCATTGAAGGTGGTTGTGCGGCCTGTCGCCACGGTACCGGCAGGGTTTGTTCCATCGGCGGTCTGGAGACGTGTGAAGGCAGAGCAAACAGCGTCCGAAGGCGAGGCGCTGTCATAGCAGGCCGCCATGAAGTCTTCAGTTGTGAAGGCCGACAAGCCATCGGTCAGCTCTATCTCAATGCGGTCCACAGAAACTGTGAGGCCAGGGACGACGAAATTATCAAACACAAACCCATAAGTGGTCGTATCAGATACTTCGTTCCGGAGATCGGCATTCCCACCTGTCTCAATTGTGGTGACAGAGAAGTTCTCAGCCGGGTCCTGGAAGCCAGCAAGGGCGCCATATTGAGGATTGGCAGCCCATTCGGCTTCACAATTTGCGCGCCGTACAGCAGGGTTTGGACCGGCATCGATGCGGTCTGCATCACATGGGTCAAAACCCGAATTTCCTACAACGGTGGTCGACGGCGCAAACAACTGATTCAGCGTAGGTGCACGGAAGTTCCGGCTTTGCGTTGCGCGCAGAGTGACACCATCAACAACTTCCCAGCGGCTTCCGAGGCTCCAGACCGTTTCTTCACCGGCGATCGAATTATCGACAAAGCGGTAGGTACCGTTGATGTCGAATTCCCGCACAAATGGAAGCGTGACGTCGCCGCCGAAGATCGGCACGAGAACCTCGGCCGAGAATTCGTTCGTATCATAATCGCCTGAAGTAGGCACTTCCAGAGTTCCCGTACCAATCAGACCAAGCTGATTGGCTTCGAGTGGGGTGAAGCTCGCCTCTTCACGACGCGTCTCATAGGCAAGCACCATGTCGATAGCACCAGCAGGCAGCTGGTACACTTCTGTGCCAATCGTCGCCAGGAAATCGAACTGGGTGTTCTCATAATCCTGGCCCGACATAACTGAAACATATTGCGACGCAGCCTCACTGATGTTTCCAGCACCAAACGGATTCAGTGGAGCGCAGGACGGGTCATCATTGGTTGCATCCGCATCAGCGTTGATGGCGCAAACGATATTGCCAGCACCATCGTCCACAGCACGGACCGCTGTGTTGAACTTGGAGACGTTGGCATCCCAAACGCGCTGGGAGCCGTTGACTTCGGCATAGCTGCCGGAGACGGACCAGTAGAAATTACGGTCAGCCGCGTCGAAATTGCCATCAAGGCCGATTTGGGCACGCCAGGTTTCTGTCTCGTTTTTTTGAATGTTGCTTGGGAACAGGCCATCATAGAAGTGACGTGATAGCCAGAGCGGCGCACCGAAGGCAAAGCCAGGATTGGCGGCAGACAGCGACGCGATGGCGTCGTCGGTCAGGTATGGGTTGTTCGCCGTGAACATGATCGCACCTAGGGCAGGATCCGTCTGGTTCAATACCGTACGGGCGTATCCTTGGGGAATGCTCTCAGCCTCGTTGTTCGAGTATAGCAGCTCTGCATTCAGTCGGAGGTTAGGCGCAAGATCATAGTGACCAATGACGTTCGCGCTAAGGCGATCAACACCTGTTCGCAGGCCTGCAAGGTCGCTATAGCGCGTGCCGTCACCACCTTCGGCAAAGGGAATGCCGATAATGTTGCCCGGATTGTATGGAATGATCGACCCGTCAGGTGAAAATTGGATCGGCGAGCCATTCAGCGTCGTCTGGAGAAAAGGCGGTGGGGCTGGCGCGTTGTAGATAGTGCCGTTGCCGTTGAAATTCCAGAAATAGGCTGGGATGACTTCGGTAAGTGACGGAATGCCATCATCCGGTCCGGTATCATCAGGGTTTCCCGATGTGATACGCGAACGGTTGGAAGCCGGGAAGTCGGAGAAACGCGCGATGGGCGAGCTGGAGCCTTCGACGTTCACGGCTACGTTGCCGCGATCATTGTCGAAATTGGTCCCGGCTGTGAGGCGCCAGGATGTCTGCTCATAGTTGCTTTGCTCAGTGTCGCCATATTGCAGGTCGAGTTCGACACCTTCGAAATCATCCTTAAGGATATAATTTACCACACCGGCAATCGCATCCGAGCCATACACGGCTGCACCACCGGCCTGCACAACTTCGATGCGGTCAATCAGTCCGGTTGGGATGATGTTTGCATCAACTTGCGCATCACCCAGGCCACTGGATGTCGTGACAAAGCGGCGGCCATTCACGAGCGTCAGGGTGCGCCCGGCCCCCAGGCCGAACAGTTCCGCATATTGCTGCCCGTCGCCGCTGCTTGTGCCATCGCCAGCAGCTTGGTTGAATTGAGGAACGAGGGACGTGATCTGGTTCAGGGCGTCTGCTGCGCTGGTGAGACCACGTTCGGCAAAGACATCATTGCTCAGCGTAGTGACCGGCGCCGAAGTGGACGCCACTTCGCGACGAATTCTCGAACCGGTAATCACCACAGTTTGCAACGTGGCCGTTTCGTCTTCGGCGACCGGCGTTGACACAGTTTCTGCGTCCGACTCCTGAGCATAGGCAGGCACCGAGGCAATCGCTGGAACGAGCGCTACCATCGCGCATGTGCCAAGCAAGCTTTTCAACAGCAAATCATTCTTCATCTCGAACCCCTTATGTTCAAATGTCCATCGGCCCTGCACCCGCGCGTTCGCCAACTTCCAGACTGACAACACGCTAGGAAGAGTGTGATGGATTTTTTATCCTATTTGGAACCGCCCCACCGGGAACAGAGCAACAATTATTCTCCAGACAATCCCGGGAGAATATATCATCCACCCGCCATATATGCTGTCCGCCCGGGTTTCTTCCGTCAGCCGCGGCGCATCACCAAGTAATAGAGACAACCACCGGTCGCCCATGCGCCTAACAAGGCATAAGGACGCCAATCGGCTGTCCAGCCAGCAATTATGATCAATATACCCAGACCCACGCCGGCCATGGCCAAGGCATAAATGATCATCTTTGACGGTCGAAAACCAGCTGCCTCGTAAAGGTCCGGACGTGCCCTCACTAATCCGACCGCTGCAGCGCAAGTAGCGCAATATTTGAGGATAGTTGGAATATTTACGGCGAGAAACAGGAAAACCAGATTACTCGGCAGCAACAGTCCTACACAGCACATCACGAAAGCGCAGAGGATTGCCGCCAACGGCACATCATGCTTGCCGGAAACCTTTCCAAGGGCTGAGTGCAGCATCCCCTCTCTCGCCATGGCATAAAGAAAGCGCGACATGATAATGAAGGTGGCGTTGATCGAACTACCGATCGCGACGACCGCGCTCGCCACGATCAGGTAGCGTCCCGCTGGCCCGAAAGCAGCCACACTCGCGTCGAGTAGCGGCGCAGACGATGCACCCAGCTTTTCAGGTCCCAGCACACCCATGGCGGCCATAGCGACAGCCAGATAGACTACCGCCGTCAGGACGATAGAAATCGAGATGCCTAATGGAATGGACCTAGCCGGATTCTTGACCTCTCCGCCCACCTCCGTAGCGCTCTCGATTCCCAGGAACAGGGAAATAAGCAATGGAACCGCAGCAAAAATTCCGGCTATGCCATGACTTGCGAAAGGGATGAATTTGGATGCCTCAATGGAAGGCACACTGCCAAACACAAACAAGGCGCATGTACCCAAGAGGATCGCGAGCATCACGCCCTGGCTTTTTGCGGCGGCGGACACCCCAAGCAAGTTTACGATGAGAACAAAAACCAGAAGCCCGAACATGGTCAGCTTCAAGGGCAAGGCCACGAATGTGCCAACATAGGAAACAAGGACCATTGTCAGCACAATGACAGCTGAGGTACTGCCAGCTATGCGAAGCCAGCTAATAATAAAGCCCAGAAAGGGGTGAACAAAGCGGCGAGGCCATTCGTAGGACGCCCCCGTGACGGGCACTGCCGCCCCCATGAAAGCATAGATTATGGCGTAAACTAACATCGGAACCATGGCGAGTAGCATGGAAACAATCATCGCTACGCCGGCAAGCTGCGTCGCAGGCGCCAGCACGGAATACACCGACACCCCGACAGCTGTTCCCAGCCCCAAGGCGACAATACCAGTTACACCAATATCACGCCGAAGTCCGTCTTTTACCGGTTCGTTATTTGGCATTTATGGTTTGCCCGACAGGTCCTTCTGCGGCTTCAATGCGCTCAGCGTATTCCTGCAATCCCGCAGCCAGGCGTTCAAGGCCATTCTTCAGCTTGTCGGCGTTGAGCGCGACCCCGATACGTATATGCCCAGCCATCCCAAAGCATTCGCCAGGAACGACGACAACACCATGGCGGGCGATCAGCCAACGCGACAGCGCACGTGTATCCTGCACGCCGACGACCCGCGGAAAACATGTGCACCCTGTCAAGGGAAGCTCAAGCTCGAGGAGCCCGCGATCAACCATGCCCTGCAATTCTACTTCGGCAACCGGCAACGAGGCTTCCATAATGGAGTCGCGCCATGTGTCATATTCGTGCGCGTTTGCCAGTACTTCCGCGGCGACACAGTGGGCAAGCTTTGAAACGCCAAAATCCACACGGTCACAATAGGCTCTGAGGCGGCTCATGACGTCGCTGCTGGCAAACATCCAGCCGCATCGCAGCGCATTCAGGCCGAACGTCTTCGTCATACTACCAATACGAATAACATTGGAATGGCGCTCAACATCCAGCCCCGCAGCGCCTATGCCAGCATAATCCTGATAGACCTCGTCTATCAGGAGCAGGACGTTTCTGTCGTTCAGGGCTTCTGCCAATGCCGCCAAAACCTCCACGTCCACGAGCACGCCGCTTGGATTATGCAAGTTGCTAAGCACAACCATACCCGTATTGGGCGTCAGCGCTTCAAGGACATCATTGATAATGACCTCGAAGTGAGGTGCTCGCCGCTGGAAAAAGTCAAACTCCAGACCGGCATCCCGTGCACAATTTGCAAATATATCAAACCCAGGCTGCTCAATCAGTATCGTGTCGCCGGACGACAGTAAGGCGCCATATGCCAGCGAGACGGCCGTTGTTGCGCCGGTTGTGCAACGAATGTTTCCCGCACGTACCTGGTATCGAGCGGCAAGGTGCGAGACGATATCGGGATGACTGCGCATGAATACGCTGGTGAAGGTCACGGGCGGACCTGAGCGGAAAGCGCGCAGCGTGGTTTCGGCCAGCATGGTCGATGGCTCTGGAACCGAACTTTCAAACAGGCTGACTTGTCCCGGCTTGCCGGAACGCATCAGCGTAATCGCATCGCGCACCCAGTGAGCATAGCTTATCTGGGTGCCCTCTGCGAAGGTGTTGTTGATTCCGCTCAAAGCTACTGACCTTATATTGCGACCCCTCACTTCGTGGTCGTAAACAGACGTCCTCTCAGGGTCGTTCGACCTGAGAATAGGTCCGGCCCAGAGAAAATTTATGCAAAGCCGGGTGCCCAGCCCCCAGTACGCGCATAAATGATCTTGCTATGGCTAAGCTGGCGACAAACATTGGCGCAGGATAGATTGGGCTTCAGTCGTCATGAAAGCAGGACTCCGGCGCCACGCCCGGCACTGGAACCCAACGCATCCCTTCATGGCTCTCGCCGTCGCGTTCGAGCACGGTTCGTTCACCTACGACGCAGCGACCGAAGCTGTCCGGCGCTGGGAAGAACGTCTCGCCGTCAGTGTGAAGTGACCGAACGAAGGCCAACTCGTCACCCCTGAGTGCGTCGGAAACAGCCTTGCTCCAGGCCTCCGTCGTCAAGTCCAGTTCGCCAGACTCGCGCGCCTTAAGAACGGGGCTCAGAAAGTGGTGCAGGCCGTATTGTCCTCCCGACGCCTTACGCAACCGGGAATCAAGATCAGCAAAATAAAGCGCCCCGCGCTGATACGGCACATGACGGATTTCATCATCTCCGAATCCCACTTTTTTTATGTCGCTAATCGGCCAGTCTCGCGCTTTACCTGTGTAGTATTTGCGGCTCAACTCATTCAAGCCATCCACGTATTCCTCAAGCGAAATATGTCCCGACCGGAATGGTAGCGTATACTCAAAATACGTAGTGAGCCCCTCAGAGAACCAGTTTGTATCAATTGCGCCACCGCTGAGCGATCCGGTCCATTGGTGCAGAAGCTCATGCACAAAGGTGCTCTTGGGGCTTTCGCCATACACCTCATCCTTGCCGAGAGGACCTCGCGACAGCATGAAGGAATTTGCGAGTGCAGTCCCGCCACCATAAGGCGGTGTATCTAGCAAGCGCATGAAAACGCGATAATCAGGCGCAGGTTCCAGATGATCGAAATAAGTCTCGAAGTAGGAGTACATCTCGCTAGTGAAGACCATTGCGGCGTGCTCATCAAACGGAAAATCACCGAGCCAATAAGCGTGGAATTTACTCTCCGTAATGGCCTGGGGATATTGTTCTGCCGGGCCAGCCATTACCCAGCCCTGCATGACATTATAGGGTGATCCCGGCACCTTCACCGCACCTTCCCCAAACGTCGTCACGCCAACTGAGGGCATCTCGAAGGCTGTCAGGTCCCAATCGAGTGTAGAATTTTGAGACGCGGCATTTTCCGGAACGAGCATGAACCCGGCCCCGGCCCCACTGATCCCTCCCGCCGAAGGGCGAATGCCAAAGGCCGGTCCGCGCGGGCCGCCCTCTGGCTGCACAAGTGCGCGATAGCTGATTTGGACGGGAAATTCGACGGGTCGCTCTGCTGTCCAATGACGGAAATACGGATATCCACCGGGGACCGGTTCATCATCCTCTATTGTAAATGAGACGTCCCCCTCAACATCGGTAACCTTGAGGTCCGTAACACGATCAGCAATGTTCTGGACATTAACGTATACAACCGGTGCCATCAGCTTGAACGCCTTAGCACCCGCCTCCAGACCTCCAGTAACCACAGCCTCGACCTCGATTGCGTCCACCTCGCCATCAGCGTTGACTGTCGGATGAAGCGTAATGGTGAAGCCAGGCGCGTCTGTATCTTCGAGCTCAACCGGATCCAGTTGCGCCTGACATGCAGCCAAAAGACTTGCTCCAGCCAGAATGTAATTGCGAGGTATTCGTCGACCGCGCTGACGCTGGTTTGCTCTAAGTGGAAGGGGCATTCAATTCTCCCGCAGAACTCTAATATTGTGCAGCCTCGCAGCAGACGAACGCAAGCGCTAATCCATTACCGATTCTGATTGCCTGATCGCGCATAATCTGACCGCCAGCATATGTGAGAACGCATACATCTTGCGGAGTGTCGCCGCTTGGCTCGGAATAACTTTGATCGCGCCTGCACAAAGGATCGAGATCACAAATAGACGTCGCGCTTCGAAGTTCGCCAAGATCGCTGGAATTTAGCTCTTTGTTACCAAAAAAAAGCGACCCAGAAGGACCGCACTGGTAACGCCTACTGCGATGTTTCCAGTGGTGCCGGTTGAGAGACTCGAACTCCCGACCCTCTGATTACAAATCTTAGGTTTTACTGATTTTGTGGGATTCCCTCGATTTCCTGAAGATGCCTTTGACGCTGATTCTAATGGGGTTTATTATCATCCAAGTTCATTGAGCGACCTTGGATTTCCCAGACGGTGCTTCCACGGTGCTTCCAAATCAGGAAATGGAATCACATGACACGACTTACGAAGACGTTCGTGGATACCGCTCAGGCTGACGGTCGAGACCAGTTTTTCTGGGATGACGAGATCAAGGGCTTTGGCCTTCGCCTGACCAAGAGCGGCTCGAAGACATATGTGTTTCAATACCGCGTCGGCGGTGGCCGTAGCGGTACTCTGCGGCGGCCGCGTATCGGCGCGCACGGCTCTGTCACGCCTGCCGAAGCCCGAGCGATCGCGAAGACATGGGCCTTGCAGGTTGCCGAAGGCGGAGATCCGGGTGGTGAGCGTGCGGCGTTTCGCAATGCGCCGCGAATGGCTGATGCCTTTGAGCGCTACCTGACCGAGCATGCAGACCTTCACAAGAAGGCATCGAGCGCAAAGGAAGACCGGCGGCTGGTCAGCCTGTTTCTTGAACCCGAGTTCGGGAAGCGGAAGGTAGCGGAAATCACACGCGAGCAGGTTTCGGCCTTCCACCGCCGTCTGGCGGATCGCCCCTATCAGGCCAACCGGCTGCTCTCGCTTCTCTCGAAGGTGGCCAATCTTTGCGAAGTCTGGGGATGGCGCCAGGATGGGACCAATCCGTGCCGTCACGTGAAGAAGTTCAAGGAGCACAAGCGCGAGCGGTTCCTGTCACCAGCCGAACTAGGGCGCCTCGGTGACGTGCTGGCCAAGGCTGAGCGGTTCGAGCTCATGGACAAGGACGGCAAGCGACTATGGGTGAACCCTGCCGCGATCACCGCCATTCGCTTGATCGTGCTGACTGGCGCGCGGCGTGGCGAGATTCTGAATCTAAAGTGGAGCGAAGTAGAATGGGACCGTTCGCGCGCCCTTTTGGAGGACTCCAAAACAGGGCAGCGGTATCTCTACCTGCCTGCTCCTGCCCTGAAGCTCCTCTCCGATCTGAAGCCATCGGCGAACGCGGTTTACGTCGTACCCGGCGGGCGAGCGAACGCGCGCGGCCAGGCGGGCGACATTCCCCTGACCAACCTGAAAGACCCTTGGAAAACGATCACAACTGCCGCCGGACTCGCAGGGGTGCGCATCCATGACCTCCGCCACTCATTTGCGAGTGTTGGCGCATCCTCCGGTATGGGCCTGCCGATCATCGGAAAGCTTCTCGGCCACCGGGAAACGGCCACAACCGCACGCTATGCGCATCTCGCTGACGACCCCGTTCGGCTGGCGGCTGACACTATCGGTGGGCGCGTGAGCGATGCATTGAGCAACGGTTCTCGGAAATCGTCATAACTCGATAAATCTGCGAGAAAAAATCGCATTTTGGGCTGTGGAAAAGTGGGGTCATTGATTCCGATTCTCCCCAGATGTGCTATGCTTTGGCATTGCGGGGACACCACATGTTGTGCCGCACCGATCATGCCCGGAAAGGACATTGTGATGCCACCCATGCGTTACCTCTCCACCTTCGAGACAGCCGAACATATTCGCGTGAGCACATCCTGGCTCGCCAAGTCCCGCCTGTCTGGAGACGGCCCTCCTTTCATCAAGGCAGGTCGCACGGTCCTCTATGATCTCAACGACGTTGATCGCTGGATGCTGGACCGGAAGCGGACGAGCACGTCTGACACTGCAAGCGCTGCCTAACCTCAAATGACTGGTGAGAAAGCGCATTAGCATGGATGGCCACAACCGGAGCGTCAGACCCGCTCACCTGATCCGTTCATCCGGCTCCAACGGGCGCATTTCAGGCGCCACATATAACTGGGGACAGCACTCGGCGATTCTCGCACGCCTCAATAAACGCCCTCTCAACAAGTCCCGCCTGCCGGGGGACCTGCATTTCGCCCCACGCTACACGTTCGACCCGTTACACCAATACGGAGCTGCGCTTCGCGAGCGCATCATGTATGAGAGCGGGCTGCCAAAGCGCAATCTCGAACAGGCCGTCACGCTCGTCGCACGTGCAATATTTGCCGACCTCCAGTCACGGACCGGGCGGGTAAGCTATTCCCGACGACATGACTTCTACAGCGCGCCGCTAGGCTACGAGAAGCCATTCATCCCGTATGCTGGAATGATGAAGTGTGTCGCCGCGCTTGCCGAGGCGGGTATTGCCCATTCCGAAATCAGTCCTCCCTGGCCAGCCGGACGTGGCAAACAATCCGTTTTCTGTCTCACGTCTGGTTTTGCACAGGAAACCTACCGAGGAGACTGGTTCGCCTCTCTTCGCCTTGTGCCGCGACAGGCGCATGATCTGGTTGTCGTTCGCGATCGTGAGAGCGGCAAAGTGCTGCCTTGGCCAGACGCAGCAACAGGCACACGCCTCAGCGCTGAGCTTGCCGCGATCAACGCTCACCTTGCGCCAGCTGTCGTTCGCGTCCCTGACCGTTTCGTTGACCAGGTAACCGATGATGGTGAAACCCTCGCGGTCTTCAACCCTGCACACCCGGATCGCCAACCCGTGATCATTTCGCCCAATACGCAGCGGCGACTATACATGCCCTTTCGCGATAGTTTCGACCTTGGCGGGCGCCCCGTGGGATGGGACGCGCAGATAATCCCGTCGCCGGTTCGTATTCACTGCACGCTTTATGGCGAGCCAGTCAACGAGATCGACTTTTCCGGGAGCCACATAGCGCTTGCCTATATCGCCCAAGGATATGATGCACCCCTGTGGGATCCCTATGAAGCCATATGTGAAGAAACGGGATTCGAACGCGCCGTCGCAAAGCGCACTGCACTGGTGGCGCTGAACGCTTTGAATCCGCAGGACGCGTTAGGCTCTGTGTATCAATACATTGTCGAGCGGTTGGGCGCCCCGCCCGAAGACAAAGACCACGAGAATGCACTTTGGGCGGATGCGAAACTCGCGTTGTCCACGTTCCAGAAGGTCCACGCGCCAATCGCCAATCTGGTCGCGACCGATTTCGGGGTGAAGGCGCAGAACGCGGAAGCGAAGATCATGCTTGGATGTTTGCACGAGGTCCAACGCAAAGCATTCCATGTCATCCCCATGCATGATGGCTTGTGCGGCCCTGTGCATCGCACAGACGAGATGATTTCAATAGCCCGAGAAGCCTGGACGAACGTGACAGGTGCGAAACCACCTAAGATCAAGGTGGAGGAGAAGGAGGAAGAGACAGGAAAGGAAGGCAATAACCCTCCTCATGTGTGGGACGCTTTTTCGGAACAAAAATAGAACACGGAACGCATTTAGAACATTATCACATCGAGCATCCTAGAGGTTCCTCAAGATGGAGCTCTCTATTGATTTCGGAAAAATATTATGGGCGGCATTGGATCAGGTAATTGGCGGGGGGCGACGCGCGAAAGCGCATTCTGGCGGTTGGACATCGACCGTCTGCGACAAACGAACTGCTTCCGCCCGGGCATGGTATCGATCTCCTGGAAACGGAACGGCGAGTCCGTCGCTGACATCCGCCTTCTCTTTTCAGATGAACTCGACAAGGTGACGTTGATTTACCGGTCCCGGTCACGCGGAGAGCCATGGGAAGACATTCGCGATCCTATCCGTCTGGACCTGACAAAACCTTACTTCGGCGGCGTGCGGTATTGGTTCATTTGCCCAAGCTGCAACAAGCGGCGGAAGGTTCTTTATGGAAGCCGCCTCTATCGCTGCCGTGAGTGCCGCAGGATGACTTATTCATCCCAATACGACCCCTTCCCTCAACTCCCATGGAACCGCTCCCACCGCGTTCGTGAGCGGCTCGGCGGCGAGGCCGGGTTTTCCCACATGTTCCCGCCGAAACCGAAGGGAATGCACTGGAAGACATACTACCGCCTTCGGGAGGAGGACTGGCAAGCAGAGGAGATGCTCTGCCATGCGATGAATGACCACCTGTTGGGGATACGGAGACGCTATAAGCTTTAACGTCAGGCAATCGCCCCCAGCCCGGACGGCCCCTCGAAATTAGGGTTCACGACCTCGGAGGAACCATAAAGCACCAAATGCACAACGATAAGAAGTCACCGCATAGCTTCAGCGCCAGATAGCTGCGAGCCGGATAGGTTGAATGCCTTGCATTCGTCAGCGGCTTGCACTTCAAGTGGACACCACCGGACAAACAAGGACCGACAATGTTTGAGAACGCCTTCAACAATATCGACAAGGCGCTGAGGACGGAACAGGGCGTCAGCTCCGAACTCGATTACGCCGAACAGACCAGCTGGATCCTGTTCCTGAAATACCTGGATGATATGGAAGCCCAGCGCGCCGACGAGGCGGAGCTGGAAGGCCGGGCCTACTCCCCTATTCTCGCCGACGAGTACCGCTGGCAGGCGTGGGCCGCCCCGAAAGATGCTGACGGAAAATTCGATCACAATTCGGCGCTGACGGGCGATGATCTGGTTAAGTTCGTCAATGACAAGCTGTTCCCCTACCTCGCCGGTTTTCGCGAAACGGCAACCTCACCCGACACGATCGAATACAAGATCGGCGAAATCTTCAACGAGATCATCAACCGATTCCGCTCTGGCTATGTCTTGCGGGACGTTCTGGAAATCATCGACAGCCTGCGCTTCAACAGCCAGGACGAAAAACACGAACTCTCTGACCTGTACGAAAGCCGCATCAAGCGCATGGGCAATGCAGGCCGCAACGGGGGGGAATATTACACGCCGCGCCCGCTGATCCGCGCCATGATCCAGGTGGTCAAGCCGAAGATCGGTGAGACGATCTATGATGGCGCTGTCGGTTCGGCCGGCTTCCTGTGTGAAGCTTACAGCTACATGATGAAGCCCGGCATCAGTGCGGTGCAATTCAACACGCTGCAGAAGCGCACCTTCTTCGGACAGGAGAAGAAGTCGCTCGCCTATGTGATCGGCATCATGAACATGGTGCTACACGGTATCGAAACGCCGAACATCCTGCATACGAACTCCCTCAACGAGAACGTGATGGATATTCAGGAGAAGGACCGTCACGACATTGTTCTCGCCAACCCGCCCTTTGGCGGCGGAGAGCGGCCGGAAGTGCAGCAGAACTTCCCGATACACACGGGCGAAACCGCCTACCTGTTCCTGCAACATTTCATCCGCAAGCTGAAGGCAGGTGGGCGCGGTGCCATCGTTATCAAGAACACATTCCTCAGCAATACGGACAATGCCAGCATTGGCCTGCGCCGCGAGCTGCTGGAGACGTGCAACCTGCATACCGTGCTCGATTGCCCGTCTGGCACCTTCCAGGGCGCGGGCGTGAAAACAGTTGTGCTGTTCTTCGAGAAGGGCGCGCCGACGCGGGAGGTCTGGTATTACCAGCTCGATCCCGGCCGCAACATGGGCAAAACCAATCCGCTCAATGACAATGACCTTGCCGAGTTTGTGGCGTTGCAGGCGAAGTGCAGCGGCGGCCCAAAAAGCTGGACCGTCAAACGCGTCGCGATGGATGAGGCAACTTTTGACCTTTCGGTGAAAAACCCGAACGCCCCGGAAGCCGCGCCGCTGCGCAGCCCGGAAGAGATCATCGAAGACATGCTTGCGCGCGACGCCGAGACGGCAGGCATTCTCGAAAGCATTCGGGGGATGCTGTGAAGGTGGGGTGGGAAAGCAAACAACTGGGTTCGATATGCACCATAGTGAATGGAGGCACCCCAAAATCTGGGGAGGCCGCGTTCTGGGATGGCGACATTAATTGGCTTACACCGAAAGAAATGGGGCAGATGAGGGCTCGCCGTATCGCGGACACTTCGCGAAAAATCACGCAGGCTGGCCTAGCCAACAGCTCCGCAAGGCTAGTGCCTTCTAAATCGGTAATTTTGTCTACTCGCGCACCGATTGGCCACTTGGCGATCAATAAGGTGCCTATGGCCTTCAATCAAGGCTGCAGGGGGCTGGTTCCTGGTGAGCAGCTGGACACAAACTTTCTCTACTTCTTCCTTTTTGCGAATAGAGAAAAGCTGAATGGCCTTGGCACAGGTGCCACCTTCAAAGAGTTGTCAACTGCCGCTCTAAAGTCTTTCCCAATCCCCCTCCCGCCGCTCGAAGAGCAGCGGCGGATTGTTGCGATTCTGGACGAGGCCTTCGAGGGCCTGGACCGCGCCCGCGCCCACGCCGAAGCCAACCTCCAGAATGCGCGGGAGTTGTTTGAAGGCTACTTGCAAGAATTGTTCACGCATCCAGATCCTGAATGGAAGATGTGCCCATTGAAAGAATATTGCGAACAAATCACTGTCGGACATGTCGGGCCTATGGCGGATCGATATGCTGATTCCGGCACAGTGTTTTTGCGATCTCAAAATATCAAACCGTTTCGAATCGACCTGACCGGCGTGAAATACATCGATGAGGAGTTCACAAATGAACTCAAGAAGTCCGAACTCGTGCCTGGAGATGTTGCGATCGTCCGAACTGGGTATCCTGGAACATGTGCGGTCATTCCTGATGATTTGCCTATCGCGAATTGCGCCGACCTTGTTATTGCTCGGACCGGTCCAAATTTGGACCCCCACTTTCTTGCGGTGCTCCTAAATTCGACCTTTGGCAAGCGGCTGGTGGCGGGAGCGTCTGTGGGCGCAGCCCAAAAGCATTTCAATGTTTCAGCCGCCAAAAGGGCAGTTTTTCCATTTCCGCCCATAGACACACAAAGACATCTTGTTGAGCAAGCACGTGAGATCGAAGCCACTACTTCTTTATTGTTGGAGAAGTTCGAAACGAAGCTCACTTCTCTAGGCGACCTTCGCCAATCCCTTCTTCAGAAGGCCTTCACTGGAGAACTCACAGCAAGGGAGTTCGCCTGACGCTATGGCCAACTCCGCACGCCTGCCCGGTGACATCAATCGCAATGATCAGATCCTGATCGCCAAGACCGATCGACCCGGCAATGATCATCTCCAATTTGTCTGGATCGTCGTCTGCGCCCGGCGCGACGCAGACGATGAACTTTGTGGCCACCGCTACGGCTCGAACGGCTCCGACTTCTTCCAGCGCAAATGCCCGAAGTGCCAGGGCGGTGCGCCGGGGTTGCATATTGAGGAATGGAACGCTGGATGACGCCTGCAGTAACATTCCATCCGGATCATTTGAACGCATTCGCCAAGAGCGTCGCGGCGAACCATGATCCGAACGATGGAGGCGGGAAAGTTGCGCGGACTTTTGCAGCGCCGCTCACCGGGATATCGGCGGACAGGCTACCTCCGAGGCAGGTTTCCCGCGACGATGTGTTCAGCCTTGTTGCTGATGTGTCCTTTAATACCGCGACAGTCTGCGCCGCAATCATGGCTTGGGGCGGTATGCGGATGAACCACCGGGACATGCTGTTCGGTGAGGCGTCGCAGCAATGGGTTGGCGTCTCTGAAAAAATCAGAAATGGTCACTATGATCGACGAACAGCCTACGAGGCTTTCGTTGCGCTACAGCGGGAGAATAAGCTTCCGGGTGCGGGGCCTGCCTATTTTACGAAACTGATCTACTTCCTGATGCCGCGTTCCGATGGCTCGCGGCCGAGTGGCTACATCATGGACCAATGGGCTGGTTGTTCGATCAATCTACTTGCCGGAAGCGATACCGTCCGCATGAATAGCATCTTTGAGTGGGTTTCCAGCAGGGGCAAGCTCGCCCGTCGCGCCACCTTCATCGTGTCTGATACTAATGATGGCTCCAACTACGAGGCGTTCTGTTCGGCCGTTGACGCCTTGGCCACCCATTTCGGCATAAGTGGCGATGCAACAGATCGCGCCCTACTTTCGACAGGTGGGCGTAACGCAGAAGCTTGGCGCCAATATGTGATTGAGCACAGAACGCCGTGACAGACGAAACCGAAGCCGATACCCGCGCCGAGCGGATCGATCCTGTACTGAAGGCGGCGGGGTGGTCTGACACGCCGGGGGCACGGGTTCGGCGGGAGCATATCTGTCCTGGCCGGATCGCTGGCGGCGGACGGCGGCTGAACCCGGTCACGGCAGACTATGTCTTCGAGTATCGTGGGCAAAAGCTCGCCACACTGGAAGCCAAGCGCGCGGGCCTTGGCCATACCGAAGGCGTCGGCCAGGCGAAGGATTATTCCGAGCGCCTGAAAGCGCGCTTTGCCTTCGCGTCCAATGGCATTGACTGGTACGAAATCGACATGAAGACCGGAAAGGAACGGGACTTCACGCCGCCCTTTCCGACACCGGATGAACTCTGGGCGCTGTGCTTTGCCGAAGCGAGTGCATGGCGCGACCGGTTTGGGGCCGTGCCGTTTGAGACAGGCGGCGGAAAATGGGAGCCACGCTATTACCAGCACAATGCCATCAATGCCGTTCTGGAAGCCATCGGCAAGGGCGACAAGCGGATCCTGCTGACACTCGCCACCGGCACCGGCAAGACAAGCATCGCCTTCCAGATCGCCTGGAAGCTGTTCCATTCCAGCTGGAACCTTTCCGGCGAGCCTGTGCGCCGCCCGCGCATCCTGTTCCTGGCTGACCGCAACATTCTCGCCGATCAGGCCTATAATTCCTTCTCGGCCTTCGAGGGCGACGCCCTCTCCCGCGTGAACCCGAAAGAAATCCGCAGACGCGGCGGCATGCCGAAGAATGCCAGCGTGTTCTTCTCGATCTTCCAGACCATGATGACGAGCGGCGCCGACGAGGAAAGCGAAGGCGTAATCACCGAAGGCGAAGCAAACTACCTTCAGTATCCGCCGGACTTCTTTGACTTCATCGTAATCGACGAATGCCACCGGGGCGGCGCCAATGACGAGAGCACCTGGCGCGACATTCTCAATCATTTCGGACCGGCTGTTCAGCTAGGCCTGACAGCAACACCGAAGCGCACGATAAACACCGACACATACAAATATTTCGGCGAGCCGGTTTACACGTACGCCCTGAAAGAAGGGATCGAGGACGGCTTCCTGACGCCGTTCAAGGTACGCCAAATGGCCAGCACGATTGACGAGTACGTCTACTCTCCCGGTGACACCATCATCAGCGGCGAGATTGAGGATGACCGCAAATATACCGAGGCGGACTTCAACACCAAGATCGTGATTGAGGAGCGTGAACGCAGCCGCGTTGCCGAGTTCATGGCACAAATTAATGCCAAGCAAAAGACTTTGGTGTTCTGTGCAACCCAAGCTCATGCCGCCCGCGTGCGAGACTACATCAACCAGATTAAGACCGTGCCTGATCCGCACTATTGCGAGCGCGTCACGGCAGATGACGGCGAGATTGGCGAAGAACATCTGCGCACATTCCAGGACAACGAGAAGACGATCCCAACGATTCTCACCACATCACAAAAGCTCTCTACTGGCGTTGACGCCCGCAACATCCGCAACATCGTCTTGATGCGGCCCGTCAAATCCATGATCGAGTTCAAACAGATCATCGGACGCGGCACGCGCACCTTCGAGGGCAAGGACTTCTTCACGATCCTGGATTTCGTGAAGGCCTATGAGCACTTCAAAGACCCCGAGTGGGATGGTGAGCCGCTTGAGCCGCCAGAGCGGCCCGGCAAGGAAACCCCGCCTAAGCCGCCTGGATTCGAAGATGAAGACGACGGATTCGATCACAAAGACGAGGACAAGCCAGCACCGCGAGAAAAGATCGTCATCAAGCTCGCGGACGGCAAGGAGCGCCGAATCCAGTACATGGCGTCCACGTCCTATTGGTTCGAAGGTAAACCGATTGGCGCAAAAGAGTTCCTGGATCGCATGTTCGGCGATCTCAAAAACCTGATTGCAGGCGAGGATGAACTACGCGCCAAATGGAGTGACCCGGAACTCAGAGCGCACCTCCTAACTGCCTTGGAAGAACGCGGTTACGATTCCGATCGACTGGAAGAAATGCAGCTTCTGATCGACGCCAAGGAGAGCGATGTGTTCGACGTGCTCGCCTATGTTCGCTTTTCTCTCGACCCGAAGACCCGCCACGAACGTGCCGATACGGCCAGAGGCGAGGGCTTGTCCGGCTATGAAGCCGAAATGCGCGAGTTCCTGAGAGATGTATTGAGCGCTTATGAGCGCGAAGGCGCGGTTGAACTCGGCTACGACAAGCTTAGCCGCTTCCTTCAGGTGAGGTATGGTTCAACGGCTGACGCCAAACGCAAGCTCGGCGAGCTAGGCGGCATTCGCAGCGCGTTCAAGGAACTACAGCGTCATTTGTATCGGGACTGAGACCGCGACATCGCAATATCTGTGGCGAACAGCTTTTGGAGATTATGAGCATTGAGCACTGACGCCGAAAAACAACTTAACGTGAAGCTCACGCGTTTCGACCTCAACCCAAGCGTTTTGGAGTTCATGTCAATCAGGCGACTGGAACAACTGTCTGCGCTATTGGTGAAACTGGTTGCGATCTTACCCGAAGGCGAAGACCTTCGAATGCGAACAGCAGAGCTACTGCGAGTGCAGGAAGCCGTAGCAGAAAAATCCAAAGGCCTCGTGCGGCGATCGAGACATCAACGACGGCTTGAAGCAGACGAACTCCTGAACCAGGAAAAGGTATTCAGAGGTGTCTCTAAAGGACTCGGGTATGCGAAAGGACGCGGCGCGGTTGGAACTCCGCGAGCCAAGATTGTGCCGGGTGGACGCGCGGACGGAAACAAGAAGTGAGAGCAGCCTCACTCTACCAGTTCACGATACACCATAAGTCGGACGAAGAAGCGGTCGGAATCTTGCCGAGAATAAGGTCCCGTTACAATCTAGGCAAAGTGACATCCCGCCCGTCCCGCGGTGCTTGTAATTTAGAGGGTGAGCAGAGATCGCTCAGAGAATGCCCCGCCCGGTTTCGGTTTTAAGGAGCGCCGCAAGCTGGGACCCTGACTTCAGCTTCTCAATAAATGTGCACCCTTGATTGCCGGGGAGCCAACGAGGGCACGCTAAGAAGAACTGATCCAGAAGACCCGACGGATTTTGCTTCTTTCGAAGCACCATATTCTCTCCGTGAACTGGGCACGCAACCATCTGGACGCCCTTAGCGTGCCCATCTAAGTCCGACCGCAAGTCCTCCAGTCTAGTACTAATAATTTTAGTAGTGGCCGAATGTGAAAGAATATCACCAAATTCATTTGCAGAAATCTGAAGCTCTGGCGACGATACATCCGTCAGCAAAGCAAAATCTTGCACACCCATATGTTCCGTGTGAGAACATAACCGGCCACCCTGCCCAAAGAAGTACCAGCCCGTACACCCCCAATAGAAATCTTTAGGGGCAACAGTTCCCAGGTCCCGCCTCCATTGAATCTTCATTGGCCTGCCGCATTTCGGGCAAACCTTCCCCAGCACATCAGCAAACGAATTGTATTGTAGAATATGACTCGATTCAGACTTAATATCGACTTTTTCGAGGGATGCTTCATTATCCAAGACTGTTTTTGCAGCCCCGAGCTCCTTTGATCCGCGCAACGTCGCTAGCAGCTCCTCTCTTCTTTCACCGAGATACCCCCAGCGCCGACGATCCTTATCGTCATAGCCTCCCTGAGACATGTGTTTTTTGCGGAGATGCATAATTTCATCATTTACGCCTCGCAATTCCTCCCTAGTTCGACCCTCCTCTCTTTCCCGCTCAGATGGCTCGACGGAGAACTTATCCATGTAGGAATTGTAGGAAGATCGAATTTCGGAAATTACCTGCGCTGCAGTAGAAGACAGTACACCAATTACCGTACCGATCCCATTAGCGATCTGGGACAGAATGCTCATTGAATATATCCAGCAAGTTCACGGTCCTGCTGCAGGAGCCTGAGCGCCAACAATCGATCACGGTGCGATTTGTAGGAAGAGGCAATGGCTTCCTGATTTACGAAGCGATCGAAAAGGAGCCCGCCAGCTACTCCAGCTGGCAAAGCTAAAACACCTCCGCCGACAATGTACACTGCAGATCCAATAATGTGTGTTGTTGCAATACGCTTTCCACGCCGCGAGATTGAGCCTTTAAAACTTTTCAAAGACTCCGCACCGACGTACAGACGATAACCCTCATATACAGACATCGCTGCCAAAGGCAGCAAGAGGGAAAAGTGGTCCAAAAACTCTTCGATCATACTCTGATCCAAAGTGTCGATAGCGCCTAAGACCTGGTCGTTAATTGCGCCATTGGACAGACCACTATTCAGTATGTCTGCTCCATACGCGACATCTTCAGTCGCAAGTATCTGAATGTCAGGATACCTCTCGATAGCGAGACGGACATACGCTACGCTATCAGTCGCTTTGAGCTGCATATATTCAACAACGTCTCCATGCGAATCGACGATGCGCAAATCCCATCCCGGCTGGGTTGGCGAAGTTGCAAGTTCAGCTGTTTGACCATCAGACAACTTCAGAGGTCCAACTTGCATTCCGCGATTGAGTCGGTCAGCGACCATGTACTCAAAGTATTTTCCTTTGGCCGAATTTACCGCTCCCTGCAGTTCGTCTCCACTAAGGCCCAGTAAGCGCGTTTCGTGGAGGTTTGGGTTCGTATCCTCGATAGCTTTTATCAACAGCGGATCTAGATCATGAACCGAGTCGCCCATCGAAATGCTGACCGACGCCGCCGCCATTGTAACATCAAGAAGAGACTCTCGATTTGATTTTAAGTAGCGTCGAAAAGTTCGGAAAAATTCTTCGCCAGACGGACGGTTTGATTGGTGAGCGTACTTGATGGAAAGATGGTGGAGGCGGGCTGACGGTTCCAAGCAAGATGATCCCTTATTCACGGCGCAGCAGAGACATATCCTGTCTCAATCGGTGGAGCTCCGCCACCCACCCTGAGGCCGATATTCCATCAGCTTCAATACCAAGTCCTTCTTCGATGGCCACAATCCGACGTTCGAGTCCTTGAACAAATTGATCTAGTCCGCCAAGAACCTCTTCCATCATCAACAGATGCTGCTCAATTTGACCTCGAAGTTCCTTTTGTGTCACTGCTTCAAACATCGCCCAGCCCCTCCATTTTCGATGTGACCCACCAACTGCAAACCTCAGGCCAGCGCGATATCTCTGAAAAAGACAAAGCTCTTGCCCCAGCGGTCATCTATATGACTAACAAACGAACGCGTCCTTTGACTATATGTCGAATAGCAACTTGTCGCCCCTCACGGAACTTGACCCACGGGTTTCCTGGGGCAGTTCAAGCGCTCGTGGAGCACTGTAGGATGAACGGCTACTTCCTTTGCTGTGTCGAGCCATTCTAAGTCGATAGTTTTTACGCGCTAGAGCAATGCCCGTTGAAAGCGCATCGCAAATCGCTGGAGCGCTCCGGTGCTTCCTTGGTGCTTCCAAGCCATTTAAGGTACAGGACCAGCACCCAGCTAAGTCCTTGTTTCCAGTGGTGCCGGTTGAGAGACTCGAACTCCCGACCCTCTGATTACAAATCAGATGCTCTACCAGCTGAGCTAAACCGGCGGCTGGAACGGGTCTCACTACTTCGATCAGCGCGCGGGCGCAAGTCAGGTTTGTGTGACGCGCTGACTTAACCAGCCAAACGGGGTTTGTAGGCGTTAAAACGATCAAAAGCGTGGAAAACATCGTTCACAGCTTCGGGGATGTCGACGCCGTGGATCAGCTCGTCCATCTTCGCCACATCCAACGTGTAGGTCAGGTATGCGCCGTCAGAATGGGTGCAAACGCCGCCGAAGGTCTTGAACAGCGCGCGCGCCTTCTTGTTCTCGGCCAGCACATTCGCCTGCAACGTCTCGATGCCCGCTTGCAGGCAGTCGCAGATAATCACAGCCATCAGGATCCGCGCGAGACCAGTATTATGAAAAGCATCCAGCGTGGCGATGGCAAGCTCTGCGACGCCCGATTCGGGATCTCGAACGACGCGGATCACGCCGATGGCCGGCAGGTCATGCTCGCCAAGATCGAGCGCGCCCCAGGCAAGATGGTTAACCCCATCGACGGCGACCAGGCGCTCGAGCACAGGCTCTGGCACCTTCTTCATCCCTGAAAAGAAACGATAATAGCGCGACCGCTCCGACAGATTCGCGATTGTTTCGCGTATACGCAAACTGTCCTGAGGCCGAATAGGTCTCAGGTAAATCCGTTTGCCTGTCTTGAGGCTCGTATAGATCGCCCGGTTATCCATGCGCCATATGTTGCACCGCAGCAAAAGAAAGCAATGGGCCTGCGGCAGTCTGACCAATATTTTTGTTTGCGCTAGTATTTCTTGGCAAATGCGAATTCTCGCAATCACCTTGCAACCGCCTCATTCGCCCAACGGCTTGCACCTTTCAGCCTCATTTCATGCGTAGGTCCAGTATCAACAACTATAAGTGCATGAAGGAATACATCATGAAACGCTCGATGATCGCCCTCGCCGGTTTGACTGTCGCCGCCGTTATGCAGGCCCCGGCCTTTGCCGAGGTGCCCCCTGCCCCGCCGACCCAACCGGCTGACATACCCCACGCCAAATCTTGCGAAGATGTCAGCATGTCTGTTTATTTTTCGGCTTATGAATCCATGCTCTCCTCTTATTCGATGCGCGCCGTGAATGCAGCCAGTGAGCGCCTTGCGGGGTGCGCTGTCACCGAAATCAACGCGGAAGTGGTCTCTGAGGAAGCCCATGACGACGAAGATCTGGCAGACTTGTCCCAAGCCCGCGCAGCGGCCGTTCTCGAAGCGTTCAACGCTCGCGGAATTCAGGCACGTGAAGTTCACACCGATATTTCGCCCAAGGTCGATGTCGCCATGCCTGTCGGCACAAACGCCCCGCTCGCCCGCCGGGTAGACATCGTACTGACGGCCCAGCCTGGGTACGGGCTGTAATACGCATTCATTTGGCTGGCGCGGAGGGTAGTTCACCGCTCCCCTCCGTCCAAACACTGCCCCGGACTGGTCCAACAACCGTCCGGGGCTTTTTTTCGCTCATGGCATACAGATCGCTGGCGACTGCCCAATTCCACCCAAGTTTCTTTCTTTTCCGGCTCATCACGCTAAAAGTCCCGTTCCAGCACACAAACAGCCCGAATCACGCCTTCCTAAAGGCAAAACCGGAAAGAAAACACCTTCATGTCGCGACCCCGGCGCATCCTGATTACGTCCGCCCTCCCCTATATCAATGGCATCAAGCACCTCGGTAACTTGGCTGGCTCACAGCTGCCTGCCGATGTCTATGCTCGTGTGATGCGCCTGATGGGCCACGATGTGACCTATATCTGCGCCACCGACGAGCATGGCACGCCTGCCGAACTGGCTGCGCAGGCGGCGGGCATGAGCGTGCAGGCCTATTGCGACGAACAGTTCGAAATCCAGCGCAAGGCGGGCGAAGGCTTCAACCTGTCCTTCGATTGGTTCGGTCGTTCATCCCGCCCGGCCAACCATGCTCTAACGCAGCACTTCGCGCAGGCGCTAGAGGCACGCGGCTTGATAGAGGAACGCACCTCGAAGCAGGTCTACTCAGTCGATGACGGCCGCTTCCTTCCGGATCGTTATGTTGAAGGCACCTGCCCGCACTGCGGCTTCGAAAAAGCGCGCGGCGACCAGTGCGACAATTGCGGAAACCTGCTCGACCCGGTTGACCTCATAAATCCCTATTCCGCTGTCTCAGGCGGAACGAATATCGAGATCCGCGACACGAACCATCTCTACCTCCTGCAGGAGAAGTCGCAGGACGAGATCCGCGCATGGGTGAACAAGAAAGGCGCCAACTGGCCGAGCCTTGCCGTATCCATCGCCAACAAGTGGCTGGATGAAGGCCTCATCGCCCGCTCGATCACGCGTGACCTTTCATGGGGCATCAAGGTTCTCGGGCCTGATGGCGGGCCTCGCCCAGGCTATGAGGAAAAAGTCTTCTATGTCTGGTTCGATGCGCCAATCGAGTACATCGCCGCGACACAGGAATGGGCCGAGGCCACCGGCGGCGACTGGGAAGCGCTCTGGCGCACCGACAGGGGCGCCGACGAAACCGAATACGTCCAGTTCATGGGCAAGGACAATGTCGCCTTCCACACGGTCAGTTTTCCCGTCACGCTGCTCGGCAGCGGCGAGCCGTGGAAGACGGTTGACAAGCTCAAGGCGTTCAACTGGGTCACCTGGTATGGCGGCAAGTTCTCGACCAGCAACAAACGTGGCGTCTTCATGGACCAGGCGCTTGAGCTGCTGCCGTCAGACTATTGGCGGTGGTACCTGATCGCCAATTCGCCGGAAGGCTCTGACGCCGCCTTCACATGGGAAGGTTTCCAGGCTGCGGTGAACTCAGACCTGGCCAACGTGCTCGGCAATTTCGTCAACCGAATCACGAAATACGCTGCGAGCAAGTTTGACGGCCAGGTGCCTGCCGCAGGCGAGCCAGGTGATGCAGAGGCGTGGATGACAGCCGAACTCGCGGAACGCCTGCCGCGTCTGATCGAACATTATGAAGCCATGGAGTTCCGCAAGGCCGCCGCCGAAACGCGTGCCATCTGGGCCGCCGGGAACGAATACCTCACCAAGGCAGAGCCATGGGTGAAGTACAAGAATGATGTCGACGCGGCCGCCGTCGGCGTCCGCGCAGGCCTGAATCTCGCTGCCCTGTTCGGCATCCTCGCCCTACCCATCATCCCGGATGCGGGCAAGAAAATCCTCGATGCCCTCGGCATCCCGGAAGAGCACCGCAAACTGACGGGCGCCAAGCCGGATACGGATTTCGCAAAGCTGCTGGATGCCCTGCCCCACGGCATGCCTATCACGCCGCCAGACGTGCTCTTCCAGAAGATCGAAGACGAGCAGGTCGCCGCGTGGACCGAACAGTTCGGTGGAGGCAACTAAACCTTAGTTGGCGGCGGGCAGTTCGCTCGCCGCTGACGGCGCCCAGTGCGTTGCCTCAGGATAAATGTCGTCGAAATCGCCCCGGATCGACGGACCGTAGACCGGGTTTGGCAACACGAACCAGCCATTACCCCACAGACCTGAAATCGCAGGCGCTTCCGTCAGCACTTTCCGGTCCAGCACACTCAGGTCCTTCGCGTTGAACGGATCCGCGATGTCCCCCAGCTGGTCACCGACCAGCGCGATCACGCAGTAATCCTCCGAGATAATCATGCGACGGCCATCCTTCCCAGACCCGTCCGGCGCATCGCCTCGCAGGAAAAGTGTCGAGCCGTGCGAGAATTCACCAATGCCGGCGGCCTTCAATGTCGCTTCCGTCCCAGTAGCATTCTCAGCAGCACGGTTCGTGTTCACGATCACCGTGACGCCAGCCTCCCGGATGCGCGCCAGAGCCTCCAAGGCGCCAGGAATTGCGACCGCCTTGCCCGCGCCGGTCTTCTCCCACTCGTCCCAGATGGCCGGATCAAAACCGATGCCCATCCGACCAAAAGCCGCCATTGAACCGAGGTTCCAGATCAGCGTCTCGTCAGCGTCGAATACAGCCGCCAATGGCTTGCCTTCACATGCGAGGAAACCTGGCTGCACAGGTGAGCTGTCCGGCGTCAGCACGACGCCATAAGTCGGCGCCTCAGCCGCCTTCGCCTCGACGTAGCTTGCAATTGTTGACCACGTCTGGCGCATCACGACGCTCGACTCCGCAGAGCCGAACAGCCATTGCTGGCCACCGGAGGGCCCAGTCGGCGCGGCAACGGCCGCAGGCACTTGCACCATGCTATCAGCGGCAGGCGTTTGAACCGGCGCGGTCTGGCAAGCGGCCAGCAGCGCCACGAAGGCAACACTCATGATCTGTTTCATGGTGCGTATTTCAAACGGGAACGCCGGAAAGTCCACCTGCTAGATTGTCGCCCACGCCTGCTTCATGACCCGATCGAAATTCCTGCCCATTACCTTGTCCACCACATCGGACTTGTAGCCCAGCAGCGCGAGCTTGTCGGCAATCATGGACATGCGCTGCGGGCCGTTCAGCCCCTCCACGAAAGGCATCGGCCCCTCGCCGGGCGCAGCCACGCCCGCCTCGCGACGCGCCGCAATGGACTCGTCCCACGCCGCCTTGCTTTCCGCGCTCGTGTCAAACGCCAGCATGAATGCATCACTGCCGATCCCGACATGATCCTCACCGCATGTATTCAGCGCATGCTCCAGATGCGCCATGTAGGCCGAAAGCGGGGTCTGGGTCAGCTCGGGTGTAAGATAGCTCAGCTCATAAATGCCGATCACGCCACCCTTCTCTGCGATTGCGCGCAGGACATCATCCGTCTTGTTCCGCGGATGGGCATTCACGGCGGCGCACCCTGCATGCGTGATCGCTGGGGCGTGGGTTGAAATCTTTATGGCTTCCAGTGTGGTCTCGCGATCTGAGTGGCTGAGATCGAGCAGCACCCTGTTCGCCTCCATGACAGCGATTGCTTCGCGGCCAAGTTCGGTCAGCCCCTTTGAACCTTCCGTCACCATCACACCCGTCCCGAAGGGAGAAGCCACATTGTAAGAAAGCTGCATGACGCGCACACCGCGCTCTGCAAACTCTGCAATCCGATCGGTCTTCCCCTCATGCATCGTCGAGGCCTCAAAACCGAGAATGATGCCAACACGCTGCATCGCAAACGCGGTCTCAATATCCGCGACCGAGTCGATCTGCATAAACACGTCGGGATTATTCGCGAAGACCTTCGCGTACGACGCCAGCTCTTCCAGCGTCTCGTCATAAGTGCCCTGGCTTCCACCAGCGGTAATCTTAAGCGCTGAAATACCTGTCGCACGAATGAGGGCCTTCTCATCATCATTCAGCGGCTCGTCGGAATTGCCCGGAATGACCATGTTACCATTGATCATCAATCGACGCTGTTCGACTGGCGCACCAGACTGAGCTACCCGCCCCGCACAGGAAGCGAGAAGGCCGACGGCAGATACCCCTGCCCCGACGCCAAGAATATTCCGTCTCGAAAAAGTCATGTCAGCTTACCTGTCTGTCTGGTGCGGTTCATGTAAGTTCCGCGCCGCTCTATCTGTCAATCAGCGCCGCAAAGTCCTATCAGGTCCGCTCAAATACAACTGCCAGGTTATTGGCAGGCATCTCGACAATGTCCTGCAGGATCAGGTCTGCCAGAGAGGCAAGTGGCAGCAGCTCCATGTCGAGATCGCGGACGCCCCATTCCATATCCCGCCGCTTCAGGTCTTCGCTGAAACGCGCATTGGACGGCGCCATGATCCCGTCGCGGCCAAACGGCCCATAGAGGAAGAGCCGCCCACCGGGCTTCAGCAACCTGCCCGCGCCAGCAAACAAGCCTTCCACGGCACTCATCGGCGCGATGTGGACCATGTTGATCGAGACAACGACATCCCACGGCCGCTCGGCCTCCGCCGCGCCCCAATCAGCGAGGCTCGCATCCAGCACCAGCGGCCCGTGCAGCCGGTCATGCGTCGCCTCTGCCACCCAGGCTTTCTGGCTTTCCCGGCTCGCGGCATCCACGTCGGAATAGGTCCAGTCGAGCCCGCTCAGCGCTTCCGTCAGGAACGCGCCATGCTCGCCCGTCCCAGACGCGATCTCCAGCACACGTCCCTCTCGCGAGACATGCTCGGCAAAAGCGTCCCTTATCGGTTCGCGATTACGAGCGACCGAGGGCGAAAAGCGCCGCCCATCCTCGCCGGCCTCGCGAGCTTCAAGCGCGACCGGCTTGGGCGGCGTCTCGCTCACGCGCGGGCCGTGAACCGGCTACGCAGTTCGGGCTTCAGGATCTTGCCATTGGCATTGCGCGGCAGCGGCTCATCCTGGAACTGGATCTCCACCGGTACCTTGAACGCCGCCAGAATTCCCGCCACATGCGCGCGCAGCTCGTCCTGCGTCACCGTCTTGCCCGGCTTCAACTGCACCACCGCGCCAACTTCCTCACCGAGCACCTTGTGCGGAATGCCGACGACAGCGGCGTCCATCACTGCCGGATGATCATAGAGCGCGCTTTCCACCTCGATACAGTAGATGTTCTCGCCGCCCCGGATCAGCATGTCCTTGGCCCGGTCCACGAGGAACAGGAAGCCCTCGTCATCAATGCGCGCAAGGTCGCCTGTCACGACCCATCCCTCACGGAATGTTTCGGCAGTGGCTTCAGGCCGGTTCCAGTAGCGCTTGCAATTCGATGGGCTCTTGCACCAGAGCTCACCAACCTCACCATCAGGCAACGTATTGCCATCCGGATCGCAAATCTTGAGCTCCACTGCGCCAGGAGGCGCGCCGGCGCTCGATGGCCGGTTCACATAATCCTCGCCGATATTCAGCGTTGCCGTGGCGCACGTCTCGGTCATGCCCCAGCCATTGCCGGGCGCCGCATCAGGAAAGCGCTTCTTGATCGTGCTGACCAGTTCAGGTGCCGACGGCGCACCGCCATACGAGATCGCCTGGATCGATGACAGGTCATACTTGTCCCGGTCCGGATGTTCCAATAATTGCCATGCGATGGCCGGAACGCCGCCTACCGCGGTAATCTTCTCGCGCTCAATGATCGGCAACGCCTCGCCAGCATCCCACTTGTACATTGCAACAATCTTGTCACCGCGCAGCATGGACGGGATCAGAATCGCAAATGAGCCCGTCGCGTGGAAGAATGGAATGGCCAGCAGCGTGGCCTTCTGCTCATTCGGATCTGGCTCTGGAATAGCTTCGCCGCGACGGAGCAGCATGCGCGCCTGGCAGGTCGATGAATTGAACATGTTGGAAATCACGGCGCGGTTCGTTGCCAGCGCGCCCTTTGGCTTTCCCGTCGTGCCCGACGTATACATGATCGTGGCATCGTCTTCCGGACCAATCTCGACAGCAGGCAGGCCGATATCGTCCAGCGCGCTCCACCTATTGGCGCCGCCAATATAAGTCTCAAGACCTTTCACACGCGGATCGGCATGATCCTCACCCTTGTCCCGGGCGATAATGATATGCTCCAGTTCCGGAAGCTTCTTCATATGCTCGCGCATGCGCTCATAGATCTGGCCGTCGACGACAGCGAGCTTAACGCCGGCAAAGGACAGGCCGTATTCCAGTTCATCACCGGTCCACCAGGAGTTCATCGGTGTCGCAATCGCGCCGATGCTGCACGCCGCAAAGAAGGCTACCGGCCATTGGGGATAGTTGCGCATGATGATGGCAACCCGGTCGCCCTTCTGGATGCCATAGGTCTCACGTAGCACTTTTGCGAAATGCTGAACTGCCCGCATCAATGCCTTGAAAGTCACGCGCTCGTCTTCGTAGACGATATAATCGCGATCGGGCCAGGTGGCGGCGGCCATTTCGAGGATGGAGCGGATTGTCGGGGGCGCGTTGACATAGACCTTCAACTTCACGCCGTCGACTTCTCCATCCTTGATCTCGAGCGGCGAACCCGGTCCACCAAGCGCCGCATTGGCATCCGCTATCGACATGACAGGCCAGGCTGGCGCAGCGCTATCTGCAGGCATTCGGTATCCTCCGGTGATTTCTTCTCTGAAATACAGAAACCACGCCGCTTCAGGGGTTTAAAGTACCCCATGTGTTGAAACGCCGCTTTCAGGGCAAAAAAATACCCCGCAGCGTCTGCTGCAGGGTATTTTCGGCAATATTGTCGCCAGAACTTATTTGCCGAAGTCGCAGAACCGCAATTCGCGTGTTGTGCCATCAGCCTCCACAGCTTCATAGCTCCGGCCCGTGAGTTCATCTCCCTCACAGAGATAGCCGATGTCATACATGGCGATCAGCGCCTCATTGCTCGGTAGCAGGTCATTCGCAATCATCAGGTCAATCGCATCCTGATGCATGCCAAGTTCCATCAGGAAATTGAACTTCTGCATCTTGCTTGTCTCGGGCTGGGCAAGCTGGGTTTCCAGCGTGGTAACCTTGCCGCGTGCGGAATCGAGCATCGGAACAGCCGCCGTGTACCATTCCGTATCGCTATAGGAATCAACAATCTCTGTGAAATCCTCAACCGCGCCGACAGCATCATACCCGCCTGGCCCAAAGCGAATCTCACCGCGACGGAACAGTGTCTCGGCATATTCATCCTTTGTCAGCGTCGGGCTGCCCAACAGCTGGGTCAGACGGTCCACTGCGGCCTGGGTGTTGCCCGCATCCACAAGGTTCTCGACCGTCTGCATGGCCAGCTCAAAAGCGCTATCAGGCGCCGTGCTTGCCGCTTCGGCATCAATGCCGCCGGGCACCTTCGCTGTTTCAGGCGCCGAGGCACAAGCCGCCAGCATGAGAGCGGAAGCAGCAGCAATTAGGGGAAAGCGGATCATGTCTGAGGGCTCCATAGAGACAGTCTGTTGGCGTGTGATGAACTTCCCTAACCGCCCAAGCCGAGCGGAGACAGGGCGGCATTGTGGAGAAAGTGTGTTTCTTACGATTGCGCCGGTTTTTCAGGCGCTCCGCTGCCACACCAGTAAGTGTTTTCGAGGTCCGGGCGCGTATCGCCCACCGTGTAGACCGGCGCGCCGCCATCCTCGTTCTCGCAAAGGTATCCAGCCGCCTTCAGCTTGCCGACCTGCGCTTCATTCGGGCTGATCCCCGACTTGCGATAGCGCGCAGCCGCCTCATCATGTTCGCCGAGCAGCCATTTGCTGTCGAACCATTGGGAAAGGGTCAGCATGCGCTTCAGCCCGGCCTCGACCGTCTCCACATCGGCCTTGGCAAAGGCCAGCTCCTCTGTCGCATTCGGCACAAGCGGATGCTCGGGCGCCAGCTTGAGCATGGCCTCGAAATCCTTCACGGCGCCGGGGCGGTCATCGCTCGCCTGACGTCGCAGGCTGCCGCGCGCATAAAGCGCCCGCGCGCGCTGATCGGTCGAGAGATCGCTGCGGTCCAGAAGAGCCGTGAGCGTCTTGTCCGCCTCATAGGGATTTGTGTCGGACTTCGCTTCCGACAGTGCCACCTCAAAGGCGGGGCCCATGTCAGCGGGCGGCGCCGTAGCACATCCTGCCAGGAAGACAGCAACAACAAGTGCGCGAAGTGGAATCAGTCTGGGGGTCATGCGCGCACCCTACTCCGGGTCAGACTCGCCAAACAAATTGCATTTCCGTCATGTCTGCTAAGCGCGGGCGAGACGGTCGATTTCAGCAATGTCACCGCGCCCCAGCGCTTCGATGGCGCGGGCCGCGATATGGCGCGCCGTCAGGCCCGCTTCCTCGTACATGGCGTCCGGCGCATCATGGTTCTGGAATTCATCCGGCAGCGTCATGGGTCGAATGCGCAGGCCACGGTCCAGCGCGCCAACGCGGGCCAAGTGCTCCAGAACGAAGCTGCCAAAGCCGCCCGTCGCACCCTCTTCCAGCGTGATCAGCACTTCATGATTCTTCGCAAGCCGCTCGACCAGGTCGGTATCCAAAGGCTTGGCAAAACGTGCATCCGCAACCGTCACAGACAAGCCCTGTGCTGAAAGCATTTCAGCCGCCTTGAGTGCTTCTTGAAGACGCGTACCATAGGAAAGCAGCGCAATCGTCGTGCCCTCGCGCAGGACGCGCCCCTTGCCGATTTCCAGCGGCAGCAACACGTCCGGGATTGCGATTCCCGTCCCCTCGCCGCGCGGGTAACGGAAGGCGCTCGGCCGGTCGTCAATCTGCGCAGCGGTCACAACCATGCGCGCAAGCTCCGCTTCATCGGCGGCTGCCATGCAGATCATGCCCGGTAGGGCACCAAGGAAACCAATGTCGAAACTGCCCGCATGTGTCGGGCCGTCAGCGCCGACAAGGCCAGCGCGGTCAATCGCAAAACGAACCGGTAGACGCTGGATGGCCACATCGTGAACCACTTGGTCATAGCCGCGCTGCAGGAAGGTCGAATAGATCGCGCAGAACGGGCGCATTCCATCCGCCGCAAGGCCAGCGGCAAATGTCACCGCATGCTGCTCGGCAATGCCTACGTCAAAGCTGCGCTCAGGGAACGACTTCTCGAAAATGTCCGTGCTGGTGCCCGAAGGCATCGCCGCCGTAATCGTGCAAATCTTGGGATCGGTCTCGGCCAGTTTGGTCAGCGTCTGGCCAAACACTTTCTGATAGGCCGGCGCCTTTGGCTTGGCCTTGGCCTGTTCGCCGGTAATGACCGAGAACTTGGAAACACCATGATACTTGTCGGCCGACTTCTCGGCGTGGGTATAACCCTTCCCCTTTTGCGTCACCGCATGGATCAGGATCGGCCCCTCGCGCATGGCCTTCACGTTCTCGAGGATCGGGATCAGCGTATCGAGGTCATGCCCATCAATTGGGCCGATATAATAGAAGCCGAGTTCCTCGAACATGGTGCCGCCCATGGCAAAGCCGCGCAGGTATTCCTCTGCGCGTCGCGCTGGCGACTCCAGCCCCATCGGGCTCACCATCTTCTTCGCGATCTTGCGCAGGCCCCGATAAGGCCGCGAGGACACAAGTTTCGACAGGTAATTGCTCATCGCGCCAACAGGCGGGGCAATCGACATGTCATTATCGTTGAGGATCACAATGAGGCGCGATTTGTCAGCGCCGGCATTGTTCATCGCTTCATAAGCCATGCCGGCGGTCATTGCGCCATCGCCGATCACGCAAATGACGTCATTGTCCTTGCCTTGCAGGTCGCGCGCCTTTGCAAAGCCGAAGCCCGCCGAAATGGAGGTCGAGGCATGTGCCGCGCCGAACGGGTCATACTCACTTTCGTCACGCTTTGTGAAACCGGAGAGACCCCCGCCCTGACGCAGTGAGCGCATTCGGTCGCGCCGTCCTGTCAGGATCTTGTGGGGATAGCACTGGTGACCAACATCGAAGATAAGCTTGTCGTCGGGCGCATCGAACACGGCATGGATCGCCACGGTCAGCTCGACCACGCCAAGCCCAGACCCAAGGTGCCCACCGGTCACCGACACGACATCAATGACTTCCTCACGAACCTCTTGCGCAATCTGCTTCAATTCCGCCCGCGACCGGCCTTTAAGGTCGTCGGGCGAATTGATCGCGTCGAGAAGCCGGTTCGGGCTGAGTTCGGTCATCTTTCTGTGGACCCTTGAATAGTCGCAGTCTGTCTTAAGACGTATTGTTAGTGTTTATACTATGGCACGCCTTACTTAACGTGTTCTATCCAGCACAAAATCAACGGATTGCAGCAGAATATCGGCCTTATTACGAAATATTGCGAGGTGTTCCTTCGCTTGAGCGGCGAGTAGCCGCACTCTTTGTCGGGCGCCGTCCACCCCCAGAAGGGTCACAAAGTTCGCTTTTCCGGCAATTTCGTCAGTCCGAAGCGGCTTTCCAACGGCGGCTTCATCGCCCGTCGCATCGAGCAGATCGTCTGCAATCTGGTAAGCGAGGCCAAGGTCATTCGAGAAGCCCGCCAGCGCGTTGCGCTCCAGTTCCCGCGCCCGGCCGATAATGCCTGCTGCTTCGGTAGCATAGGAGATCAAAGCGCCGGTTTTCAGCCGCTGCATCCGCGTAATCGTGTTCAGGTCGCGTGGGCTATCTTCTTCCAGCATGTCGATCATCTGGCCGCCCACCATACCCCGCGCGCCTGCCGCATCGGCCAGACGCTCGATCAACATCACGCGAACGGCGGGATCGTCATGCGTTTCGCTTGACGCAAGTATCTTGAAAGCCAGCGTCAGCAGGCCGTCACCGGCCAGTACGGCCGTCGCCTCATTGAACGCCTTGTGGACAGTCGGCTGTCCCCGCCGGAAATCATCATTGTCCATGCAGGGCAGATCATCATGCACCAGCGAATATGTATGGATACACTCAAGCGCCGCAGCCGTGCGCAACAAGGTCTTTTCCGGCGCATCAAACATCACGCCGGTTTCCAGCAGGAAGAAGGGGCGCATCCGCTTGCCATTGGCGAGCGCGGCGTGACGCATCGCCCGCATAAGGTCCGCTTCCGGTCCGCTCGCAGGCGGGATCAGCTGGTCGAGCGCGACGGTGACCTTGTCGGCAACCTCTTTCAGGCGCAGCTCGAAGTCCGCCTCGTCCCCCACAGGTGCATCGGACCTAGTCAAAGCTTGCGGGCTCGGTCGTAACGCCGCTCGCGCCTTGCACGATCTGCTCAACTTTCAGCTCGGCCGACTTGAGGCGTGACTCGCAATGTGCCTTCAGCGCAGCACCGCGCTCATAGATGGCAATGGATTTTTCCAACTCGACTTCGCCGGCCTCAAGTTGCTTGACGATGCCTTCCAGCTCGGCGAGTGCATCCTCAAAGCTCATCTTCTCCACGGATTTGTCTTTTGCATCAGCCATAGTGTTCTGCCCATTGGTCATATTGGGTGACTCTAGAGCGCTCACATGGGCTCCACAACCACCTAAGCGGTTACTTGCCGGTGTATTCGTAGACGCGATGGCTCCAATAGCTGTCGCCGCCATCGTGCACACAACGCCAGCCGAGCTTCTTCAACTCCGGCCGCAGCATACGATTGAACCAGCCATGCGCGGCCAGATAAACTTTGTGTCCTTCGGACGCAGCATGCAGTTTTGCTGCCGCTTCCGCCGCCCGCACGCGCGCTTCGGAAACACTCTCGCCGTCCAGCGCATGACCACTCAGCCAGGCTGCCCGCGCGAGGATATTCCATGTCTTCGGCAGGTATTTCACGCCCAAAAGCCGCGGCGGCGGCAATGGCGCTTCGTTGAAAACAGGGTCGTGCACGGCGGCCATGTGGGGCGCCGCGCGTTCAGCCGTCTGCTGCGCCCGGATGCGGGCCGAGGCAAACACGAGTGTGGAATCGGCAACAAGGCCTTTCAGGACGTCAGGCGCGATCTGGTCGTCGCGCAGGGGGCTTTCCTCATAACGGGCCCACCAGTCCTTGTAATCACGCCATCCAAGACGCGGGCCAGCTGTCCGGTCAAGCTGTGGCCGGCCATGGCGCGAGACCACGATCGGGCCGCGCCGGGGTTCTGTCGATGTCGTATCTGGCATCGCCAATCAGCCTGTCTTCAAACCTGCTCAGGGCCCCACGAGCCCGGTCTAGGAATTGCCACTAGCGGTGTTGGCGGCATGCGGCAAGGCGTCAATCGCCCGTCCGCGCGGCAACCTGTTGATGAATGCGAGTCTACAGCCCGCGCCACACGCGTTTCTTGCAAGGCTCGTCGTCTTCGAACTTGCAGCGATAAAGCGACATGATCACGGTTTCGGCCCGGCCAACCAGGTGATCCATAGGCACGAAACCAACGGATGCTTGGTCAGCTTCGACGCTGAGCGGACACCCAACACGATCCACCACGCCGTCGATTGGCGGGCAATGGCCCGACAGGAACCGGCTATCGAGCGAATTGTCCCGGTTGTCACCCATCAGGAACAGATGCCCCGCCGGCACAACGAACAGGACCGTATTGTCGCCCCGATCACCCTTTTCCTGGCGGTGCGTCAGCCAGGACGTTCCATCTTCCGCCGTCTCGCGCCATTCATACGCTGTCACGGCACGGCTCCGTCCATGCGGTACATAGCGCACGGTGCGAATATACTCGCTCTCGATGGGATTGCCGTTGATGTAGACGGTCTCGCCGATCATCTGGATTCGGTCGCCTGGCAGTCCGATCACGCGCTTGATCATCACACGCGCTGTATGTGGGTGTTCGAACACCACAACATCGCCGCGCTTGGGCGTACGGGCAAATATCCGGCCTTCTGGAATGGGCAGGTAACGGCCAAGGCTGAACGGCAATGAGTACCGGTCATAGCCATAGGCAAACTTGGAAACGGCGACCCGGTCACTCACCTGCAGCGTCGGCACCATGCTCTCGGACGGGATAACCCGTTGCTCGTACAGCAGGCCCGAGAAAATCATGAAGACCGGGATGAAGACCGCGAGCGTCACCGCCCATTCGTGGAGTTCCCGCTTCACCTTCTGGCCGAAGGTCAGGGATTCGTCCTCGTCCACGGAGTGGGCCTTTTCGCCGTCGTCTGCCATTGAGGCCTCACCTGATCTGTGTCTTTCAGGAATCTACTTAGACGAAACACCCTTCCATTGCGAAGGTGTAAACTGTTGGGTCACTGCAAAATGCCCGTGAAGACAGGGCCTTCAGCAGCGCGCGTCAGGCCAGAGCGTAACGATCAACGCCGTCTTCGCCGGTTGTCCGGACAACTTCGCCGCGATGAATCATGCAGTTCAGGTGCGCAATGGCCTCTCCACTCGCCATGCCGACTTCATCTGGCTTGATCGCCCGCCCGAAAAGGCTCGTGAACGTGTCCATGACGGTCAACGGCCCTTTCTGCATCCGGCCTTTGAGGCGTGACAGGGCTGTCTCATGCCCGTCGATTAGGTGGCGCAGCCGTGCATGCGCGCCTCTGAAAGGTTCATTATGCGCAGGCAACACCAGCACGTCCTCCGGCAGGTGCGCCAGCAGCTTCTCGCAACTCATAATCCAGTCGAGCAGCGGATCGGCCTCCGGCTCCGTCGGGTGCACCGATACATTTGAGGAAATGCGCGGCAACAGCTGGTCGCCCGAGATCACAACATTCAGCGCCGGGCAATAAAGGCAGGAATGCTCCGGCGAATGACCATTACCCATGATCACCTGCCATGTCTGGCCAGCCATCTGCAACGTATCGCCATCCGCCAGCCTGCGAAAGGAATCAGGCATCTGGCTGACGCCGCGCCCGAATCCGCCGAACCGTTCCCTGTAATTTTCGATCTGGGCATCGTTCCAGCCAGCCCGACGGTAGAAGTCGATCCCCGCCTGCGGTGCCTCGCGCCCCGTGTCCGACACCAGCATCCGGCAGGTCGTATATTCCAGCCGGCTCATCCACAGCTCGGCGCCGTATTTGTAGCAAAGCCAACCTGCACAGCCGACATGGTCCGGGTGCATATGCGTGACCATAACGCGCTTTAGTGGCTTCTCGGGCGTTACCCGTGCATCAAGCAGCGCTTTCCACGCATCGCGTGTTTCCTTCAGCGGCATGCCTGTGTCGACAATCGTCCAGCTGTCACCGTCATCAATCAGCCAGAGATTGATGAACTTGAGGGAGAAAGGCAGCGGCATGCTGACCCATTCAATCCCCGGCGCAACCTGAATCGCTTCGGCCAGCTCGGGCCGCACATCGCCGTGCGGATAGTCGAGATTGGGCCGCTTAGGTGTTTTTGTCTGAAATCCGTCCATGACCCAGCATATGCCAAGCCTGCCAGGCGTCGAGCCATCACGCTGGGTCAGGCGCTGGCAGGGCCTCCTGCAGCATCTGAACCAGCTCGCCAGCCGGACGCATCGCGTCCACTCGCACCGCGCCATCGGGCACATCCAGCGCCGCCAGCTGGCTCTCCAGCAGGCTCACCGGCATGAAATGCCCCTCCCGCGCCGCCATGCGCGCCCGCAAATCGCCTGCCGGCACATCGAGCCACACAAAACGGCAAAACCGTCCACTGTCGCCCATCAGGCGCTCCTGAACGAACCGCGTCAGCGCCGAACAGGCCAGCACCATGCGCGGCGCCCGGCTCTGCGCCACATGCGCCGTGATGGCGCTGATCCACCCTGCCCGGTCTTCATCTGTCAGCGGTGTCCCCGAAGCCATCTTCGCGCGATTGGCATCTGGGTGAAACGCATCTGCCTCTACGAACGGCCAACCTGCCGCCTCTGCCAGTCCGGCGCCCACCGTGGTCTTGCCGCTGCCTGCGACCCCCATCACGATGACGAGGTCTCTCATTTTATCGGAGTCCGTTTCCGGGGCGTCAGTTTCGTCCGCTTGAACTTCGGCTCATTCGGCTTTGGCTTGGAGGATGGCGGCGTATCGCTGCGCGGTTTGCCCAGAGGCTTCTTGCCAGCCCCAAGCGGGCGTTTGCCCCCGGCAGGTGGTCGCTTGCCAGCTGGCGCCGGGCGCCGCACCGGTGCGGCAATCACCGGCGCTGTAGGCTCAGCCGAAAAGCCCTTGGCTTCCCAACGCAGCAGCTCGTCGCGTTCCCGCGCACTGATCGGCCGCCACTTGCCCTCCGGCAGCCCCGCCAGCGATAGGGGCCCTATGCGCACCCGCATCAGGTCCAGCACGCGCAGGTCGACCAGGTCGCACATGCGCCGAATCTGGCGGTTGCGCCCCTCGCGCAGCAGGAATTTCAGCTCATTGCCCTTGATCACGGTCACTGCGGCCGGCCGCAGCTGGCGTCCGTCCAGCTCCAGCCCGTGGCGCAACAGCTTCAGCTTTTCCTCCGTCACGTCTCCGCGCACTTTGACGTGGTATTCCTTCTCCAGCTTGCTCTCAGGCCCGATCAGGGCCTTCGCCAGCACGCCATCCTCAGACATAATGAGCAGGCCGCGCGAATCCTTGTCCAGACGGCCCAGCGGCGCCAGCTTGTTGTTACGTCCGGGAATGGCATGCGCCCGGCCCGACAGGCTTTGCTCATTGATCAGGCGTACAGCGGGTATCTCTCCCGGTTCCGGCGTGCCCGACACAATGCCGATGGGCTTGTGGAACATCAGCGACAGCTGGTTATCCAGCCGCCGCGCCGCCTTCTCGGTCAGGCTGAGGGTCTGCCCGTCCTCGATCTTGTAGCCAGCCTCGGTCAGTACCTCACCGTTGATTTTTACGAGGCCCTTCTCGATCAGCGCATCGGCCTCGCGCCGCGAGCATACGCCCTCGGTCGCCAGCCACTTGTTGACGCGCATCGGCTCAGTGCCGGAATATGTCTTGGTCCACGCCATGGCCGAATGATGCCTCCTGCGGCGGTTTCGCCCGTCATATAGGCAGGCCCGGCCCCTCGCAACCTGATGTCGACACGCCGGGCGATTCCGGCCATATGGCCGCTCCCATGTCACAAACCCCTGCTCCCCTGTCCGCGCCTGCTTTGGCGTTTGCGCTGCTCATCCTGGGCACCACCCTCGGTATTGCAGGGACGGACCTTGTCCTGCCTGCAATCCCTGCGCTTCCGGAGACGCTCGGCGGCAGCCAGGCCATGGCGCAGCTGGTGCTGGCCGCGTTCGTGGCGGGCGGCTGCGTCGGCCTCATCCTCTATGGCGAACTCGGTGCGCATATCGACCAGCGCAACCTGCTTGTCTGGTCCTTCATGGCCTACGCCCTGATCTCGCTTGGGTGCATCCTTGCCCATTCCCTGACCGTTCTGGTGGGCTTGCGCTTCCTGCAAGGGCTCACAGGCTCTGCCGCAGCGGTCTTCGCGCCCGGAATGATCCGCGCCATGTTCAGCGAGGCCCGCGCCGTCCGGGCCCTCGGCTTCATGGGCAGCATTGAATCGCTCGTACCGGCGCTCGCGCCGGTGGTCGGCGTCTGGCTGCTGGTCGCCTTCGGCTGGAAAAGCTCGTTCATCGTGATCGGCGTGCTCAGCGTCGTCGTCGCCGCTTTGGTCGGCGTCCTGCGTCACCGCCTGCCCGCGCCAGACCCGACGCGAGGCGCTGGCGGCTATCTCCGCCTCGCCGTGAACCCCGTGTTCCTGCGCTATGCTCTCAGCCAGGCCTTCACGCTCGGCGGCTTGCTCATCTTCGTGTTTGGTGCCCCAGCGATAATCACGAAAGGCCTCGGCGGCACGCTGAATGATTTCATCATCATGCAGGTCGCAGGCATTGCGGTCTTCATCATCGCCTCAAACCTTTCCGGTCGCCTAGCCGACAGGTTCGGCGCTGAACCCATGATCTGGTTCGGCACAGCCCTATCCGCAGGAGGCGTTGTATCGTTGCTGGCCTATGGCCTGCTCGGCGGCAGCCACCCGATAGCGCTCGCCGTCTTGTTCGCGCCCGTCAATGCCGGGCTTGGCTTTCGCGGCCCGCCGGGATTCTACCGCGCAATTGTGGCATCCGGGGGCGATGACGCACGGGGCGCCGCGCTTGTCCTGCTGGCCATCCTGATGACCACAGCCCTCGGCACCGCCGTCGCAGCGCCCTTCGTCACGCTAGGCATTCCACCCCTCGCCGGGATCGCCGCCGCTGTATCGTGCGGCTCGCTGCTCTGCCTTGCGGTCCTGCCGAAACTGAAGGCCTGAGCCGGTATCAGACCCCGAACAACGCTTCGCTATTCTCCAGGAACCGGCTTCCGCCTTCGGTAATGCTCGCCACCTTGCCAGGCGCCGCCGCCAGAGCCGTCTCGGCAAAGAAGCCCGCCAGTGCCAGTCGGCGCGCCCGCGCGGCGCCGTCGCTGGTGCGGGCTGCCACGGCGGCCTTGGTCAGGAAATGCCCGCCGATCACGTCGCCAGCGAGTTCCAGATAGGCCGTCGCCCCCGACAGCGCCTTGTCCTGATTCCGGCTTTTCATCTGCTCAAGCATCCAGTCGCTGGCGGTGCGCAGTGCATCGGCCCCTGCCTTCAGCCGGTCAGCGATCTGCACCAGTTGCGGGTCATTCGTCGCCCGCGCCGCCGCCGCAGAGGCCTCGACTTCGCCCAGCAGAACCCGCATTGACTCGCCATTCGTTCCGCTCAACTTGCGGCCAACAAGATCAATTGCCTGAATGCCGTTTGTGCCTTCATAGATCGGCGCAATGCGCGCATCGCGGTAAAGCTGCGCCGCGAGGGTCTCGTTCATGAAGCCCATTCCGCCATGCACCTGCACACCCATGCTCGCCACGTCGACCCCCATGTCGGATGACCACGCCTTGGCAATCGGCGTCAGCAGGTCTTCGCGCAGCTTTGCGGCCTGCCGCGTTTCCGCGTCCGGCGCCGCCTCGGCAAGATCGGCCGCCACGGCGCATGCATAGCAGATTGAGCGCGCCGCCGCGACGCGGGCGCGCATCGTGGTCAGCGTACGACGCACATCGGCATGGTGCAGGATGGGCACCGGGCCATCGACGCCCTTGATCATGCCCTGCTTGCGCTCCTGCGCGTAGGTAAAGGCCGTTTGGTAGGCCGCTTCGCCGACTGCCACGCCCTGCAGGCCGACATTCAGGCGCGCCGCGTTCATCATCGTGAACATGCAGGCGAGGCCCTTGTTTTCCTCGCCGATCAGCCAGCCCTTTGCATTGTCATATTCCATCACGCAGGTCGGCGAAGCGTGGATGCCCATCTTCTTCTCAAGGCCGATACATTTGACGCCATTGCGTGTCCCCGGGGTGCCGTCGGCCTTCAGCAGGAACTTGGGCACGAGGAAGAGTGACACGCCACGCGATCCCGCAGGCGCATCCGGCAGGCGCGCGAGCACAAGGTGGACGATATTCTCGGCCACGTCATGGTCGCCCCAGGTGATGTAGATCTTCTGGCCGCTGATCGCATAGCTGCCATCGTCCTGCGGCGCGGCTTTCGTCTTCAGCGCGCCGACATCGCTGCCCGCCTGTGGCTCGGTCAGGTTCATCGTACCGGTCCATGTGCCGGACACGAGATTTGGCAAATAGGCCGCTTTCAGCTCATCCGTGCCATGTGCCAGCAGCGCCTCGATTGCGCCAAAGCTCAGCAGTGGGCAAAGGCCAAACGCCATATTGGCCCCGTGGAACATTTCCATCACGGCCAGCGACAGGGCTTTCGGCAGGCCCTGACCGCCCCATTCCTCGGGCGCGGTCAGCCCCATCCAGCCGCCATCGCGGAAGGCGGCATAGGCCTCGGCAAAGCCCGGCGCGGTCTTCACGCCATCGTCTGTGAGCGTCGCGCCCTGCGAATCCCCGGTCTGGTTCAGCGGCGCCAGTACATCGCGGGCGAGTTTTGCTGCTTCGTCCAGGATTGGTGCAAGCAGTTCCGGATCATAGGCTTCCAGCCCCGAAAGGCCTTCAAGACGCTTCAAGCCTGCAACGGCTTCAAGGGTGAAAGCCATTTCGTCGAGAGGCGCATCATAGGCCATCTGGGGTGTCTCCGGATTGTGAATAGATGTTATTCGCGATAAGCAGTTACCGCGCCTACGGCCAAGGTCCAAGTGCAGTCCAGAATTACCGTTCTGCAATTTTCAGCCATCAGGAGTTATCCCCATGCGCCTTTTTCTAGCCTCCGTATCCGCCATCGCGCTTGTTGCGTGCAGCGGCCCAGCCTCGGCCCCAGCCGAAACGGCTGAAGCACCTGCCGCCGCTCCCGTCGAAGCGACACCAACCGCTGCGCCAGCCGAGGCACCCGCTGCCGAAGTGAAATACGGCAAAACGGCCACCTACAAGCTCGACCCCACACATGCATCGCTCACCTGGCGCGTGAAGCACATGGGTCTGTCGAACTACACAGCGCGCTTCACGAAGTTCGACGCCACGCTGGATTTCAACTCCGATGATGCGTCTGCCACGTCGCTGACCGCCACAATCGACCCGACCTCCGTGGAAACGGACTATCCGGGCGACTTCAAGGCCGGTCACCCCGACAGCCCGTACAACTCGTTCGACGAAGAAATCAGCCAGAGCCCTGACTATTACAATGCCGGCGCGTTCCCGGAGATCACGTTCAAGTCGACTGAAATCACCAAGACAGGTCCTGATACCGGCACGGTGACCGGCGACCTGACCTTCCTCGGCGTGACCAAGCCCGTCACACTCGACGTGAAATACAATGGCGTCGCCAACTTCCCTTGGGCACCTGAAGAAGACCATATCGGCTTCTCCGCCACGGGCACATTGACACGTTCCGAATTCGGCCTGTCGGCCGGCACGCCTTACGTCGGCGACGAAGTTGAAATCGTGATCGAAGCCGAGTTCGGCGAAGTCGGCGCTCCGGCCGAATAAGGAACGACCTGACTTCATGTCCGCTACAAACACATCACGCTACACATCTGTCGCGATCGCCCTTCACTGGGCGATCGCGATACTCATTCTTTTCATGATCTGGCTCGGCTGGAACATGGAAGAGAATGAGGCGCGCTACCAACTGCACAAGTCGATCGGCATCTCGATCCTGATCCTCTCCGTGGCGCGTGTGCTGTGGCGCTTGATGAATCCACCTCCACCTCTCCCGGCGGACATGAAACCGATTGAAAAGACAGCATCGCACTGGGTCCATATGGGGCTCTACGTCCTTATGATCGCCATGCCCCTGCTTGGCTGGGCCCTGGTCTCGACCTCGAAATTCCAGGTCCCGACCGTCCTGTTCGGCACCGTCAGCTGGCCCAACCTGCCTTTCCTCGGTGGCCTGCGCGGAAACGAAATCGTCCACGCCGTGCTCGAAACACTCCACTCCAAGGGCGCGTGGGTCATCATCGGCCTGCTCGTGCTTCACGTCGCGGGCGCCATCAAGCATGAAGTCTCCGGCGAGGAAGGCGTTCTGAAACGTATGATCCCCGGCCTGTTCGGCAGCACTGCGGCGCCGCAACCGCGGGCCCGTGGTTTCCTCCTTGCGCTCGGTGGCTCCGCGCTCCTATTCGCGCTGATTGCGGCCGTGCCGCTCATCAGCCAGTCTACTGGCAATGCGAGCGCTCCTGCGCCCATACCGCCTGCTCCGGAAGGCGAAACGCAAGTCGTCGCGCCTGCCACCATTGAGCCCAACTGGGTCGTTGATTATGACACGTCCGAAATAAGCTTTTCAGGCGTACACGACGGCAATGATTTCACCGGCACGTTCAAGGACTGGTCGGCAGATGTGTCCTTCTATCCAGACGAGCTGGCCAATTCTGCCGTCCTCGTCACGATCCAGACAGGAACGGCTGCGACTGCCAAGAAGCTCTATAATGACAGCCTGCGTGCCCCGGAATGGTTTGACGTGAAAACCTATCCCGCCGCGACGGTCCGGCTGTCGGACTTCGCCAAAACAGATACGGGTTATTCAGCGACCGCCACATTGCAGCTGAAACAGCGCAGCGTCAGCACGCCGCTCGCCTTCACGCTCGATATCAATGGCGATGTGGCGACCCTCAACGGCGAAGCGACGTTCGACCGCAAGGAACTCGATCTCGGCCAGACGTCCGATCCGAACGCCCAATGGGTCAAGGATGCCGTCAAGGTGACCGTCACCGGGCAGGCAACGCGCAAATAGGTTCCGCCACTCGCACCACAATGCTATGGCCGCGCGCATGACCGCAAAGATCGTAACCCCGACGCCAGACGTGCTGGCCCGCGCCGCAGATGTCCTGCGCATCGGCGGCCTCGTCGCCATACCGACCGAGACCGTCTACGGCCTCGCCTGCGATGCGGCGAACCCTGATGCCGTGGCCGGGCTCTACGAGGCCAAGGGCCGCCCCCGCTTCAACCCGCTGATCGCCCATGTCGCGTCACAGGCCATGGCCGAACGCGAAGCCGTGTTCACCCCGCTCGCCCGCAAGGCAGCGGAAGCCTTCTGGCCCGGCCCGCTCACCATGGTGCTGCCCGTCGCCGCGACGGGGCAGACCTGCGACCTCGCCCGCTCTGGTCTCGACACGATTGCCCTGCGCCGCCCGGCCCACCCGGTTGCGCAGGCCCTGCTTGATGCGTTCGGCGGGCCACTCGTGGCGCCGTCGGCGAACCGGTCCGGTCATGTCAGCCCGACCACGCCGGAACATGTCCGCAGCGATCTCGCCGACAAGGTCGCCTACATTCTCGACGGCGGCCCCTGCACGCGCGGTATCGAGTCCACCATCGTCGCATTCACCGGAGACACACCCGTGCTGCTGCGCGCCGGTGCCCTGGAAACCGCCGAGATCGAAGCCATACTTGGTGTCACGCTGGCTCGCCCCGGCGCGGCCTCCGGCATCACCGCGCCCGGCCAGCTGAAGAGCCATTATGCGCCCCGCGCCACGCTGCGGCTCGACGCCGCGACGCCCATGTCAGGCGAAGGCTATCTCGGCTTTGGCGATCATTGCCCGCTGGAAGGCAATCTCTCCCCGACGGGCAACCTGACAGAGGCCGCCGCCAATCTCTTCGCCATGCTGCGCGCCTTCGACCTGCGCTATGAGCGGATCGCCGTCGCACCCATTCCGCGAACGGGTCTCGGCGAGGCGATCAATGACCGCCTCGCCCGCGCCGCCCATCGCGACTGATCCCTTCGCACCACCCCACCACTGCTGATAAGCCAAGCACCATGCACCCAGCCCGCCCCTTCCTCGAAACAGATACCGCCACGCTCGTCGCGCGGGCCCGCGCCCATGCGTTCGCCCTTGTCTGCGCCACACAGGATGGCCGTGTCATGGCGGCCCATGCCCCTATCCTGATAGACGCGGCAGACGGCAAGGTCGCCCTGCGCTTCCATCTCTCGGCCAATAATGTCGTCACCGCCGCGCTGCAGTCCGGCAACCGCGCGCTCGTCGTCTTCACAGGCCCCGACGCCTACATCTCGCCCGACTGGTACGGCATGGACGATCAGGTGCCGACCTGGAACTATCTCTCCGTTGAGGCCGAAGGTCCGGTCATGCTCATGGACGATGCGGGCGCAACGCAGGTGCTCGACGATCTCTCCCGCCTCCATGAAGCCACGCTCGCCCCCAAGCCCGAATGGACGCGCCACAAGATGACGCCCGGACGTTTCGGGGCCATGCTGCGTGGCATCCGCGCCTTCAGCCTCGTGCCCGAGCGCTTCGAAGGCACAACCAAGCTCGGCCAGAACAAGCCCGCGGAAGCGCGCACAGGTGTGATCGCCGGCCTGTCCACCCACAAGGGCGGTATCGCCATCGCCGAAGAAATGCGAAAACGCACGTCATGACAAAACCACAAGCCGCCTTCCTCGCCGCCGCCAAGGACCTGCTCGGGCCCAAGGGCTGGAGCGAGGATCCCGAACAGCTCGACAAGGTCGCAACGCCTTGGCGCGGTGCTTATCAGGGCGAAACGCCTTTTCTCGCCCGGCCTGCCAGCACTGAGGAGGCCGCAGCGCTTGTTAAGCTGTGCGCTGCCCACCACGTCGCCCTGACGCCGCAAGGCGGCAATACCGGCCTCGTCGATGCCGGTACGCCACATGGCGAGATTGTGGTCTCGATGACGCGCATGCATGCCGTGCGTAGTGTCGACCAGTTCAACAATTCCCTCGTCATCGAGGCGGGCGCCCCCCTCGTCACGGCGCAGCAGGCTGCTGAAGATGCAGGCCGTCTCTTCCCGCTCTCCCTTGGCTCGGAAGGCACCGCCACGATTGGCGGCCTGATCTCCACCAATGCTGGCGGCGTTGCCGTGCTGCGCTATGGCATGATGCGCGACCTGATCCTCGGTCTCGAAGTGGTCCTGCCCTCCGGGGAGATCTGGAATGGCCTGTCCGGCCTGCGCAAGAACAATACGGGCTATGACCTGAAACACCTGTTCGCCGGCGCCGAGGGGACGCTCGGCCTGATCACTGCCGCCACGCTGAAGCTTTTCCCGCAGGTCCAGCGCGCCAGCGCCTGGGTCTGCTGCTCCAGCACGGAAGACGTTGTCTCCCTGCTCGCGCTCGTCCGCCAGCACGCCGGCGACACAGTCACCAGTTTCGAGATCATCCCGTCCGGCGCCATCGACATGGTGCTGGAAGACGTACCCGGCACACGCGACCCGTTGCCCTCGGAGCTGCCGTGGCGCGTACTGATGGAAGTCTCCATGGTCGACGAAGCGCATGCCCGCGACGCACTTGAAAAAGCCCTCGAAGCCGCGTTCGAAAAGGACCTCGTGAAAGACGGCGTCGTTGCTGCCAGCAAGGCGCAGGCCCAGAGCTTCTGGCACATCCGCGAGACGATCCCGCTGTCCAAGCGCGCCTATGGGACGTCCATCAACCAGGACATCGCCGTGCCCGTCAGCCGCATCCCGGCCTTCATCGAAAGCTGCAACGCTGCCGTACTCGAAGTCGTACCCAGCGCCGAGTTCGTCATCTTCGGCCATGTCGGCGACGGCAACCTTCACTATTCGGTCTGCGAACCGGCTGGCGCCAACGCGCCTGTCCTGAAGGGCCATACGCCCGCCGTCACGCGCATCATTTACGACCAGACCATGGCCCATGATGGGTCGATCAGTGCCGAACACGGCGTTGGCCGCCTCAAGCGCGACGAACTGGCAAACCTGCGCCCCCTCGCCGCCACCGAAACCATGCGCGCCATCAAACGCGCCATAGACCCCCTCGGCATCATGAATCCGGGGCGGGTGGTATCGGTTTAACCCTTCAGTAACCAAACTTGCCGAGATGCTAACCAGCGCAGAATGCGGAGTTGATGGGGCATGGCCTGGTATACGGACCTTCGGGACACACGCCTGTTCTCGCCCTCCGAGCGCGACTGGACGTCCCGGCGCCTGCTTGATCTGCGCGCCCGGCTGAAATCCGCCCTGCCAGACGGCGTTCCCCGCAAGACCAAGGATGCCTCGATCATTATCGGCACCTGGAACCTGCGCGACTTTGACAATAACAAGTTCCGCCACGGCCCCCGCCGCCGTGAAAGCCTGTTCTACATTGCCGAAATCCTGTCCGCCTTCGACATCTGCGCCATCCAGGAAGTCAATGAAGACCTCACGCCCATCAAGGAGGTCATACGCCTCATGGGTCCCGGCTGGGACTTCATCGCCACGGACGTAACGGTTGGCCCATCCGGCAACCGAGAGCGCATGGCTTTTGTCTATGACAGCCGCAAGGTGCGCTTCCGCAACATCGCCGGCGAGATCGTTCTGCCCAAGCAAGCTCTACTGCCAGACGAACAGCAATTCGCCCGTACGCCTTTCATGGTGTCGTTCCAGGCAGGCTGGTTCAAGTTTTCCCTCTGCACCGTACACATCTATTTCGGTGACGATGGCAAAGAGAGCGAAGGCTATCAGCGCCGTGTCAAGGAAATCGAATATATTGCCAAGGAAATGGCGGGTCGCGCAGAACGCGAGAATGAGAATTTCATCCTGCTGGGTGATTTCAACATCAAGAACACCGTGGATGAGACCATGCAGGCGCTCACCAAAGCCGGGTTTCAGCTGCCGCCGGATCTCTTCCCCTCCAACATTCTCGGCACGAAGTATTACGACCAGATCGCCTTCCGCACGCGCAAGGACGAGGTCACCTTTCTCTCGGCAGGCGTGTTCAATTTCACCAAGACGCTGTTCACGCCGGAACAGTATGACCATTACGCGCCGGTGCTGCCCGCGCGCCACCGCGACCTTAATGCCGATGGCTCGCCCAAGGACCGCAGCAAGGACAAGGACTATTATTCAAAACGCTGGTTGACCTGGCAGATGTCAGACCACCTGCCCCTGTGGGTCGAACTGGCCATCGACTTCTCGGACGAACATCTTCTGCACAATCTCGAACCGCAATTCGAGAAGGGCGATGTTCCTGCGCAGGTGGAACATACGGATGCTGAGGAGGTAGAGAGGATCGCCTCGCCGCCTGAACCTGCAGAGCCCGTCGGCAAGCGCCGCTCGCGCAAGCGAAAAGCCCCCCGCATCGCCGCGAAAGAGAAGGTCGGCACAATCGCGCCAGCGCCTCACATGACGCTCGGCGAGGCCTGGCGCATTTTCTGGTGGGTCGCCTCGGGCAAGGCGGACGCGTTCAAACGCGAGCGCAAGAACCAGCGCAAAGCCGAGAAAGACAAGGCGTCGAAGCCCGCGCCAAAGCCGAAAAACTAGCCTGAAATCCGCGCAAGACTGCTTTAATTACAACCCTATAAATAATTAATGTTTCTACCTTGTTGCGAGCAGGCCCCCGCACAAATCCCAATGGCTGCAGCAGTCGTTAAGCGATCAATTTCGAGGCTTTGCCCGCCCCTCCCTGATATTCCTGAAACTTTGATGACATTAACTATTGCGCTTCTTGTCAGGGATGAGGCAATGAGCCGACCAGTTCAACTCCGGGCATGGACAGAATGTCACGAAAGCCCAATGGGCACAGCGGATTCTAACCAATCCTTCAGTTCACGAATGCCGGAGAAGCCGCAATACACGTTGAGCAAGTGTAGAGGGATTTTCAATGAAACAGCGGTCGCGCAAATATGTGCAGACAGTAGCTGCAAGCTTCGTGTTTGCAAGCCTCGTCGCGGGTTGTGGAGGCGGCGGCGGTGACGGTGGCACTGGCGGCGGCATAGATACGCCGCCCCCGCCCACGACACCGGGCTCGCCTCCTCCTCCTCCGCCACCGCCCCCTCCCCCTCCTCCTCCGCCACCTCCTCCCCCAGCATCGCCTCCTCCTCCGCCCACCACGGGCCAGTCGCCGACCGGCCCATATGACACGCGGATCGACAATAGGGTCGAGGCGCAGCAATGGCTGGGACGGGCAACATTTGGTGGCGACTTTTCAAGCATCGTGTCGCTCGTCGGTACCGATGCGGAAGACTGGCTGCAGGCTGAGATAGACAAGCCGGCGTCGCTCTACCTGAGCGATCTGGTCGCTCGCCAATCCAATGGCGAGAATATCGACGCCTACAAGCACCGCGACGTGCTCTGGGACAACATGATTGCAGGCAATGACCAGCTGCGCACCCGCATGCTGTTTGCGCTGTCCCAATTATTCGTCATCTCGGATGACCCTTTCTATAACGCGACCCCGCAAGTTGCCTATTACATGGACGTTCTGTCGAAGAATGCCTTCGGCAACTTCCGCGATCTGCTGGAAGAAGTAACCTATTCCAGCGCCATGGCGCGCTACCTTACCTACTGGCGCAACGAAAAGGGCAATTCTAATACGGGCCGCATGCCGGACGAGAACTATGCCCGCGAAGTCATGCAGCTGTTCACGATTGGCGTGGTCGAGCTGAACCAGGACGGCACGCCAAAACTGGTGAATGGCAAGCAGGTGGAAACCTTCACCAATGACGATGTCGAAGGCCTCGCAAAAGTCTTTACCGGCTTCAGCTGGCCCGGCCCCAATTTCTACGAGGAACAAGGCCCGGCCTCCCACTACCAGCGCCTCGTCATCTTCGACTCCATGCATTCACCTGAAGAAAAGCGTTTCCTCGGAAAAGTCATTCCCGCGAATACGGGCGGCGATGAAAGCGTGAAAATTGCCCTCGACACGATCTTCGAACATCCGAACACGGCACCTTTCGTCTCGCGTCAGCTGATCCAGCGCTTCACCGCCAGTTCGCCGAGCCCTGAATATGTCAAACGCGTCGCCGATGTATTTGACGCTGGCAAGTTTACAGCACTCAACGGGCGTGTGTTCGGAACGGGCAAACGCGGCGACCTTGAAGCCACGATAGCCGCCATCCTGCTCGACCCAAGCGTCAACGATGCCAAGGATTATGAGAGCGAAGGCAAGATCCGCGAGCCGGTGCTAAAGTTCGTCAACTGGGCACGCGCCTTTGATGTCAGGAATATAGATTCCTCTCGCGAAATCCCGCTTGATGATACGTCGTCGCCATCCACCGGCCTCGGCCAACAGCCCATGCGCTCTCCATCGGTGTTCAACTTCTACCGGCCCGGCTATGTCGCTCCGGGTACAGAGACAGGGGCAAAGGGGCTGACCGCGCCGGAATTCCAAGTGGTGAACCAAGGCTCAATCGTCAGCTTCATGAATTTCATGACCGCGTACATCTTCGACACAAGCGGACCTGCCGATAATTTCATCCCGGATTACAGCCCGGAAATCGCCATTGCAGATGATGCCCAGGCGCTGACCGACTATCTCGACCTCCTGCTCACCGGCAGGACCATGACCGATGAAGCTAAGGCCGACATTGTCGAAGCTGTGTCCTCCATACCCGTTGCGTCTGATTCCGACCGCGAGAAACGTGCCAAGCTCGCCGCCTTCATGACGATCACCTCATCCGCTTACGCTATCCAGCGCTAGCTCCAGATTCAGGGATAACCAGAATGGCTAAAATGAATCGCCGCCGTTTCCTCCAGGCCGGAGCCGCAACGAGTTTTGCTGCCGGCACTGGCGTGCTCAGCACACTAACCAGTGGCAAGGCATTTGCCGCCAATACATCCGGCTACAAGGCACTTGTCTGCATCTTCCTCAAAGGTGGCATGGACCATGCCGACACGGTCATCCCGCGCGACCAGGCGTCCTATGACCTTCTGGCCAAGGCCCGGCCTGGCTTGTTCGGCGCCTATGGACAGGGTGGTTCTCGCGACCGCAGTAACCTGCTGGCCCTCAACCCGACCAACGCCGCCAATTTCGGCTCGCGTCAGTATGGATTACCGGCACAGCTTGCGGGCTTCCAATCCATGTTTGAAGCTGGCGAAATGGCCATCGTCGGCAATGTCGGCCCGCTGATCCAGCCGACGACACGCCCCGATCTCGAGAAGGCAAGCTTCAGCGTGCCGCCGCGCCTCTTCTCGCACAATGACCAGCAATCGACATGGATGTCGCTCGGCGTGGAAGGTTCACAATATGGCTGGGGCGGCGCTTTTGCCGACGCGGCTATACGGTCCGATTCCACAATGAACCCACTTTACGCGATGGTCTCGGCAGGCCCGAACGATGTGTTCCTTTCGGGCACCGAAGCCAGTCAGTTCACAACCTCATATGCAGGCGCGCAACAGGTAAGGCTCGTCGACGACCGCTACGTCCTCGGCGGCGAGTCCAAGTATGATGCGGCCCGACGCATGCTCGACGATTACGTCGCCAAGGCCAGCTTCTCGGAAGACAATCTCTATGCCCGAGACTATATCAATCAGTCCGGCAATGCAGTCATCAACAACAATGCCTATGACGCCGCTCTCACTGGGCAGCCTGGGCTGACGGCCACCTTCCCTGCCAGTTATACAGCCCAGCAGCTGAGCAGTGTCGCGCGCACCATCATGATCCGCGATGAGCTCAATACCAGGCGCCAGGTCTTCTACGTCTTCATGGGCAGCTTCGACACCCATAGCGGCCAGACCGGCCAGATACCAGACCTGCACACCGAGCTTTCCGAAGCTGTTACCGCATTCCGCACAGAGATGATCAACCAGGGTGTATGGGACGACGTCACCCTGTTCACCATGTCGGAATTCGGCCGTACCACGACCGACAATGGCGACGGCACGGACCATGGCTGGGGCGGACACCACTTCGTTGCGGGCGGCTCTGTCGCCGGCAAGAAAATCTATGGCGATATTCCCGCGCCGGATCTTGGTGCTGACACGTTCACCTCAACGCACGGTCGCCTCATCCCGAAAGTCTCGGTCGAGCAATATGCGGCAACGCTCGGTTCATGGTTCGGGCTCGACTCCGGCGAATTGGCGGCAGCCTTGCCCAATCTGTCGAACTTCACCGAGAAAAACCTCGGCTTCCTTATATAGCGCGCGTCATGGGCGGCACAGTCTCAGCAATGTGCCGTCCAGGTCCGCCACCTTCGGCACGCCAAGTAGCGACAAGCCGCGCCTGACATCCGTTGCGAGTATGTCCAGCGCCCGCGTCACACCGGCTTCGCCGCCGGCCGCCAGCCCGTAGAGGTAAGCACGCCCGAGCGCCACGCTATTGGCCCCGCGCGCCAGCAGTTTCAGCACATGCGCGCCCCGGCGTACGCCGCCGTCTGCAATAATCTCAACACCTGCACCGACCGCCGCGCGGATCTCCGGCAGCAAGTCGATGACCGGCACCGACGTATCAATTTGCCGCCCGCCATGGTTCGATACCCAGACCGCGCTTGCGCCACTGTCAACTGCCCGGCGCGCATCCGCCGCAGTGCTCAACCCCTTCACGGCAAACGGGCCGCCCCATTCTTTGACGAACCATTCAAGGTCTTTCCAGCACATGGTTTGGTCGAACAGTTCGTTGATCACGGCCATCACATCGCGCCCGCCCGTATCGACGCTTTCGAAATTGGCGGGCCCGATGGGCGCCGACGTGAACATGTCGAACAGATAGCCCGGCCGCCCCATTGCCTGCGTCGCCGTCTTCACATTGATGCTCGGCGGAATGGAGAAGCCATTGCGCGGGTCGCGCTCGCGCAGCCCGGCAACCGTCGCGTCTACCGTCAGTATGCAGCCCGTATAGCCTGCGGCCTTCGCGCGGGCCATGAACTCGCGCACGATGCCCCGGTCTTTCCAGACATAGATCTGAACGAATTTCGGCACGTCCGGCGCCACTGCCGCGATGTCTTCCAATGTCTGGCTGCCAAGCGTCGAGACAGAATAGGCAATGCCTGCCTTCTGCGCTGCTGCAGCCACCGCCAGCTCGCCCTTACGGGGATGGAACAGCCGCGAGGCGGCCGTCGGCGAAATGAAGAATGGCTGCGCAATCCTCTCGCCCAGCACAGTCGTGCTCGTATCAATCTGCGAACTATCGACCAGCGAATTCCATTGCCAGCCATAATCTGCAAACCGGTCCACCGACTGGCGCAAGGTCACTTCATCCTCGGCCCCACCATCGATATAATCAAACACCATGCGCGGCAGGCGACGCTTCGCCAGCGCACGCAATTCACTGATATTGATCGCTTGTGAAACCTGGCTCATGGGCGGGACACTAGGCATGATTTACCCCGCGCGCAATCACACGAAAGGGCACTTGCGCTACGTCAATGCCACAGAAAATACGCCCTGAAGGCAAGCCGATTTCCATGCGAATTTTGCGGCTCCTGATGTGTCCGCATGTGAACGCGTCGGCGCTGGAAGCCGAGGCTAACGACGCCCGAACAGGCGCTCCACATCGGCCAGCTTCAGCTCGACATAGGTCGGGCGGCCATGATTGCACTGGCCGGAATGGGGCGTCGCCTCCATCTGCCGCAGCAGGGCATTCATCTCGTCGCCATTCAGCCGCCGTCCGGCCCGCACAGATCCGCGACAGGCCATATTGCCCATGACTTCCTCAAACCGTTCCTTCAGAGCGAGCCCTGCTTCATACTCGGCAAAATCGTCCGCCAGGTCACGGATCAGGCCGACCGCGTCCATCTCGCCGAACAGTGCCGGTGTTGCCCGCACGCACACCGCGCCCGCGCCAAACGCTTCAATCTCCAGCCCCAGCTCGGCCAGTTCACCCGCCCGCTCCAGCACGCGCGCTGCCTCGTCCTCGGTCAACTCCACCACGTCAGGGATGAGTAGCGCCTGCCGCTTCACGCCGCCCGCCGCCATCTGGCGCTTCATGTCCTCGTAGACGAGCCGCTCATGTGCCGCATGCTGGTCGACAATCACGATGCCGTCTGCCGTCTGCGCGACGATATAGGTCTCATGCAGCTGCGCCCGCGCGACACCAAGTGGGAAGTTTCCCTGCGCCAGCGTCGGCTCCGGCTCCACACGCGCCGTCGGCGCATTCTCAGCATCATAAGACTGTCGTGGAGGCTCTGCGAATACGCCCGGCTGATAAGCATCCGCGGGAGGCCGCGCCGCGCCGTAACCGTCATTCGCACCATAGGCGGGCCGAGACGCAAACAACGCCCCGCTCGGCATCGGCGCCTCGGCCTTCGCCTTGCCCAGAGCAAAGCCCGCCACCGTTGTCGAGGCCCTGTGCCCTGCCGCCGCCAGCGAGTGTCGCAGCGCACCAATCATCAGCCCCCGTACATTCCCGGCATCGCGGAAGCGCACTTCCGTCTTCGCCGGGTGCACGTTCACATCGACATATTCCGGGTCCAGCTCGACAAACAGCGCCGCCATCGGGTGGCGATCGCGCGCCAGGAAGTCCTGATAGGCCGCGCGGATAACGCCGTTGAGCATACGGTCCTTCACGGGTCGCCCGTTGACGAACATGAACTGCATCTGCGCATTGCCGCGATTGAGCGTCGGCAGGCCCGCAAAGCCGGTCAACCGCACGCCTTCGCGCTCAGCATCAATCGCCACGGCGTTGTCGCGGAAATCCCGGCCCATAATGGCCCCAAGGCGCGACAGCTGCCCGTTCTCGCCCTCGGGCTCCGCCGCGTGCCGGAACAGGCTGCGCCCATTGCTTTCCAGGCTGAACGCAACGGTCGGGTTCGCCATGGCGAGCCGCTTGACCACATCCGACACGGCCATCGTCTCGGACCGTTCGCCCTTCATGAATTTCAATCGCGCCGGCGTCGCATGGAACAGGTCGCGCACTTCAATGCGCGTGCCGGTATCGCCGCGCCCCGTAAACGCTGCCGGTCTTGGCCCCTCAATACGGCCGGCTTCGACAAACACGTCCGCCGCGTCCTCGCCTGCCGCACGCGAGGTGATGGTCATCCGGCTGACCGAACCGATCGAGGGCAACGCCTCGCCGCGAAAGCCCATCGTGTGGATATTCAAGAGGTCTACCCGCCCATCCGCGCCGGGCGCCAGTTTGGATGTCGCGTGCCGCTCCAGCGCCAGCAGCAGGTCATCCGATGACATGCCGCAGCCGTCATCCTCAATGGTCATCCGCTTCAGGCCGCCATCCTCGATGGCAATGCTAACTCGCGTTGCGCCAGCATCCAGCGCATTCTCCGCCAGTTCCTTGACGGCGGCAGCGGGCCGCTCGACCACTTCACCGGCCGCGATGCGGTTGACCACATCATGGGGCAGTTTGCGTATTTGCGGTTGGGGGCGAACGGAATCAGGCATGCGCAAACCCTAGCCCAGCAGGCGGCTTTTGTCGCGGCTCCGCATCAGGCCATGCCTATCAGCGCGAAGTGTCGCGTTTCAGGCGGTTGCAACCCGCACCGCTTCGGCTCACATTGCCCCTCGACTGTCTCGAGAGGATCTAAAGACCATGCTGAAGCCCGTTGCCGCAATCGCCGCCCTTGCCATGATTGCCGCATGTGGCGGCTCGGGAGCCGACGAATCCACCCCGCCTGAGGCCGCCGCAGCACCTGCCACGACCCCAGCACCGGTCGCAGCGTCAACTCCGGCTCCCGCACCCGTTGCTGTCGCGCCCGGCGAGCCCAGCCCTGAATTCGCAAGCCTCCCTGCCCCTTACAACGCGGCCAACTACGCGGTCGGCAAACGCACGTTCAAACTCTGTCAGTCCTGCCACCTCACGGCGGAAGGCGCCGGCAACCTTGTCGGCCCGAACCTGCACGGCCTGTTTGGACGCGAGGCCGGTTCGCTTCCGGGCTTTGCCTATTCCGATGCGCTGAAGAATGCCGATTTCATCTGGGAGCCGCACCATCTCGACGAATGGCTGACCAATCCGCGCGCTTACCTGCCCGGTAACCGCATGAGTTTTGCCGGCGTCCGCAAGCCGGCAGACCGGGATGCCCTTATCGCCTACCTGATGCTTGAAACCGGTTACACGGCGCCCGAAGGCGCCCCCCCGACCGCGGAAGCGCCTCAGCCCTAGCGCCGTGTGGTAAGCGCCACCAGCCAGGCGCTCTCTTCATACGCGCCGCCAAATTCCTCGCGATAGCCGACGGCCACGTCGACATGCCCGAAATGATAGCCGACCTGCGACTCGTACTTGTTCGAATCCGCGCTGTCATTGCTGCGCTCCAACCACACCTGCTGCGTCACGAAGATTCGATCGCTGATATCGGCGCCATAGCCAAACTCCGCCCGCTCACGCACGCAGCCATCCTGATGGCTGATCGCGGCGACATCGGCAAACAGGTAGTAGCCAAGGCTGCGCCGCACGCCTGAATAGCCGCTGCTTAGCCGCGCCTCGGCGCCCCACTCGTCGCAGCCATAGGTGCCCGCAATCGCGCTGCCATAGACCGGGCCGCCCTCCACGCCGAACGTGAATCCCTTGCGTGACCAGAGCTGGCGACGCGCGGTCAGCCGATACGACTGCCGGTCGATACTGCCGATACTGTCCTGATAGGCCACCGCCTCGCTCTTGGCCGTCAGCGTCCAGCGGTCGGTCAGGCCATATTCGCCATAGACATCCGCGCGGTAGCCATCGATCCCGTCAAGCGTCTCACTGGAGACCAGCCCGCGCAGATAGAAACCGCCATCATCACGCGCCCACGGCCCCGCCTCCGCGGTGCCACTGGCCCCAGCCAGCACCAATAGTCCCACCCATGCAGCCTTCATGCGAAAAACTTATAGTGGAAACCAAAACGAAAAAAGCCCCCGCGTTGATTGCGGGGGCCTTTTCCATCGATACGCTTGAAGCGCAGGCTTCGTCTAGAGGCGGAAGCGGATCTGGTCGGACCAGAAGCGCTCAAGGCGCGAAATGGTCTTGTTCAGCTGCGAGAGATCGTCATGACGCACGCTGGCCGTTGGCTCAAGGGCCGTTGCCTGCTTCTCGAACAGGTTGGCCACGCGGTCACGCACTTTCAGGCCACGCTCGGTCAGGCGCAGGGTCACCGTGCGCTTGTCATCCTCGGAACGGGTCTGGATCAGGTAGCCGCCTTCCTGAAGTTTCTTGACGTTGTATGACAGGCTGGTGCCGGCAAAGGCGCCACGGGCCCGCAGGACGGAAGCCGGAGCTTCGTCATCGCCAATCTCATAGATCAGCAGCGCCTGGACGCCGGTCAGGGACCGTTCACCGCCGCGCTCGAGATCGTCCTTGACGACGTCGTGAAGACGACGATGCGCCTGTTCAAGAAGGGAGAGAGACTTGAGGAAAGACTCGCCGACGGAAAGGGGTGCAGTATCCTGCATTTCAGAAATCATCATTAGTATCACCATCACTCAACTTTTGTTGTAGTTTGAGTATATTTACGCTGACATTCCTAATGAATTGATAAGCACAGGCCTTTTCCAAGTGAAGAACGTTAACATTTGGTCGAATGCATTAACCGTTACTGCGGCGAAACGGCTTTCAGGCCCAAAATGACCCCAAAACTCCCGCATCACGCGAAAAAATGGCCGCCTCCCGAAGGAGCCGGCCATCTATTCATCATCAATACTTGGTTAATCTGGTTTATACAGCGTCAGGCGAATGTATCCGCCGTCATGGCGCCACCATACTTGGGGCTCGGGCCATGCTTATTGGGGGCCGGCTTGCTGTCCATGAACATGAAGACCAGCAGGATGAAGCCGCCGACATAGGGAATGAAGTTGATCAGCACCAACCAGCCGCTCAGGTCCTGATCGTGCAGACGCCGCACGGTTATCGATAGGCCCGGCAGGATATTATAAAGCCAGAACAAAGCCGTCAGGACGGGTATGATGTTCGGGTCGCCGTTCGAGGCGGTCCCATAGAGCGCGAGGCTCAGAACGACATCGACGATGAAGAGCACGACATAGCCGACGGTCACAAACAGTAAATAGCCCCAGTATTCCGCCCGGCGGGCCCGGCCATTGAACTGGGCAAAGTTCTTCGTCAACGCCCTTATGAAATAGGTCCACAGGCCGTCACTCGGCTGCGGGACAGGCGCGGCATAGGCAGGCGCCGGCATGCTTGGAGCCGACGGATAAGGCGCCGACGCAGCCGCTTGTGCCGCCGCAGGTGCCGCGCCCAGCGCATAGATGTCGCGCGCTTCCTCGCCCATGCTCACGAAATCGACGGTTTGCCCCGCCTGCAACACGGAGCCATTGCGCACCTGAACCTGTGAGAACTGGTAGCGCCGACCATCCTCACCCAGGATCAAGCCCGCCCCGTCCGGGCTGTCTGCCTTCAAAACCTCACCGCGCATTGAATCGCTCCCTCAGCTGTCGTCTCGTTTTCTGGCCGAGATACAAGGCAATTGTCCACCCTAAAGCGCCCTATCAGTCGAATTCGAGTTCATTGGCGCCCAGCGGTTCGAAATAACGCGCCACATCGGCCTCGCTGACATCCTCAAGCCGCGCGGGCGACCATTTGGGCGCATTATCCTTGTCCACGATCACGGCGCGCACGCCCTCAAGGAAGTCGGCGCTCTGCACCTTGCGCCAGCCAATGCGGTATTCCATCCGCATATTGTCCTCGAACGTCTCCGCCCCGGCGCCCTCGCGCAACTGGCGTAGCGCCACCTTCATTGTCTCTGGAGACTTGGTGCCCATGACAGCCAGCTGCTCGCGCGCCCACTCGCCTCCATCGGCCTCCAGCGCTGCCACAATCGCCTCGACTGTATCCAGCGCGAAGCAGCGATCGATCACCTCGACATGCGGGCCATAGGTCGCGTCCGTCACGGCATGTGTCAGCGTCCGCAGGATCTCATTGAGCAGGTTCGCCGCGTCCACCGAGAAGTCAGCGCCTTCAATCTGCTTCTTCAAATTGCCGATCAGTTCTGACGGTATGAAATGCGTCGCCACCCGCGCCGCCGCCACGTCGCTACCCTTCAGCCGCGCGCCTGCCAGCGCCAGCCATGTGCCGAGCGCCCCGCTGAGGCGCGGCAGGAACCAGCCACCGCCCACATCCGGGAACAGGCCAATCCCGGTCTCCGGCATGGCGAACAGTGTCCGCTCCGTCGCCACCCGGTGCGAGCCGTGCACCGAAAGGCCCACGCCTCCACCCATCGTCACGCCGTCCATGATCGCCAGCACTGGCTTCGGGAATGTCTTCAGTGCCGCATTCATCCGGTATTCGACATTGAAAAAGGCCCGCGCCTCGCTGGCATCGCCCGCGCCGCTTTCCGCCAGCATCCGTATATCGCCGCCGGCACAGAAGCCGCGCGTGCCCTCTTCATGCTCCACCACGACCAGATGAACTGTCGGATCGTTTGCCCAGCGCTCCAGCGCCGAAAGGATGCTTTCGCACATGGGCGCATTCAGCGCGTGCAGCGCAGATGGCCGGGTCAGTGTAATACGGCCCAAGCCTTTATGAACTTCGATCCTGACGTCTTCAGTCATCTGGCTTTCCTTTTTCTTCTCTTATGCGAATGCTTTAAAACGACCATCAATACAGGACAATCTGTTTACCAGTTTCTGGCATATATACTTGTGGACGCACCAATAGAGGCACGCTGCGTCCCCGAGGAGCCGTCATGGATACGACACCAAACCGCAGGGGCGGCCGCAAGCCGATTACCGGAACCGGCGTCATCAAACTAGGCCTGTTCAAGCGCATGAGTTGCGAAATCCGCGACGTCTCGCCCGGCGGCGCCCGCATCGTCACGCCTGAAGGCACTGACCTGCCCGAACGATTCACCATGCGCATGCCGCACTTCAAAACCCCGCGCACCTGCATTCGTCGCTGGCAGAGCGGCAGCGAGACCGGCGTCGAGTTCGCCAACGCTGTGCCCATAGAAGACTAGTTCAGCGCGCAGCCTTCCAGCGTAATCCGGTGCATGATGCGCCGCTGGCCGTGATAATCGTTCAACGCCCAGTGCCAGGTCGACCGGTTGTCCCAGAACGCCACCGATCCCGGCTTCCAGCTGAACCGGTACGCATTCTCCATATTCATCGCATGAGCGAACAGCTTCGCCAGCAATGGCATCGCTGTCTCCTGCGTTCGCCCTGCAATCCCCACCGTGAAAGCCGGGTTCACATAGAGCGCCTTCTTGCCGCTCAACGGATGCGTAATCACCATCGGGTGCACCACATCGTCCAGCACGTCAGCCGCCGCCGCATTGCCGATCCGCTCACCGCCAGCATCTGTCCTGTTATAATAAGTCTGCCCTTGCGACCCGAAAATCTGCTTGGCTGAATGTACAGCGCGCTGACCCTCGATCTCGGCCTTGGTCTCTTCGTCCAGCGTTTCATAGGCGCGGTACATGCTGGCAAAGAACGTGTCGCCGCCCGTCTCCGGCAACACGCGCGCGACGAGGATCGACCCCATCGCGGGTATCTCGTCATAGGAATGATCGGTGTGCCAGCCGCCGCCAATATTATCCTTCTGGTCAGGCTCCTTGCCCACCATCGCGATCTGCGGATAGTTCGGGTGCGCCGCAAAGAACCGGTTCACATTGATCGGCGCCCAGCGCTCCGCAAAGGCGATATGGTCTTCCTCGCTGAGGTCCTGGTCGCGGAAGAAGATCACCCCATGGTCGGCATAGGCCGCCCGGATCGCTTCAAACTCCCCGTTCGTCACCTTGCGCAGGTCCACGCCGGTAATCTCGGCGCCCACGCCGGGCAATGTCTCGATATGCATAGGTCTCTCCCGTTCCGCCAGCTTAACCCGGTCTCGTGGGACCAGCCTACTCCAGACGCAGCCTCAGGCAAGCGCACATTGTGTCTACCGCCCCAACGTCACCAGCGCGGTATCGCAATGCCAGCATTCCTCTGAGCTACCACCGCCAATCGGGCTGCCGGGAGGTGCATCGGTGCCTTTCGCGCCCGGCGTTAAGGCCTCGCCGGGCCGCGCCAGATGCGCCGCAATCCGCCGCACGAGATCGGTCCGCGTCGCCGCATCCGTTCCTGCCACCGGCTTCTCCAGCTTCTTGCCCAGCGCCATCAGGTAGCCATTCGTCTCGGCCACCACTTCCGGCGTTGCCTTGCCGCCCGCCGCCAGCTCTATCAGCGTCGACACATAGCGTATCTGTTCGCGGTGCAGGATCGCGGCCTGCCGCGGGGCCCCCGGCGCCGTGAACACCGCGCCCTCAATGGCGCCCAGCACGTCCTCATAGGTCAGCGCGCCCGAATCACGCCGCGCTGTCTCCACCAACCGCGCCGTCCGCGCCGGATGCAGCAGCGCACCCAGTGTCGTTGACGCCGCCGTGTCTGCCGCCGCCAGCAGGTCAAACATCGCGCCCGTCTCACCGGGGAAATATTCCGCGCCGCTATCCGATCCGAAGAAGGAATCCAGCGGCGTGTTCAACAGGTTCAGCGTCGCATCCGGCAAGTCCAGCGCCGCAGGGTCCAGTGTCGCCACCAGCGCGCCAAGCGCCTCACGCTGGCGCGCCGCCGGCACAGGCATGCCGCGTCCGCCGCCATCGCCATTCACCGCATACTGAAAGTCATACCCGCCGACAGACTTCGCCGCCGCCGCCACTTCATAGCGATGATAAAGGTAGACCGGCACCAGCACAGCGCGCAGGTCAAAAGTCGGCTGCCCGGCCCGTATGGCGTTCAACCCGAATTGAGACAGGGCGATTTTCCGCACACGCATTGTCTCGTCCAGCGCCGCAATCGGGTCATTGCCATTGTCCCAAACGCTCGCATAGGGGTGGCTCGTGCCCGTGCCCCGCGCCTGCGGATCATCCACGAAGCGCAACCCGCTCGCATAGGCCGCGCTCAGCACCTTGTTGCCCTCGGCCACCGCATCGCTGCCCGGCGCATATTGCCCGTAGAGCCAGCTCGCCGCCACCTTGTCCCACGCACCAATGCCCACGGCATAGGCCTGCGAGAAGTCCAGCGCGCCATCATCGCTCGCTGTCACTAGCGGCGCCGGATAATCCATCACCGAAGCGCGATCATTCGCCGAGGCCGCAAAATTGTGCGCAAATCCCAGCGTGTGGCCCACTTCATGCGCCGCCAGCTGGCGGATACGGTCCAGCGCCAGCTCCACCGGATCATCCGCTTCGCCCGTGCCTGTCTTCGCCGTGCCGCCCAGTCCTTCAAAGATCATCCGGTCCTGCCGCACGCGCTGGCTGCCGAGGATGACATTGGCTTTCAGCATCTCGCCCGTACGCGGATCATACACGCCGCCACCATAACTCCAGCCCCGCGTCTGCCGGTGCGTCCACTGGATCACATTATAGCGCACGTCCAGCGGGCTCACGCCGTCCGGCAACACCTTCACCTGGAAAGAATCCGGGAAGCCAGCCGCCGCAAACGCATCCGCCCACCAGGACGTGCCCTCCATCAGCGCGTTGCGGATCTCCTCTGGCGCGCCGCTGTCCACATAGAACACGATCGGCTTCTTCGCCGGGCTGCTCGCCGCTGTCGGGTCCTGCTTCTCCAGCCGGAAGCGCCGCGCGAAAGACTGGCGCACCTGCCCCGAAAGCGGCGCAGAGAAATCATAAAAGCCCACATCAATCGCTCCGCTGCGCGGATCAAACGCGCGCGGCGTATAGCCATCGTCCGGCAGACGCACCAGCGACTGGTGCTGCACCAGCGTGAAGGCCCGCCCATCGGCCGCCGTCGCCCGCACCTGCGATTTTGGTTCATCGCTGGTCAGCGTCAGGAAGGCATCAAATTCCACATTGTCCGGAAAGGCAAAAGCCGCGCCGGTGTCCGGCATCGTCCGGTCCTCGGCAATCGCAAAACTGCCGCCATCCTCATTCGCCTTCAACGCCCCGCGCACATCCAGCGCATCCCGAGTCAGGAAGCCCGACAGGTCGACCAGCAGCGCGCCGTCCGCACCTTCCGCAATGATATCGCCCGACCAGAGGAAAGACCGCGCAAAGGATTCCCGCACCGCCTTGCGCTCCAGCGGATTGTCCGCGCTCGCCCGATAGGTCCAGTTCTCCTTCTCCGCGACCAGCTTTGCGCCCACGCGCCGAAAGGCCAGAATGCCGCCCTCGTCAAAATAGCCCCGGTCCAGGCCGATGGGATTGGAGCCCAAGCCCGCTGTCAGCCCCGCCGAATGGATCGCCCGCAGCGATAGCCCGTCCCCATCCGGCGCCGGAAACGCCGCCAGCACGCGCCCGCCCTTGGCATCCACATAAAGATCAAGGAAACCTTCGGTGCGCGTCAGCCCCTTGGTCGCCGCGCCCCAGTCACCCGAGGCCGGCGCCTCAGCCGCCACAGACGCCTTCGGCTGCGCCGCACACGCAGGCGGCAGGAAGGAAAGGGCAGCAATGGCGAGGGCGGCAACAAGGCGCATAGGGAAACTCCGGTAATGTCAGGCTGCCCGCAAGCTGCCGCATAAGCGCAGGAGGTTCAATCAATGATGTTATTTCGACACCAACCACATCGCTCAGGACCGGATTGACACCGTCGCGCCCGCCCCATAAGTAAACCGAAAGGTTTATTTTGTAGGATTCCCCGTGCCCTCTACTGCGCCGCAATACCTCGATGCAAAGTTCGCCGCGCTGGCGCATCCGCTGAGACGTCAGATCATGGAGCGGCTGTCAGTTGAGGCCCTGACGCTGAAGGAACTCTCCGACCCCTATGACATTAGCGTTCCGGCAGTCGCCAAGCACGTAAAAATCCTTGAATCTTGCGGTCTCATTCAGAGAGGTCCGCGCTCCAGTACGCAGCCTCTCTCCGCCGTTCCGAGCGCCCTCGACGAAGTGGCTGACTGGCTGCTCAAGAACCGCTTGTTCTGGACTACAAGTTTCGACCGGCTGGACGCGATGCTACGTCGGGGAGACGCCTAGATGCCTCCTGCGTCCGATACGCTTCATATCACCCGCTTATTTCCGTGCAGCCTTCAGCGCCTGTGGAATGCGTGGTCAGACTGGCCGACAGCATTGAAATGGTGGGGCCCGGCTGACTGGCCCGCAGCCTTCATGGAAGCAGACTTCCGCGTCGGTGGTGAATGGCGCGCCGAGCTACGCTCCGCCAAAGGCGAAAGCCTCTGGCAATCCGGCCGCTTCCTGGAAATCGAGCCGCAAAAGCACCTCGTATTCACATTCAAATGGGATGGCGACAATCACGAAGACGGCGCGGGCGTCGAAACACACGTGCGTATAACCTTTGCCGAAACGCCGAACGGTGCGCGAATGGACTTCACGCAGTCGCAGTTGAAGTCCGCTGAAAGCGTCACCGGTCACACGCATGGCTGGCAAAGCACATTCGACCGCCTCCATACATTTATCGGGGAACCAAATCATGAATGACAAAATCCTGACTTATGCCGGATGGACGCTGACCATTCTCAGCACCCTCTTCCTGCTGATGGATGCTGGCATGAAAGTTGTCGGCGCGCGCGTCTCAATCGAGACCACGCAGCAACTCGGCTTCGCGCCTGAAACCACGCGCCTGCTTGGCGCGATCCTGCTCGCCAGCACGCTGCTATATCTCTTCCCGAAAACACAATTGCTCGGCGCGGTGCTCATCACGGCCTATCTCGGCGGCGCCATCGCCGTGCAGATTCAGCACAACGCGCCGCTTTTCTCGCACGTCCTTTTCGGTGTCTATGTCGGTCTGTTCGTGTGGGCCGGCATCTGGCTGAAATCACCAGCCCTGCGCGCGCTGATACCCATTGCAGGCTGATTAGCCATTATCCATCACACGCCTGCGAATCCCGCTGGATGCCCACATCCTTCACCTTGCCGGAAACATTATCCACGTCGAAATAGATGTCGCCATAGCCATACAGCGTGACATCACCCTGCGTGACCACGCATTTCGGCTTGCCATACGCGCCGCGCGCCAGGATCTGCTCGGCGCCGGGGCCAACGCCCACATCGGTGCGATAGCTCGGATCATCCGCGATGATCCAGTAGACATTGTCGTCGGCCGCCACTGTCAGCCCGTCATAGAAATAGGTCGTCGCCCGCGTGTTCGGGATCGGCGTGGTCTTGCGCGGATTGCCCTTCGCCGCAAACAGCTCGAACAGCGTCATGCCCAGCTTGACATCGCCCACGCGCTCACCCGGCACAATCAGATCGTCATTGAGACTTCGCGGCGTGCTCGCACAGGCCCCAAGGCCCACGAACATCGCCGCCACACATATATTCCGGACCACATGCATCGCAGGTCCTCCATCATCAAACACGCTACAAGGCCGCACAGCTCACCGCATCGCCGCCCCAATGTCGAGGCACGAACAACACGAAATCATCACTGTACGCCCAAATCAGCCACAATTTTTTGTAATGTTTCCCATACGGGTGGACTGCCCAAGGCGCATTCGGCGGGATCACCGACGCAACGAATTCAGATCATTTTAGCGACTGACGCGCGCTTACCTTATTCATCCGCATGAAGCGCAGATCCGATTTCCATTACATCGTCCGTCCATACAAAACCGCCAAATGCCTTCGGGACACGTCTCAACAGATCGGGGTCATCAATTCCGGTGGTTCCATTCCCTCCGGCATAGGGCCCGAACAAGACAACCTGCGATCCGGCGGCTTCCATCCGCGCTTCGAATGCCCTCGGCCAGCCCCACATTAACCGGGCATGACTGACGGGCACCGTTACGATCGTGTCGTGGCAGCTATCTGGCACATGACCGGTCCATCCAGTGACAAGGTAATCCTTTAGGCATGCCTTGGCGGTCTGCTTCGTGAAATATGGCAGGCCGTCGATGAGGCGAGCAGCGGTTTCGCTGGGTGGAGCCCCGCCATAGACCGCCCAAACCTGTTTCCGCCATTCTGGATGCTCTGCCAGCATGGCCGCCAGCGCATCGCCCTCCTCCGCCCTCCGGCTCTTGAAGTTGATCAGAAAGCGGCCCTCCGGAAAGGCCTCGAAAACCTCAGGAAGAGTTGGCATGAGGCCGACGCCCTTGCCGCGCAGCGGAAAGGTCTGCCCGCCATCGGCGGTATAGCCATAGCCGACATCAAGCCGTTTCAGCGTGCTCATCGGCGTGTCCTGCGTTACACCCGAGGCCTCTGTGCGGCAATCGAGCGTCCAGTCATGGAACACGGCGAACGCATCATCCGGCGTCAGGTGCACGTCCAGTTCGACCACGGTTGCACCCGCATCAAACGCGGCCCGCATTGACGGGAGGGTATTTTCAATCAGGCCATGCGTCGGAGGATGGATGCGCGTCGCCGTACATGTCTCGCTGTCCATGTCTTCCCGGCCGTAGGTCTGGTGCACACCGCGATGCGCGATGATGCCTGGTCCGACCTCAGACTGAGCTTGGGTAAAAGCGCTCGTATTCCTCAGCCACAACAGCCCGGCCACCACGGCCAAAAAAATCAACACCCTCTTCAGCATCTCGTCTTTTCCGCACGGGCTTCACCGACAAGAATTTTCCAGCCAAAAGTGGCACGATGAAGACCGTTTAGGGGAAGTTCCGGATATCAGCCCTTCAGCATATCCCGCGAGATGATCACCCGCATGATCTCGTTCGTGCCTTCCAGTATCTGGTGCACGCGCAAATCCCGCACGATGCGCTCCACGCCATAGTCCGCCAGATAGCCATAGCCGCCATGCACCTGCAGCGCGTCATTGGCCACCTTGAACGCCGTGTCCGTGACGAACCGTTTCGCCATCGCGCACCAGCGCGTCGCGTCCGGCGTCTTGCCGTCCAGCCGCCCGGCCGCCTCGTACAGCATCACGCGCGCCGCCTGCAGCTCGGTCTCCATGTCGGCCAGCTTGAACTGCATCGACTGGAATTCCGCCAGCGCCTTGCCGAACTGCATGCGCTCCTTGGCATAGGCCACCGCCTTGTCGAGCGCCAGTTGCGCGCCGCCGAGGGCACAGGCCGCAATGTTCAGCCGCCCGCCGTCCAGCCCGGCCATCGCGAAGCGGAAGCCGTGCCCCTCTTCGCCGATCCGGTTCGCCGCCGGCACGCGCACGCCATCGAGGATCACCTGCGCCGTTGGCTGGCTCTTCCAGCCCATCTTGCGCTCGTTCGCGCCAAAGCTGAGGCCCGGCGTGCCCTTCTCGATGATGAAGGTCGACACGCCCTTGGCGCCATCGTCAGAGGTGCGCGCCATCAGCACGTACACGTCGGACGTGCCTGCGCCCGAGATGAACTGTTTCGTGCCGGTGATGACATAATCATCGCCATCCTTCACGGCCTTCGTCTTCAGGCTCGCCGCATCCGATCCCGCGCCCGGCTCGGTCAGGCAATAGCTCGCGATCAGCTCCATGCTGGTCAGCCGCGGCACCCATTCCTGGCGCTGCGCGTCACTGCCAAATGTGTCGATCATCCAGCTCGCCATGTTGTGGATCGAGATGAAGGCCGCCGTCGAGACGTCGCCATAGGACAGCTGCTCGAAGATCAGCGCCGCGTCCGTCCGCGTCAGGCCCGATCCACCCACATCATCCTTCACATAGATTCCCGCAAAGCCGAGTTCCGCCGTGCGCTTGATCACATCGACCGGGAAATGGCTCTGCTGGTCCCACCGCTCAGAATGCGGCAGCAGCTGCTCCACGGCAAATTTTTGCGCCATGTCGCGGATCATGACCTGTTCGTCTGTAAACATGGCGCTCATTGGCATTTTGTCCCTTATTCATTACACTCGCCAGCAATGACAAACTGCCGCCACGAGAGTCAATGCGCCGTTTACCCGATGATTATTCGATCACGCGCGCCGCTCGCGATGAAATCCCCGCCCTGATCCGCATCGATCTGGCGGCCAGCACGCTATTTGCCGAAACCGGCCTCCTCTCGGCAGAAGCCCTGAATGACCATGTCCCCGAAGAGGTTTTCGGGCAGGCCATCGCCAATGACGACCTGCTCGTCGCGCGAGACCGCAAGGGCCGCGCGGTCGGATTCGCGCTCACCTCCCAGCGCGGCGGCACGCTCTATCTCGACCAGATCAGTGTGCATCCCGATCATGGCCGCAAGGGCCTCGGCCGCGCCCTGATCGACCGTCTGGCCAGCGAGGCCAAGGCCCGCAAGCTGAAACATATCACGCTCTCCACATTTCGCGATCTCGCCTGGAACGGCCCCTTCTACCGCCGCCTCGGCTTCCGCGAGATTGCAGCCACAAAGAAGGCCGACTGGATGGTCGATCTTGAAAAGGTGCAGGCCACCAGCCTCGACCTGTCAAAGCGCTGCTTCATGATGCGTCGCATTGGCTGGTTGTAGATCGGCCCGTTCTGCCGCATCTATCCGCTTATGACCCAGTTTCCCCAATCCTTCCCCGCCACCCGCATGCGCCGCCTGCGCCAGTCCCCCTGGATCCGCAGCCTCGTCGCCGAAAACACGCTGACGCCGGCCGACCTGGTCTGGGCCGTGTTCGTGCATGATGGCGAGGGCCGCGTGCCCGTCGGCAGCCTTCCCGGCATCGACCGGCTCAGCGTCAAGGAAGCCGCCCTCGCCGCCAAGCGTGCCAGCGAGCTGGGCATCCCCGCCATCGCCCTCTTCCCCTATATCGGCCCCGAGGGGAAAGACGAGACAGGCTCCGGCGCGCTCAACCCCGACGGCCTCGTCCCCCGCGCCCTGCGCGCCATGAAAGACGCCGCCCCCGAGATCGGACTCATCACCGATGTCGCGCTCGATGCCTACACCACCCACGGCCATGACGGCCTGCTCGATGCCGACGGCACCATCCCGAATGATGCCACCGTCGAAAAGCTCTGCATCCAGGCCCTCGCCCATGCCGCTGCCGGCGCCGACATTGTCGCCCCGTCAGACATGATGGACGGCCGCATCGGCGCCATCCGCCAGGCCTTTGACGACGAGGGCTTCACCAACATGATGATCCTCGCCTATGCCGCCAAATATGCGAGCGGCTTCTACGGCCCCTATCGCGACGCCATCGGCTCGGCCAAGTCCCTCAAGGGCGACAAGAAAACCTACCAGCAGGACCCCGCCAACAGCGAGGAAGCCCTGCGCGAAGTCGCGCTCGACCTCGCCGAGGGCGCCGACATGGTTATGGTCAAACCGGGTCTTCCGTATCTGGACATTGTCCACCGCGTCGCCACCACATTCGGCGTCCCCACCCTCGCCTACCAGGTCTCCGGCGAATACGCCCAGATCAAGGCCGCTGCCCAGAACGGCTGGATCGACGGCGACCGCGTCATGATGGAATCCCTCATGTGCTTCAAACGCGCCGGCGCCAGCGGGATTATCACGTACTTCGCAGAAGAGGCTGCGGAGGTGTTACAATAATCGTAGCTTCCATTTGAAAGGCGGCTCTTCTGACCAGACCTTCCAGCCGCCATATCTGCGCCGGTCACTAAATTTACCGTCGTAGCCAAGCAAATAGAATATAAATATCTCGCACAGCCATTGTGTCGCTTGCCATGCCTCCAACATCTCCATCCCATCATAGCGGAATGACTTCTTGTAGTGCGTGGTCTTATTTCTAAAATAAGCGAGCAATTCGAAGGCATCCATCTCAGTTTGAGATAACAGCCGTTCCGATAACTTGATGCAATGTTGAAATGGCTCAATGCCCGAAGCAACAAAATCCGAAGCCATTCTAATTTTTGATGAAAAGGGGAGGCTTTTTACCTCGTTTGCTGACAACCCGGCTAGCAATTCACTTTTAGACAGCAGGTATGGCACGATAGTTTCCAATGCAGCGTATGAAGCAACCAAAGCAACTGAAGTGCTAGATTCTCGGGCGCGGTTTGACGCGCGATAGAAATTTACAGTTCTTCTGATTATCCCTGCCCGCTCTTCATCTTTCATTTCTTGTCGGTACTTATCGAACAAGGCAGGCACAGCGCCCATTAAGTCTTCGTCACACCACCCACTTTCGACAAAGAATGGATCAGTTGGACCGAAACCTAGATAAGCGAATGAAACTTCACCATTCTCATCTCGGCCTACAATATTTCCAAGACCACACAGCCCTCCACGCACGAAGGCCAAGAATGATGAAAAGTTTCGTACCTCCCGTACTATCTCATCTCTTTTCGAAGTTTGGTAGGACAAACCCTCAATGAGCACAGAAGAAGTAGCAAGCGTATCTCTAGCATATCCACGCTTGTTTTCTTTGAACTCCTTACACGAACTATATTCTCGATACCGCATTTCGGCACCCATACAGTTGAAGCGCAATTCGTCGCGCCCCCACCCGGATGAAGGACTATTTAAAAAGACAGCCTCCACTCGGCATATCTTCCTGTTGAAATCAAAAACAACAGGCGCAATAGTTGGCAACATAAGCACACCGCCGGAATCCCCACCAATCGGTATCAACGAAATGCCGTCTGGAACATTTCGATCCACAATCTTTGCCAAAGAATCGTGTACTTGCAATTTCTCAATAGGGTCTAAATCGACATTGAATCTAAACCTAAGTTCAGCATGCTCATCAAACCAATATTCTAAAGTAATATCAGAGTATTCTTTACCGCCAAGTGACAGTGACTGAAAGTCCATTTCGAACTTCCGACTTGGCATTTTTCCCTCCGAGAAGTCAGAAGTAGAAGGAAGGTAAATATTACGTTCGAGCATGGATGTCCTATTAATTCCCTATGCCAGTTAGATGGGTGGCGCACATCCATCATATTTTTGCTTCCGAGCTTAAGTCTCTATCTTAAAAAAAGCACTTTTAAACCCATGACCCCGAGAACCGCTCCAGCAAGCGTAGGGTGCATTAAGGCCGGAGGACGCAATGCACCGCCTTGCCGCACTCCCCCAAGGTGCATTGCGCTACGCTTAATGCACCCTACGAACCACCCGATCCGAACGGCCCCCTAACGCAACCGTAACCTCCCCCACGCAGCGCCACCCCATTCCTGCCACGATCCGCGCCTATCCCTCGGCGGTCAAATTCAGGAGTCCTCACATGATCCGCACGCTTTGCCTTGCGCTTGCCGCCACCAGCCTTGCCGCCGCCCCGGCCCTTGCCGAGGACCGCGCCGATGAGGTCGCCGCCTGCATGGTGTCCAACGCCACAGAGGCCGATATCGCCCAGATGAAACAGCTGATGCTGTTGGCCCTGCAGGAGAAGAAGCAGGAAGCCACCGGCGTGCTCGGCTCGCTGATGATGACCGCCGGCCTCAGCGCCGCGGGCAATTGCGGCGTCGGCTTCAACGAGGTCGGCTCGCCCATGTTCGAATACGCCATGCGCGTCTATGGCGAACACCTCGGCACGGTCGTCATGGAGCGCTCGCTCGACTTCCTCGAACTGCCGATGGAATAGCGCGCCCACGGCCCAGGATCACAAAAGTCCCCAAATTTTCCCCTTCAGGGGTGGGCAGGCCGCCCCTCGCAGGCCAGACTGGCGCTGAGCCGACATGACATCGCGCCCTCATCAACGGGCGCCGGTCTGGCAAACAGGGGGACACTCAACAATGGCGCAAATTTTCCGCCTCTGGCGCGCCGGCATGCTCGCCGCGCTCACCTGCGGCGCCGCGGCCGCGCAGGGCACGCCCGAAATTGTGCCGCCCGGCTGGTCCATGCGCACCAGCACCAGCAGCGTCTACCTGACCCGCCCCGACATGCCCAACATCCAGATCGCCATCGTCAACGATGTGCGGCCCGAACTCCCGGCAGAAGAAAAGTTCAACGCCGCAAAGGCCTTCTTCGCCGAACGCGCGCAATGCCCCGCCCTCGCAACCGCTGAAACGCAGGGCTCCTTTGCAGGGCTCTACGCCACCGATGATCCCGACAGCCCGCATTGCCGCCTCATCGGCATGGGTCACTGGGTGGAAGACGGCCTGCAAATGGCCGTCATCGTCAACACACAGCCTGCGATGGGGCCGAACGACGGCAGCTATTCCGCCAGAGCCATGACAGAGCAAATCGTCGAACTCTTCATGCTGCGCTACATGGCCTCGAAAGCCGACGAGACGCCACCCCCCACGGCCGAAGGCTATGCGAAATCCATCCCGTATGAGCACCGGCCTGTACGCATGATCAACATGATCCAGTCTCAATATACGGAAACACTGGCAGCGGCGGCATGGGCGCCCGTGGCCTCCCAGACGCTCCTGCTATTCCCGCCGAACGACAATACCGCGCAATCCTGGGCATCACGCTGCCTTGACTGGGATCCCGCAATGTTCGCGCCGGGCGACACCCTCCCTTATGATACGTCCGGCCAATGCCAGCCCTTCCTCTGGCGCTGGAAAGACGACCGCAAGAATGGCGAGGTCGAAGCCCGCGGCACGGCCCAGCAGGAATGGACATCGCTTGCCGCCTTCGAAGCCCAGTTCCATCACTTCGATGACGACTCTCGCATGGCCATGGCTGGAACCTACCGTCGGTTCACCAAGGGCGCACCGCTCGATGTTGCGTTCGGCGCGGATGACGATGTCCTGCAACAAGTCGCCTCCGGCGCGCTGCCGGCCTCGGCGCTTGGCCCCTATGATATCATTCTGCTCCCGGACGGACGGTTCATCGCCGGCACGGTGCGCTCCGCCGCGCTGCCCGGCGGCAAGGCAGAGGGCGGCGTCAAGGGATCCTATTATTTCAATGGCCATGCCGCCACGCTTCTGCTGGAGAGTGGTCACGTGGTGGAAGGCTTCGCCGGATGGCTGGACAAGGGGGCCGAGGGCGTCGCAATCAGCAAAGCGTCCAGTCTGAACATCAATGGCTGGACATATTACAGCCGCTAGGCGGCGCCCCTACTCCTCCCGCGCGCCCACGAACAGGGCCATTACGCCGATCATGCCGGCATAGCGAAACGCGGAATTAAGCGCGAGGTCCGTCATCAGCGGCGAGCGCCACATCTCGAACCATGTCTCGGCAATCACGATCCATCCGGCAAACAGCATGAACAGCGCCACGCCGCAGCCTGTCAGCGCCCACGTCTTCGCCTGTGCAAAGTCTGCCGCGTCGCTGCCCCGCGCGCCCCACATCTGCCACGCGCCAAACAGGCACATGGCACCGGTCAGCGCTTTCAGCAGCACAATGAACAGGGCGCCAAGCAGTGTGACTGCGCCATTGGTAATCGCCCTGCCACTGGTCGGCGCCGGGTCGAATGTCGACATCGAAGTCGCCGCCTCCACTGCGCCGGTCGTGCCCGCCCAGTCAATCACATTGCCCAGCACGCCAATCAGCGCCCATAGGGCAATGCTTAGCACCAACAGTATCTTGATTATCCGCAGCATGACCATTTCCCTCCCGATCATGCATAGAATAGGGCCGTTTCCTTCTCGCACGCAAGCGAGCTTTGGGCACCAGCCTTGCGCCGGCGCCTAAGCCGACAGGCTCTGCAAATAGGCCAGCAACATCTGCAGCGTCAGCTCGCGCGCCCTTTCCGGCGGCTTGCCGATCAGCGTGCTGAGCGAGGGCCCGAACAGGCCAACGCCCACGGCCAGCGTCACGCTCAGCAGGATCAGCTCCTCGGCCATCTCCGTCGGCACGCCCGTGTTCGCAATCTTCTTCTGCGCCACTTCCTGCACCGCCTCGCGCACCAGCGTCAGCCGGCTCGTCTCGTCGGTCAGCTCCAGCCACGCCGCCAGCCGCGCCGCGCCGCGCGTCTCGAACGCATCGAACAGCGTCTTCAGCCCTGCCGCTCGCGCCGCCGCCGGGGCATCGGCGGGCACTTCAATGGCCATGATCGCGTCCACCAGGTCGCCGATCATGCGCTCCATCAACGCCTTCTGCACCGCGTCGATCGAGCCGAAATGGTGCAGCACAGTCGCATTGGCCACGCCCGCCGCCTTGGCCACATCCGCCAGCCGCAGCGATTGCGGCCCTTGTTCCACGAGCAGCGATTCCGCGGCCGACAGGATATTGCTACGCGACTCCTCGGGAGAGCGGCGCAGACGCGGGGACGGTTTATTCTTTATTGACATTTTTGTCAGTAGTATCCATCTTGGCTACATGTTCAGTAACGGTTCCGCTCTAAAAAGGCACTAATCACGATGACGAACAAGCGCACACCTGAAGATGTGACGATTCTGCCCCGCGATCTCCATTTCAGCATGGACGGCGCCGACAACGGCCCCTGGCTGGATGGCGACCCGGTTGCCACCGCCATTTTCAACGCCATGTCGCTCACCTTCCCGGACGGCGAGCGCCTGTTCATCGACGCGGTCAAAGCCTATCGCGGCCAGGTCAGCGGCAAGCTGGCGCAGGACGTGAAGGACTTCATCTCCCAGGAAGCCATCCATTCGCGCGAGCACCATCTCCTCAACAACAAGATCGACCGCGTCAAATATCCCGTCGACGAGATCGAGGCCGAAATCCGCGAGCGCATTACCTTCGGACGCTCGGGTGGTCCGATCCGCATGCTGATGGCCACGATCTGCCTCGAACATTTCACGTCCATGATGGCCGACCTGATGACGGGCCTCAAAATCGATGGCGCGCCCCTGTTCAGCAAGACGGATCCCGGTCTGGAGCGCCTCTGGCGCTGGCACGCCATGGAAGAGACCGAGCACAAGGCCGTCGCCTACGATGTCTTCCTCGAAGTCACGAAAGACTGGCCGCCCTTCCGGCGCTATTTCCGCCGCTGCCTGTCAATGTTCATCATCACCCATCACTTCACCAGCCATGTGGCCGATCATGCAGCCCGGCTGCTGGTCGCCGACGGCTACAGCTATGAAACAGCGCTGCGCGAAGTGAAGGCCTTCCTCTGGAAGAAGCCCGCCCTGTTCGGCAAGGGCTGGAAAGTCTGGCTCTCATGGTTCAAGCCCGGCTTCCATCCATGGGACCACGACAACCGCGATGTCATGGCGCAATGGAAAGAAGAGTTCACGCTCGTCGCCGCAGAATAGGCCGTCCTGCCCACATGGCAGGCGTCCGGCCAAAAGACGCGCCAGGCGCCCCACCGGCGATTGCGCCCATCACACACTTTGCCTACCAATGCTCCAGGACTTACCAATGGAGCGCTCCCATGACGATTCGCCATACCCGCCTCACCCTTGCTGCCCTCGCCGGCCTTGCCTTGCTCGGCGCCTGCGGCTCCGGCGACGCGCCGGCTGCGCCTGAGGCCTCCGAAACCGCCACGGTCCTCGACAATGGCATGACCGTCACCGAAGTCGTCGATGCCCGCCAGACCCACCTCAAAGCCGTGGGCAAGGCTTTCAAGACGATCAGCGACAATCTCAAGGCCGGCGAGCCAGACATTGCTGCCATCCAGGCGGCCGCCGCCAGCGTGCCCAGCGAGACCGCCGACATGGCCGACTGGTTCCCCGAAGGCTCCGGCCCGGCCTCCGGCGTGAAGACAGATGCCCTCCCGGCCATCTGGGAAAACAAGGCAGACTTCGATTCCAAGATCGCTGATTTCCAGGCAGCCTCCGCGACGCTCGCCTCCACCGCAGAGGCGGGCGACATCGCCGCCATCAGCGAGGCCTTCAAGGCCACCGGCGCCACCTGCAAATCCTGCCATGAAACCTATCGCGCCGACGACTAGAGCCTGATGACGGAACCGCAAAAGCAGGTCCTCGTCTGGGACTGGACGATCCGTCTGTTCCACTGGCTCATCGTGCTTGGCATCGCGACCATGTGGTGGACGGCCGAACAGGGCATGATGGACTGGCACAGGCGGGTCGGCCTCGTCCTGCTCGGCCTCCTCACCTATCGCCTTGTCTGGGGCGTGATGGGTCCGGGAACGGCCCGGCTTTACCGCCTCGTGCCCTCCCCGCGGTCAATCATGTCCTATGGGCGTGACCTGCTCGCCCGGCGTCACACGCCGCATGCAGGCCACAATCCCGTCGGTTCGCTCAGCGTCATCGCCATGCTGCTGGCGCTTATCACACAAGTCACCACCGGCCTCTTTTCGGTCGATGTGGACGGCTTGGAGTCCGGCCCGCTCGCCACCAAGGTCTCCTTCGAAACCGGCCGCTTCTTCGCCGAAATCCACGAGATCAGCTTCAACGTCCTCCTCGCCCTGATCGCCCTCCACATCGCGGCGATCGCGGCCTATTACCTTGTCTTCCGGGACAATCTTGTCCGCCCCATGCTCACTGGCCGGCGCAGCGAGGCGGACTTCGCAGCCCCCACCCCGTTAGATGCCCGCGCGTCCTGGCTCCGCGTCCTCATCTCGGCCCTCCTCGCCTTCGCAGCCATCAGCGCCGTCTGGTTCGCCAGCGCCTGAAGCGCGGGCAACAAGGCCCGTGGCGCGGCCTCCCGCGCGCCTCTTTCCAACAGGCAACCCGCCGTCGCCTGCAATGGCCACAGGCCTTGCATGAAAACGTGTCCGCCCCCCGGCGCGCCTGCCCTAGAATGTCCGCATGGATCTTCCTGCTCGCGCCCAACTCTATGCCTTTGTGCATCCGGTCTGCTGGCCATGGCTCTGGTTCCAGCTCTGGCGCCTTGGGGCGTGGATTCAGTCCAGCAAGCGCGACGTGCTCTTCCGCGTTGATCGCTACGGCAATCTCCGTATCGACTTCATCAGCGACGCCCCGCGCGATCCCTCACGCTATACTTACGAGGCCCCGGCCGTGCCCGCATGGGCCGAACCCCGCCTCGCATCCGACATGCCGGAAAGCCTCGCGGCCACAGCCCGCCCTGCGCTATGCGTGACCGCCCTGCCTCTGCACGAACTACACCTGATTTCGGCGTATGATGTGCCGGACACGTCCTGACGCCACCATGCCTGCCAAAACATGACTCCACGCAACCGGATGGCCACGCCATGCCGGCCGCATGTGCTGCTGATCATGTGTGCTCGAAAGTGAGCGAAGCGAGCTGACCACCGCGTATGATCGCAGCGGAGACCGTGGCACGGGCACATTGGCCCATTCCACAGCGGTGCGTCTCCTTCACCCAGCTCATTCCGTTCGGCGCTCACTCGCGCCTCCACTTCGCCTATCCCCGGGCGTTCTGGAGCAAGGAATCCCCCTTGCGAAACGCCTGTCCAGCCCGGCCTTGACGGCCACCGGAACCGGAAGGGCGATCTTGGATTATTCCCGCAAATCCGAATCCGGGATTGTATAAATTCGCCATCCTGTTCAACTTGCATCAGAACCAAGACGGGCATCAGGCCTGCAACGGGGAGCGGAAAGCCATGATGCAGTTCGAATATGTCCTGCCCCGCGCCGATATCCGCGCCCTTGTCGGCAGCTATTATGACACCACCATCCCCGTCGGTTTCGACGATGTCATGCGCGCCGAAATAGCAAATGCCCGTTTCGTCATCCGCGGCGCCGTCCGCACAAACATGAACGGCAAGGAGAAGACGTTTCCGGCCGGCTCGGCCCTGCTCTGTGGTCCGACCTATAAATGGTGCAGTGTCGGCTTTGACGATGACACGCTCATCTTTGGCGCAGCGATCACGCCGCTTGGCTGGGCCCGCATGCTGGGCATTCCAGCGAACACGCTGGCCGACCGCACTGTGCCATTCGCCGATCATGTGCCACCGGAATGCGCGCAGCACATCCAGTCCATCTTTGACGCCAAGGACGCCGCCAGCCGCGCCGCTGCCGCAGACACACTCTTCGCCGCGCTGGACGATCCCGAGCGCCGCACGCACGACGAATTCCTCGCCCTCGCCACGCGCTGGATCACCGATCCTGAGCCCAACGAGCTGGAAGACCTCCTCGCCGCCACCGACATCTCGGCCCGCCAGGTCGAACGCCTCTGCAAGCTCTATTTCGGCAGCGCCCCCAAACGCCTCCACCGCAAGTTTCGCGCCCTCCATTCTGCCAACCGCCTGACATGGCAGGAGCTGACAGACTGGCGCGACATCGCCACCACGGCCTATTTCGACCAGTCCCATTTCATCCGCGAGTTCAAGCATTTCAACGGACGCACCCCCAGCGAGTTCATCAAGGGCGCCCACCTCCTCGTCCGCCAGACCCTGAAGGAACGCCTCCAGATCGCCCACGAATCCCCCTTCAGTCTCGTCGGGTAAGTAAGGCAGGTCGCGCAGTGCAAACCGAATACGATTACATCATCGTCGGCGCTGGCTCGGCCGGCTGCGTCGTCGCCAATCGCCTCTCAGTCTCAGGCAGGCATAGCGTCCTCCTGCTGGAGGCAGGCGGCGCCGATAACTGGATCTGGTTCCACATTCCGGTCGGGTATCTCTTCGCCATCGGCAATCCGCGCGCCGACTGGATGTTCGAAACCGTGGCCGAACCCGGTCTCAACGGCCGCGCCCTCGCCTATCCGCGCGGCAAGGTGCTCGGCGGCTCGTCTGCCATCAACGCCATGATCTCCATGCGCGGTCAGGCTGCCGACTATGACCATTGGGCGAGCCTTGGCCTGCCCGGCTGGTCCTGGTCAGATGTCCTGCCCGTGTTCCGCCGTATCGAGGATCATTTCCTCGGAGACAGCGACCATCACGCCACCGGCGGCGAATGGCGCGTCGAGGCGCCCCGCGTCACCTGGCCCATCCTCGACGCCGTGCGCAGCGCCGCCAGCGACATGGGCGTGCCTCAAGTGCCGGACTTCAACACAGGCGACAATGAAGGCTCGTCCTATTTCCATGTGAACCAGAAGCGCGGCCTGCGCTGGTCCGCCGCCCGCGGCTTCCTCCGCCCCGCCCGCAAACGGCCGAACCTCCGCGTCGAAACAGGCTGCCTCGCCGAGCGTCTCGTCATGGATGGCACGCGCGCCACGGGCATCGAGTACATCCGGAACGGCGCCCGCCACACCGCCCGCTGCCGCGCAGAGGTCATCCTCTCCGCCGGTGCCATCGGCTCGGTGCAGATCCTCCAACGCTCCGGCATCGGCCCCGGCGCCGCGCTCCAGTCTGCCGGCGTCGACACACGCATCGACCGCCCCGGCGTGGGCCGCAACCTGCAGGACCACCTCCAGCAACGGGCCATCTATGGCGTCACCGGCGCCCGCACCCTGAACGAGACCTATCACTCCCTGCCCCGCCGCGCCCTGATGGGCTTCGACTATGCCCTGCGCCAGCGCGGCCCCCTCACCATGGCGCCCTCCCAGCTCGGCATCTTCACAAGGTCTGATCCCTCACAGTCCCGCGCCAATCTCGAATTCCACGTCCAGCCCCTCTCGCTCGACAAGTTCGGCTCGCCCCTCCACCGCACGCCCGCCATCACGGTCAGCGCCTGCAACCTGCGCCCCACCTCGCGCGGCGAGGTGCGCGTGCCCTCCGCTGACCCTCACGCCAAACCCGTCATCGCCCCGAACTATCTCGCAACCGAAGACGACCGCCGCGTCGCCGCCGACGCCATCCGCGTCACCCGCCGTCTCATGGCCCAGCCCTCGCTCGCGCCCTATGGCCCCGCTGAAATCCTGCCCGGCCCGTCCGTCGGCGATGACGACGCATCCCTCGCCCGCGCCGCTGGCGACATCGGCACCACCATCTTCCACCCCGTCGGTACCGCCCGCATGGGCCGCCCGGACGACCCGCTCGCCGTCACCGACAGCGAGCTGCGCGTCATCGGCACCACGGGCCTGCGCGTCATCGACGCCTCGGTCATGCCCACCATCACCTCCGGCAACACGAACACGCCCACCATCATGATCGCTGACAAGGTCTCGCGGCAGATGGCCGGCTGATTGTCCCAACGGCAGGGTGGCGAGCCCGCCGCGATCCGCCTAAACAGGCGCAATAAAAACAAGGGAGCTTCCAGATGGAATTCGAAGACGTGGTCATGGGCCGGCGCAGCATTCGCGGCTACCAGAAGAAACCGGTGCCCAAGGCCCTGATCCGCGAAATCCTGGAACTCGCCATGCGCGCGCCCACATCGCTCAACACCCAGCCCTGGAACTTCTATGTCGTCACTGGCGACGTGCTCGACAAGATCCGCAAGGGCAATGTCGAACGCAACCTCGCCGGTGTGCCGCACAGCCGCGAATTCCGCCTCGGGCCAGACTACGCCGGCGCCCACCGCGAACGCCAGATCGGCATTGCCATCCAGCTCTTCGAAGCCATGGGCATCGAGCGCCACGACAAGGAAGCCCGGCAGGACTGGATCCTGCGCGGCTTCCGCCAGTTCGACGCGCCGGTCTCCATCGTCATCACCTATGACAAGTCCATCCAGGGCAGCGACATCGCACCCTTCGATTGCGGCGGCGTCGTCAACTGCCTCGTCAACGCGGCATGGTCCAAGGGCCTCGGTTGCGTGATCAACTCACAGGGCATCATGCAAAGCCCGGTCGTGCGCGAACATGCCGGTATCCCCGACGATCAGGTCATCCAGACCTGCGTCGCCATGGGCTGGCCCGATGACAGCTTCCCCGCCAACGCCGTCGTCTCCACCCGCAAGTCCGTCGACGAAGCCGCCGTCTTCAGAGGCTTTGACGACTGACGAACACCTAGTTGCAGAACGAGGCCGACCCGCAAAGATAACTGCTGGAATTGCCGCTATTGTAATTGTCCCGCGAACTCTGCCGCGCGGCTTCCATGATGTCATACTGGCTCGTATCAGGTGCTGCAGACGATGATGATCCCGAGGACGAAGAGGTCGAGCCATACTGGTACGATCGCGACGGCGCGGGCCGCAGGTTCCACATGCGGTTCATGCAATAGGTCTTCTCGCGCTCATTGGCCCAGAGCAGGCCGGCCTCAGCCAGTTCGTAGGTGACGATCTGTTCGTAACCGGCATCCATCGTCCTGACGATCGCCATGGGAAGGTAGCGCGTGTCGCCCGTCGCCGCGAGGTTCAGGGCGCCGTAATAATCGCCCCCGCTCAACATCGCTTTCACCTTTTCGCCTTTGGCTTCCATGGCCGCATAGTCGGCATCGATGCGCGCCTGAATAGCCGCGCGTTCATCCTCTTGCTTCTGCCGCTCGGCCGCCGCCAGCTTCGCCTGATAGTCAGCCACGCTTTTCTCATAGAAAGCGGCAAAAGCCTTGCGACCCTCAAGGGTCAGCGCCTCGGCCACAAAGGCGCGGGCGGCGTCCATGTTTTCGAAGGGTTCGGCATGGCTACGGGTAAACGCGCCGTTTCCTATGCCTATCCGCGCGATGTAAACATCCACTTTCCCATTGGGATAAACACCGTACACGCCATTATACCATGCAAGCGCCGGGTCCGGGTCCATGTGGACATCTTGCGGAATGTCGACGGGATAGAGTTCTGTAAAAGCCGCCCAGCTCTTGTAGTCGACCACCCGGTGCGGAGACATGTAATTGAAATGGAAGATGTTGCCATCTTCCCAGTCCGGCAGCCCCCAGTAATCCATTGAGCGGAAATAGCCCTGCCAGTCACCGTTCAGCGGCGCGAGCCTCAGCCCATTGGGCGTATCCCACACTGCCGCCATGATCCCGTCGGCCAGCGCCTCCAGCGGGTTGTCCTTCAGCCCTGTGGTGATACCGCTGCCGACCGGGCGATATCCCAGCAATGTCGGATTGTTGCCCTGGGCGTTGTAAAATGTTGCCATTGAATGATCCTCCTCGATGGGAACATATAATTGCTTGTCCGCATCGAGAACGAACATGGCCTGCTTCTGGGGATAGGATACTTCCACCGTTGTGAACTTCTTCAGCGGCCAGTTCTCGATCTTTTCATCTGAAACGGCAAAGTCATACATCTTTCCATCCTGCCCATACCGTCGAATGAAATAATCCGCCCTCAGCGTTGCCTTCACGGGGGACTCCCCGAGAACTTCAGCCGGAACCACCTTGTCCACCGGTGCCCTGAGCGTGAATTTCTGGCCGAACTTGCTCCAGTTCATCAGCTGAATGGTCTGTGTCTCGCCATCATCCTGCGTGATCAGAAAATAGAGTTCGTCGCCATAGAGGTTCGCGCCGCCCGTGATTTCGCGATCAACCACGTTGATGGAGCCGATGCGTCCGTTGCCCAGTTTTGTCGTGCTGCCGGATTTGGTGTTCAACACATACCAGGTGTCGGTGCCGGCGGCACGGACCAGCATGTTGTCACTGGTCAACGGAAAGACGCCCGACCATTCGGGCTTCACGACCCATTCGCCATCATGCTTCGCTGCGCCACTCGCAGCATTGTAGAATACGCCATACAAATCCGTGCCGGCCTTGGCGCTGCCCTTCTTCGTTTTGGTATCTGCATTGACCCGGTAGCGCGCATAATAGAATGGCGCCAGATCACCATGTTTCAGCCCCCAGCGCTTCTCGCTCTCCCATCCGATCAGCGTGTTGGGCATCGGCGCGATAGCCGTCAGCGTCGCGTTTTTGGGGACCTTGAGAGACACACCGGGATCGAGCATCGCCCCTGCCTCGGCAGTCGCAACGGGTTCCTGCGCAAACGCGGTTCCGAAGCCGCCCATGGCGAGTGCCATAGCCGCAATAAGGAGTACCCTGATCATGCGTCTCTCCATTGTCAAAAATTCCCGCGATAGTGTTTCATCGCCGTCGCCCGTGACATGCAGGTGCGATAGGTCGAGTTGCCTGCGCCATAGACCGTGCCGCAAACCTCGCCGCCTTCAGCTTCCTTGCGCTCTTCCTGGCGCTTGTAATACTGGTCCCACGCGCTCTGCACCGTCTGGCGATCCATATTGTCGCGCGACTGGATATTCTGGCGGTTCATTTCCTGAATGGCCGCGATCTGCGCATCGGTCCGCGCCTTGTTCCTGGTAAGGACGGCTGCAGCGAATTCATTTGCGCCCGCCGCCCCAAGATACTGCGCCCGGTAAATCGCGGCTTCGTAGCTGTCTGATCCCGTGTGATCATCCTCGTAATACTTGATCACGGCGGCCTTCATGGCCGCTTCGGGGACCCCCTTTTTCGCAGCCTCGTCGAAGAGTTGATAGATCATCTCTTTCTTGTTCCTGAGTGTGTAGGGAAGCTCGCGGACTTTTCCTGGCTCTCCCCGCCGGGCAACGTCCAACCCGCTTTCATAGGCATAGGCGAGGAATAGCTGGGCATGTGTGTGCCCCATGAATGCCAGCCACTGCATCGTTTCCCGCCCACGCTGGGTGTCGCCGCTTTCGATGTCGAACCGGGCCAGCAGGAAACGCTCATCGTCGCTCAGCATCGGGTCGATATAGCTGCCATTAACACCGCCCTTTTCAGCGACAACTTCATTGTGACGCAGGCAGGCGGCGCTATCACCTTTCCCGCATGCCGATTCGAGCACGCCGAGAGCGAGGTTTACGGAGCCTGCGGTAAACCTTTCTTCGCCAAGATAGATGTTCGCGACGTCGACACAGGCGATATTGAACTCACGGCAAGCCGTCGTCAGCGCCCGCATCGCCTTGTCGTATGCGGTCTCGCCCTTGATTGGATTGTTCGGGAAGTAATGGCTCCTGAACGCTCGGCCAGAGATCGTGCAATCTTCGACTGAGGGCTTGTCGAGGCAGCGGCCAAACATTCCCTGCGCCACGAGGTTCTCGTCGTCCCAAGCGTATTTCTGACCGGCAACCACGGCAAACTCGCAACTCGGCACGTCACCCAGCTCGCAGCCCCTCAGAAGCGTCAGAATGGCGGTCCTGATCTGCGAAGAGGTCTTGTCCTTCATGTCTGCGACCCGAAGATCATTCGTGCTGCGAAAGAAGCAAGCCGGCGCATACGCCACCCGCGCACAGCCCATGCTCCAGTACCGGTTGCCCTTCTGATTATCCTGCGTGACGCGGCCGCCCCGAACGTACGCCGTTCCCAGCTCAGTGCAGGATGCGCCGTCGAGATTCGTGTCGGCGCACTTGCTTTCAAGTGTTGCAATGGGAACGGACGGCGCCTGCTCACTATTGAGGCGCGTAATCATCAACCAGCCAGCAAGATACTTGCAGCCCTGGCTCGCTCCAAGGCTGCAGCTTTTCCTGTAAAGCGGCTCCGCTGCAGCGGGGTCGCGGGGAGTGGCGATGCCCGTTTCCGTCATAAGGCCCTGCATCGCGCAGCCATAAGCGTCGCCCAGGTCGCAAGCCTTGGTGTTGAATGCGAGGCCGAGCGCGTCGTCCTTTGTCCTGCCGAACAAACCGCCCCGATGAGCGCCGGCAATCTCCACACAGAGCCACCCGTCGCCTGCGGCACAGCCCGTATCGGCAAGCGTCGCCATCTGAGGATAGGACGCTTCATTCTTCGTGGCTTTCAGGCGCTGGTATTCGCGCCGGCATGCGTTTCCATCGTTTGAATTGAAGCATGCGGCGTGGTCGGCATTCGGTGTCTCGGCCGCCGCCGGCCCGCTGGCGAATGCTGCGGCGACCGCGACAATCGCAAACGCGAAGGCACGTGACCCATGTTTAAAAAGTCTCATCATGCAAAATATCCCAAAAGTTCAGCTGACGAACTCATCAGAAATTCCCGCGATAATGTTTCATCGCCGTCGCCCGTGACATGCAGGTGCGATAGGTCGAGTTGCCTGCGCCATAGACCGTCCCGCAAACCTCGCCGCCCTCGGCTTCCTTGCGTTCTTCCTGGCGCTTGTAATACTGGTCCCACGCGCTCTGCACCGTCTGGCGATCCATATTGTCGCGCGACTGGATGTTCTGACGGTTCATTTCCTGGATGGCCGCGATCCGGGCATCCGTCCGCGCCTTGTCCTGCGCCCGCTCGGCAGCGTCCAGCTCCGCCGCACCCTCCGCTCCCAGATAAAGCGCGCGGTAAATTGCCTCCTCGTAGCTGACCTTGTCGTAATTATCGTCATGGCCCTGATACTTGCGCACGGCGACCAGCATCGCTGCTTCGGGTATCCCCTTCTTGGCGAGGATCTCATACAGCTGCCATGTCATATTGGTCGCGTCGAAGAGCGTGCTGTACTGGGGTTTCCCCTCGGCATCACGCGGCATGGCATCGAGCCCGCCGCGATAGGCATTGGCCAGTTCGATCTGGGCGCTTGTGTAGCCCATCATGGCCAGCCATTGCATTGTTTCCCGCCCGCGCTGGGTGTCACCGCTTTGCAGGTCGAACCGGGCCAGCATGAAGCGCTCGTCATCGCTGATCATCGGATCGATATAGCTGCCCTTCACGCCGCCGGTTTCCGCAATCACTTCATCCTTCCGGGCACACGATGCGACGTCTCCTCTTTCGCAGGCCGTCTCGAGAATGCCGATGGCAAGGTCTGGCGCCGCGACGGCGAAGGTCATTACCGGGCCTTTGAGGTGCTCATCGGCGGCCTCGACACAGCGCGTATTGAAATTACGGCAGGCCGTGAGCCAGGCAAGCGCGATGCGGCCGGGGTCATACTCGATGTCTTGCAGCTTGCCGTTCGACCCCAGAACCTTGCCGAGCTTGTACGTGTCACCCGCATATTCGCAGTCTTCCCGCGTGGGCGCATAGAGGCAGCGATTGTAGCGCGCCTTGAGCACCACCCAGGCATTGTCCCACGCGTAGGGCTCACCCGCGAACAGCGCGAATTCACACGCGTCCCGCACGCCAGCGTCGCACGCCTTCACGAGATTCCGCAGGCCCGGGAACAGGCTGCCCGATTTGACGCCGCTCATGTCTTCAGAGCGCAGGACCCTCAGGCTGCTAAGATAGCAGGCCGGTGCATACACCGCCCGGTCGCAGCCCTTGTTCCAGTATTGCTTGGCCATGTCCTCATCCTGGCTGACGCCTTCGCCCTTGTAATAGGCAATGCCAAGCGCGACGCAGGATGGCCCGTCGAGCCCTGTGTCGCGGCACTTGTCCTGCAATACGGCAATTGAGTCCGGCGCAGCGGGCTCGCTGTTCATCCGGTCCCACATCCGCAGGTCGGCTTCCCATTGGCAGCCATTGCTGGAGCCGAGTTCACATCCCTTCCGGTACATGTCCGACGCTTGGGACCTGTCTTCTGCCGTCGCGTTGCCCAGCTCATAGGCAACGCCCGCCCGTGCGCACCCGAGCCCGTAATCCATCCCGCAGGACTGGAGATGGTATGTCAGCGCCAGAACATAGTCCTTGCCTCGGCCCTTCTCCCCGTCCCGGTAGGACTGGCCGATTTCGGTGCACAGCCAGCCATTGCCCGCCCCGCAGCCCGTGTCCGCCAGCTCCACCATGTCGGCCACATAACCCGCCGCCTTCTTCCCCTTCGCATCATCCAGCCGGGCGGCGTAGTAATCATAAGCCTGCTCGCAGGCCTTGTTGTCGTTTGCCTGCCTACACGCCGCCATGTCCGCCTTGACCGTCGCATCCGTCGATTCCGCCGTCGCCGAAGGCGCCAGTGCCATCAGGGCAATGGCCGCGCCAAGTGTTTGAAGAATCGATTTCCAAGCCTGCGACACTGTCCGTCTCCCCGATATGGCTTCTTTGTCACAATGCTGCCTGTCGCCGCCGCGCAGGGATTGTACATTCTCGCCATTGGCCGGATTGCCTATCCCGCACGTTTCGTTTTATGACGCGGGCATGGCGCAACTCCTCATCGTCTGGCACTCACGCACTGGTGGCACCCTGCAAATGGCAGAGGCGGCCGCAGAAGCTGCACGCGCCGAAACAGAGACTGTCCTCAAGCGCGCCGAGGACACGACCCCGTTCGACATGTTCGCCGCCAGCGGCTTCCTCTTCGCCGCCCCGGAAAACCTTGCGGGCCTTTCCGGCGAGATGAAGGAATTCTTCGACCGCTGCTATTATCCAATGCTGGGTCAGGTCGAGGGGCGCCCCTATGCCCAGATGGTCTGCGCCGGGTCCGATGGCGAGAATGCCGCCCGCCAGATCCGCCGCATCGCCATGGGCTGGCGCCTCAAGGAAGCCCAGCCGCCAATCATCGTCTGCACGAATACAAAGACGCAGGAAGACATCCTCGCGCCCAAGACCATTCCAGAGGCAAGCCTCACGCGCTGCGCCAATCTCGGTCAGGCCCTCGGCGCGGGCCTCGCCATGGGCGCGTTCTAAAGCGCCTTGCGCATGTGGATAATGGTGTTCGGCTTGCCATTTGCGGCTGTCATGTCTTCGCGTTTGAATTCGACGTATCCCCGCGCGAGATAGAGCGGATAGCCGGGTACGGTGGAGCCCAGCTCAATCGCCCTGAATCCTGCTTCCCGCGCTGCGCCCTCGCCAAGGTCCAGCAGCAGAGAGCCGATGCCCCGCCGTGTCCAGTCCGGATGCGTGTACATGGCGCGGATACGTGCCGCATGGATCGCCGGGTCGGCCAGCGAGTCGTCGCGGCCGGCCGTCTGGTCACCGCCATAGAGCGTACGCCGTTTGCCCCAGCCGCCGCACGCCGCCATCACGGTCTCGCCGTCCACATCCGTCTCGATCACGAAATAGGTGCCGTCATTGATCAGCGAGCGGTCGAGCCCCATCGACTCCTGCGCCGCGACGATCTCTTCAGCCGACAGGAAGGCTTTCATGTTCTCGGCGATCGACGCCTTCATCAGATCCATGATGGCCGGTATGTCGGCCTCCGTCGCAACGCGGTGACGGAACGCAAAAGGCTCGCTCATGTCTGTCTGGTTCCACTGGCTGGTACAGCCCTGTCTTCCACCATCAAACGCGCGGCGTCCATGCCGCGCGTGCAAACCCGGACGCGACATGACGACTTGCTGAATTGGCAGGCAGGCGCCTGCCCGTTTTCAGCTCTCGCTTGTCTTGTAGTTCTTCTCGGTGGAGGCCATGCCGAGGCGCACGAGTTCTTCCAGCGCGGCGAGGTTCACATCCTTCAGCGCCTTGATGAAGATGCAGGACTTGCCCTTCTCGTGCTTGCCGAGAATTTCCAGCGGCGCCGTGAAGTCTTCGAAGTCGGGCGACAGGTAGACGATCATGTGCTTCTTGGCGGGCTCGAACCCGGCAATCATGAACTCGCTGCTGCGCCCGCCGTCGAGCGTGTAGGCATAGCGGCCGTAGCCGACCTTGTGCGTCCCCCAGATCATGGCTGGCAGGTCCGTCACGCGGGCAAAAAGGGCCAGAAGGGCTTCCGACTCAGCCTTGCGCTGCGGATCATCGAGAGTGGAAATATAGCGTTCTACACGGGATTTGGAGACATTAGCGACGGGTTCTACAACGGTCATGGGGGTGTGACACAGTCCTTTGAAGTGAAAGTTAGTGTCACCTTATAGCCACAGGGCCAAAAAGTCCAAAATATCCTGCACTTAGCCGATTTCGACCTTGGCCCCCAGGTCAAGCAGCACGATCAGCGTCGCCGCGACGATCAGGAAAAACGCTGAGAGCCCCGCGTTCAGCCACACCGCCCATGTCGCATTCTTCTGCTCGATCCACTTGCGCGGACGTATCTTGCGCAGCCGGAACACGATCAGCGCCGACAGGATCAGGCTCGCCACGTTCAGCGCCAGCAGCAGCGCCGCGCGCAGGGCGAGGTCATATTCCCCGCCGCCTGCAAACAGGCCCAGCGCAGCGCCCGGCGGCAACAGGGCCGCCGCAACCATCACGCCCACCAGCGCCTCAGCCTGCCCGCGTGTCAGCGACAGCGCCGCCGCGCCACCCGCCGCCATGGCCAATGCCAGCCCGTCCACACGCACTTCCGCACGCGACATCAGTTCGTGGCTCTGCAGGTTCAGCGGCAGCATGAACGAGATCGCATAGGACACGGCCAGCGCCGTGACGATGCCCACGGCCAGCGTGATGAAGCCACGCTTCAGCAGGTCGAAATCGCCCAGCGCCGCGCCCATCGAAAACCCCAGGATCGGGCCCAGCAGCGGCGCAATCACCATCGCGCCGATCACCGCCGCGATGCCGTCAGAGTTCAGGCCGATCGCCGCCACGATGGTCGACAGGATAACCATGATGACGAAATGCCGGTCCATCCGCGCACCGTCGGAAATGTCTGAGAATAATTCCTCGCGCGTTGACTGGTCAGCATTGGCGGCCTTCTCGCCCTTGGCCTCTTCCAGCTTCGGCGCGGTCGCCTCGATCGGCAACACGGCGATGCGCCAGTCATCGCGGCCCTCCAGCGCCATCTGGATATTGTCCATCAGCGTCTGGTTGGTCCCATCGCGCATGAATACCGCAATCATGCAACGGTCGGTCTGTTCGGTCTCCATGACGACATAGTCAATCGGGTCAGCCGCCTTGATGGCGCTGATCACCGTATCGCAGGCTGCATCCTTTGCGAGGTGGATATCGAGTCGCCGCACGGGCCTAAGACTCCCGAGTCAGGCGGGCGATCAGGCTGCTCGTATCCCAGCGCGCGCCCCCCATGGCCTGCACGTCGGCATAATACTGATCCACCGTCGCCGTCACTGGCAGGCTCGCGCCGTTCTCACGCGCCGCTTCCAGCGTGATCCGCAAATCCTTACGCATCCAGTCGACCGCGAAGCCATAGTCGAAATGGCCCTCGACCATCGTCTTCCAGCGGTTCTCCATCTGCCAGCTCTGGGCCGCGCCACCACTGATCGCCTCGATCACCTTCGCCGCGTCCAGCCCCGCCTTCTCGGCAAAATGCAGCCCTTCAGCGAGGCCCTGCACGATACCCGCAATACAAATCTGGTTGACTGACTTGGCCAGCTGCCCCGCGCCGCTCTCGCCGATCAGCGTCATCTTCTTGCCGAACGCCGCCATGACCGGCTCTGCCGCCGCGAAGGCGCTTTCCTCGCCGCCGCACATGATGGTCAGCTTGCCATTGATGGCGCCTGCCTCGCCGCCCGAGATCGGCGCATCAATGAAATGCGCGCCCTTGGCCTTGCAGCGTTCATGCAGCTCCCGCGCGAGGCCGGCTGAGGCCGTCGTATGGTCGACCACGATCATGCCGGCACCGAGGCTTGGCTCCAGCGCGTCGAACACGGTGCGCACGTCCGGGTCGTCGCCGAGGCAGAGGAACACGAATTCCGCGCCGAAGGCGGCCGTTGCCGGGTCCTTCGCCACTTCGCCCTTGTGATCCTTCTTCCACTTGGCGGCCTTGGCGCCTGTCCGGTTCCACACGCTGACCTGATGGCCCGCCCGGGCGAGGTGGCCCGCCATGTGAAAGCCCATCACGCCCAGTCCAAGAAATGCCGTCCGCGCCATACAAGTGTCTCCTGTGTCTCTGCCATCAGTGACGCCTTCGCCGAATGACTTCAAGGCATTGCCGGGGGCAACGGCTGAATTCGACATAGGGCGAGCCCCACCAACGATCCAGAATTCGTTGAAATTTCATCGAAATCCACCGCTGCGCCTAGACCTGACCTTCACCAAGCCCTGCTATGACTGTGAGTGTTGATCAGAAGGATCGGTTTCGAGCGCATGGCGACTGCCACTCACTCTCGGCGATATGCGGGCAGAATGCCCGTCGCGCCCGCCCGTAAAACGGGCACATGGAAGATGGCCTATGCCGACTTCCTGACCGCGCTTATGGCCTTCTTCCTGATCATGTGGCTGATCAGCGGCGTGTCCGCTGATGACCGTGCTGAGATCGCCGCCACTTTTCACAACAAGGCTGCGCCTACACTGACAATGACAGCAGTCCTGCCCGATTCGACCGCCAGCCAACTGATATCCACCCTTTCTGCCCAATCGGACCTCGCCGATGCGGGTGACAGCGTTCACTTCACAAGCGAAGCCAATGGCGTGCGTATCGATTTGGTCGACAGCGAAAGCCGCCCCCTGTTTGATTCGGGTAGCGGCGCCTTCACCGCCGAGGGTCTTGCCCTCGCAACAGCCGCCGGCGAGGCACTTTCCCAGTTTTCCCAGACGATTTCCATTGAGGGCCATACGGATGCCTTCAGTGCCACGAGCAGCGCCTATTCCAACTGGGAACTCTCGGCAGACCGGGCGAATGAGGCGCGCCGCGCCCTGATTTCAGCCGGTCTGGACGCCTCACGCATTCGCGCCGTCACCGGCCTCGCCGACACGCGCCCCCTCGATGCCGGTCAGCCGCACTTGTCAGCGAACCGCCGGGTCAGCATATTGGTTCACACAAACGACTGATAACCTGTAGAGGGATCAGGACGGACGGATGAACCGGAGCCTTGATGATCGCTGATTTCCTGGCCCACTGGCCCATGTGGGCAAGCCTCGCGGTTATTGTTGCTGCAATTGGTTTCTACATGTCGGACCGCTGGCCGATGGAGCTTGTCTCTGTCGGCGTCATTGCGGCTTTGCTTCTGCTATTCACCATTCCCGGCGCCTATGGTGCTGATGGCACGCCTGTCAGTGCGGCGGAGCTGCTCTCGGGCTTCGGCAATCCGGCGCTGATCACCATCATGGCGCTGCTCGTGGTGGGTCAGGGCCTGTTCCAGACCGGCGCCCTCGATGGCCCGACCAAGGCACTTGTCGGCGGCTACGAGAAGCGCCCCGTCACCACGCTGGTGCTCGCCTTCCTGGCGGTCTTCATCACCAGCGCCTTCGTCAACAATACGCCCATCGTCATCATGTTCCTGCCCGTGATGAGCGCCATCGCCAAGCGGATGAACGCCTCACAGTCCAAGCTCATGATGCCGCTCAGCTTCGCGTCCATCTTCGCCGGCATGACCACGCTGATCGGCACCTCGACCAATCTGCTTGCCGCCGAGGCCTTTCAGCGCATCGACGGGCGCACGCTCGGCTTCTTCGACCAGACGCCCATGGGTCTGATCCTTGCCGGCACAGGCCTCCTCTACATCGCCATCTTCTCGAAATTCCTGCTGCCCAACCGCCGCGGCCTCAGCGACGAGCTGGCCCAGCCCTCCGGCAAGCAGTTCGTCGCCCAGATTGAGGTCACGTTCGGCCACTTCCTGAAGGGCAAGAAGCCGGTCGCGGGCATGTTCGCCGACCTGCCCGACATGACCGTCCGCATGATCCAGCGCGGCGAACGCGCCTTCCTGCCGCCCTATGAAGACATCACGCTCCAGCCCGGCGACCTTGTCATTGTCGCTGCCACCCGCGCCGCCCTGCAAAACGTGCTCGCCCGCCAGCCCGACTTCCTTCAGCAAGTCTGGGAATCTGCCGGCGGTGACCTCGAAGAGAACAGCCGCTCCGGCGCCCTCGCACTGACTGAAGCCGTCATCGCCCCCGGCTCGCGCATGGTCGGCCGCACGGTCGAGATGCTCGGTTTCCGCCGCCTCACACGCGCCGTGACGCTCGGCATCCAGCGCCGAAGCCGCATGATTCGCACCAAGCTCGGCGAAATCCGTCTCGAATCCGGCGACACGCTGCTGCTTTGCGGCCCGGTCGATGCCTTTGTCGATCTGCGTTCGAGCCGCGACATCATCCTGCTTGAATGGTCCCAGACCGAGATCCCGCTGACCACGCGCGCCGTCGCCGCCCGGGTCATCGCACTCACCATGGTTGGCCTCGCCGCGACCGGACTGCTCTCCATCCTCCACGCCTCGGTGCTCGCCGCCGTGGCCATGCTCGTCGTCGGCTGCGTCAACACGCGCCAAGCCAGCCGCTCGCTCGACCTGCGCATTTTCCTCGTCATCGGCGCCGCCCTCGCGATGGGCATGGCGCTGGAGAAAACCGGCGCAGCTGCTGCGATTGCGCATGCCGTGGTCAATTATGCGGCGCCCTATGGCACGCTCGCGGTCCTGTCGGCCCTGTTCATCAGCGTCGCCATCCTGACCAACCTGCTGACCAATGCCGCCACCGCCATCCTGTTCTCGCCCATCGCCCTCTCGGCGGCAACGGAACTCGGCGTACATGACCCGCTACCCTTCCTTCTGGCGGTCATCTACGGGGCCAATTGCAGCTTCGCGACGCCCTTCGCCTACCAGACAAACATGCTGGTCATGGGCCCCGGACACTACAAGTTCGGCGATTTCATGAAATTCGGCGTTCCGCTCGTTTTAGTGCTTTGGTGTGTCTTTACGCTGTTCGCCCCTTGGCGGTTCGATCTGTAAGTGTATCGTCGCACATCATGAAGTTCATGGACTCCCAGATACTGCCTGCAGGGCTCGAAAGGTCACTCCGTTTTTACGTGACGAACCCTGCGCCTTGCCCGTATCTGCCGGGAATGCGCGAGCGCAAAGCGTTCACCAACCTCTCGGTGCCCGAGTCCGATTCCATCCACAATTCACTCAGCCAGGCCGGTTTCCGCCGCAGCCAGACGATCGCCTACCGGCCCGCCTGCCCGCGCTGCAATGCCTGCCGCAGTGTGCGCGTGCCGACGCGGGAATTCGTCCAGTCACGTAATGATCGCCGCGCCATTGCCCGCAATGCCGGCCTCATCCGCACCCCGGTCAAGGCCGAAGCGACCCGCGAACAGTTCCGCCTGCTCAAGACGTACGTCCAGACGCGCCACGACAAGGGCGGTATGTCCGAGATGACCTATCGCGACTATGCCACCATGGTCGGCGGCAGCCCGGTGCAGAGCCTGATCTTCGAATATCGCGACGGCCCGGACGAAGACTCGCCCCTCGTGGCGGTCTCGATCACTGACGTGCTGCGCGACGGTTTCTCGATGGTCTACACCTTCTTCGATCCCGAACAGGAATCGCGCGGTCTCGGCCATTACATGATCCTCGACCATATCCAGCACGCTCAGGATCGTGGTCTGCCGCACGTCTATCTTGGCTATTGGGTCAAAGGCAGTCCGAAAATGGACTATAAACGGCGCTACAAGCCCCTCGAAGTGCTGGACGGCGACCAGTGGCGGACGCTAAGAGACGACGAATAGACCCTGACAGAGTGCAGGGCGGGGCTCTCTGGGAGGACATCTGATGATCAACCGACGCAATATCGTCGGCGCCGGCCTCCTCGGCGCAGCTGGCGCAGCCGCTGCCTTTGCCAATCCGGAAGCCGCGCAGGTGCTCGCGCCCGCCAAGATCAATCGCAACCGCCGCAAGTTCAACATGGTCACGACATGGCCCAAGGGCCTGCCCGGCCTTGGCCGTGCTGCGGAACGTGTTGCAGAGCGCGTCTTCGCCATGTCCGACGGCCTGATGGAGATCAAGGTCTTCGCCGCCGGTGAACTCGTCCCCGCCTTCGAGAGCTTCGATGCCGTCGCCAATGGCTCGGCCGACATGTATCACGGCGCCGAATATTACTGGACCGCCAAGTCCCCCGCCTTCCCCTTCTTCACCGCCGTGCCCTTCGGCATGACGGCGCAGGAAATCATGGGCTGGATCGATTTCGGCGGCGGACAGGAGCTCTGGGACGAACTCTCCGGCCAGTTCGGCGTGAAGGCCATCCAGGGCGCCAATACCGGCCACCAGATGGGCGGCTGGTTCCGCAAGGAAATCAACAGCCTCGACGACCTGGTCGGGCTCAAGATGCGTATTCCGGGGCAAGGCGGAGACGTGCTGCGAGCCCTCGGCGGCTCGGCCATCGCGCTTTCAGGCGGCGAGATCTATCAGGCCCTGCAGACCGGCTCCATCGACGCCACCGAATGGGTCGGCCCGTGGAATGACTACTCACTCGGCTTCCACCGCGAGGCGCCCTATTATTACGGCCCCGGCTTCCACGAGCCCGGCGCCAGCCTCGCCGTCGGCATGAACCTGAAAGTCTGGGAAACCCTCACCGCCGGCGAGCAGGCCATCATCAAGGCCGCCTGCGAATCCACCAATCACACCTCGCTCGGCGAGTTCACTTACCAGAACTCGGTCTACCTCGACCTGCTCGTCCGCGAGCATGGCACACAGCTGCGCTCCTTCCCGCCGGAAGTCGTCAAGGCCATGTCGGAAGCCGCCTATGACGTGCGCGCGGCCAGCGGAAAGGACGGCATCGAGAAGCGCATCTATGAGAGCTTCGAGGCCAGCCTCAAACTGATGCGCGGCTGGGCCAAGGTCTCCGACGGCGCCTATTATCCCGCCCGCGAACTCGGCAAATAGGCTGGCTGGGGGGCAACATGGATCCGACGTTTTACCTATACCTCGGTGCCTGGCTGAAAGTCCTCGGCGTCCTCTGCCTGCCCCTTTTTGCCGTGCCGCTTGTCACGCTGGCCTTTCCCGGCCTGATCGACCGTTTCGCAAAACGCATGATCGCCTTGCTCGACGCCCTGTCAGGCGGCGCCCTCAATCTCGCCATTGCCAGCGCGCTGATCCTCGTCCTCGCCCAGCTCGCCGTGGTCATTCTGCGCTACGCCTTTGGCCTCTCCTTCACCTGGCTCAGCGAGATCGTCATCTATGCCTTCGCCGCCATGTTCATGCTGGGCTCGGCCGCGGCCCTGCGTGACGATGCCCATGTGCGCGTCGACATCCTGCGCCCCCGCTTCGGCGAGGCCGGCCGCAACTGGATCGAACTGGTCGGCACATATCTCTTCCTCTTCCCGATCTGCCTGCGCCTCATCACCAATGGCGAGCAGGGTCTGACGCGCTCGTGGAGCCTGCTCGAAGGCTCGCGCGAGTCCGACGGCCTGCCGATCCTCTTCCTGTTCAAGACACTCGTGCCGGTCTTCGCGGTCCTTCTGATGACCGCCGGTCTCTCCGTAGCTCTGAAGGCGGCCTTGCGCCTCACAGGCAAGCTGCCGCCCGCCGCCACACCCATCGAGGGCGAAACCGGAGGAGGCCATGATGGAGTTTGAGATCATCCTCGCCGTCGCCATGTTCGCCTGCGCTATTCTCGGCCTGCTGGCGGGCTATTCCGTGGCCCTAACGCTCGGCGGCGTCGCCCTTCTCTTCGCCCTGCTCGGCATCGCAACCGGCACCTTCTCGCCCTCCTTCCTGATCGCCTTCCCGAGCCGCATTCAGGGCGCGTCGATCATGCAGAGCCAGACGCTGGTGGCCGTGCCGCTCTTCGTACTGATGGGCGTCATCCTTGAACGCTCCCGGGTGGCAGAAGACCTGCTGCACATTGCCAGCCGCCTGCTCGCGAAAGTTCGTGGCGGACTTGGCTACGCCGTCGTCCTCGTCGGCGCACTGCTCGCTGCCTCCACCGGCATTGTGGGCGCCACCGTCATCACCATGACGCTGATCGCCCTGCCCACCATGTTGCGTCAGGGCTATGACCCCAAACTCGCCACCGGCACCATCGCCGCCTCCGGCACGCTCGGCCAGATCATCCCGCCCTCCATCGTGCTCATCCTGCTTGCCGACGCCGTTTCCAACGCCGCCAGCCAGGCCAGCCTCAAGGGCGCAGGCTCCGGCGTCGTCTCGGTTGGAGACCTCTTCGCTGGGGCGCTGATCCCCGGCGTGCTGCTCGTCGTCTTCTACCTGCTCTACATCGCGGCCATGGCGTGGCTGAAGCCCGCCACCTGCCCGCCCGTGACGCTTGATGAAGACACGGCGCCGCTGACGGTCAAAGAGGTCGCCTTTGGCCTCGGCGCGCCGCTCCTGCTGATCATCGCCGTGCTCGGCGCGATCCTCGGCGGCGTCGCCCCGCCAACGGAAGCTGCCGCCATCGGCGCAGCGGGCGCAGTTCTCCTCGCAGGCATACGCCTTGCGGACGAAGCCAGGAGCCGCCTCGCCCCGCTCATCCTCGCGGGCCTCGGCAGCATCATCGCCATCCTCGTCCTGCGCAACACGATGGACCTGCGCGCCGGCGTCGCCACCATCAGCGGCGCAAACTCCATCGGCATCATCCTCACTGTCCTCGCCAGCCTCGTCTTCTTCGCGGGCGTCGCGGCGGGCCTGCTCGTGCTGCGCAAGATGCGCCAGCTCCTGCCTGCGCTCACCAGCGCCACGCACATTACCAGCATGGTCTTCCTTATCCTGATCGGTGCCTCGCTGTTCAGCTTGGTCTTCCGCGGCTATGGCGGCGACGAGATGGTTGCCGCCATGCTGCATCAGGCGCCCGGCGGCAAATGGGGCGCCCTCGCCATGACCATGCTCGTCATGTTCGTGCTCGGCTTCTTCCTCGACTTCATCGAGATCGTGTTCGTCGTGGTGCCACTGGTCGCGCCGCCTCTCATCATGCTCGGCTTCGATCCCATCTGGCTCGCCATCCTGATGGCGCTGAACCTGCAGACCAGCTTCCTGACGCCGCCCTTCGGCTTTGCCCTCTTCTACCTGCGCGGCGCGGCCCCGGACGAGATCAAGACCATGGATATCTGGCGTGGCGCCGTGCCGTTCATCGGGTTACAGATTGCCATGATCATTCTCGTCGGCTTCGTTCCTGCACTCGCCACATGGCTGCCGAGCCTCGCCGCCAATTGAGTAGCGACGTCTCCCCGTTCCAGGCCATCGCCGTCAGCCGTCTTGCGCACGAATTGCAGGCGTCCGGGCGCTCGGTCATCCATATGGAATTCGGCCAGCCCTCGACCGGTGCCCCCAAGCGGGCCGTCGAAACCGCGCATTCGGTCCTCGACGGGGAATCCATGGGCTATTGGGAAAGCCCCCAGCTCAAGGCGCGCATCTGCCAGCATTATGGCGACACTTATGGCGTCGAGGTCACGCCGCGCCGCCTCGCCATCACATGCGGTGCCTCGCCTGCGCTCGTGCTGGCTTTGTCATCCGCCCTCAATCCCGGCGATCAGGTCGCGCTCGCCCGACCCGGCTACGTCGCCTATCGCGGCACGCTCAAGGCGCTGAAGCTGGTGCCCGTCGAAATCGAGTGCGGCGAGGAAACCCGCTTCCAGCTCAGCGCCGCCCAGATCGCCGCGCTCGAACCCGCGCCCGCCGGCCTCATCATCGCGAGTCCCGCGAACCCGACCGGCACAATCCTGCCCGCCGACGAACTCGCCGCCATCGTCAAGGTCTGCGCCGCGCGGAAAATCCGCATCATCTCAGACGAGATCTATCACGGCCTATCCTACGGCCCGCGCACAGCCTCCGTCCTCGAACACACGAGCGACGCCTACGTCATCAACTCGTTCTCGAAATACTTTTCCATGGCTGGCTGGCGCCTCGGCTGGATCGTGTCACCGGACGATATGGCCAGCCGAACGGCCGCCTATATCGGCAACATGTTCCTCACCGCGCCATCCCTCTCCCAGCACGCGGGCCTCGTCGCCATGGACTGCCGCGACGAACTGGAAGGCCACCTCGACACCTATCGCCGCAATCGCGACCTGATGCTGGGCGCGTTGCCCGCGCTCGGCCTCGAACGCATCGCCCCGCCGGACGGCGCCTTCTACATCTATGCCGATATCTCGCGTTTCACCGATGACAGCCTCGGCTTCTGCATGCAGCTCCTGAAGGACACCGGCGTCGCCACCGCGCCCGGCGTCGATTTTGACCCGGTCAACGGCCACACCTTCATGCGGTTCTCGTTCGCCGTCTCGACGCCGGAACTGGAAGATGCGCTGGAGCGGATCACGCCCTGGTTCAAGGCGCGCGCTTGAGCGCTCAGGGCAGGTTCAGCTGCCATGACACGCCGAACCTGTCGGACACCCAGGCAAAACGCTGGCTGAAACCGTAATTGTCGAGCGGCATCATCACCTTGCCGCCTTCCGACAAGGCGTTGAACGCTTTTTCCTGATGCGCGACATCATCCATGTCCACAAAGAGCGAGATGGAGGGCGTGAACGTGAATTCGTGGTGCGCCGGGCTATCCATCAGGATCACGTCATGGCCTGCAAGGCTCCAGTCGGCCATGTAGACCGGGCCCGGACGTACACTTGAAACACTGCCCGGAAAGACTTGGCTGTAGAGTTCCAGCGCGGCCGGCGCCTTGCCCTCGAACATAAGATAGGTGGTCACTTTCATGGCTTAAGCTAACCTTCCTACTTACAATCATAGTCCGCTTCCGCCCCGCCATCCGGCGTGCGTTCCAGCGACACGAATGTGCAGCCGTCCGGCGCTGCAACGATCGCGGCCTGTGTCAGCGCTTCGTCCGTCGGCGGGCCCGCGCTGGCGACACCAAAGCTGCCATCGGTCTTGACCGTGAGTTTCAGCTTGAAGCCCTGACCGGCCATCGGCGCGGCCATGAAGGCATAGTTCTGCGTCGCGATCGTCTGCGGCACGAGGCCGTCCCATGTCGACGCGCTCCAGCTTGCGCCGGAACTGATGCACGCCCCCAGCAACAGGGCCGATACGAGTATAAAGGGTTTCACCATGCGTCCTCCCACAACAGGCATGAGAGGAACACTACATGAAAAAGCGCTCATTTAGAACTTCACTTCCGGGGGGGTGCTGAGAGCCTCGCGACCTTCCACGCCCACGTCGAAGAAATCACGCGGTTCGAAGCTGAACATGCCGGCGATGACAGACCCCGGGAACTGCTCGCGCGATGTGTTGTAGTCCTGAACGGCGGAGTTGTAGAAGCGCCGCGCCGCGGCCAGCTTGTCTTCGATGGTCGACAGCTCGGTCTGCAACTGGATGAAGTTCTGGTTGGCCTTGAGGTCCGGATAGGCCTCGGCCAGCGCGAACAGCTTGCCCAGCGCGCCGGTCAGCATGCCCTCGGCCTGGCTCATTTCGGCCGGTGTCGAGGCCGACTGCGCCGCCGCGCGTGCCGCGATCACCTGCTGGAACGTCTCCTGCTCGTGCTTGGCATAGCCCTTCACGGTTTCGACGAGGTTCGGGATCAGGTTCTGGCGCTGCTTTAGCTGCACGTCCACGTCGGCAAAGGCCTGGTTGACCCGCTGGCGCTTCATCACCAGTCCGTTGTAGATCAGGATGATAAAGCCGACGATGGCGACTGCGATCGCAAGTACGATCAGAATGGGGCTCATGGGCCGTCCCTCCACAAAAACGATATGTCAGGCGTAACCGCCATCTGCCGCAGAGGCAAGTGACCGCTAAAATGTCAGGCCTTTGCCCCCACGACTTGCGCGCGGCTGAGGCTGATAAAGGCTTGTTCCAGCCCGGTTTCGTGGCGTTCCTTGTGGCGCAGGATGTGGAAACTGCGCGGCGGCAAGTCGACTGCCACTTCGCACACTGTCCCGGCCATGATCGAAGGCTCGGCCACCAGTATTGACAACAGGCTTGCGCCTGCTCCGGCCTGCACGGCGGCCCGCACCGCCTCGTTCGAGGGCAGCTCCAGCGCCACGTCGAGATCGCCAATGTCAAGGCCATGCCCGGCCAGCAGGTCTTCCAGCATCGCCCGCGTACCGGAGCCCGGCTCGCGGAGCACCCAGGGCACAGCGCGGTAGTCTTTGCCCGTTCGCGGGGGCTTCCCGGTCCACTCATGGCCCTTCGGCACGATAAGGGCCGTCCGGTCGCCGGGCACGGTCATCTGCTTCAGGTCGCTGCGCTGCGTCTCGCCCTCCACGATGCCGAGATCGACAGAAAGGTCGGCCACGGCCTCTGCGATCTGCTCGGTATTGCCGATCTGCAAGTCCAGCGTCACGCCGGGATGCGCGATTCTGAAAGCCTGCATCAGGGGTGGCAGCCAGTAGTTCGCCACGGTCTGGCTCGCGCCAAGCCGCAGCTGACCCCGGCGCAGGCCCGCCAGATCGTCCAAGGCCTGCACAGCCAGTGTCGCGCGGGCCAGCACGGCGCGGGCTTCGTCAAGGAAGGCATGCCCGGTCTGCGTCAGCACGATGCGCCGCCCGACGCGATCAAACAGTTTCACATCATGACGCTCTTCCAGTGCCGCGATGGCGGCGCTGGTGGCACTCTGGGTAAGGTTCAGCGCCTCGGCGGCGCGGGTCATGTGTTCCCGCTCGGCGACGGCGACGAAGATGCGAAGCTGTTCGAGCGTCATGTGTCTCTCATCCTGTGGTGAGCCGGATCAGCACAAGGCTGACAAGCGTAATGAATATCCAGCCGCCCGCGCCGACCAGCGCCGGGCGAAAGCCCTCCGCCGCGAGCTTACGCACGTCGGTCTCCAGGCCCATCGCCGCGAGCGCAATGGCGAGCAGGAATTGCGTCGCCGTGGATACGGGCTGCAACACCGCATGCGGAACAACACCGAGACTTGCCACGCCGACCATGGCAATGAAGCCGAACACGAACCAGGGCAGCGGCGGCGCGGTCCGGCTCGCCTCCCCGCCCGACGCCTTGCTTCGCCGCGTGGCCAGCACGCCGAGGCCCAGCACCATGGGCGCCAGCATCATCACGCGGGTCAGCTTGGCAATCGTGCCAAACTCCCCGGCTTCTGTGCCGCGCTGGTAAGCCGCCGCCACAACCTGCGCCACTTCATGGATCGACGCCCCCGTCCAAAGACCAAAAGCGTGCGGGCCAAGGTCCATCAGGCCGCCCAGCACGGGGTAAAGCATCATCGAGAGTGACCCGAAAACGGTCACGCAAGCCACCGCATAGGCGACATCCTCGTCACGCGCCCGCGTCACCGTATTGGTGGCGATGACCGCCGACGCGCCGCAGATCGACGTGCCTGCCGCAATCAGCTCGGTCAGCCGGGCATCCACTCTCAGCATGCGCCCGAGCCAGACCGTAAAGGCAAAGGTCGAAACCAGCGTCACCACAATCACCAGCACGCCGATGCCGCCCACAGCCGCCACTTGCGACAGGGTCAGCTGCAAACCAAGCAGCACGATCCCGGCGCGCAACACGCGTTTCAGGCTGAACTTGACGCCCGCCTTGGCGCTGGCCGGTGTGCCGATCAGGTTATGAAAGCCCATGCCAAGCAGGATGGCGAGGATCAGCGGGCTCAGCGCATGCACGCCCGGCAGCATGCGCAGCGCAAACGCTGCCGTCGCAATCAGCGTCGCCAGCAACAGGCCCGGCAGGATGGCGGGGACAATGGGCGCGGCTGTGTTTGGCGCATGGGTCTCGGTGTGGAACAGGGTCAGCATCATTTCGGCCTTCATCGGAATGCCTTGGAGATACAGAGCCACAATCAATCATTCCAACGATGTATATTTGTACTATCAATCGATTTTATCGATTGAATGATACTGTGGCAAGCACACTTACGCCTTTTGGTCGGCCGGCAGTTTCTCCATGTCGTCCTTCATGCGCGCCAGCAGGTCGACAGCGCCAGCGGCATAGGCGCCGATCCAGCGGCCATGGATCTGCTTGATCGGCAGCGCATTGAGATAATTCCAGCGTTGTCGCCCCTGCTTTCGGGCAATCACGAGGCCCGCCTCCTCCAGCACACCAAGGTGCTGCATCACCGTGCAGCGGTTCAGTGTATCGAAGCGCGCGCACAGCTCGCCCGTGGTCTGCGGATTATCCTTCAGGGCATCCATCAGGTCACGCCGAATGGGCGCGGCGAGGGCCTTGAAGACGAGGTCGATTTGATCATCACTTGACATGTTATATTTTTATAACATGATTGGATGAAAGACAAGGAGTGATGTGATGGACCTGAAATTTGAAGTCAGCGGCCGTATCAGCCGCCCTGTATCGGAAGTATTCGAGGCGGTCGTGAACCCTGACAAGCTGTCCGGCTATTTCACCACCGGTGGCGCAAAGGGTCGGCTCGAAACCGGCGCCACCGTCACATGGGATTTCCACGATTTTCCCGGGGCCTTCCCGGTTCGTGTCGTTGAGGTGGAGAAAGACAAGCGCATCATCCTGAAATGGGGTGCCAATGATCCCGAAGCGCCCGCGTCCTATGAGACGACCGTTACGATGCGCTTCGAGCCGACCGATGACGGCCGCACCATCGTGACCATCGCCGAGGAAGGCTGGCGCGAAACCCCTGCGGGCCTCAAATCCTCCTATGGCAACTGCATGGGCTGGTCGCAGATGATCTGTGCCATGAAGGCTTATGTCGAGCATGGGCTCAACCTGCGTGAGGGCATGTATAAATAGAATCTAATTTTCGCGCCCGGTAGCAAGGCCGCTCAAAATGTGTAGCATCAGGTCCATGTCCGATGCTGCCACCCTTGCGCGCATGATCGACGCTGCCACCCGCGTGATGGTTTTCACGGGCGCGGGCATTTCCACGGAGAGCGGCATCCCGGATTTTCGCAGCCCCGGTGGCGTGTGGTCAAAGATGGCGCCGATCTATTTCCAGGATTTCGTGGCCTCCGCCGAGAAGCGCCGGGAGTCCTGGAGGCGCGTCTTCAACCGCTCCGCTGGCTGGACAGGCGCCAGCCCCAATGCCGGCCACAAGGCGGTGGCGAAGCTCGTCGCCGCCGGCAAGGTCGGCGCGGTGGTGACGCAGAATGTCGACAATTTGCATCAAGATTCCGGCGTGCCGGCCGATCAGGTGATCGAGATCCATGGCAACGCCACCTATGCCCGCTGCCTCAATTGCGGAAAGCGCTACGAGATCGAAAAGCTCAAATCCCGCTGGGAGGCAGGCGAAGACCTCACCTGCATCTTTTGCAAGGGCCTCATCAAGACCGCGACCATCTCGTTCGGACAGGCCATGCCGGAAGCCGAAATGGCCCGCGCCGCCGAGGAGGCCCTGCTCTGCGACCTCTGCCTCGTGCTCGGCTCATCCCTGGTCGTCTACCCCGCCGCCGGCATCCCGCTGGAGGCCAAGCGCAATGGCGCCAAACTCGCCATCGTGAACCGCGAGGCGACCGATCAGGACCAGATGGCAGACATGGTGGTCCACACCGAGATTGGGCCGTTGATGACCGACGTGCTGGAGCAACTGGCCATATGACTCCACAAGAGCTGCGCTCATCCTGAGCGAAGTCGAAGGATGGCAACACGCGCCGGCTCGTCCTTCGACTTCGCTCAGGATGAGCCTACCGCCCCGCGACCCCTAACCCACATTCACCGGCGCGCTGAACTTGCCTGCCTGATAGTCCGCATAGGCCTCGTGGATTTCCGCGACCGTGTTCATCACGAACGGACCATGCGAAACGATCGGCTCGTCAATCGGCGCGGCATGGCCGAACAGGACCACTGCGTCCGAACCAGCGACCAGTTCCACACTGTCGCCCGCGCCCAGCTCAGCCAGGTTGAAACCGGTCACCGACGTGCCGTTGATCGCCACCTCGCCGCGCGCGACATAGGCAAACACATCGCGGCCCGCCAGCGCGTCAAACCCGATCCGGCTGCCAGCTTTCATCTCAAGCCATGTCATGAACACGCCCGTCAGCGATTCAATCGCGCCGGTCTGGCCCTGGTATTCGCCAGAGACAAGGTGCAGCTTCACGCCCTCTGTCTCGACCAAAGGAATCTGGTCGGCCTGCACGCCGACATAGTGCGGCTGGACCATTTTCAGCTTCGACGGCAGGTTCACCCATAGCTGCAAAATCTCCATCGGTCCGCCGTTGCGCTTGAACGCTTCGGGAGAGACCTCTTCATGCACGAGGCCGCTGCCGGCCGTCATCCATTGCACGCCGCCCTTGCTGATAATGCTTTCATGTCCGGCGCTGTCGCGGTGGGCGAGGTCGCCCTCGAGAATGAAGGTCACCGTCTCGAACCCGCGATGCGGATGGGGCCCGAAGGGCAGGCCGCGATTGCCCGGCTTGTAGGTCTGGGGTCCGTGATGATTGAGGAAGAGGAAGGCGCCGACATTGTTGATGCCGCGCCCTGGCACAGGCCGCCGCGTCACCAGGTCAGCTATATCGTCGCGCTCGGCAGGATGGACCCGCAGGACAGGCTTCGGCTGGGACATGGCTGTCTCCTCTTCAATGCTACTGGCTACCATTTAGGGTCGTAACCAACGTCCAGAAAGGGTGGAGGTTCAGTGAGCGCCAGCAGCGCTCAGGATGAGCCGTTCGTCTGAACAGGTTCGAGCAAGTCCCATTTGTTGCCGAACGGGTCCTGCATCACGACCACCTTGCCATAGGGCTCATTGCGCGGCGCTTCGAGGAAGGTCACGCCCGCCGCGACATAGGCTTCATAGTCCCGGTCGAAATCGTCGGTCTCGAGAAACAGGAATACCCGCCCGCCGGTCTGGTTGCCAATCGCCGCGCGCTGGTCGTCGTTCACGGCGCGCGCCAGCAGCAGCCCGGTATCGCCGCCTTTGGGCCGCACACGCACCCAGCGCTTGCCGCCGCCCATGTCCGTGTCTTCGAGCAGGTCAAAGCCGAGCTTGCCGACATAGAAGGCGATGCCCTCGTCATATTCCGGCACGACCAGGGCCAGCGCCATGATGCGCTGCCGCATGGATGTCTCAGCCATTAAACGTGCCCGACTTCGGGAAGCCCTTCGGCACTGTCTTGCCGGCCTGGGCGCGTTTGCCGATCCATTCCTGCCATTCGGGGAAGGCGCGGTGGCGACCGCCGGTCATCACGATGAGGCCGTCTTCCTTGTCGAAGGTCATCACGTCGGCCATCGCATCCTTGCCGCGATAGGCCTGCAGCTTGTTGCCTTTGCCGCGCGCCATTTCGGGCAGCTCGTCGAGCGGGAAGATCAGCATCTTGCGGTTGGTGCCGACCACGGCCAGCATGTCGCCCTCAACCGGGATGCATACGTTCAGCGTGCCGTCGCCGGGGTTCACCGCCTGCTTGCCCGCCTTGCGGTTGGATTCCAGCTCTTTCTCGTCGACCACGAAACCATAGCCCACGGTCGAGGCCATCACGCGTTTGCGACCTTCCTCGAACTTGAACATCGCGACGATATCGACATTGTCTTCCAGGTCGATGGACAGCCGGATCGGCTCGCCATGCCCGCGCCCGCCCGGCAGCTTGTCAGCCATCAGCGTGAACGCGCGGCCATCGGACGCCATCAGGATGATCTTGTCCGTACTCATCACTTCTTCGGTCAGGTATAGCTCGTCGCCATCCTTGAACTTGGTCGAGTCCGGGTCGAGCCCGTGGCCCTTCATGCCGCGGATCCAGCCCTGCGCGGAGAGAACAACCGTCAGCGGCTCCTTCGGCTTGGAGGCCTCCAGCGCAGCGGCGAGATCCACATCCGGGGCCTCTGCGAACTCGGCGCGGCGGCGGCCAAGCTCGGTATCGGGGCCCAGCGTATCGCGCGCGGCTTTCAGTTCCTTGGACACTTTCGTCCACTGGCGCGCCGTCGATCCGATCAGCTTGACCAGCTCGTCGCGCTCCTCGACCAGTTTCGCGTGCTCGCCGCGAATTTCCATCTCTTCCAGCTTGCGCAAGGCGCGCAGGCGGAGGTTGAGGATCGCTTCGGCCTGAATGTCCGTGATGCCGAAGCGGGCGATCATCACCTGTTTCGGTTCGTCTTCCTCGCGGATGATGCGGATCACTTCATCGATATTGAGATAGGCGACCAGATAGCCGTCGAGCAGGTGGAGGCGCTTCTCGATCTTGTCGAGGCGGAACTCGGCGCGGCGCACCACCACTTCGCGGCGATGCTCCAGATAGGCCTTCAGCACATCCTTCAGGCCCATGACCTGTGGCGCGCCCTTGTGCAGCACGTTCATGTTCATGCTGAAGCGGGTTTCCAGGTCGCACGACTTGAACAGGCTTTCCATCAGCACGTCCGGCTCGACCGTTTTGGCGCGCGGCACCAGAACGAGGCGAACATCCTCGGCGCTCTCGTCGCGCACATCGTCCAGAAGTGGCAGCTTCTTCTGTTCCAGCAGTTCGCCCAGCTTCTCCAGCAGGCGCGACTTCTGCACCTGGTATGGAATCTGCGTCACGATGATTTGGTAGGTGCCCCGGCCCGTGTCTTCGACTTCCCATTTCGCGCGCATGCGGAAACTGCCACGGCCAGTCTCGTAGGCGTCCAGCATGGCTTCCTGCGACTCCACGATCACGCCGCCGGTCGGGAAGTCCGGCCCCTTCACGAAACCCATCAGTTGTTCGGTCGTCGCCTTGGGCGTCTCGATCAGGAAGCGGGCCGCGTCGATCACTTCAGCCGCATTGTGTGGCGGAATGCTCGTCGCCATACCCACGGCGATGCCGGTCGCACCATTGCACAGCAGGTTCGGGAAGCCGGCCGGCAGAACCACCGGCTCTTCGTCATTCTCGGCATAGTTGGCGCGGAAATCGACGGCGTTCTCGTCGAGGCCTTCCAGCAGCAGCTCGGCGGCATGCGTCATCCGCGCTTCGGTGTAACGATAGGCAGCCGCGCTATCCCCGTCGATATTGCCAAAGTTGCCCTGGCCATCGACCAGCGGGTAGCGGACGTTGAAATCCTGCGCCAGGCGCACCAGCGTGTCATAGATCGAGCTGTCACCATGCGGGTGCCAGTTACCCATCACGTCGCCGACGATCTTGGCGCACTTGCGGAAGCCGCCTTCCGGGTCCAGCCGCAATTCGCGCATGCCGTACAGGATGCGCCGCTGGACAGGCTTCAGCCCGTCGCGCACATCCGGCAGGGCGCGGGAGGTGATGGTCGACAGCGCATAGGCGAGATAGCGCTTCGACAGCGCCTCGCTCATGGGTTCGTTTATGATCCGGTCTTCCGGGCCGTCATCTAGCAGGTCGGACATTCTGGCCTCTTTGCATCTCGTGCCACATTCTGGTGCAAGACCGAATCTATACCGACTCGGGCCGCTACGTCGCGTTAACAGAAGCCGTGGTTTGGTTAAGAAATGGGTAAATCGCAAGCATATGACTGAGTTTCGGGCCTGGCTTCTCCTTCTCGGCGTCCCGCTCCTGCTGGTGGCCATGCTCGTATGGCTGGCCCCGCCCCGGCATAACCCGTTTGCGCCGATAGACCTGACCGACCGCATCGGCCTCGCCACCCATGCCAAGCTGCAGCGGGCCCGCGACCAGCGCGAGGTCTGCTTCAAGGCACTGGACGATGCCGGCGTGCTCTACACGCCGCTGGAAGACGCAGAAGAAGATGAAAAATGCGGTCTTTACAACGCATTGACGCTCGACCGCACCCTCACGCCCTATTCGGCGACGCTCAGCATGACCTGCGCAGAGACCGCCGCCGTCTACACATGGGAGCGTCATGTCGCCCGGCCTGCGGCTGTGGAAATCTTCGGCTCGCCCATCGCGCGGATCGAGACCTATGGCAGCTTCTCCTGCCGCAACATCGCCGGCAGCAGCCGCCTTTCCCAGCATGCGCATGCCAATGCCGTCGATATTTCCGGCTTTACGCTGGAGGATGGCCGCCTGATCGACGTGAAAACCCATTGGAAACAGGGCGGTAAGGAAGCGAAATTCCTGAAACGCGTCCATGATGGCGGCTGCGATATCTTCTCGGTCACGCTTGGGCCTGACTATAACGCCGCCCACAAGGACCATTTCCACTTCGACATGGGCCCCGGCCGCGTCTGCCGCTGAGCGCTTGCCCCGGCGTCGCCCCTTCTGTGCCGGTTATTCTTCGCTACACTGCTGAAAAACAAGAAGATCAGGGAGCCCCAGAATGACCCATGCAATGCTTCTGCCTGTCGCCGTCCTCGTGGCCTGGTCGCTGGTCATGTGGTTCTGGATGCTCGCGACCCGGGTTCCGGCAATGCAAAAGGCCCGGATGCATCCGGAAAAGGCCAAGCACACACGCAGCGATGCCTTCCACGCCCTGCCCTCCGAAGTCCGCCAGATTTCGGACAATTACAATCACCTGATGGAGCAGCCGACCATTTTCTACGCCATTGCCCTGGCCCTCGCGGTCAGCGGCGGCGCGGGCCTGGTCGATGTTGGCTTTGCTTGGGCCTATGTCGCCATCCGGATCGGGCACTCGCTCTGGCAGGCGACGGCCAACAAGGTAATGATCCGGTTCTATTTTTTCATCGCCTCGACACTGATGCTCTTCCCGCTGGCCGGGCGGGCGATCTACATCCTCGCGACAAGCTGAAAATAACAATGACTCCAAAGGGAAGCGCCACATGAAACTCTACACATCCATCGGCCCCAACCCGCACGTCGTGCGCATGTACATGGCCGAACGCGGCATCACCTTGCCCACGCAGGACGTGGACATCGTGAAAGGCGAAAACCTCGGCGAGCCCTATCTGTCGGTCAATCCGGCCGCGCAGTCGCCTGCGCTGGAACTGGACGATGGCAGCATCATCACCGAGATCTGGCCGATCTGCGAATATCTGGACGAGACCCATACCGGCGACAGCCTGTTCGGCGCCAATCCCGAGGAGCGCGCCCAGACGCGCCGATGGACCCGCTGGGTCGACCTCAACGTGCTCGAGCCGATGACCAATGGCTTCCGCTTTGCCGAAGGCCTCGCGATGTTCAAGGACCGCACGCGCTGCCTGCCGGACGCCGCACCCGGCCTGAAGGCCCGCGCGCAGGACAAGCTCAAATTCCTCGACGGCCAGCTCGCCAGCCGCGCCTATATTGCCGGCGACTCTTTCACTTTCGCTGACATCATGCTGTTCTGCTTCCAGGCCTTCGGTAACCAGATCGGCCAGCCCCTGAACCCGGCCTTCCAGAACCTCACCGCCTGGTACGAAAAGGTCGGCGCGCGGCCAAGCGCCAGCGTCTAGGACCGCTTCAGCAGCCGCGCCACCAGCTGCGCCCTCTGGGCCGGCACGGCGCGGTTCATGCCATTGAACACGCGTGCCTCAATGAAATAGCCCGTCAGCGCCAGCCCGTCCGCAATGTCATCCACGCCAACCGGCGCGCCTGGTGTGACGAGGAATCCCGGCAGGCGCAGCAGGCGGTTCACATATTCTTCCGCCTCTGAGCCCCGCACAGCCCGGCCCGTTTTGGGCGACACATGGGTGAGGCCATCGTTCGCGCCGCTGAGGGCGCATTCATCCAAATCCAGCCCGAAGCCCAAAGCCGAGAGCAGCCCCAGCTCCCAGCGCACATACAGCGCCGGCCACACTTCGCGCGCTTCTATCTGGTCCAGCAGGATGGTGGTTGCTTCATAGAGCGCCGAGCCCGCAGCATCGCCCTCATCCAGCGCGCCGCGCAGCAGCGTCGTCACCGCCGAGATTGCCGACAGCGCCCCTGCATCGTCCAGCACGCGCGACGCCCGCTCACGGCTCGCCTCGGCCACGTCAAAGCGCCCGAGCTGTTCCTCCAGCCGCCCGGTCCAAGATAATGAAACGGTATTCCCGGCTTCATACTGCGCCCGCCGCGCGCGTGACGCACCGCCATAGACAAGGCCCGACCGGCGGCCCCTGGTCTTCGTCAGCACGTCAATGATGAGGCCGCCCTCACCAAACCGGCGGCCGCCGAGGATCAGGCCTTCATCGGTCCAGTTCATGGGGTGGCCCTCGAGCCCGGCGGCATCCTTCGACTTCGCTCAGGATGAGCCTGTCGCATGATCGGAACGCTCATCCTGAGCGAAGTCGAAGGACGAGCGCGGGCGAGCAGGTGCCCGGCTTTAAACATCAAACTCCAGGCCGATGCCGGAATAGCTGTCGCGGCGCTCCTGCCATTTCTCGTCCACTTTCACGAACAGGAAGAGGTGCACGGGCCGGTCGAGCATCTCGATCAGCTCCTTGCGGGCCATGCGACCGATTTCCTTGATCGACGCGCCGTTCTTGCCCAGCACCATGGCCTTGTGGCCGTCGCGCCCGACGATGATGACCTGCTGCACACGGACGGACCCGTCCTTTTTCTCTTCCCAGCTCTCGGTCTCGACCATTAGCTGGTAGGGCAATTCCTGATGCATGCGCAGCAACAGTTTCTCGCGCGTCACTTCAGCAGCCAGCAGGCGCATCGGCAGGTCGGCGGTCTGGTCTGGCGGATAAAGCGCCGTGCCCGCGGGCATGCGATCCGCCAGCGCCGCAGACAAACGGTCCACGCCATCGCCATTCTCGGCCGAGATCATGAATATCTCGTCGTAGACGCCCGTATCATTCAGCTCGCCCATCACCGGCAGAACCTGGTCATGCGGGAACAGGTCAATCTTGTTGAGCGCCAGGAAAGCCCGCTTCTCGGTCAGCTTCAGCTGCTCGATCACGCGCAAATCATCGCCAATCGACATTTTCTGCGCGCCGGTGGCATTGCCTGCCTTGTCGGCGACCCAGGCCGAACTGTCGATCAGGTGCACGATGGCATCCGCATCTGCCGCGCCGCTCCACGCCGCTTTCACCATGGCCCTGTCGAGCCGGCGCTTGGCCACGAAAATGCCGGGCGTATCGACCAGCACAATCTGCGCATCGCCCACCTGCGCCACGCCCCGCACAGGGAAGCGCGTCGTCTGCACCTTGTGCGTCACGATGGCGACCTTGGCGCCGACGAGGCGGTTGGTCAGTGTGGACTTGCCCGCATTGGGCGCGCCGATAATGGCGGCAAAACCTGCGCGGGTGATTTCGGTTTCGGTCATTGTGTTCCAGTCAGGGTGTTCAGCAGCAAGGCGGCTGCATTGCGCTCGGCGTCGCGTTTGGAGGATCCGGTGGCCGTTGCCTCGCCATGGGGCGCCACTCGTACTTCTATCTCATAAACAGGGGCATGGTCAGGGCCCGAACGGTTGACGACGCTGTATTTCGGCAGCGGCAGGCCCTGGCCCTGCGCCCATTCCTGCAACAGCGTCTTCGGATCGCGGGTTTCCACGGGGGCGGACTCAAATTGTTGTGCCCAGCCGCGCTCGATGAATTTGCGCGCGGCGGAAAGCCCGCCATCCTGGTAAATCGCGCCTATCATGGCCTCGCAGGCATCGCCCAAGGTCGATTCCCGCTCGCGTCCGCCGGAGGCCACTTCGCCGTCCGACAGGATGATATAGTCCTGCAGCCCGAAATGGCGCACGGCCTCGGCGCAGGCACCCTTCTTGACGAACCGGTTGAGGCGCGGGGCCAAGTCGCCCTCGCTCTCGGTCTTGCGGCGCTCGATCAGCCGTTCGGCAATGATCAGGTTCAGCACGCGGTCGCCAAGGAATTCCAGTCGCTGGTTCGACAGGCGCACAGAGTCCGCTGACGCTACTGCGCTCGGATGCGTCAGCGCGCGCACCAGCAGGTCGCGGTCCTTGAAACTGTAGCCGATCCGCTCCTGGATCGTCTTCACGTCCGCATCAGACAGGCTCGGCACGTGTGCTTTCGCGGCGGCGCGCAGGCGGGTGCGTTTTGGACGGGCGGCCTTCATCAGACGGCCGGCAGGGCTTCGATAATCACCTGGGCTTCCGCCCACGGATGGTCATCGGTGATGGTCAGGTGGATGACGGCCGTATGGCCTTCCGGTGTCATCGCTGCGAGACGCGCGGCCGCGCCGCCGGTCAGCGCCACAGTCGGCTTGCCGCTCGGCAGGTTGACGACGCCCATATGCTGCCAGTGCACACCCCGGCGCGGCACGCCGGTGCCCAGCGCCTTGGCGCAGGCCTCTTTCGCGGCAAAGCGCTTGGCATATGTCTCGGCTGTCAGCTTGCGGCGACGCGCCAGCGCAATCTCGGTCTCGGTGAAGACGCGCTTCTCGAACCGCTCGCCAAAACGGGCCAGCGTCTTCTCGATCCGCTCGATATTGCAAAGGTCGTTGCCGATCCCGATGATCATGCCCGCGCCTCATCCATCAGGCGGCGCATCTCGCCAATCGCGGCGGGCAGACCAATGAAGATCGCCTCGCCGACAAGGAAGTGGCCAATGTTCAGCTCGGTGATTTGCGGAATCGCAGCCACCGGCTTCACCGTATCAAACGTCAGACCGTGGCCGGCCTGCGGCTCGATGCCAATGCGATGGGCTTCTTCAGCGCAATTGCGGATCCGGTCCAGCTCCAGCTCGGCGAGCTTCGCTTCACCCGCCTGCACCAGCTCGACATAGCGCCCGGTGTGGAACTCGGTAATCTGCACGCCTAGTGCATGGGCGGCGTGCAGCTGCACCATGTCCGGCTCGATGAAGAAGGAAACGCGACTGCCATTCTTGTTCAGCTGGCGGACAAAGTGCGCGAGATGGTTGTGCGCCCGCGCCGCATCAAGGCCGCCTTCGGTCGTCAGCTCCGCGCGCTCTTCCGGCACGAACATCGCCGTTTCCGGTTTGAACTTCAGCGCGATCTCGAGCATTTCCTCGGTCGCCGCCATTTCCATATTGATCGGCAGCGCCGTCGCCGTGCGGATCTCCGTCAGGTCGCCGTCGCGGATATGCCGACGGTCCTCGCGCAGGTGCAGCGTTATGCCGTCAGCGCCTGCTTCGGTCGCCATCAGCGCCGCGCGCATCGGGTCTGGGTGCGAGCCGCCGCGCGCATTCCGGATCGTTGCCACGTGGTCGATATTCACGCCGAGGCGTATCCGCTCCGCCATCAGGCAAGGCCCCGCGAACCGGGCTTCACCGCTTCCATCGCGGCGAGTTCCGGCGGCAGGTCGTCTGCCGCGTAGTCCGGGAAGTCCACCGCCGCGAGCGAGACCAGCTTGCAGCCGACATCGGCCTTGCCGTTTGACCGGTCAATGATGCACGCCCCGCCAACCACTTCGCCCGGCAACTTGGCCAGCGCCTCGACCGTCTCGCGGAAGGAAAGGCCCGTCGTCACGATATCCTCGGCGATCAGCACGCGCTCGCCCTCGGCAATCGAGAAACCGCGGCGGAACTGAAGCTTGCCGTCCACGCGCTCGGCAAAGATCGCCCGCGCCTTCAAGTGCCGCGCCAGTTCATAGCCCGGAATGATGCCGCCCACGGCCGGCCCGGCCACAACGTCGATCTTGCCGAATGCCGCCGTCAACTTTGACGCCAGCGCCTGGCACAGTTTCTCCGACAGGTCGGGTTGCGAAAAGACGAGCGCCTTTTGCAGGAAGACAGGGCTGCGCCGTCCGGAGGAAAGGATAAAATGCCCCTCCAAGAGGGCACCTGCCTCGCGAAACACCGCGAGTACGTCGTCATTCGTCATATTCTAGCTCCTGGTCGCGCACGGCCCGGTCCACAACGGCCAGGGATCGCAGTGCGGCAAGTATCTGCGTCAGGCGCTTCAGGTCTTCAACCTCGATCTCCATCACCAGCTCGGTAAAATCGGTGCCGCGCTCGCTCGTGGCGATCCGGATGATATTGCCGTTGGACTGGGCAACCGCCGTGCAGAGCTTGGCCAGCACGCCTTTTTCGTTCGCGGCATTGATACGGATACGCCCCACGGCAACCGCGCCGGTCTTGGCCAGCTCGGTCCATTTCAGGTCCACCCAAAGCTCCGGATGGTCGTCATACTCGGCCAGTTTCGGACAGCTCGCGATATGTACCACGAGGCCTACGTCCGGCTCCTGCACACCCATGATCCGGTCGCCCGGCAGCGGGCAGCAGCACTGGCCAAGGTGCAACGTCACACCCGGTGTCAGGTCCGTTCCGGAGACCAGCAGCGGTGCATGCTCGCTGTCGAGGCGCAGCTTGTTGTCGGCATCAAAGCGTTCGGCGCGATAGCCCGGAAAGGCCGCTTCCATGATATCGGCCGAGGAAACACGCCCGCGCCCGACCGCCTCGGCCATCTCCTCGCGGTTTTCAAATCCGGCGAGCTGGGCCGTATGCGTCATCTTCACGTCGATCGGGTCGATGCCTGCACGGCGCAGCGCCATGTTGATCAGGCCCACGCCAAGGCGCCGGAACTCGATCTGGTCACGCTCGCGCACCAGCTTGCGGATGGCAGACCGCGCGCGCCCCGTCAGCGTCATGGCTTCCCAGCCGATCACCGGCGCGGGCGTCTTGCCCCGCAGGATCTCAACCACGTCGCCATTCTTCAGCGGCCGGCGCAGCGACTTCACCTCGCCATTGATCTTGGCGCCAATCGTCGTGTCGCCCACGGCCGAGTGCACGGCATAGGCAAAGTCCAGCGGCATCGCGCCCGCCGGCAGGATGATCAGCTTGCCCTTCGGACTGAACGCGAAGACGTGCTCGCGATACATTTCGAGCTTCGCGTGCTCCATAAACTCGCTGGCGTCCGCGCCGTCCTGGATCAGCTCGGCGAAGGCCTCAAGGTTGGCCGCCGGATCAAGGCCCGCCGCCCGCGCGGAATCCACGTCGAAGCCATAGGACTTGTTCTTGTAGCCCCAGTGCGCCGCGACGCCGAACTCCGCCGTGCGGTCCATCAGGCGTGTGCGGATCTGCAGCTCCACCCGCCGGTTGCCTGCCGCGCGCACGGTCGTGTGCAGTGAGGCATAGCCGTTCGGCTTCGGCACCGAGATGTAATCGCGGAAACGGTCAGGGATGCAGGCCCACAACGTGTGCACTTCCCCCAGCACGCGGTAGCATTCATCCACCTCGTCCACGATGATGCGGAAGGCAAACAGGTCAGCCACATCAAGGAAGGAAATCGATTTGCGCTCCAGCTTGCGCCACAGCGAATAGGGCTGCTTCCGGCGGCCTTTGATCTTGGCCTTGATGCCGGCCATTTCCATAAGCTGGCGCAGGTCGCCATCGATACGGTCGAGGTCGTCAGCGTTCTCGCGGGCGAGTTCTTCCTGCCGGTAGAGGATCGCGCGGCGCGCCTCCGGGTTCAGCTCCTGAAAGGCCAGGTCTTCCATCTCCGCGGCAAGCGTATAGAGACCCACACGGCGGGCCAGCGGCGCATAAATGTCCATTGTCTCGCGCGCCGTGCGCTGGCGGCTCTCGGCCTTCTTGCGGAAATGCAGCGTGCGCATATTGTGCAGCCGGTCGGCCAGTTTCACAAGCAGCACACGCAGGTCGCTCGTCGTCGCGAGGATGAATTTCTGGAAGTTCTCGGCCTGCGCGGATTCCTTGGACGTGAATTCCAGCGCGTCGAGCTTGGTCACCCCGTCGACCAGTTCGGCCACATCGGCGCCGAAGCGCACTTCAATGTCGCCGATGTCGATGCCGGTGTCTTCGACCACGTCGTGCAGCAGGCCTGCCACGATGGTCACTTCGTCGAGGCGCACATCGGCCAAAAGGCTCGCGACCTCGACGGGATGGGAATAATAGGCGTCGCCGGAATCGCGCGTCTGCTCGCCATGGTGCAGCTTGGCGAAGTCATAGGCCGCGCCGAGCAGCTCGGATTTCACGCGCGGGTGGTAAGCCCGCACCTTAGCGATCAGTTCTTCGCGGGAAAGCACATGTGGAGATGCAAGTGGAGCGTCAGCCGAAACGGCTTTGCCAGCCGTGTCGCCAGCCCCTTTGTCCTCAGCGGAAAGGGCGCTGCCGTCCATGGAGCCTCCTAGAGTCGGTCGTCGCGTCCGGACTCGATTTCAGCCTGATAGGCACGCATCACGTCGTCTTCGGTCGCAGCCGGGCCGGACATGAGCGCGATGCGGTCGGCTTCGCGTTCGCTTTCCTCGCTCGGGCGCACTTCCTGCAGGTTGGAGATCATGGCTTCCTTGACGACTTTCAGGTCGACAGACTCTTCAGCGATCTCGCGCAGCGACACGACAGGGTCTTTGTCATTGTCGCGGTCCACCGTAAGCGGCGAACCTTCACGGATCATGCGGGCACGATGTGCAGCGAGCAGAACCAGTTCGAAACGGTTCGGCACTTTCTGGATGCAGTCTTCGACAGTCACGCGGGCCATGGGCAGTCAATCTCCTTGAAGCCGACCCTTATATGCAGTGCAACAAGCTGGCGCAACCCGGCCTTGCGCCTGAAACGCAGCCTGAGTATGCCAGTTCTATAAGTATTTTCGGCGTTTTTATTAGCCTATACCCTATATTACCTGAGGAATTAAGCCAATGGCCTTTTACAAGGACGAGCGCCTGGCGCTGTTCATTGATGGCGCGAATCTCTATTCAGCCGCCCGCGCGGTCGATCTGGAGATCGATTTTCGCAAGCTTTTGAAGGAATTTCAGGGCAAGGGCCGCCTCCTGCGCGCCAATTATTACACCGCGCTCGTCGAAACCGACGAATACAGCCCCATCCGCCCGCTCGTCGATTGGCTCGCCTATAATGGCTACAATGTCATCAAGAAGCCCGCCCGCGAGTTCACCGACCGCGAAGGCCGCAAGCGCGTCCGGGGCAGCATGGACGTCGAACTGGCGATCGACATGCTCGAAATGGCCGCCAATGTGGATCATATCGTGCTGTTCAGCGGCAATGGCGACTTCCGGCGGGCCGTGGAAGCGGTGAAAGCCCGCGGCGTGCGCGTCTCGGTTGTCTCCACCGTCGCCTCCAATCCGCCGATGATCGGCGACGAGTTGCGACGTGAAGCCGACAATTTCATCGATCTCGAAGACCTCGGCGACCGTGTCGCCCGCCCAAGACAAGGTTTCGAGGGTGATGCAGGCGGCGACGGCGAAGCCTGAGTCTCCCAAAGGCTCATCCTGAGCGAAGTCGAAGGACGAGCCGTGCGAGTCATGCCGTCCCCGCGCTCGTCCTTCGACTTCGCTCAGGATGAGCGCTCTCTCCACGCCAAGAGCTCAACGCAGGCAGTTGATCCAGCTCATCTTCTCTCACCCATGCCCGTCTCAGATATAATGGCCGCGCTGCACGGGTTCCCAGCTCGGGCAGTTCGTTCACGACTGGCGCGGGATGGCAGGCCGAAGGTGCGCACCTTCTACCCTACCTGACCAACAGACTGACTACGCGCGCCCGGAGCTTTCCTCCCGCGCCCTTTTTCCCAGGAAAACCGGATGGCCCCGCCAGTCCGGCTTTCGGCGCAGCTTATTCCATGCCACGCTCGGCATGAATACGCCGCGCAACCTCCTGAGCCGCCGCATCCATCTCGGCCCTTTGCGAGACGTCTGTATTGCCCAGATAGGCAGTGACGAGCCGGTCGAGGGCTGGAAGGTATTCAAACTTGAAATCGCCGTCTTCGCGCAGCGACGTGACCCGCGCATTGCCTGACATGCCTATCAGCGCGATCGCCGTCAGCACACCCTCCAGCAGCGCCCGCTTGCGGGCATCGGGCACCGGATGCTTGCCACTGGCCAGATTGTCCATGAAGACCTGAACCCACCAGCCACTGTCATATTCGGCGTCCCAGTAGAGTTCGCCTGCGCGCACCAGATCCGGATCGACCGGCGAGTGCAGGACAGCCTGCGCAATTGCGCCCGTCACCGCTGTCTCATCGGGCATGTTGACCCATGCCAGCCAGACGAAGATCGCCGCATGAACAAGAAGGGCTTCCCGCTGCTCCGGCGACAGGCGCTCAAGAATGGCCCTGTATTCCTGCCGCGCGATGTCTTCCTCGCTCAGAGGAGCCGTCGACATCTCGGGCCGCAACGAAGATGGCGCACCCGCGCTGCCCTTGCCGGCACCTCGCTCCTTGATGAAATTATAGATGACCGACAGGGCGATAATGGCCACCAGTCCGATTGAGGCGATTGCGCCCCAGCTCATGTCTTCCATGGCCCATCTCCTCTATCAGCCACTTTAGGCAGCTAACGGAGGAATCTTAACATAGGGAAAACCCTAGCGGCGCGAACGCTCTCGCACATAAATCACGCCGGGGTGGCGCCAGGCCTGCACCACCGTGGTGAGCGACCAGACCCAGTTGGCGATCAGGACGAGAAATCCAAAGCCACTGAAGGGAATCAGCAGCACGCCGACCGGAATGAGCATCAGCTGGATGATCGCCGTGCCGATGCGCCCGACGAAGATCGTGCCGAGGCCCGGAACGAAAAAATTAAGGATAAAAGCGACGAACTTGAACGTGCTGCGTGTTGCCCCAACTGCCACACGGCCAGCCATCTGGCCGACGCCAGGCCTCTGCGGGATCAGGTGGTCGCGTTCATATTCGGAAGATGGATGAGTACTCATGAATCTCATGTGGCCCCATTAACCACAGCATTCAATAGCCCTCCGCATGCGCCTACCGCGCAGGCACATGCGCCGCGATCAGTTGCGGCCCTTCCGCTGCAAATGCCCGCTCCAGTGCGGTGTCGAACGCCTCGGCCGTATCGACCGCAACGGCCGGCACACCGAGACTTTTTGACAGCGCCACCCAGTCAATCTCCGGCTGGTCCAGCTCCAGCATGCTCTTCGCCGTCGGCCCGGGATTGCCCGCGCCGGTGCGCGCCAGCTCGATATTCAGGATACGGTAGGAATGGTTCACGAACACGACCGTCACCACATTCGCGCCCTCGCGCGCCATGCTCCACAACGCCTGATTGGTATACATGGCCGCCCCGTCGCCCGTCAGGCACAGCACTTTGCGGTCCTTCGCCGCCACCGCCGCGCCGAGCGCCAGCGGCATGCCCTGCCCGATCGCCCCGCCGGTCAGCTGCATCCAGTCATGCGGCTTGGCCTTCTGCGTCATCAGGAAGGTCGGCAGCCCGTTCGACACCGCATCATCCGACACAAACGTGCCTTCCGGCATGTGCCGTGCAATCGACTGGCCAACAGCCACCGCGTTCAGCCCGCCGCTCGGCAGGCCCGGCTGCTCCAGCGTCGCCATCGGCGCCGGCTCTTTCGCGCCGAGTTCATCGGTCAGCGCCTCAAGGATCGCCGCACTGTCGCTCTCCGGTCCGCCAAGGATCATCGGCGTGCAACCCTCCGGCACCAGCACGCTCGGCTTGCCCGGATAGGCAAAGAAGGCCACCGGCACCTGCGTGCCCGCCACCAGCATCAGGTCGCAGCCTTCAAGATCAGTCATCGCGCCTTCGGCAAAATACTGCATCCGGTCCGGGATGAACCGCCCCGCGCCCCGTGCCTGACGCGGGAAGAACGTGTCCGTCATCACGCGCACACCTGCCGCCTTCAGCCGCGCCGCCGTCGCGAGGCCTCCCTCGGTCAGCGCCGTGCCATTGATCAGGATCATCGGTTTGGACGCGCTCTTGATCGCCTTCGCCGCCGCCTCGACACGCGCCGCATCCGGCGCCCGCAGCGACGGCCGCGCACGCTTCTTGCCGGGCTTGCCGCCCTCCAGCCAGGCCGTATCCGCCGGCAGGATCAAAGCCGCAGGTCCGGAGATCGGCGCGAGACTTGCCTCCCAGGCCTCCGCCGCCAGCTCGCCCGCACTCGCCGCCGTGTCCGCCGATTTGATCCAGACAGAGTTCGGCCCCGCCATGCCGCGAATGTCGGACGCGAGCGGCGCGTCATAGCGCTGGTGCGGCACGGCATGGTCGCCGATCACGTTGACCATCGGTGTCCACGCCCGGCGCGCATTGTGAATGTTGGCGCCGCCATTCAGGTATCCCGCGCCAAGGTGCAACAGCGTCATCGCCGGGCCGCCGGAGACGCGCGCATAGCCATCGGCCGCCCCGGTCGCCACGCCTTCGAACAGGCACAGGACAGAGTTGATCCGTGGCTCATGGTCCAGCGCCGTCACGAGGTGCATTTCCGATGTGCCGGGGTTGGCGAAACAGGCGCTCACGCCATGCTCGGCCAGGGTCGAGACGAGGGCTTCCGCACCAGTCATGTTGCGTTCAGGTTCACTCGCCATATTCGTATCCGTCCCTTGTGTGCTTGCGCATGTGTTTAGCGTGTTCGCGGGAGGGGTCAAAGCGGGACGGGCCGCAATCTACCGGACAGACTTGGCGTTAGCCTGGTAGTCATGCGACCCGCCCGCAGCCAAAGGGGATCTGGCTGGAGCCGCGCAAAGGGTGGACGAGCGGCTCCAGACTCAGCCTAAGTATAGACGAAATGATTTGCGACAGAAAAGACGGCCTCCAAAGAAAAAAAGGGCCGGTTTTTTGGGTTCATGCGCTGATATCTATTACGCCCTCAAATAGAGAATGCGAATACAGCTTCGAAACATCGGCTTTTCGCAAGTCCAGCGTCCGCGACTGGTTCATGTAACCCTTTTCGGTGATTTCGCCCGCATCCGCCTGTGGCGGCGTTTCCTGCAGCAAAAAGCGCGCAATCCGGGCCGACGGTTTCGGGTTCTTGGCATTATAGGCCTGAAGGCCTTCCTTCACCGCCGCGATGACTTTGGAATGATGCGCCAGCTCGGCCAGCGGCAACGCTTCACCGACAAGGCGCTGGCACCATGCCTCGTTGAGGAAGCCCAGCAGGCAGATCGCATCCTCGTTCAGGCCGCACACCACCGCGTCAGACAGCGCGCCGCCAGTCGCCGCAACGGCCTGCACGCGCACCGTGCCCGCCGAGACCCATGTCCCGCTCGCCAGTTTGAATTCTTCGGCCGTGCGCCCGTCAAAGGCGAGGCCCTTTTCGGGATGATCCGGATCGACAAAGCGCACCGCGTCGCCAAGCCGATAGAAACCCTCATCATCAAACGCCTCCAGCGTCCGCTCCGCATTGCGGAAATAGCCCGGCGTCACATTCACGCCCTTCACGCGCAGCTCCAGCTTCTGCGCATTCGGCACCAGCTTGAACGTATTGCCCGGCAGAGGCAGGCCAATCAGGCCCATCACATCATTCGGCCAGTGCACGTTCGAGGCGGTTGGCGATGTCTCCGTCGCGCCATAGCCAGCCGACAGCGAAATACGCTCGCCCGTCACGCGCACGGCCACGGCCTGGATGCGTTCGTAGATATCCTGCCCCATCGCCGCGCCGCCATAAGCCATCGACACGAGCCGCCTGAAGAAGGTCTCGGCCAGCGCGTCATTGCGCTCCAGCTCCGTCGCCAGCGCGGCCCATGCTGCGGGCACGGTCGTGTGCTGTGTCGTCGCGATTTCCGTCAGGCTGCGTATCATTTCCGGCAGGCGCGCAGGCGTCGGCGCGCCATTGTCGATATATAGCGTGCCGCCCCAGTCGAGCATGTTGTGAAGGATGGAATGGGCGCCATAGGTGTGGCTCCACGGCAGGAAGTTGCACATCACCTGCGGCCCGCCGCAGATCGCGTCGAGGCGTTCCTCGTCCCACACCGAGCGGATCATCTTGGCATTCGCCGCCACCATGCCATGCAGGTTGATCACGGCCTTGGGTTCGCCGGTCGAGCCTGACGTCAGCATGTATTTCGCCACCGTGTCAGCCGCCAGCGCGTCATAGGCGTCGTCCACCGCCTGGGTCGACTCCTTGGCGAACCGGCCGATCTGGGCACAATCGCATCCCTTCGGCTCGCGGCGGCTATAGATTACCAGCCGGTCGCCCACGCCCATGCCATCAAGACCGCGCTGGTAGGCCGCGCCGTCCTCGACATAGATGATTTTCGGCTCGGTCAGCTGGTCGATATATTTCAGGCGCGCAAAGTCTTCACTCAGCAGCGCATAGGCTGGCGTCACCGGCACCACAGGGCTGCCCGCCCACATGGCGGCATACATGATCAGCGCATTGTCGATGGAGTTCGACGCAAGGATCATCACCGGTGCATCCGGCCCGGCCCCCGCCTCGATGAAGGCCTGCGCCAGGCGGCGCACGCGCTCCAGCCCGTCGCCATAGGTCATCTCGCGCCAGCCCTCGGCAGCGGGGTCTTCCGGCACGCGCTCGGCCAGCCAGATCCGCTCTGGTGCCTCGGCCGCCCATTTCACGAGCGGCGCCAGAAGGTGCGGCGGATGCGCCTTCAGCGGCTGGCCATTGTTCAGGTAGATCGTGCCGTCGGGTCGGCGGTCCACCTCCAGCTTCAGCGGCAGATAGGGAACTTCGCGGAAAGGAATGCCAGACGTACTCATACTTGCCCTCTTGTATCGATATGCATCACGCGCCCGCAATGCTTGCAGTGAACCGCGTCGCGGTCGTGCAGCAACAGGCCGCAATCCTCGCATTCGCATTCCACCTTGTCACTCGGCTCGATGATCGCCCGCAGCAATTGCAGAAACATGGAAAGGCCCAGCACCATCACCAGAATGGCCACAAAACGGCCTAGCTGCCCCTCAAGGATGACATCGCCATAGCCGGTCGTGGTCAGGCTGGTCACCGTGAAATACAGCGCGTCGATATAGGTGTGCACATTGGAGTTTGGCCGCCCCACTTGCAGCGCATAGACCAGCGCCGCCGTGATGAAGACAAACACGACAAGGTTCGTCACCTTGTCGATGATCCGCTCATGCCGCTGGAAGAAGGGCGTCAGCACCCGCACCCGTTTCACGAACGTAAAGGCGCGCACCGCTCGCACCGCGCGCAGCACCCGCAGGAACGCAAAGTTGGATACCAGCAGCGGCGCAAACATCGTCACCACGACAATCATGTCCGCCCAGTTGATCCATTTCATGAAGAAGAGATGCTTGTGCCGGGCGATATAGAGCCGCGCCAAAAGGTCCAGCAGGATCACCCCGCCGATGATGTAGTCGACAATGAAATGCGTCCGCCCCCGCGCCTCAAATGGCGCCCACAGGAAGTAGACGATCGTGACCATGTCGAAAATCAGCATCGCCCAGCGAAAAACGAACGGCCACGTTCCATGCCCCTCGTACAGCCAGAACAGCTGCCGGTTCAGCCCCTTGCGATCACTCATGCAAATCCTGCCTCCAGTCGGCGGTTATGGCCAATCGGCTGGCTTGTGTCACGAGGCAGGTCGCAGGGTCAGGGGGTTCTGCCCGCGATGGTGCGAAGGTTCATGAACACCTGCGCATTGACTTTTTCCAGGTCCTGGATGGCGGTCTCCAGGTCGGCGAAGCGGATTTGCAGCGCTTCCACCAGCCCTGTGTCGGCGCGCAACAGCGTGGCCGCAGCGGCGATGTCTCCAGGCGCAAGCCCAAGTTCGCATGGATAGGCCAGCGAACCCGTGATGGCGTCATAGTCACCCGTCGCCGCAAACCGGTCACCACAATTTTCAAGCAGCGCATGCTGCACGTCGGCAGGCACCCGTCGTCGGAATATTTCTCGCACAGGCGCCCCGCGCCCCTCATCGGCAATCACGTCAATAAGGGTCGTCGTGAACAGGGAAATGGCTGTCGTCCGAAGGTTCTCGTCGTAGATCAGCCCGATATCGCCGGTCGAGATCAGCTCGTCATAGGTCGCCCGGCCCCGGTCATTGTATTTGTACTGGGTGGCGCGATAGGCGTTGATCAGGAATTGCTCATCAGACAGAGGCGTGGTGCCGGACAGCGCGTCGAGCGTGGCCTTTGCCCCGGTCCGAACGTCCTTGTTATAGGCGATCAGGTATTCATAGGCCCATGCCTCATACCGCATGTCCGCCGTCAGACGCTCGCTGAACACGGCGGCCCGCTGGCGCGTCTCCCGGCTGTCATTCCAGTTCGACACCTGAAGGCCAATGAACACACCCGTCACAACGATGACGAAATCGAGCCCCACGGCGAACCAGTTCTGATGCTTCACATGATCGGAAAGGCGACGCAGGATCATTTGCGGGCTTTCTCGATCTCGGCGAGCACAGCTTCGCCGCGCAGGATTTGTTCCTCGTTGCCATTACTGAGGCTCAGCTTGCCATACATGATCGTCTGGAATTGCTGGCGTGTGCCCGCGATCAGGGCCCAGTCATAGCGCTCCAGAAGGCTTCCCATTGAGGGATCAAAGTCGGGATTCACGTAGATCGCATCATGAAACCCGTCATGCGGCGCGGACACCCTCGACAGCACAAGGCTTGAAAGCTCGCGCTGGGTCTCCGCTATGTCGTGATAGCGGATCAGCGCCGTGCGAAGATCCGGTGAGGACAGCTCGGACAGCCCGCCCGAAGACATCAGCTCCGTCAGCGTCACAGGTTCGGACGGGCCGGATTCAAATCCGCCCGCGCGTCCAAGCGTCTGGAGAAACGCCGCAGCGTCTTCCGGCTCCTCGCCGCTACGGATCGCGCTCAGAACGTCCCGCGTGGCCTGGAGCGAAACTTCCGCGCCCACCCTCGCAGCTTTTCCCGCGTCGACCACCGAAGTAAATTCGCTGGCAAGCTGCTCCAGCACGACCGCCTCGCGCGTCCGCTCCCGTGAACCCTCGTTCCAGTTACCAAGCTGGATACCGAGGAAGACACCTAGCACGACGATCAGCGTTTCCACCGCGACGGTGAACCAGTCCTGCTTGCGGAAGGCATCGGTGACGCGGCGCAGGATCATGAGTCGCGCTCCAGTTCCGCATCAATTACCGCCATCGCCCGTCGGGCTGCCTCATTCTGCTCGCCAAGATCGGCGGGGTTGGACACCATGATGCCGATCCATTCGGTCAGGTTCGGCTCGATCCCGGGATGCGCCCTGATCCTGTCGATGACCCGCGCGGCGACTTCGTCGGACGCGCCTTTGGGACAATCCAGAACGTAGGTTTCCCGACCGTTTACCAAGTCGAAGCAGGTCGACCAGTAATAGGTTTGTATCGAAACCGGGATCATCTGACGGACAAGTGAGCGATAGACGGGCAACTGGTGCGTATCCGCCATATTTTCGTTCTGCAGAAGATAGCTTTCAACCGCGTCGATAACCGCCCGTGAGCGCGGCATTCCCTGTCGGCGCATCTCGTCATAGGTCGACCGGTTGACGTCAATCGCTTGCCACTGCGAGGCGTGAAAGAAATCAATCAGGACAGGCCAGCATTCGGTCCCGCATGAGGCACCGCTTTCCATGAATGCAAGCGAGCGTTCACCAGCGGCAATAACTTGCGTAAACGCATCGCGCTTCTGGTTCGTCACAGTGATCGAGGTTTCGAGCTCACGCCGCAGTTCAGAAAGCAGCTCGCCTTCGCGCGCCTTCAGCGCCTGCGCACTGTTCCAGTTGCTCACTTGCAGGCCAATGAACACACCAAAGACAACGATCACAAAATCCAGCCCCACCGCGAACCAGTTCTGCTCTTTCACATGCTTGCTGAGACGGCGCAGGATCATTCGCCCTCGCCTGCCCGCTCCATGCTGCCTTCACGTCCCGCCATGAATCATCCCCCACTTGAGGGAACTTAGCGCCAAATCCCGGCCTGCCTAGGAAAAAGCGAAACGTCTAAGCGTCCGCCGGCTCCAGCGTCTCGTTGAACCGCACCGGCTTACCGCCGCCTTTTTGGGTGATCTCGCCGTCGCGCATCACGAAATTGCCACGGATGATGGTCGCCACCGGCCAGCCGGTTGCTTCCATCCCGTCATAGGGTGTCCAGCCGCACTTGGCCTTGGCCCATTCATTCGTGATCGTCTCTTTGCGCTTCAGGTCAACCACCGTGAAGTCGGCGTCATAGCCCTCGGCGATCCGCCCCTTGGTGGCGATGCCGAACACGCGCTGCGGCCCGGCGCTCGTCAGCTCGACAAACCGGCGCAGGCTCAGCTTGCCATTGGCGACATGGGTCAGCATCAGCGGCACGAATGTCTGCACGCCCGGCATGCCAGAAGGCGACGCCGGATAGGGCCGCTCTTTTTCCTCGCGCGTGTGCGGCGCGTGGTCAGTCGCCAGCACATCGACAATCCCGGCATTCAGCGCGCGCCACAGCGCATCCTGATGGCGCTGTTCGCGCACAGGCGGGTTCTGCTGGGCAAAGCCCTTCAGCCGGTCATAGCAATCGGGCGCCGCCAGTGTCAGGTGGTTCGGCAGCACTTCGACGCTCGCCACGTCTTTCGCCTCGCGCAGCATCTCCATCTCTTCCGCCGTCGAGATATGCAGCACATGGATGCGCTTGCCGGTTTTCCGGGCGAGCTTCAGCAGCCGCCGCGTGGAGCTGACCGCCGCCTCGACGTCGCGCACCACGATATGGCTGTGCCAGTCACCCTCAACCGCGAGCTTGCGACGCTCTTCCAGCCGGAATTCATCCTCCGAGTGAAATGCCGCCCGCCGCTTGATGGCCCGCAGCACGGCTTCGACGCCCTCGTCATCCTTGACCAGCAGGTCGCCGGTCGAGGCGCCCATGAACACTTTCACCCCGCAGCAGCCCTGCATCTGCTCCATCTCGGCCAGCAGGTGCGGGTTGTCGTTCGTCGCCCCGGCATAGAAGGCGTGGTCGACATCCATCCGGCCCTTCGCGCGGTTCAGCTTGTCGGTCATCGCCGCCGGCGTGATGGTCGAGGGATTGGTGTTCGGCATCTCGAACACCGCCGTCACCCCGCCCAGCGCGGCAGAACGCGCCTCGGTCTCAAGGTCGGCCTTGTGTTCCAGCCCCGGCTCGCGGAAGTGAACCTGGCTGTCGATCACGCCCGGCAATATGTGCAGGCCGGTCGCGTCATACACTTCCCCGGCCTGGGACGCGTCGAACTTGCCGATCGCGACGATCTTCTCGCCATTGATCGCCACATCCACGCGTTCTTCGCCACCGGGCGACACCACGGTGCCATTCTTCAGGATCATGTCATATGTCTTGGTCATGGCCTCCTTATGCTCCTGTGCGGGGGGCCTGTCATCCCGTGACGCTGCCGCAGTGCTTGACCTCGTCCCTGCTGCACCGCACAACCGCCCCTTATCAGCTACAGGACCACCCATGAAACACACTGCGACCGACGCTTTCGCCCATCCTGCCCTGCGCCCGCTGGCGATCGGCGCCCTCGGCGTCGCGGCGCTGACAGCGTCCTCCTACATATCGGTGCCCATGTATCCGGTCCCGGTGACGCTGCAGACCATGACGGTCCTGCTGCTCGGAGCCCTTTTCGGCCCTCGCATGGGCGCTGCGATGGTGCTGTCATGGCTCGCGCTGTCCTTCACAGGCGCGCCTGTGCTGGCTGACGGCAAGTCCGGCCTCGTCGCTTTTGCAGGCCCGACCGCCGGCTATCTCGCCGCCTTCCCGATTGCCGCATTCCTGGCCGGCTACCTGCCCAAGGGCGACCGCATCGGCGCCCACGCCCTGCGTCTGGCCGGTTTCCTTGGCCTTCACGGCCTCGTGCTCGGCCTTGGCGCAGCCTGGCTTTCGGGCTTTGTCGGCGCTGAAACCGCTATCGTTGCAGGCGTTCTGCCCTTCCTGATCGGCTCAGTTCTGAAAAGCGGCCTCGCCACGGGTCTCTACGCAGCATGGAAAGGCGCAGACAAAGCGGGCCGGGCACACTAGATTACCCAAATGTCAAAACGCGCCCTGCCCGATCGCTCCATCATTCGCCTGTCCGGACCGGACATGCTGGCCTTGCTGGAGCGCACCGTCACCCATTCGGTCGACAACTGGAACACGGGCGAGATGCGCTACGGCGCGCTGCTCACCCCGCAGGGCAAGATCATCGCCGACTATCTGGCCATGCTGTCGCTCGAGAACATCTATCTCGATGTGCACAGCCATGCCGCCGACGAGCTGGAAAAGCGGCTGAAGCTGTTCCGCCTGCGCTCCGACGTGGTCATCGAGCGCCTGACGGATGATGTCGTCACCGAAGGCAGCTGGGTCGACGTACGCTCCACGCAGCTCCCGCACCGCGCGATTTCGCCCAAGGCGGAAATCGGCCTCGAGATGTCGTATGAGGAATGGCACAAGACGCGGATTGCCGCTGGCGTGCCCGAATGGGGCGCCGACTATCGCGGCTCCGAAGTGTTCCCCACCGACGTGAACCTCGATATTATGAACGGTATCGACTACAAGAAGGGCTGCTTTGTCGGCCAGGAAGTCGCCAGCCGCATGAAGCGCAAGGCCAAGGTGCGCAAGCGCACGCTGCCCGTGCGCGGCGAAGGGCTGAAGCGCGGCGCGGATATCCTCGCAGGATCGTCCATCGGCAATGTCACCAGCGTGTCCGGCGAAATGGGCCTCGCGCTGATCCGCACCGACCGGATGGTGCAGGCCGATGCAGCCGGCAAGGCCTTCACCTGTGGCGGCCGCCCGGTCACGATCGACCGGCCCGAATGGCTCAAGATGGAACTCATTGCACTCACGGCGGCCAATGACTGACGCACCCTATTGCGGCTGGGCGCCGCTGAACGACAAACTCTATCGCGACTATCATGACGAGGAATGGGGCGTGCCGGAGCGCGACAGCCGCGCCCTCTGGGAAAAGCTGCAACTCGACGGCATGCAGGCCGGCCTCTCCTGGATCACCATCCTGCGCAAGCGCGACTCGATCCGCGAGGAATTTGACAGGTTCGATCCGGAAAGCCTCGTGCGCTGGACGCCCGAGCGCATTGAAAAAGCGCTACAGAATCCCGGCATCATCCGAAGCCCAAAAAAGATCGAGGCGACCATTGGCAATGCCCGCGCCTATCTGGACATGGCCGCAGCAGGCGAAGATTTTTCGGCCTATTGCTGGGACTGGGTGGGCGGCGAGCCGATCATCAACAGCTGGAAGGATTTCCGCAAGGCGCCGACGTTTACCGACTGGTCGGCTGCGATGTCCAAGGATCTCAAGAAGCGCGGCTTCAAATTCGTCGGGCCCACGATTGTCTACGCATGGGCACAGGCCGTTGGCATGGTGAATGATCATGAGATACATTGCCCCCGACACAGCGCTGTACAGAGGACCTGAGAATGCGTTTGGCCATCCTGATCCTTCCGGCACTCCTGCTTACGGCCTGCGTCACGGAAGACGCGACACCGAGTCAGGAAAGCACCGATTGCAGCCTGATCGATTCGTCGGCGGACGAGGATGCCTGCCGCGCGTATGAGAAGATGAAGGCGAAAGACGCCAAAGCCGCAAGCGACAACAATCCGGCAGTCCTTGCGCCCAACAACTGAGCGGCCATTCCCGGCCTCTGTGACCCCAACACTGTGGAGCCAACATGAAGAACGCCCTCATCCTGACTGCCCTCTTGTCGGGCACCCTGCTTCTTGGTGCATGCGCCTCCGACAAGATCGCAAAAGAACGTGAGCAGATTGCCTGGTCGCGCTGCGCGAACTCGCCGGGACCGGAAGCCCGCAAGTCCTGCGTGACCACCCAGATTGCCCTGCTTGAAGCGGCAGCCCGCGCCGAAGCCGAAAGCATCGCCGCGCGGCAGCGCAGTTACGAAAACCGCGAGGCCGATCGCATCGCCAGCGGTGTTTCCCCTGAAATGGCCCGTGAATCGTCCGATCCAGGCATAGAACTGCCCCGCTAGCGACCTGCACCTCTTCTCTCGACCGGATGCGCGACGCGCGTTACAGCAAGTGCATCGAAATACATGAGGTGCGGATTCCGCCGCGCCCTTGCTGAGGGCAAGATGAAGACAGCAGTTATATCGGCGACCGGTCTCTGGACGCCTCCCGAATCGATTTCCAACGAAGAGCTGGTCGCTAGCTACAACGCGTGGGCCGATAATTGGAATGTTGCATACGCCACCGACATCGCCGATGGCACCGTTGAGCCCAAGACCCATTCCTCGGTGGAATTCATCGAGAAAGCCTCGGGCATCAAGTCGCGCCACGTGATGGACAAGGAAGGCGTGCTGGATCCCGGCGTCATGGCTCCCCGCATTCCGGAACGCCCGAACGAGCAGATCTCCGTGATGGCTGAAATGGCCGTTCATGCAGCGCGTCAGGCGCTCGAACGCGCCGGCCGCAAACCGGAAGATGTCGACGCCGTCATCTGCGCTGCCTCGAACATGCAGCGCGCCTATCCGGCCATGGCTGTCGAAGTCCAGGCCGCGCTCGGCTGCAGCGGCTTTGCCTTCGACATGAACGTCGCCTGCTCCTCCGCCACGTTCGGCGTCCAGACAGCCGCTGACTTCATCCGCAGCGGCAGCGCAAAATCGGTGCTCATGGTCAATCCGGAAATCTGTTCCGGTCACCTGAACTTCACCGACCGCGACAGCCATTTCATCTTCGGCGACGTCGCCACAGCCGTACTCGTGGAAGAAGAGAGCATTGCACCGGCGGGCTACTGGAAAATCCTCGGCACGAAACTCAAGACCGAGTTCTCGAACAATATTCGCAACAATTTTGGCTTCCTGAACCGCGCTGCGCCTGAAGGGGTCGGCTCGCCGGACAAGCTGTTCGTTCAGGAAGGCCGCAAGGTGTTCCGCGAAGTCGTGCCCATGGTGGCGACAATGATCGGCGAGCACCTCGGCGAGCTTGGCATGTCAGGCGCAGACCTGCGCCGCATGTGGCTGCACCAGGCGAATGCCAACATGAACCGCCTGATCTCGTCAAAAGTGCTGGGACGCGATGCGACGGATGATGAAAGCCCGACCGTGCTCGACACTTATGCCAACACATCGTCGGCCGGATCGATCATCGCTTTCCACAAACATTCGGATGATTTCAAAGCGGGCGAAAAAGGCCTGATCTGCTCATTCGGCGCAGGCTATTCGGCTGGGACTGTATTGGTGGAGAAGACGGCCTGAGGCGCGAAGCCCCGGGCTTGCTATTCTTCCAGGTCTTCGGAGAACATGTCGCCCCAGAGGGCACGGCGGCTGGCGCGAGCCGCTTCGACAACCATAATGATACAGCCTCCAAGCAGCACGCAGAATGGCAGTGTCTGGCCCGAAACGAACTGTGTCATCATGTCGATCATGTCTTGTCCTAGGTCTGGCCGCATCTGGCTGAGCGGTCTCTGTCCGGTGTGGTGCAACCCTTATGCCGGAAAGGCCTTAACACTGCATTCTTGGATCGAGGCAGAAATGGGGTCAGTTTGTAACCGTATCGCCTCCGTTTCTTTACCCTTGCTACCAATACATTAAAGATGGCCCCGATGAGCACCCCAGTGAAGCGTTCTGTTAAGCCTCCCCGCGTCTGGCAGCGTATGCTGTCGGGTCGCCGACTCGATTTGGCGCACCCCTCCCCAGTGGACGTGGAAATCGAGGACATCGCCCACGGACTGGCCCGTGTTGCCCGCTGGAACGGTCAGACAAAGGGCCTGCACGCCTTTTCCGTGGCCGAACATTCCGTGATTGTGGAACGCATCTGCCGCGAGCTGAATCCGGACCTCAATCCGCGCGACTGCCTGACGGCCCTCTTGCACGACAGCCCGGAATACGTGATCGGCGACATGATTTCGCCCTTCAAGGCCCTGCTCGGCGAAAGCTACAAATCCATCGAAGCGCGCCTGCAGGAAGCCATCCACATCCGATTCGAACTCGCACCGGTCACGCCGCAGCGCCTGAAGAAACTGATCAAGCGCGCCGATCTTATCTGCGCCTGGTTTGAAGCTGTCCAGCTCGCCGGCTTCTCCGAGGACGAATCAAACAAGCTGTTCGGCAAGCCGCCTGAAGGCATGCACCTCAAACTGAAACCGCTTGCCGTCCCTGCGGCGCAGGAAGCTTTCCTTGCGCGCTACAACCAGTTGCATCATGACTTTGAAATGAGCCAGCGCCGATGACCCTATCCGTCCTGATCGGCCTTTCTGCGGTCATGGTCGCCATTGATGATGGCGACCCGCTTGTGCTGATCACAAGCCGGGAGACGGGCGAAGACGCCCTGCCCTTTGGCCCGTTTGACCCCGAACGCCACCGCACGTTCGACCTGTCGCTGCGTGGCTGGGTGCGCGAGCAGACCGGCTTTGAACTCGGCTATGTGGAACAGCTCTACACGTTCGGCGACAAGGACCGTGACACACCCGAGGCGACGCTGGCCGATGCGCCCCCCGCTGCGCGTGTCATCTCCGTCGGCTATCTCGCGCTGATGCCGGATGCGGCGCCCACAGGAGCGGCGTTCGAAGCGCGCTGGCAGGGTTGGTATCGCTATTTCCCGTGGGAAGACCATCGCAATGGCCGCCCTTCCATGATTGACGCCGAACTGGCGCCACATCTCTACACATGGGCTGCCGGCAATCCGAAACGGCTCGACCGTGCCCGTATCGCGTTCGGCCTTGATGGCACGCGCTGGGTGGAAGAGCGCGTGCTGGAACGCTACGAGCTGCTCTACGAAGCAGGTCTCGTGGCCGAATGCGCGCGCGATGCCGGCCTGCCGCAGCCAGCCGTGACGCTTGGTGCAGCGATGGCCTCCGACCACCGCCGCATCCTCGCCACGGCGCTGTCCCGCCTGCGGGGCAAGATCAAGTACCGGCCGGTCGTGTTCGAATTGCTGACGGAGCGGTTCACGCTGTCATCACTGCAGCGCGCCGTGGAGGGCATTCTCGGCCTCTCCCTGCACACGCAGAATTTCCGCCGCGCGCTGGACAAGACCGGACTGGTTGAGGGCACAGGCCGTCTTGAGACCGGCACTGGCGGGCGCCCGGCGGAGCTTTATGCTTTCCGCCGGGACTATGTCAGAGGCATCGCCGCCCCGGGCCTCGCGACACCGCGCAAGACGCCGGACTGACTATTCCACGCCTTCCGGTTCTCCGACGACGACATAGATGAAGTTCTCGGGGTCGAGATATTCCTTCGCTACCCGGTTCACATCATCCAGCGTCACGGCATTCATGTTCGCATTGCGCGTATCGAAATAATCGATGCCGAGCTCCTGCTGACGCACCGACATGATCTGGTCGGCGATCTTGGCATTGGAATCGAAGCCGAGTGCGTAGGAACCGGTAAGGTAGGCCTTGGCGTCGGAGAGCTCCTCTTCCGTCATGCCATCGGCGACGAAGAGGTTCAGCTCGTCGTGGATGCCGGCCAGAAATTCGCCCGCGCTCTCGTTCTTGGTCTGGCCACCGCCCGTCCAGGTGTCGAGATGGTCTGACGTGGAAAGCCCCGTGCTGACACCATAGGTCAGGCCCTTGTCGACCCGCAGCGTCTTCATCAGGCGGCTCTCAAATCCCCCGCCGCCGACCGTGTAGTTCAGCACATAGGCAGCGAAGAAATCCGGGTCGTGGCGCTCAAGGCCAGGCGCAGAAAACATCACGAGGCTCTGCGGCTGTGGCAGGTCAACAACGATGGGCTCAGCCGGTGGCGCAGGCAACGTGATATCGGCGACGGGCGGCAGCTCGCTCGTTTCCGGCAGGCCACCAAGGGCCATGTCGATCATCGGCGCAAGTTCGTCCGGTGTCACCGCACCGACGGCGGTGACCAGAAGCCGGTCCTTGACCATCAGCTTGCGCATCTGTTCGCGCGCCAGCTCCGGCGTCAGGGCTGCAATGCTCTCAACGCTGGTCTGGCGGGCATACGGATGGCCGGGATAGAGGGCGTCGGTCATGGCCTTGCGGGCGAGCCAGCCTGCGCTGGTTTCGCGTTGCTTGATGCCGATGAGGTTCTCGCGCTGGAAGCGCTCGAACGGGCCGGTATCGAAACGCGGCTCAGCGAAGGCTGTCGCGATCAGACCCATTGCCTCGGGCGCATTTTCCTTCAGCATGGAGGCCGAACAGCTCGTCCAGTCATTGCCCGTGGAGCAGCCGAAGCTCATGTTCAGCTCTTCCATACGCGTCTGGAAGCCGAGCGAATCGAGATCGCCCGCGCCTTCATTCATATTGTACACGACCGCGTCGGACAGGCCTTCGAGACCTTCCGGATCAGATGTCTCGCCGCCCTTCCACGCCATCTCGACCGAGACAATCGGAATGGACGGCTCGGAGACGAGCCAGACGGATACGCCGCCCGGCGTGACGAATTGCTGGATCTCGACAAAGTCGCCCTTGTGGACATCCACCTTGATGGCCGGTTCTGCTGCAGGTGTCTCGACCAGCGCCTCAGGCGCCGGTTCAGTGACCGGGGCAGAGGTGCAGGCGGTCAATACAAGCGCACTGGCTGCGCCCATCATCAGCTTAAGGTAGGTCATCTTACTGGTCTCCTTCGGCTGGAATGAGTTCCGCTTCGATATAGTGCCGGTCTTCGCCAAAGACGGTGCGGACTGCGGCAAGTGCCTCTTCGGTCGTGATCGACTTGATCGTCTCGGGATAGTTCAGGATGTCATCGATCGTGCCACCCAGTGCCAGCGTGGAGCCAAACGTGTTGGCCATGTTGGACTGGCTGTCGCGGCCATAGATCGCCTGAGCAGCAAGCGAGTTACGGGCGCGTTCCACTTCGGCATCGGTGAAGCCTTCGGCCAGAACCTTGCGGATCTCGGCCATCACGGCCGTGTCCAGTTCGTCCAGCGACACACCGTCTACCGGGCTCGCGCTGATAACGGCCGGGCCCTCGTCATGCAGCGTGGTCCATGCACCCGTGCTGACGTCAATGGCGACCTGCTCGTCTTCCACGAGCGCCTGATAGAGCCGGCTGGTCATGCCGCCGCCCAGCACCGAGAGGCCAACATCCAGCGCATAGGATTCACGGCGCTGGCGCGATTCCGACAGGCCGCTGTAATAGCGGCTCCAGCTTGGCTGGCGCACTTTCGGGTCGGAATGAACGAGCAGCTTGTTCTCGGTCAACAGTGGCACAGGCGCCCATTTGCGCGTGCCGTCGACCGTGCCGGTCGGCGCGATCTGGCCATAGGTTTCTTCGGCGAGCGTACGGACTTCATCCGTTGTCACGTCACCGGCGACGACGAGGATCGCGTTCTCGGGCGAATAATACTTGTGGTAAAAAGCCATACCGTCAGCTGGCGTCAGCTTGGCCACTTCATCCATCTTGCCGATGACGGTGATCTCGTAAGGATGGCCTTTCCAGAGTTCGGAGAGGACCTGTTCCTGCAGGATGGAGCCCGGATCATTGTCGATCCGCTGGCGGCGCTCTTCCTTCACGACGTCGCGTTCGGAGATGAAGGGGCCTTTGGGATCATCATTGATCTTGAGGTGGCGCATACGCTCGGCCTCAAGCTCCATCATGGTCTTCAGCTGCGGCTTGGCCACGCGTTCGAAATAGGCGGTGTAGTCCCAGCTGGTGAAGGCGTTGAGCTGTCCGCCATTGCGCTGGACGATCGTGGTGAATTCCTCGGGACCGAGATTCTCGGTCTCCTTGAACATGACGTGTTCGAACAGGTGGGCGAGGCCCGACTTGCCCGGCTCCTCGTCAACGGCGCCGACCTTGTACCAGACCATATGCGTGACGACGGGCGCGCGATGATCCGGCACGACCACAACCTGCATGCCATTGTCGAGCGTGAAGGTCTCTGGTGTCCAGGCGGTGTCTTCGGCCGAAGCGCCTCCGCAGAATAGAGCGACCGCGAGCAGCCCTCCGGTGATTATCCGTTTCATGGGCTACTCCCTCTGGTCGTCTCTTGCGCGCATCTACTCAGTCTTGGATCAGGTTCCTGGCAGCTTCAGGCGAGCCCCTGGCTTGGCCTTGACGATCTCGATTTCGCCGCCGCCGGTCGCGTTGTCGGTGCTGACGGCTTCGATATCTTCAGCATTGTCCTTGCGCCAGAAGAGGATCTTGTCGACCACGCCGGTGGATTTACGGATCGTCTTGGTCTCTTCATAGTCGACCTGCGAACGGACCATCGGGTTCACGGCATTGGCGCCAGCCGAAGCGACAAGCGCACGCTCTGACTTGCTGGCATCCTTGCCGACAGTGGTGCCGAAGGCCGTAGCAACTTCGGCGCGGGCCGTATCGACTTCAGCGGGCAGCGAGCCCCCAGCTGGAGGCGGACGCAGCGCATATTCCGGCGGCACAATCAGCGGCGCCTTGGTAACTACTCGAAACTCGTCAGGCGTACGCGAGCCGCCACCGCCGGATGTGCAGGCCGTGGTGGCCGCAAGGGCCGCGCCGGCCGCAATCAAAAGAACTGGTTTCATCATGATAGGGCGTCCTCGCCTCCGGTTGGCATCGGTTTAATTCTCATTTGCGGGCTTAGCCTGCTTTCGGCCCGACAGTAAGAACTGATCGACAAACAGCAAGACCGCACCAACACTAATCGCAGCATCGGCCACATTGAAGACCCACGGGAAATGCAGTGCGCCGGCATCAATAAAATCGACAACGGCGCCGAAACGTACCCGATCGATCAGGTTGCCAAAGGCCCCGCCGACGACCATGGCAAGCGACAGCTTCAGCATCCGGCCCTCGGCGCGCAACAGCCAGACCAGAAAACCCAGCGCAATCAACAGCATGACACCGCTCAGCACCCAGCGCATGAAGCCTTCGGACTGCAGGAAGCCATAGCTCATGCCCCGGTTCCAAAGCATGCTGAAGTCGATCGGCCCCGGCAGCGGAATACGGCCGCACGGCACAGGCGCGTTGAGACAGTCGAGCGCATTGAAACGCGGCTCGGACAGGATCAGCCACTTCGACACCTGGTCAGCCAGGATGACGACGGGCACCAGGGCCAGCGCCCAGATATTAGCCGGATTGAACTTCATGCCGAGCAGATTGCAGACCCCGCCCGGGCGATCAAGCGATTCTCTACACTTGATCGCCCGGTCGGCGCCTTGCTGTTACAGGCCTGGCCTAGGCCGGGTTCTTCAGCTTCAGCACGAAACGATCAGTCTGGCCGCGTACTTCGGGATCAAACACGTTCTTCGTGTGATCGTCAGTATCGCTTGCCAGCACATCGCCCACCGCTTCGACTTCAAAACCCGCAGCCTCGGCCGAGGCGATGGCCAGGGCCGGATCGATGCGGTGAAGGTCGGTATTGGGCCCATCCGGTAGCCCGACATGGTCAATCAGGCCGAGGACGCCGCCGGGCTTCAGTGTGCCGCGAATGGCCTGAAGGAAGCCGACAGCCGCTTCCGGCCCGTATGCATTGTAGACGTCATGGAAGTTCAGCGCCGTGATAGCGACATCCACGCTACCAGCCGGAATTGTCAGCGCCGTCAACTCTTCATCCTTGCGCACGACATTGGCCAGCCTGCCGCCCTCCAACCGCGCCGTAATCGCCTTGTCATAGGCCCGGTCGCGCAGCGCGAGGGCCGCTTCGCTATTCTGCGCATAAACCGTGCCGTCCGGGCCGACCGCAATCGACAGCACTTCGGTGTACCAGCCGCCAGACGCAATGAAGTCAGCCACGGTGTCGCCAGGCTTCAGACCGAGGAAGGCCAGGACCTCTGCCGGCTTGCGACCGGCATCGCGTTCCTTGTCCTCAGCAGCGCGCGTTTCTGATGAGGCCAGCGCAGCCGATACCGTTGCCACATCAATTACCGACGCTTCCGGCACGGCCATCTCAGCTACTTCCGCTTCGGGGGCCGCTACGGCCTCCTCTGCAGCAGGCGCTTCCACAAGGGTCGCTTCCGTTGATTGTTCTGCAGGCGTTGCACAGGCGCCCAGCAGCGCCGCACCAAGAATTCCGATTGCGAGATATTTCATGACGTGTCCCTCCCGGTCATTATTATTATTGGCAACCGTAGCCATGCGGCGGCACTCCGGCAACAAGTGCCGGAGAACCATCGCTCAACAATCCGTGAACAGTCAGTCTTGCGTAGCGTCCCAAGCCTTCACAGCCAGCGCATCGCGGGGCGTGATGTCCGGGAAGGCCGGGTCAGCTTTGGCCGGATCGAAATATTTCCAGCTGCGACGGCACTTCACGCCCGTCGCCTTGACCGGATGGACCACGACGCCCGGCGTATCGTCGAGCGTGAACCCGCCGCCTTCGCTGGTCGAGGAATGCACCAGTTCCGCGCCCGACGTGATGAACAGGTCGCCCGCATCTTCGCCCTTGAAGGCCTCGATGAGGGCTTCGTCAGCGATCAGCACACGCGGCGTGGATTCCAGAGAAGCGCCGATACGCTTCTCGCGGCGTTCCACTTCCAACGCGCCGGTGACGACGCGGCGAACGGTGAAAATCTTCTCCCAGCGCGCGGCAAGGTCTGCATCGCGCCAACCGACCGGCGTGTCGGGGAATTGCAGCAGGTGTACCGACGCCGCGCTGCCCTTCAGATGGCTTTCGAGGAAGGCCTCTTCCATCGTGAACGGCATGACCGGGGCGAGCCATGTCAGCAGGCGTTCCAGCACGGCGGCCATGACAGTGCGGGCCGCGCGGCGGCGATTGCCGAAATTGGCCGTGTCGCCATCCCAGACCTCCTCGGTCTCGAAGCGCGGATCGCAATAGAGGCTGTCCTTGCGCACGTCGAAATAGACGGCTGACAGGTCCACGCCGCAGAAATTGATGAGCAGGCTCATCACCTTCTTGAAGTCGTAGACAGTATAGGCCGCGCGTACCTGTTCATCGAGTTCCGACAAGCGATGCAGCACCCAGCGCTCAAGGCCCGGCATCTTGCGGGCCTCGATGGCCTCCGCTTCTGTCCAGCTGTCCAGCGCACCCAGCATGTAGCGCACCGTGTTGCGCAGCTTGCGATAGGATTCCACCGAGCCCTTGATGATCTCGTCGGAGATGCGCAGGTCTTCGGTATAGTCGCCGCTGGCGGTCCAGATGCGCAGGATCTCGATGCCGTATTGCTTGGCGATCTGTTCGGGCTCGATCGTGTTACCGATCGATTTCGACATCTTCTTGCCTTCGGAATCGACGATGAAGCCGTGCGTCAGCACCTGCTTGTAAGGCGCCATGCCGCGCGTCGCGCAGCATTCCAGAAGCGATGACTGGAACCAGCCACGGTGCTGGTCAGAGCCTTCCATATAGAGGTCGGCCTGGCCGGTTTCGGCATCGATTATGCCGCGCTCGCGCAGGGCGAAGGCGTGTGTCGTGCCGCTATCAAACCAGACGTCCAGAACGTCCGTCACCTTGTCCCAGTCGTCGGCATTCAGGCCATGCGCGCCGAGGAAGTCCTCCTTCGGCGTGCTGAACCAGGCTTCGACGCCGCCGGCCGCGATGGCGGCCTTGATCGTCTCGTTCAGGGCCTGCGCGGTTTCGGCGGGCAGCGCCGCCGTGTGCGGCTGGCCGCTCTTGTCGACGAAGATCGTGATCGGCACGCCCCAGTTGCGCTGGCGGCTGATCAGCCAGTCAGGCCGGCCTTCGACCATGCTGCGCAGGCGGTTGCGGCCCACGGCGGGGAAGAATTCGGTATCGTCGATGGCTTTCAGCGCGTTCTCGCGCAGCGATTTGCCGTTCGGGCCCGGCTTGTCCATCGAGATGAACCATTGCGGCGTGGCGCGGCGGATGACCGGTGCCTTGGAGCGCCACGAGTGGGCATCGCGGATCGTGGTGATGCCGCGCGCCAGCAGGTTGCCGCTCTCGGCAAGGGCCGTGATGACTTCCTGATTGGCCTTGCCCGGCTCCCCGCGCTTCTTGCCGCTGGTGCGGATGATATCCATGCCGCCAAAGCGCGGCACGTCCGGCGTGTAGCAGCCATCGGCATCGACGATCTGGCGGATTTCCTGCGTCGTGCGCCCGGAATTGACCCAGACATTGAAGTCATCCTCGCCATGCGCAGGCGCGGTGTGCACGAAGCCCGTACCGGCATCGGCGGTGACATGGTCGCCCGCGAGCATGGGGATTGGGTGCGCAAAGAACGGGTCCATTTCCGAGAGCGGATGCTTCAGCGTCCAGCCAGTCGGATCGACGTCCGAGACGCGCGTGAAGGCACTAACCTTGGCACCGTCCATAACGGCTTTGGCGAGATCGTCCGAGATGATGAGCTTCTCGCCGGCCTTCGCATAAGGCGCAAAGCCCAGCTCTTCCTCGCTCATGACGGCATCAACCGTGTAGAGCCCATAGGAGATGTCAGGGCTGAAGGAAACGGCCTGGTTAGCAGGGATCGTCCACGGCGTGGTCGTCCAGATGACGACGCTTGCGCCATCGTCGCGGCCCGTCACCGGAAACTTCACCCAGATCACCGGCACTTTCCGGTCGTAATATTCCACTTCGGCTTCGGCGAGGGCGGTGCGCTCCACCGGGCTCCACATGATCGGCTTGGCGCCGCGCACGAGGGCGCCCTGCATGGCCATGCGCAGGAACTCGGCAACGATGGTCGCCTCGCTCTCGAATTTCATGGTGAGGTAGGGATTGTCCCATTCGCCCTCGATGCCGAGCGCACGGAATTCCCTGCCCTGGATCTCGACCCATTTTTCAGCATAGGCGCGGCAGGCAGCGCGGAACTCGTCGCCCGGCACGTCATCCTTGCCGCGGTTCTTCGAGCGGAATTCCTCTTCCACCTTCCATTCGATGGGCAGGCCGTGGCAGTCCCAGCCCGGCAGGTAGGCGGCGTCATGGCCCGTCATCTGGTGCGAGCGCACGATGATATCCTTGACGATCTTGTTCATCGCCGTGCCGAGGTGGATGTGGCCGTTCGCATAGGGCGGGCCGTCATGCAGGATCCACGGCTTGGCCCCGCGCGACTTCGCGTCGGCACGCAGCCACTTGTAGAGGTTCATCTCGTCCCAGCGCTTGATCCATTCCGGTTCGCGCTGCGGCAGGCCGCCTCGCATCGGGAATTCGGTTGTCGGCAGGAACAGCGTGTCGCGATAATCGCGGTCGGTCAGGGAATCGGTCATGGGATCAGTATGGCTTTTTGCAGTATCGTTGGGGTTTGATACGGGTTTCCGATGGTTTTACCACGGGTTTCTGGATGGTTTCTGCAGCATGAATTCCCGGCTTCGCCCGCCCCGTCAAATCGGGTCAGTGCGCCGCCGGGCGTCTAATTCGAATGCTGTGTATCCGTGCCATGCTTTCCGCCTAGCAGGCGCGGAAAGCCCTGTCACTATCGGACGCCACCATGGGCGGACTCCGCCACCTGTGCCGAAGACGTATCTGACAGTTCCTCTGTCAGTTTTTCGCACAGAACTTCAAAGACCTCGCCATTCTCCAAAAGGTTCGCCCAGGTCACGCCATGATCGAGGATGACGTATCGTGAGACGTTCACCGTATCGGGCGCTGACTTGTAGATGGAGACGGCTGCATAGGCCTGGTCAATGGCGCTGACCTGCTCAACAGAAAGATCAGATTTGAAAACGGCAAGGAATTCAATGCCCCGGCAATCCGTGCCGTCAGGATTGGCGCAGGCTGTGTAGATCCCGAACGACATGCCGTCCTTGCTGGTGGCGAACACATAGGGGGCCTGACGGTCATTGACGCCTGACGTCGTGTAATGCGCGCCCATATCATCCAGCAGCAGCTGCAGGTCACCCGTGCCGACAGAACCGACAATCATATCCCGCGCGCGCACGCCAACAGTCGGCGCCTGCGCAACCGCAGCCAGCGGCACCGCAGCGCAAAGACAAAGTGACAGGAGCGCTTTCTGCATATGAATCCCAACACCGGAGGGGTTTCAAAGTTCCGGGATGACTATCACTTATCCGGGTGAATCGGGCGCTAATTTGACAGGGATGGAGCCGCTTTCAGGCGAATGCGCGATTCGGCAGCGTCCTCGTGCATCCGGGCGATCATGTCATCGACGCTGTCGAACTTCAGTTCCGGCCTCAGATAGGCCACCAGCTGGACCTCCAGCCACTTGCCGTAGAGGTCCTGATCAAAATCGAAAATGAAGGTTTCCAGCAGCGGATCGCGTAGACCCGTGGTCGGCGTGCGGCCGAAATTGGCGACGCCGTCGCGCCAGCCCTCTTCACCCTCGACGCGGGCGCGGACCGCATAAACGCCATGGCGCGGATGGATCAGGTCATTCAGGTGGATATTGGCGGTCGGGAAACCGAATGTGCGGCCGTTCTTCTCGCCGGATTCGACGATGCCGTCAGCAATCCACCAGTCACCGAGGATCTCGGCCGCGACTTCCGGCTCACCGGCCATCAGGGCCTGACGGATAGCGGTGGAGGACGCCTTGGCGCCGAATTCCAGCACTTCCTCGACCACTGACACACCAAAGCCCAGCGCACGGCCCAGGCTCGACAGGCGGGCCACATTGCCCATGCGGCCGCGTCCGAAGCGGAAGTCGAAACCGACCGAGACGTGCGAGACGCCAAGCCCCTCGACCAGCACCTGCCGCACGAAGGCCTCGTCGGTCATGGCCGCCATCTCGCCATTGAAGGGGAGTTCGAAGACCGTATCGGCCCCTTCGGCGAGGATCAGCCTGTTACGGCGTTCGGGCCTCAGGATGCGGAACGGCGGGTCGTTCGGCCGGAAATAGGCGCGCGGCGGCGGCTCGAAGGTCGCCACTGACAGCTTGCCCTGCCCGGCCTTGCGGGCCGCTTCCATGACCGCGCGGTGCCCGGCATGCAGACCATCGAAATTGCCCAGCGCCACGGACGCGCCGCGTGCACTGGCGGGCAACCCGCGATAATCTGCAAAGATGGCCATCAGGCCTCCCGGCGGGGCGCGACCACTTCGGCTTCGCCGGTGATGACGCGCTTGTCGTCGACCGTGCATTCAACCTTCAGCGTCACCCGGTTGCCCCGGTCCTGCTTTTCGGCGACTTCGGCCCGCACAGTGACCGTATCGCCAATGTGCACGGGGCGTTTGAAGCGCATGGAAAGGCCGATGAAGATCGCCCCAGGGCCTGGCAAATTGTTGCCGAGGATGCCGGAAATATAGCTGGCCGTCAGCGCGCCATGGGCAATGCGGCGCCCGAATACGGTCTTGGCAGCAAACTCCTCGTCCATGTGGAGCGGGTTATAGTCGCCCGATACTTCCGCAAAGCGCTGGATGTCGTTTTCGGAGATCGTGTGCACGGTTTCGTGCGACATGCCGATCTCCAGGTCTTCATACTTGTAGCCGGTGAATTCACTCATACGTCCGGGTCTCCAATAATTGTCCGAGAATTTCGATACACGGGGCCGATGCCCACGTCACCACCTTAGGCCCGACATGGCATAAGTGGCGTTTTCGCCATAGTCCGCGAGCAGGTCTGTGACTTCCTGCTCGAAATCCGGTCCATGTTCCTTGAGGCCTGTGCCGACATAGAGGCTGTCATAGCCCTGCCGGGTTGCGCCTCGGATATCCGTGGCGGGGCTGTCGCCGATGCAAAGCACGCGTGACGGCGTGTGGCCGAGGGCATTGAGGCGCTCCAGCGCAAGGCGATAGATGCCCGCATGCGGCTTGCCCGGATAGACGACGGTGCCGCCAAGATCCTCGTAAATATCGGCCAGCGCGCCGGCGCACCAGTAGAGCTTGCCGCCGACGCGGACCTGCTTGTCCGGGTTGGCGCAGATCATGGTCAGGCCGCGATCGACGCCCTCTTTAAGCTCGTCGCGGTATTCCTCGGGCTCGTCATTGTACATGTCTCGCAGGCCGATGCAGAGCAGCAGGTCAGCATGGGCGCTGTCGTCGAATTTGAGGTCGAGGCCTTCATAGAGGAAACGGTCATGCTCCCAGCCCTCGTCGCCGCCGAGGCGCCAGACGGACTGGCCGCTGCGCAGCTTGAGTTCAGCGCGCGTGGCATCGCCCGATGTGACGCAATCATCGAAGGCCTCATTGGGCACGCCAAGGGGCTCGAAATAGCGGATGGCCTGCGCCTTGGGCACGGGCGCATTGGTGATGAGGCAGACACGGCCGCCCTGTTCCCGGAACTTCACAAGGGCTTCGCAGGCCTCAGCGAAGATGGCGCGGCCATTGTGGATCACGCCCCACACATCACAGAGGATGGAGTCATATTCGCCCGCAATCGCGGACAGGCCTTCAGGAAAACGTAGCTGGGTCATGCGCCGCGACCTAGGCCGCGCCGCACCCCCGGTCAATCCAGCGGTGCATTATTGCGTGAGGCCGCAGGCGCTCGCCGGCAACGGATTGAGCACGTACAGCGCCGCTGTCGGGATCGAGTGATAGTTGGCTAGATAGCAGCCGCGCACCTTCACGACCTGGCCGATATTCTCCCCCAGCTGGAGGCTCGGCATGTAATCGCACGAGACGCTGTTGGCGGCGAACTGGCTCGGGTCGCCGGGGCGGACATTCAGCAGGAGATGGTTCGAACCGGTCGGCACGGACATCATGCGAACGCCGTCCATCGGCCCGAATTCGCAATCGCCCTCTAGTGAGGAGAAGGTGCCGTCTTCATTCTCGAAGGAGGGATAGGCTTCGACGGACATGGTGAGGTCAAGCAGGACGACCGAGTGGTCCTCGATCAATTCCAGTACAGATGCAGGCTCGAATTCTTCACCTGCAGGATCGGGAAGGATGGTTTCGACCTTGACCACTTCGGGCACAGTCTGGGCTGTTGCGCTGAGCGCCGCCTCGAACATAAGTAATAGCATAGCCAGAACGCGCATAGGTCACTCCCGTCTCATGTACGGGAAGCATTAAGCAAACGGATTGGGGCGAAATGATGCCGGAGGCGATCAGCCGAAATTCGACAGGCGCTGCATCAGCTCGCTGGGCGGCGCGGTTTCTTCCATCAGCGACGCCTTGATGGGACGCGGTGCCCCGAAGATGTGGCCTTGGCCATACGGGATATCGTATTCGAGGATTTCCACGACGCTGGCTTCGTCTTCGATCTTCTCGGCGACCATGGTGACGCCATAGCGCGAGAGGATGGCGGTGACTTCCGCGCCATCGACGCGGCGGTTGATCGAGGAGACAGGACGCGAGCCGTGCGGATCGCGCAGCTGTTCGATCAGCGTGTGGCCGTTCATCTTCACGAAGCGGACGCTCGACGCCTGAAGGCGCGGCAGGTCCAGTGACAGGTCGGACGCATGGTCGATCGAGAAGCGGAAGCCGAGTGCAGTCAACTTGGCCATGTTCTCGCGCATCGTGGGCGAGCTGGTCTCGAATCGGTCAGCACGGATCTCGAAGATCACGGCGCCCGAGAGGTCGCGATTCTCGGTCATGAATTGCAGGAACATCGGGAAGAAGGTGGTGTCTTCCAACGAGGAAGCGGCGATGTTGCAGAACACACCCACGCGGCGGTCACGTTCGGCCAGACGCCGCACGATCTGCACGCAGCGGAAAAGTGTGAAATTGTCGATGATGCCCATCAGGTTGGCGCGGCGGGCCGCGTCCAGGAACTCGGCAGGCAGAATCAGTGAGCCGTCCGGACGGCGCAGGCGCGTGAAGCCTTCATAGAAGGCCACGCGGCGCTGAGGGAGCGACACGATGGGCTGGAGATGGAGGTCAACCCGGCCATCTTTAAGGGCGTCGCGCACATCGCGCAGGATGGCATCATCCTGCGGCGCGACAGAGGACACGACGGACGGCTCGGCGAGCTTGGCTTCGAAGCTGCGCGAGAGGCGGTCGATCAGGCCTTCGAGCTGTTTCATCTCGGAGACGAGGGCATCGCGGCGCTCGGTCAGTTCATGCTTAATGGTGGTCTCGACGGCTTCGGTGCGGGCGCCGATGACGTCGACCCGTTCGGCGGTGTCGCGCGTCGTGCGCTCGACACGTTCGACGCGCTCATCAATTTCGCGGTGGGAACGGCTGCTGGAAACCAGAACATGGATCTGGGCGAGAATCACCGTGGTGATCGCACCGCTCGTGATCGACAGAGGCAGGCCGAGTCCTGCATACGCATTTACACAATAGCCGACGCCGCCGCCTATCGCGATATAGAGCAGGAACAGGACAAAAGTCATTCGGTCAGCACCCAGTTCTTTCCATCAACCTTAACAAATAGGCCCCATTGGTTAACGAATTGCGTGGAAATGACGTAATTTGCCACCTTCCACAATCCCGCTCCAGTCCACCGTTGCGTCAAAGTCACAGACCTTTTGAGTCACAACCATGACACGTCTTCAGCGACTAGACAAAGGTTAACCCCACCGATACCCACAGCTATCCGAGTGCACTGGTCCGTGGCCATTTTATTGGCCGGAGCGGGGGCAATCTCGGGGGAGAGCGGGGCCTTGCAGAGATGCGGGGCCCCGTCGTCTTATGGTGATTCGGCGGCCTTCTTGGGCGCACCCAGAGGCACAAAAACCACGTCCGTAACGGGCCAGGACAGGTCTGCCCCTTCGCACGAAAGTGTCAGCCTTGCGGGGTCTGAAAAGTGCGATGCCTGGGTCATGCCGCATGGCTCGATAACGACGCGAACACCATTGTAATCAACCCAGTAGCCGACCCGCTCCTTGTCATTCACAAGGTGCGTGACGACGAGATCACCGGTGTTGAAGACGCGCGTCTTGGTGTCCTTCTCGCCGGGCAAGGGCTGGAGGACAGCGGCGTTGAAACCGCCGGCTGGCGACTGTTCAACAAAGGTGAAAGCGTCGGAGACTTCATAGGCCTTGTTGATGGCGGAGAGGACGGCGCTTGTACCGACCGGGCCGGAGACGCGGAGCGGCGTTTCGTGGCCCGCGCGCCAGCTCGCATTGCGAATATCATCAAGGCCTTCGAGGTCTTCGCCGCGCAGGGAAAAGAGCATTACGGCATCGAGGTTCCGGAGGTCCGTCTCGGTCAGCCCCTGCACAGTGCCGGAGGGTGTGCCAAAGAGGACACGCTTTCCCCCCGCCATGACCAGAACGCAGGCATTCGGGGCCGTTGCCGGGGCGCAGGGGAGGAGTGCAAAGTCCGCCGAGGTGACTTTCCGGGGGACTTCCGGGACCATTCCCGGACCCTTCTCCGCCCCACAGCCCGCGACGAGGCAAAAAGCCAGCAGAATGATTGCGCGCATGGCCCCCAAGGCTCCGGTCTACCCGATCACGGTGTCGCCCGGTTCCCTTACGATTTCGTTTTCAGTGAAACCGAGGCAGTCGATTTCGACGCGCACCTTGTCGCCGACCTTCAGCCATTTCGGAGGCTCGTGCCCTGCCCCGACGCCGGCGGGCGTGCCGGTGAAGATGACGTCGCCGGGCTCAAGCGTGAAGGCGGCGGTGAGGTGAGCGATCTGGGCGGCGATGTCGTGGATCTGGTCGCGGATGTAACCGGTCTGGCGCTGCTCACCATTCACGAAGGTGCGCAGTTCGAGGTTCGGCAGGTCGTTGATCTCGTCCAGCGTCACCATTGCCGGGCCGAACACGGCATGGGTGTCAAAGCCCTTGCCCATGATCATGGTCTGGCTGGCGCGCTGCCAGTCACGCACCGAATAGTCGCAACCGACGGTGAGGCCGGCGACGATCTCGAAGGCGCGTTCGGGCGGCACATGGCGGCCATGCTTGCCGATGATGACGACAAGCTCGCCTTCATAGTCGAGCTGTTCGGAGACCTTGGGCAGGTGGACCTGGGCATAGGGCCCGTTCACGGCCGTGACCTGTTTGTTGAACCACTTTTGCACTTCCGGTTTCTTGGTGTCGACGAAGCTGACGCTTTCCGCAGCGTGCGCCGCGTAGTTGACGCCAATGCCAAGAATCTTGCCGGGCCTTTCCACAGGCGAAAGCAGCGTGACGTCAGAAAGTGGAATGGATTCGCCCTGCGGGCTGGCCGTCAGCGCCTCGACAAATGTGTCTGCTGCAAGCGGCACTACACAGTCCGCTTCCAAGTGGCCGAAACGCACTTCATCACCCTGTTTGAATCTCACCAGACGCATACCGTTACTCTCCCGTCACACTTTTGCCCAAAGACCTTGAGAACCGTTCATCCCGCGTTGTGATGGTGTTTGGCAAGGGCTAGGGAAGAAGCCTGTATAGGGGAATTGTAATGGACCTTGGCGTACGGGCTCAGGAGAGCTCGCTCAGCGGTATTTTTGCACAAGGAGAACGCCTGTGCATGCCGCCCTACCAACGTAGTTATTCCTGGGGAGAGCGCGAGGCGCTCGACCTGCTCGGCGACCTTGCCGAAGCGACTGACAGCGACATCCCGCATTTCATCGGCGCGGTCGTTCTCGTGAACGGCGCGGAGTCCGGAATGGTGGAGATCGTCGACGGTCAGCAGCGGCTGACGACGCTGACGATTCTTCTTGCCGTCCTGCGCGACCTTGAAGCCGACAAGGACAGGTCTGCGGCCCTGCACGCAATGATCGCAGATGAAGACCGTCCGATGCTCGGCGAAGCGGCCAGCTGGCGCCTGACTCTGAACTATATGGATGGCGCGTTTTTCCGCGACACGATCCAGCGCCCCGGCGCGACCCGCATGCTCGAAAACGAACCTGGCGAGAGCGACAGCCAGCAACGTATGGTTGGTAACGCCAAGGCCATATTGAAGGAGCTGAAACAGGTGTCGGACGAGCGGCGACGCGCGCTGACCGATACTGTGGTCAATGGCTGCGCACTGGTGCGCGTCGTGGTGAATGACAAGGATCAGGGCTTTAAAGTGTTCCGCGTTCTCAACACACGCGGCAAGGAACCGGACGCTCACGACATCATCAAGACGGAGCTGTTCCAGAAGGCAAAGTTCTCGGTGAAGGAAGCCAATGCCTATGCCGAGCGCTGGGCAGAGCATGAGGCCGTTCTGGGCGGCGGCGCATTCGACGACCTGCTGCGCCAGATCCGCGCCATCCATGACCGCTCGCCCAAGGGCGACCTCGTGGCCGGTTTCCAGAAGGCGGTTCTCTCCAAGATCGACCCGCGCAAATTCCTTGATGACATGCTGCCGAGCTACGTGGCCGCCTACCGCCAGATCACAACGGCGAAAGTGGACGATGGCCCGCATGCAAAACTCGTCTCCGACAAGCTGAACCAGCTGCGGGCGCTTGAGCAGCAGAGCTGGCGGGCCCCGGCCCTGAAATTCCTGGTGGAGCGCGGACTCGACTCGCCGCTGGCGCCGGAATTCTTCACGCGCCTCGAGCGGCTTGGCTACATGATCCAGCTGATCATCCACGACAAGGACCAGCGCAACAAGCGCTTCAACAAGGTGAGCGACGCCATCTCCAACGAGCGCACGCTGATGGCCAAGAATGGCCCGTTCGCCATTTCCAAGGATGAGGCCCGCAAGGTGCGTGAGCGTCTGCTGGGGCGTTTTGCGACCTTCGGTCAACGCCGCGCGATGGCCCTTCGCCTGAACGCCGCGCTTGATGGCGGCTTCACGATCCCGCCGGAATCCGATGCGACGGTTGAACACGTCCTGCCCCGCAACGTGCAGGAAGACAGTCACTGGATGATCACATGGCCAGACCCCGCCAAGCGCCGCGAGCAATGCGACACGCTGGGCAATTTCGTGCTGCTGACCAACAAGGTGAACCAGAAGGCTGACCGGCTGGACTATCGCGCCAAGAAAGAAGTGTATTTCAATGGCGGCGGCGGGGCGGACTTCGCCCTGACCCGCGACCTTGTGGAGCAGGACGCCTGGACCCCGGAAGTTGTGCGCAAGCGGACCGAGGGCCTGGCCGAGATTCTCAACGCCGAATGGGATTTGCCCTGATAGGGCTCACCTTTCCTAAGGATACCCCTAGCCCCAAGGCTGATCAGCCCTTACCGTCGCGCCAACATAAAACATGAGGGAGCGGCGCCATGAGCCTGTTTGATCTATCCGGAAAGTCAGCCATCATCACAGGATCGTCGCGCGGCATCGGCCGGGCGATTGCCGAGGCCATGGCCGACGCGGGCGCCAAGGTAACAATCTCGTCGCGCAAGCCGGGCCCGTGCCAGGAAGTGGCCGCCGGCATCAACGAAAAACATGGCGACGGAACGGCGATTGCCGTGCCCGCGAACATCTCTTCGAAAGATGAGCTGCAGGCCATGGTCGACGCCACGAACAAGGCGTTCGGCAAGGTGGACGTGGTTGTCTGCAACGCCGCCGCCAACCCGTATTATGGCCCGATGGAAGGCATCACGGACGACCAGTTCGAGAAAGTGCTGCAGAACAATATCATCTCGAACCACTGGCTGATCCAGATGTGCATGCCGCAAATGCGCGAGCGCAAGGACGGCGCGATCATCCTCGTCTCGTCGATTGGCGGCCTGCGCGGCTCACCCATCATTGGTGCCTACAACATTTCCAAGGCGGCTGACTTCCAGCTCGCCCGCAACCTGGCCACCGAATACGGCAAGGACAATATCCGCGTGAACTGTATCGCGCCGGGCCTGATCCGCACCGACTTTGCCCGCGCCCTGTGGGAAGATCCGAAGAATTTGAAATCGGCCCTGTCCGGCACACCGATGGCGCGCATCGGCGAGCCGGAAGAGATTGCCGGCGCGGCGGTCTATCTCGCTTCGAAGGCCGGTGCCTACATGACGGGCCAGATGATGGTCGTCGATGGCGGCGCCACCTGCTGAGGCATTCAGATGAGCAAAGAAAATGTCTATAATGACTATTTAACTGTTCGTAAGATGAACGCCGATGTGAAAACAAAAGCCAGAATTCTTGGGCTGCTTGTCGCGCAATGCATCAATCACTGGCGAGTCGTTGGCGTTACAAGACAGGCATTAAACTGGTACATCGAAAATGATTTTATTAAACCGTCAGGTAGAATCATTCAGCGTGCCCACATTGTACCAAGAAGCGAGACATACGCCTACTTACTACAGCACGATATCGATCCCATAAAATTTTGGGAGGTGTTACACGAAAGAGATAAGACAATTCTCGCTAAAAAGGGAGAATACACTACCCTCAGCACAGTCCCGATTATTGCGCTTGCCGATCAGGGAATATTCCCAAATTCCGAAGAATACATTTTTTTCAAATCATTAAGAGTGGGATATCGACATCGCGAGCAAGAGAGTGATCTGTTGCGTCAGACGTCTCAACAATACCAAGTTACCCAATAACGATAATGCACCTGACTGACGAACCTGACTCACCGCCCGGCGCGGAGACCGACTTTGCGACTTTTCGCGAGGTGGATATCCGTGTCGGCACGGTGCTGGAAGCGGCGCCGCTGGAGGGCGCGCGCAAACCTGCCCTGCGGCTGGTGATCGACTTCGGCGCCGGTGTCGGCGTGAAGAAGAGTTCTGCGCAGGTGACAGTTCACTACAAGCCCGAAACGCTGGTCGGCAAACAGGTTGCCGCCGTCGTCAATTTCCCGCCGCGCCAGATTGGCAAGTTTATGTCGGAAGTGCTGACGCTCGGGTTTCCCGATGCCGACGGCGCCATCGTGATGTTCTCGCCCGACCTGCCGGTGCCCAATGGAGCCCGCCTCGCATGAGCCGTACCGAAATGTCTGCCCAGCAGACCGAATTTTTTGGCCGCCTGAAAGCCGGCACATGGGACTTTCCCCCCGGCATCCAGAATCTGGGCATTCGCCCGGACCTGTGGCTGAAGGACGTCTCCTACGGGCACACGCGGTATGAGTGGCCGAATACAGGCGACCGCGACATTGGCGACCAGCGCGTGTTTGGCGGCTGGGTCGCCGGCCTGTCGGACCATATCGTGTCGATGACGATGGCGAGCGCGCTGGAAGACGGCGAATGGTTCACAACGATGGAACTGCAGACGCGCATCCTGCGCCCGGTGCCGCATGGCCTGATCACGATCGAGGGGCGGCTGGTCAGCCGGGGCCGCACAACGGGTCTCGTCGAGGCCGACTGGCGCGACGAGAAGGGCCGCCACCTGGCGCGCATCACGGCGGCGAAGGCAATCCGGTCGATGGAAGAGCTGCGCCCCGGCGGGTGAACGCTTTTAAGTCGGAACCCTCCTGTGACTGAGCCGTTTAATGGTTAAGCTACACAGGAGCTGACAATGATTAAGTCCTTGAAATACATCGCTGTAATTGGCGCGATTGGTATTGGCTCGGCCGTTGCAACACTGCCTGCCTCGGCTCAGCTGGGCCTTGGTGTCGGCGTGGATACGGATGTCAAAGTCGGCGTCCGTACAGAGGCCCCTCCGCCAGAGCGGGCCCATGCACATGGCCACTATACGTATGATGGTTATGAGTCAGATCGCTGGTACACGCGCCATGAAGTGCGCCGCGCCCATCGCTATGATGCCCGCTACAATGGCTATGACTGCTATGAGAGCTTCCAGTACGGATGGGAGAATGGCGAGCGCGTCCGTTACGACACGACCTTCTGCTATGACGACCATGATCGCCGCTATGAGCCGCAAGGTGTGAGAGCGAGCGTGCGCATCCACTAGGTGCTGTAATTGAATTTGAAAAAGAAAATCCCTGCGCTGCGGCGTGGGGATTTTTTATGCATACCTTACGCAGGGTCATGCCGAATATGCATGGCAGCCATCCAGATCCGTCGACTGCAATAATCGAACCATTTCGGGCCTCACGCGTAGAGATATCAACGCAAGGCTATACGAGCGAAATTGTGATGCGGGCTGAAAACCCCCCTCTAATTTCATCGTTTGCATTCTTATTCTTCCACCGGCTTTCCGCCTTCATCCATGTTCCCTCCGGACCTTGGCATGTGCGGAACTCGGCCCGGGAAAACGAAATTGGACGACCGATGAAATCAACCCGCACCTACCTTGCCGCCATTGGGGCGATTGCCCTTCTGAGCGCAGGTGCCATCCTGCCTGCTTCGGCTGAAGGCGTCCTCCCCAATCAGTCGCAGACTTCGATCGGCGTTAGCGTTCGTGTTCTTGGCACCGACCCAAACCATGTCCATCCGGAATTTACCTATCAGGGCCACGCTTCCAACCAATGGTATCCTGCGACGCAGGTCATCCGCGCCAATGCGTGGGACGACGGCCGCCAGGGTTATGACTGTTACAAGGCCTTCCAGTACACATGGGTGGACCATGCCAAGGCGCGTCAGGACACGGTTTTCTGTTTTGATGCTGCCGGGAAAGAATTCGAGCCAGAGGCCACCCGCATCTCGGCTCGCCTGAAATAGAGCGACTGAACCTCCGCTATTTACTCGCCCCTGTTCGTTTCACGAGCGGGGGCATTTCTTATCAGGGGATCAGCAGGCAGGCGTCGCCATACGAATAGAAGCGATAGTCTGACGCGATGGCATGGGCATAGGCGGCCTGCATCACATCGGTTCCCATCAGCGCGCAGACCAGCATGAACAGGCTTGAACCGGGCAGGTGGAAATTGGTGACAAGCGCGTCGGTGGCGCGCACGGCGTCGCCGGGTTTCAGGAAGATATCTGTCGGGCCCGTCGCGGGGGCGAGCGTGCCCTCCGGCGTGGTGCAGCTTTCCAGTGTGCGCATGGCTGTGGTGCCGACAGGAACGCAGCGGTGACCGGCGGCGCGCGCAGTATTGAGGCGCGTGGCGCTTTCGGGCGTCAGGCGGCGCCATTCCGAATGGAGCCGGTTCGCCGCGAGCTGTGCCTCTTCGAGTGGTTTGAAGGTGCCGAGGCCGACATGAAGGCGGACGGTTTCGCGGGTAAGGCCTGCCGCATCAATCTCGGCCAGCAGACGGGGTGTGAAGTGCAGCCCGGCCGTGGGCGCCGCGACGGAGGCCGCATCCTCGCCGGCAAAACTGGTCTGATAGGTTTCGCGGTCGCGGGCATCGGCCGGGCGGCGGCGGGCGATATAGGGCGGAAGCGGCATGGCGCCGTGCGCATCAAGCGCCTGTTCGAGCGCGGGGCCGGACTGGTCAAAGGCGAGTTCGATTTCGCCGCCGTCGAGGCGCTGCGTGATCGTGGCGCGGAAGCCTTCTGCGAAATGGATCGGGTCACCGGGCTTGAGACGCTTGCCGGGCCGGGCGAGCGCGCGCCATGTGTGGTCGTCGATACGCTCGACCAGGTTCACGTCGCAGGCCACATCGGCGCCGATCTCGTCTCGTGCAGGCCGCACGCCCTTCAGCGCGGCGGGCAGCACCCGCGTGTCATTGAAAACGAGGACATCGCCCGCTGTCAGGTAGCGCGGCAGGTCCCGCACGGTCGCATCTTCCAGACGGCCATCGCCGTGCACGACCAGAAGCCGCGCAGAATCCTGCGGGTCAGCCGGGCGCAATGCGATGAGGCGCTCAGGAAGATCGAAATGGAAATCGGCGAGGTTCATGGGCGTCATGGATTATCGGCCCGTGAAGGCGGCAATGCCTAGCGTTCAACGACGGCCGGGACGGATGGCAGGTCGCACACGTTCATGTCTTCGTCGACATCGGCATGTGCGGCCATGAAGATCGGACCATCGGTGCGCTCGACCCAGACGTTCGGACGCTCGCCCTTGGGCAGATCAGCCGCCACTTGTGCCTTCATCAGGATATCCGGCAGGGCGACTTCGCCATTAAGGGATTCCTTGCCGGCCTTGATGGCAAGCACAACGTCTTCGCCCTGAACGACGCGGCCCCAGGCCGTGTATTGCTTGTCGAGATGCTGGGACGTGTCGCGCATGAGAAAGAATTGCGAATTGGCCGAGTCCGGGTCGGACGTGCGCGCCGTCGAGACGACACCGCGGCAATGCGGGATCCAGCTTTCAACCAGGCCATCCTTGGACATTTCGCTGAAGAAGGAGGCCTGCGTCATCATCGGGAATCCATTCACATAGCCATACTTGGCTGTGTCGGCCGGGCCGATGGCGAAATTGAGCGGCATTGTTGCCGGGTCGCGGCGGTAGGTGAACTCGCCCGGAATGTCCGGCAGGCCCGATTCGCGGCCCTTGAGCGCGAAGATATCGCCGCCCTGTGCCATGAAGCCATTGATGACGCGGTGGAAGGTGGTGCCGTCAAAGTCGCCGGAGCGGATGATGGCCGAGAATTGCGCGTAATGCTTGGGCGCAACGTCCGGGAAGGCCTCGATCAGGACGCGGCCCTTGTTCGTATCGAAAATGAAGAGACGTTCTGGATCAACCGCACGCCAGTTGGCGGGATCGGCCTTGGCCTCTTCCACCGTGACAGTCGCAGCGGCCTCAGTTGGCGCGGCTTCTTCAGCGGGCGTGGAGGCTTCAGCAGGCGCAGCGGTTTCAGCGGGTGCTTCCGTTTTTGTTTGCGCAAACGCCAAAAGACCCAGCGACAGGGTCGATGCGGCCACTACCAGGGGTGCGAGCTTCATTTCTGATATTTCTCCATGAGGGCGCGTTTCACGTCAGGGCTTACAAACGGCGCTATATCGCCACCGAGACTCGCAATTTCTTTCACGAGCCGCGACGCGACCGCCTGGTGCCTAACATCGGCCATCAGGAAGACTGTTTCAATGTCGGGATTCAGTTGCTCATTCATCGCCGTCATCTGGAATTCGTATTCGAAGTCCTGAACTGCCCGCAAACCACGCAGGATCATCTGCGCGCCGCAGGCCTCGGCGAATTTCATGAGCAGGCCATGCATCGGCATGACCTTGATTTCGGCCATGCCGGGGCCGTTGAAGCGGGCGCACTCGGCTTTCACCATAGCCACGCGTTCTTCCAGCGAAAACAAGGGCTTCTTGGCCTCGTTGACGGCGACGCCAATGACCAGAGTGTCGACCAGCTTCATGGCGCGGCCGAAAATATCGATATGCCCGTTCGTCGGAGGATCGAATGTACCCGGGTAAAGTCCGATACGATGCACTGGTGCCCCTTCCCTGTATTCCGGCCCTGTTATTCAGGCATTTCCGGTGATCCAGCCTCGGCCGGGCCACCATTTTCCCCATCCATATCGGTTTCAGCGTCTTCCACAAGACGTGCAACAGAAACAACGTGCTCGCCTTCGTGCGTACGCAGCACCCAGACACCGCCCGTGGAGCGGCCCGCGATACGGATCTGGTCGACCGGCGTGCGGATCAGCTGGCCCGCATCGGTGACGAGCATGACCTGGTCGCCATCGCCCACCGGGAAGGACTGGGCGACTTTCTTGGTCGGCCCGTTCTTCTTGTCGCGGCCCCAGATGTTCTGCGCCACGAGGCCTTTGCCGCCGCGACCGGTGACCCGGTAGTCATAGGCGGACGAGCGCTTGCCCATGCCGTCGTCAGCGATGGTGAGGATGAATTCCTCGGCCGCGCCGAGTTCGACGAGGCGATCCGTGCTGAGGGCGGCTTCGTCGACGGTCTCTTCGCCTTCGTCCTCGCTGATTTCCTCTTCCTCGCCCGTTGCAGCCCGGCGCATGGCCGCAGCGTGTTTGATATAGGCACGCGCCTCCTCAGACGTGACCGCGACATGACGCAGGATGCCCATGGAGATGACTTCGTCGCTGGCGCCAAGGCGGATGCCCCGCACGCCGGTCGAGTTACGGCCTGCAAAGACGCGCACATCGGTAACCGGGAAGCGGATACACTGGCCGAGCGCCGTGGTGAGAAGGATGTCATCGCGCTCGGTACAGATCTTGACCGAGACAATGCCGTCGCCGTCATCCAGCTTCATGGCGATCTTGCCGTTGCGATTGACGCGCGTGAAGTCTGCCAGCTTGTTGCGGCGGACAGTGCCGGAGCGGGTGGCGAACATGAGGTCCATCACTTCGTGTGCGGCTTCATCATCCGGCAGCGGCATGACGCTCTCGATGCGCTCGTCTGCCGCCAGCGGGAAGATGTTGACCAGCGCCTTACCGCGCGAGTTCGGCCCGCCAACGGGAAGCCGCCAGACCTTTTCCTTGTAGACCATGCCGGCCGAGGAGAAGAACAGGACTTCGGTATGCGTGGTTGCCGAGAACAGCTCGACCACGAAATCCTCATCCTTCATGGACATGCCGGAGCGGCCCTTGCCGCCGCGATGCTGGGTCCGGTAGGTCGAAAGCGGCGTGCGCTTGACGTAGCCGCCATGGGTGACGGTGACGACCATGTCCTCGACCTCGATGAGGTCCTCGTCTTCCATGTCGAGCCCGCCCATCGCGAATTGCGAACGGCGCGGCACGGCGAACTTCTCTTTCACTTCGTTCAGTTCGGCCTTGATGATCTCGCGGATGCGCGGGCGCGACCGCAGGATGTCGAGGAGATCGGCGATCTTCTCCGACAGGCCCTTGGCCTCGTTGCCGATCTCGTCGCGGCCAAGGCCGGTGAGGCGGTGGAGGCGCAGGTCGAGGATTGAGCGAGCCTGCTCGTCCGACAGGTAGATCGTGTCGCCGCCGGACCAGCGCGTGCGCCGGTCAGCGATGAGTTCCAGTAGCGGGCCCATGTCCATGATCGGCCAGGCCTTGGCGAGCAATTGCTCGCGGGCGGTGGCAGGATCAGGCGCGTGGCGGATGATGCGGATGACTTCGTCAATGTTGGCAACAGCAAGCGCGAGGCCGACCAAGACGTGCGCACGGTCGCGCGCCTTGTTGAGATCGAACTTGGTGCGGCGGACGATGACTTCCTCACGGAAGGTGATGAAGTAGTCGAGCACCTTGCGCAGGTTCATCAATTCCGGGCGACCGCCATTGAGGGCGAGCATGTTGACGCCGAAACTGGTCTGCAGCTGGCTGAAGCGGAAGAGCTGGTTCAGCACGACTTCGGCGCTGGCATCCTTCTTCATCTCGATGACGACACGGATGCCGTTACGGTCGGATTCGTCGCGCAGGTCGGAGATGCCTTCAACGCGCTTTTCGCGCACGAGTTCGGCGATCTTGGTGATCATCGCGGCCTTGTTCACCTGATAGGGAATCTCGGTGACGATGATGGCCTGGCGGCCATTCTTGGCCTCTTCGATGTCGGTCTTGGCGCGCATGATGACCGAGCCACGACCCGTGGTCAGGCCCTTGCGGCTGCCGGCATGGCCCATGATGAGGCCGCCGGTGGGGAAGTCTGGACCCGGGACGATTTCGAGCAGCGCCTCGTCGTCGATGGTCGGGTCCTCGATCACGGCGAGCGTGGCATCGACGACTTCGCCGAGATTGTGCGGCGGGATGTTGGTGGCCATACCGACCGCGATGCCGCCGCCGCCATTGACGAGCAGGTTCGGGAACTGGGCCGGCAGGACCATCGGCTCCTGCTGGGAACCATCATATGTGTCCTGGAAGTTGACCGTGTCCTTGTCGATATCGGCGAGCAGGTAGGTCGCCGCCTTGGTCATGCGGCTTTCGGTGTAACGCATGGCAGCCGGGGGATCGTTGTCGATCGAGCCGAAATTGCCCTGCCCGTCGACCATTGGCAGGCCCATGGAGAAGGGCTGCGCCAGTCGCACGAGGGCGTCATAGATCGCGCTGTCGCCGTGCGGGTGGAAGTTACCCATGACGGCGCCGACGATGTTTGCGGATTTCTTGTAGGGCTTGTCCGGCGTGTTGCCGCCGACCTGCATGCCGTAGAGAATGCGGCGGTGAACGGGTTTCAGGCCGTCGCGCACATCCGGCAGCGCCCGGCTGACGATGACGCTCATCGCATAGTCGAGATAGGAGCTTTTCAGCTCCGATTCTATCGAAATCAGCTCGATTCCGTCCGGGAGGGCGGGGTTTTCGCCGGAATTCTCGGGGGTTTCCGGCTCGTCCGGCGGGGTCGTATCGTCGCTCATGGAAGGGCTTTCTGCGTGTCCGGTCTCACAGGGCGGGGCATTGGCCCGAATCGCCCATATTCACTGAGAAAAACACTAGCAGCCGGGGGTGTGGAAAGCCACCCTTTCGGGGGTGTTTTAGCAGTTGGCGGACGACCCGCAAAATCGGCAAAAACGATACGAATACATGCCCGTAAAAAGTCCGAAAACACCCCGGATAGTGCCCGAAAAGCCCGGATGTGCCCGAAACCTAGTTGGCCGCCGGAAGGGCCCCAAGATCGGACAGCGCGCGCAGGACCACGGCCTTGCGTTTGGGCAGGTCAGAATCGGGGTCTGCCATGTCCAAGTTGAAGGCGAAGGCATAGGTGCCGGGCGCCTCTCCGCCGGTCTGTTCGAGCCAGCCGACATACCAGCCGATCTCGGGCTCGCCATCGACACTGTGCCAGCCCGTCTTGCCATAGAGCGTCCAGCCCTCACCGGACTCGGCCACCATGACCGGCACGGCGAGGTCATAGGTGCGCGCAGAGAGCGGCAGCGTGCGGCGGGCGAGATAGGACAGGAAGGCCACCTGCTCCTCGGCAGAGATCGCCAGGGGGCCCGTCAGCCAGTATTGCGTGACATTGTCGGCGGGGCCGACATCGGCATTGCCATAGTTGAACTGCTGCAGCCAATCGTGAAGCGCTGCCGGACCGATGCGCGGCGTGACGGTCTGGAAGATCCAGACCGTGGACCGCCTGAAGGCATCCGCGAAGGTCTGGTCCTCGTTCCAATTGTCCATGAAACGCTTCTGGCCGTCCCATTTGAACATTTCGTCCGGGCCGGTGACGGCGCCGGTTTCGATGGCGATCAGCGTGTGCGGGATCTTGGAGGTCGAGGCCGGGCTGAAGCGCTCCGCCGCGCGGGACGGATTGCTGATCCATGTCCGCTCGTCTTCCAACCGGTAGATGACAAGCGTGGATGTGGCCGGGTCAATGCCCTCTGCCGCAACGCTTGCCGAGAGTTCCGGTGGCGGCGCCATGGACATGCACGCCCCCAGCACAGCGGCGACGGCGACCATCAGGAGACCGGCGGCGATGTGCGAAGGGCGAGCGATCAGGCGCTGCATGCGATGGGTCCTAGAACGGGATCTCGTCGTCGAGGTCCTGGCTGAAGCTTTCGGCCGGGCCGCTCATCTTGCGGGCGCCGCCCTGCTGGGAGCCGTAATCATTGCCGCCGGAACGGGCGCCGCCACCGGCGCGGTCGCCCGCGCTGTCGAGCATGGTGAGCGTGCCGCCAAAGCCGCGCAGCACGACTTCGGTCGTGTAGCGGTCCTGACCGTCCTTATCCTGCCACTTGCGGGTTTCGAGCTGGCCCTCGATGTAGAGCTTGGAGCCCTTTTTCACATAGTTCTGGACGACGCGGACGAGGCCTTCACTGAGGATCGAGATGCGATGCCACTCGGTTTTTTCCTTGCGCTCGCCGGTCGCCTTGTCTTTCCACGTCTCGGACGTGGCCAGCGTGAAGCTGGCGACCTGGCCGCCATTCTGGAACTGGCGGACCTCTGGATCCTGCCCGACATTCCCAATAAGAATGACCTTGTTCACTGATCCTGCCATCTATCCATCTCCGCTCAGGCTTGTTTCGTTATCGAATCTGTTCTCTTCTACCGCGACCGGCCTCGCCTGTCGCCTCCCCAGCCGTATTTCCACAGCCCGGGATGAAAAAAGCAGCGACTGACAAATGTTCACACTTTGTTCTTGTGGTCAAGCTGGACTCACGCCACACATAGAGCCTAGCAACATTCCCATACCTGTTTCGCCACCGTAACGAGCTTTTTCATATGGCCCGACTAGAATCGCCTTTCATCCGCGTGCGCGGAGCCAAGGAACACAACCTCAAGAATATCGACGTGGACATTCCACGCGGTGAGCTTGTGGTGATGACCGGCCTGTCAGGCTCGGGCAAATCCTCGCTGGCATTCGACACGATTTATGCCGAGGGGCAGCGGCGCTATGTCGAAAGCCTGTCGGCCTATGCGCGCCAGTTCCTGGAGCTGATGCAGAAGCCGGACGTGGAAAGCATCGAGGGCCTGTCGCCCGCGATTTCCATCGAGCAGAAGACGACGAGCCGTAACCCGCGCTCGACGGTCGGCACGGTGACCGAGATCTACGACTATATGCGCCTTCTCTGGGCGCGCGTGGGCGTGCCCTATTCGCCAGCAACCGGCCTGCCGATCGAGAGCCAGACGGTGACCCAGATGGTCGACCGGACGATGGAGCTGCCGGAGGGCACGCGGCTTTACCTGCTGGCGCCGATGATCCGCGGCCGCAAGGGCGAGTATCGCAAGGAATTCGCCGAGCTGCTGAAGAATGGCTATCAGCGCGTGAAGGTGGACGGGGAATTCCACGAGCTGGAAAACCCGCCCAAGCTGGACAAGAAGTTCAAGCATGACATCGACGTGGTGGTGGACCGCTTGGTCGTGCGCGAGGGGATGCAGCAGCGCCTCGCGGAGAGTTTCGAGACGGCGCTGGGCCTCGCGCAGGGCATTGCGCTGGCCGAATATGCCGACCTTGAAGAAGGCGAGACCGAGCCGAAGCGCATCACCTATAGCGCCAATTTCGCCTGCCCCGTTTCCGGCTTCACGATCTCCGAGATCGAGCCGCGCCTGTTCTCGTTCAACAATCCGTTCGGCGCCTGCCCGACCTGTGACGGCCTCGGCAACCAGCTGAAAGTGGACGCGGACCTCGTGGTGCCGGACAAGGATCTCGACATGCTGAACGGGGCGATTGCGCCCTGGGCCAAGTCGACCTCGCCCTACCAGACGCAGACGCTGCAGGCGCTGTCGACGCATTACCGGTTTGACCTGAAGAAGCCGTGGAACCAGCTGCCGGAAGACATTCACCAGATGATCCTGCACGGCACCGGCGAGCAGGAAATCAAGTTCGTCTACGATGACGGCATGCGCCGCTATGAAGTGAAGAAGACGTTCGAGGGCGTGATCCCGAACCTGGAGCGGCGCTATCGCGAGACGGATTCCGCCTGGGTGCGGGAAGAAGTGGCGAAGTTCCAGTCGGCGGCGCCCTGCCCCGCCTGTGGCGGCAAAAGGCTGAAGCCGCAGGCGCTGGCGGTGAAGATCGCGACGCTGGACATTTCCTCTGCGGCCGAATTCTCGATCAAGGATGCGGGCGACTGGTTTGGCAAGGTCTCGAAGACGCTGACCAAGCAGCAGAACGAGATCGCTTCGCGCATCCTCAAGGAGATCAATGACCGCCTGAACTTCCTGAATGATGTGGGCCTTGAATACCTGACGCTGAGCCGGGGATCCGGCACGCTGTCGGGGGGCGAGAGCCAGCGGATTCGCCTCGCTTCGCAGATTGGTTCGGGCCTGACGGGCGTGCTCTATGTGCTCGACGAGCCGAGCATCGGCCTGCACCAGCGGGACAATGCGCGCCTGCTGGAAACGCTGAAGCGGCTGCGCGATCTCGGCAATTCGGTGATCGTGGTGGAGCATGACGAGGATGCCATCCTGACGGCGGACCATGTGATCGACATGGGACCAGCCGCAGGCATTCATGGCGGCGAGATCATTGCCGAGGGCACGCCGGAAGAAGTGCTCGCGAACCCGAAATCGCTGACGGCGGATTACCTGAACGGCCAGAAGGAAATCCCGATCCCGAAGCGCCGCCCGGTGGAGAAGACGAAGCGTAAGATCACGCTGAAGGGCGCGACAGGCAACAATTTGAAGAACGTCACTGCGACGATCCCGCTCGGCAGTTTCACCTGTATCACGGGCGTGTCGGGCGGCGGCAAGTCGACGCTGATCATCGAGACGCTGTACAAGGCACTGGCGCGCAAGCTGAACGGCGCGTCGAGCCCGCCGCAGCCCTATGACAGCCTCGAGGGCCTGCAGCATCTCGACAAGGTGATCGACATTGACCAGAGCCCGATCGGGCGCACGCCGCGCTCGAACCCGGCGACTTATACCGGCGCCTTCGGGCCGATCCGCGACTGGTATACCGGCCTGCCGGAAGCCAAGGCGCGCGGCTACAAGGCCGGGCGGTTCAGCTTCAATGTGAAGGGCGGGCGCTGCGAAGCCTGTCAGGGCGACGGGGTCATCAAGATCGAAATGCACTTCCTGCCGGACGTGTATGTCACGTGCGAGACCTGCAAGGGCAAGCGCTACAATCGCGAGACGCTGGAAGTGACGTTCAAGGGCAAGTCGATTGCCGACGTGCTGGACATGACCGTTGAAGAGGCCGCGAAATTCTTCTCGGCGGTGCCGGCGATTGCCTCGAAGATGGAGACGCTGGTGCAGGTGGGGCTTGGCTATGTCCAGGTCGGCCAGCAGGCGACGACGCTGTCAGGCGGCGAGGCGCAGCGCGTGAAGCTGGCCAAGGAACTGGCGAAGCGCGCAACGGGACGTACGCTGTACATTCTCGACGAGCCGACCACGGGCCTGCACTTCGATGACGTTCGCAAGCTGCTGGAAGTGCTGCATGAGCTGGTCGATGCCGGGAATACGGTGGTCGTGATCGAGCATAACCTGGACGTGGTGAAGACGGCCGACTGGGTGCTGGACATTGGCCCCGAGGGCGGCGATGGCGGCGGCCAGCTGATTGCGGCCGGTACGCCGGAAGACATTGCAGCCACGAAGGGCAGCTGGACCGGCAAGTTCCTCGCCGAGACTTTCCGCCGGCAGGACGAACGCCGCGCCCAGCGCAACAAGCGCGACCGGGCAAAGACGCCAGCTGTTGCGGAGAAAGCTGAAGCGCCGAAGAAGGCTGCGAAGGGCAAACCGGCGGCCAAGGCGAAGGCAGCGACACCGGCGAAGAAGGCCAAGTCCAAATCAACCAGCGCCGCGAAATAGGCGCCTAGTCGAACACGGCAATCTTGGCCGCATCGTCGACGCCGCCGCGGGGATCGTGGCGGGCGGCGAACGCGGCCGGTCCGCCCGTGAAATGCAGCAGCAGGCCGGACATGAACGAGGTCGCGAAGCCATAGATGGCCATCGGCACGAGGAATGCCGGCGAGAAGATTGCGTTCAAGGCATCTTCGGCAGACTGGACGTTGTTCATGCTGCCCGTGAACGGCATCAGGATGACCAACTGGAGCACCTGGCTGATGACGGAAGAGGCAATGCCGCCGCCCACCGACAGGATGACGAACGCGCCGAGAATGGGCCAGAAGCGGCCGCGCGAGACGTTCCACGCATCCAGGAAGACGATCCTGCGGTCCTTGATCGTCATCGCGAAACAGGGCGCCAGGCGCGTGGCGAGGAAGACATAAACGGGCATGAAAAGCAGCAGCAGCCCGAAGCCCCCAAAGACAAGCGGGATCATTTTCCGCGCCATTTCCTCTTCCGACATGTCGTCAATGCCGATTTCGAAAATGCCCATGATGCCGTTGAAGATGTAGAGGACCGGCAAGCCGAAACTGACCGTGTAGAGCAGCCACCACAGCAGCAGGACAACCATCATGCGCAACTCGTCCGCCCCGAGGCGCAGGTAAAAGCGTTCGTCACGGATATAGCGCCGCTGGGAGGCCGCTTCGAATACGGCCCGGATGACCCAGTAGCCGAGGCCGCCCGCAATAGTCCACGGGACAAGCGGGGCCATCATGCCGAAAAAGAAGCTGAACACGGTGTAGGGATCGGGCTCATCGGTCGCGGTTTCGGCGAAGGACTCGAAACCAGCGATCACCTCCATGAAAGTGTCCCTGGCGAGATATGTCAGGATCAGTGAGGCGACCGTGACGACAAGCGCAAAGGCAGCCGCGAAGAGCCATGGAAAGCTACGCATGTGCGCCGCCCGGAAGGCGTTTGACAGCGCGCCGTCAAATGAAAATCGTGTCGGCATCGTGCCCCCTCCGCTTCAACCCCGTGATCCTGCCATACGCAGACGCTGCTACAGCCGGCACCCTAAACGAATGTGTCGTCGATTGCCTGATGGTCAGCCCATTCCGGATCGGTGCGGGCCGCCAGGGCCGCCGGGCCGGAGAAGATGTGCATGCCGCAGCCCTGCAGGAAGACCAGGACGACCACGAACAGCGCGCCGGGAATGAGGACGGCGGGCGAAAGCATGGCGCCGAATAATGCCGAAGGGTCTTCCGAATCCATTCCACCCATTATCGGCATTAGGGACGCGACAACGAGGACGATGAAGATCATGTAGATGACGAAGAATACGACCGACATGATCAGGCCGAGGACGATCCAGCTGCCCACAATGGTCCAGGCTTTGCCCTTCGTCACGCGCCAGGCCTGCCCGAACCGGATGCTGCGATCCCGCACGGTAAGCGCCGCTGCCGGTGAAAAACGGGCGCAAAGCCAGAGCGCAAAGATCATGTAGGCGACCGCGAGGACGAAGCTCAGCAGCCCGCCAATAATCGCGCCTTCGCCTGTGCCGGTTGCGGCCGCGATGCCCATAGGCACGATAAATGCGACGATACCGCCGAGATACAGCCCGATGAACAGGACAAACCAGATCAGCCCCACAACGAGGAGGCGCCATTCATCGCCGCCAAGCCGGAGATGGAAGCCTTCAGCCCGCATGTAGCGGCGCTGGTTTGCGCCTTCGAAAATCATCCAGAAGGCAAGGCCAAGCGGAATCAGGACCGCATAACCGAGCAGGACGCGCCCTATGTGCTGCATCATGGCGGCTTCCATGACCATGGGGTCTTCCATCGCCGCAGGATCGAACATGGCGCCATACATGGGCCATTGCAGCCCGATGCTTACCGCCGAGAGGATCACATATAGCAGGACGTAGGTCGCGCCATAGCTGAGCAGGAAGCCCTTTGGGCCACCTGTTTTACGGAAATGCATCATCGCATTGCCGAAATCGAAAAGCACGGGATTCATCGGCGTCGGTCTCCCCACCTGATTGCCACTCAAAGGCAGTCTAAGCGGAGTCAGCCCGACGTTGCAATCTCATCCAATTCAGCAGGATCAGGCGCAAGGCGCGGCAGGGCGCTGACGGCCAAGCCGTGGCCCGCGAGTAGGAAGGGCGCCAGCAGGAACACACCGAGGGCACCGCCGATGAACAGGCCGACATACCCCGTGCCGAGCAGGGGCGCGAGCGCGGCATTTATGGCAATGGCCGCAAAGAAGGGGCCGACATGGGTTGCCATGGCGGCGATGCTGAGCCGGAGCGCATGGCCCTTGGTCCACGGCCATGTGCGGAAAACCATCGTCTCGCCCCGGCTGATTGTAGCGGCGCCAACGAGCAGGAGGCGTATGGCGAAAAAGCAAAGCGCCCAGAGGCCGAGCGCGCAGGCCAGGATGAAGACGGCGCCATAGGCCGTGGGCAACATGTCCATGAAAGCGGCCTGCACAATCGCGGGATCGGTTTTCGCATCCAGGTCTGTCCGGCCCGAGACTTCCAGAAGGATGCCCGGGAGGATGGCGAGGAAGAAGGCGATGAACACGCCGACGAACAGGAAGGCCATATAGATGGCGAGATTGGCGTGGGCGAGCTTGAGGAATGTGCCGGAGGATGCGCCCAGCATGCTGCGATAGACTCTGAGCGAAAAGGCAACGCCAGCGGCGAAGACAATGACAAGCAGCGTGAGGTTGATAATCGCGCCGGCCTGAAGAAAGAGCGTGAGCCGATACAGCCCGGCCGTGACCATCAGCCCTGCCAGCCATGGAAGGCTCGGCAGGGCGGCGCGGAGGGCGAGGCCCCAGGCTTCGGCAACCATTCCCGCAACGGGCAGCTTCACGTCCATGGTGCGACTCCTCATTGGTTCCACACCTAAACCGCAAGGCGCCGGGCGGCAAACACCATCTTGACGCGCGGGGCTGGCCTGCGCATGTCCCACCCATGAGCATCAAACCTATCCATATAATCGGCGGCGGCATGGCCGGATCGGAAGCGGCATGGCAGGCGGCGAGCGCGGGCGTGCCCGTGATCCTGCATGAAATGCGGGGCGTGAAGGGCACAGAAGCCCACCAGACGGACCAATTGGCCGAGCTGGTCTGCTCCAATTCGTTCCGATCGGACGACCATACGACCAATGCCGTGGGCGTTCTGCATGAGGAAATGCGCCGGGCGGGCGGCCTGATTATCACGACAGCGGCTGACCATCAGGTGCCCGCCGGCAGCGCGCTGGCCGTGGACCGCGAGGGCTTTGCCGAGGCGATTACGGCCAAGCTGGAAGCCCATCCGCTGGTGACCGTCGTGCGCGAGGAAATCGCCGGAATTCCGTCCGAAGACTGGGACAGCGTGATCATCGCGACCGGCCCGCTGACATCGCAGGCGCTGGCCGAAGCGATCCATGCGCATACGGGCGAAGGCGACCTCGCCTTTTTCGATGCCATCGCGCCGATCATCTATCTGGACTCCGTCGACATGACGAAGGCCTGGCGCCAGAGCCGCTATGACAAGCCCGGCCCCGGCGGCGACACGGCGGCCTATATCAACTGCGCGATGGACGAGGCCCAGTACAACGCCTTCCTCGACGCGCTGATCGCGGCGCCGAAGACCGAGTTCAAGGACTGGGAAAAGGACACCCCCTATTTCGAAGGCTGCCTGCCGATCGAAGTGATGGCCGAGCGCGGGCGCGAGACGCTGCGCTTTGGCCCGATGAAACCGGTGGGCCTGACCAATCCGCACGACCCCACCGTGAAATCGCATGCCGTGGTGCAGCTGCGTCAGGACAATGCGCTTGGCACACTGTGGAACATGGTGGGCTTCCAGACCAAGCTGAAGCATGGCGCGCAGACGGAAATCTTCCGCATGATCCCCGGCCTCGAAAAGGCCGAGTTCGCGCGGCTGGGAGGCATTCACCGCAACACGTTCCTGAATTCGCCGAAACTGCTGGATGAGCAGCTGCGCATGAAATCCATGCCGCGCCTGCGCTTTGCAGGTCAGGTGACGGGGGTTGAGGGCTATGTCGAGAGCGCGGCCATGGGCCTGCTGGCCGGGCGCTTTGCAGCAGCCGAACGGCTGGGCCGGACCCTGACCCCGCCCCCGCCGACCACCGCGCTCGGCTCGCTGGTGCTGCACATCACGGGCGGCCATTTGCAGGGCAAGCAGACGTTCCAGCCGATGAACGTCAACTTTGGCCTGTTCCCGGACATTACCGACTATTCCAAGGTCGGCCCGGACGGCAAACGGCTGCGCGGCAAGGACAAGGGCCGGGCCAAGAAGATGGCCCAGGCCGTGCGCGCGCTGCAGGATGTGGACGCTTGGCTGGCGGGCGAAGCCGAGCTGGTGCCAGCGGAATAAAGACAGTCAGGGAGCAGGCCTTTGAAACTTCTGCTCACCGGATCGACGGGCTGGCTGGGGCGCCATCTTGCACCGCTCCTTGAGGCGTCCGGGCACCGCGTTGTCGGGCTGGATGTGGCGCCGGGACCCTTTACGCAGGTGATCGGCACGGTGGCAGACAGGGCGCTGATCGACCGGATATTTGCCAATCATGGCATCGAAGCCGTCATTCATGCGGGCGCCCTGCATAAGCCGGACATTGCGCGGTTTCCGCGTCAGGCCTTTATCGACACGAACGTGACGGGCACGCTGAACCTGCTGGAAGCGGCGGTGGCGGCGGGCCATGACCGGTTCGTGATGACGTCGACCACGTCGCTGATGATCTCGCAGGCCATCCGCGACGAGGCATCGGCTGAAGCCGTGTGGCTGGACGACGATCACGGGCCGCTTGCGCCGCGCAATATCTATGGCGTGACGAAACTGGCCGCCGAGGGGCTTTGCAGGCAGTTCGCTTTGGAGACGGGGCTGAACTGCGTTGTACTGCGCACGTCGCGCTTCTTTCCGGAAGATGACGACACGCTGTCGGACCCACCGCCGGAGAATTTGAAAGCCAATGAATTCCTGCACCGCCGGCTGACGGTTGAGGACGCGGCGCGGGCGCATCTTGTGGCGCTGGAGAGGGCTGCGGATGTGGGCTTTGGGCTCTATATCGTTTCGGCGCCAAGCCCGTTTGACCGATCGGAATGCGCGGCACTGAAGCGGGATGCGGCGGCGGTCATCCTGCGGCATTTCCCGAACGCCGCCGATCTTTATGCCAGCCGGGGATGGCGCCTGCCGCAGCAGGTGGGCCGCGTCTATGACGCCTCGCGCATCGAACGGGACCTCGGGTTTCGCTGCGAAACGGACTTTGCCGCCGTGCTGGAGGCGCTGCGGTCAGGTTCGCCTATGCCGTTTGCGCATGATGGCGCGTTCCGGTCGCCGAGCCTTGAGGGCCGCGCGCTGATTGACCGCGCGCGGCGTTAGGCCCTACTGCGACGTGACACGCCAGATGCGGTTGCCGACATCGTCAGCCACAAGAAGGCTGCCGGACTGGTCGAGCAGGACGCCGACGGGGCGGCCATGGGCGGTGTCATCAGTCATGAAATCATCCAGCACCGTGGTGGCGTCGCCTGACGGCATGCCATTGGCGAAGGGCACGAAGATGACCTTGTAGCCGCTGCGCGGCTTGCGGTTCCACGATCCATGCTGGCCGATGAAGGCGCCCTCGCCGAAATGCGCGGCCATGGCGCCGGTCGATCCGCTGGTGAGGTCGAGCCCGAGCGAAGCGGTGTGCGAACCGAGGGCATAGTCAGGCGCGATGGCGCTGGCGACGAGGTCCGGATCTTGCGGTTCGACGCGCGTGTCGACGGTCTGGCCGTAATAGCTGTAGGGCCAGCCATAGAAGGCGCCGTCCTTCACGGAGGTGAGATAGTCCGGCACGAGATTGTTGCCGAGTTCGTCGCGCTCGTTGACGACGGTGAAGAGCGTGCCGGTGGACGGATCAATGTCCATGCCGACGGGGTTGCGCAGGCCCTTGGCGAAGACGCGGCCCTCACGCGAGGCAATGTCGATTTCCCAGATGGCGGCGCGGCCTTCTTCGGCCTCAATGCCGTTTTCGGCAACATTGCTGTTGGAGCCGACAGAGGCGTAGAGCTTGGAGCCGTCGGGGCTGGCGACGACATTCTTGGTCCAGTGGTGATTTATTTCTCCGGCCGGGAGGGCGAAGAACTGTTCGGGCGTGGCCGTGTTCGTCGTCTCGCCCTCGACATAGGGCACGGTCACGATGGCATCCGTATCGGCGATGTAGAGCGTGTCGCCGACGAGCGTCATGCCGAAGGGCGAATTGAGACCGCTGAGATAGGTGGTGTGGGTCTCGGCAATGCCGTCACCGTCAGCATCGCGCAGGAGGGAAATGCGGTTGGCACTGGGCACGCCGGCGCCGGCCTTTTTCATCACGCGCTTCATGAAGAAGCCGCGAATGCCGTCGCCATCTTCAGGGCGTGGCGGGCCATTGGTTTCAGCGACGAGCACATCGCCATTCGGAAGCTGGTAGAGCCAGCGGGGATGGTCGAGGTCAGCCGCGAACTGGTTGACCGCGAGGCCGGCGGCGGGCGTCGGCTTGGAATCGCCTGTCCATGCCTTGGCGGTAGCGACATTCACGGTCGGCAGGAGCTTGTCTGTGGGTTTGGGCAAATCGGGCGACGGGCCGAAGCCGGTCTCGATGGGCGCTGGCTGGTTGCTGTTGCAGGCGCCCAGTGTTGCGCCGAGCGCCATGATGAGCGCAGCGGATGTGACATTTCCAAGTTTCATGTATTTCTCCTGCCTTGTCAGGAGAAGCGCGCGAAAACCGCTCTGGTTCCAGATGTGTTCAGGAGACAGATTGTCAGACCTGCCCGGTATTCATCGCCTTCATGATGCTGAGGCGCTTGGTGACGGCGTTCGGGTCGCGGCCTTCCGAATAGAACTTGCGCAGGCGGAAATGGGCGATCGCCGGGCGGATGGGCTTGGGCGCGGGGGCGACATGCGGGCCGAAAGCCTTGGTGTCGCTGCGGCGGGTCGCGGCATAGGCCGGGGCGACTTCCTGGATCTCCGTGCCCCAGCCATGGGCGCCCGCCAGCACACTGGCGGCCACGGCGGCGAGCCAGGCCTCAGGCTCGCGCGCGCGGTCCTCAGCCTCGAAAGCGGCCTGATAGCCGTCGACCAGTTTCTGCAGGGCGCCCACTTTCAGGCGCTGGCAGGCGACTTCCTCATAGAGCGCGAGGCAGACGTCATGGGCACGCGGGGTCTTCTCGGCCTCGATTTCCGACAGGGCATCGCGCCACCACTGGAAGCGGATGGCGCCGAGCGTGTCTTCCGTCACGGCCAGACGCACGCGGGCCAACTCGTAAGCCAGCGCATAAAGTGCTATCAGGGCGTTGCGGTATATTTCGGGGGCGAAACGACTGGATATCCAGCGATCTTCGTCCACGCGCTTAACGCGGGCGTCGATTGCCTTCCATTGTGTTTTGCTCAGAGGGCTAGTCTCGTTTGACATGGAACCCATATGTGGGAAGACGCGCTGATACACCAGTCAATGTTATGCAAGAAAGGACGATCTCATGGCTTTTTCCCTTCCCGACCTCCCTTATGGACGCGGAGACCTCGCTCCTCACATCTCCGAGGAGACACTTAACTACCACCACGGCAAGCACCATCAGGCCTATGTCACCAATCTCAACGGCCTTATCGAAGGCACGGACCTGGCCGACAAGTCACTTGAAGAAATCATCAAGATCGCGGCAGCCGACAAGTCGAAGGCGGGCCTTTTCAACAATGCGGCCCAGGTGTGGAACCACACATTCTACTGGCACTCGATGAAGCCGAACGGCGGCGGCAAGCCAACCGGCAAGATTGCCGACAAGATCGAGAGCGATCTCGGCGGCTACGACCAGTTCGTGAAAGACTTCAAGGCAGCAGGTGGCGGCCAATTCGGTTCAGGCTGGGCCTGGCTGGTGCTAAAGGATGGCAAACTGGCCATCACCAAGACACCAAACGCCGAAACACCGCTGACTGAAGCCGGTGTAACGCCAATCCTGACCATGGATGTCTGGGAACACGCCTACTACCTCGACTACCAGAACAGCCGTCCGAACTATATGGACGCGTTCATCAACAACCTGATCAACTGGGACTTCGCCAACAAGAACCTCGGTTAATCAGACGTCACCCATTCCGTGAATTTACGGAAACTGAGACGCCCGCCTGTACTGGCGGGCGTTTTTGCATTATGTGCACCGCAACAGACGCTCCGGGCTCAGGATTCGCCCGGCAAGGCTGCCATTCGGGCAGCGTCGGGTATTATCAACAATCCTTGGACTGGAAACACTTTGAACGACGTAACATTTGCAGATCTCGGCCTCGGGCCGAACGTGCTGAAAGCTGTAGAAGAAGCTGGGTACACACACCCCACGCCGATCCAGATGGAAGCCATCCCCCACATTCTTTCCGGCGGCGACGTGACGGGCATTGCCCAGACCGGCACCGGCAAGACGGCCGCTTTCGTGCTGCCAATGATTCACCGCCTCGCACGCGGACGGGCCCGGGCGCGCATGCCGCGCTGCCTGATTCTCTGCCCCACGCGCGAACTCGCCGCCCAGGTGGCCGAGAATTTCGAGAAATACGGCAAGTATCTCAAGCTCACCATGGCGCTGCTGATTGGCGGCGTGAGCTTCAAGGAACAGGAAGGCCTACTCCAGCGCGGCGTTGATGTTCTGATCGCGACGCCGGGCCGCCTGATGGACCAGTTCGAGCGCGGCAAGCTGCTGCTGATGGGCGTCGATTATCTCATCATTGATGAAGCCGACCGCATGCTCGACATGGGCTTCATCCCGGACATCGAGAAAATCGTCGCCAAGCTGCCGCCGAAGCGCCAGACGCTGCTTTTCTCCGCGACGTTCCCGAACGATATCCAGCGGCTGGCCAAGACTTTCCAGATCAATCCTGTGAAGATCGAAGTTGCGCGCCCGACGGACGCCGCGAAGACGATCACGCAGCACGTGGTCCATATCCCGAGCAACGACGCCAAAGCCAAGCGCACCGCGCTGCGCCGGGTGATCGAATCGCGCGACGTGAAGAACGGCATCGTGTTCTGCAACCGCAAGGTTGAGGTCGATATCGTTGCGGCCTCGCTGCAGAAGCATGGCCATGATGCTGCCGCCATCCACGGCGACCTGCCACAGGCCTTCCGTACTGAAGTGCTCCAGCGCTTCCGCGACGGTGACCTGAAGCTGCTCGTCGCGTCCGACGTTGCCGCACGCGGTCTCGATATCCCGGATGTCGGCCACGTGTTCAACTATTCGCCGCCGCCGAAAGACGAGGACTATGTCCACCGCATCGGCCGGACCGGCCGCGCCGGACGTTCGGGCGAAAGCTTCACGATCGTGTCGCCTACTGATGAAAAGTCCTGGGGCTTCGTCCTCAAGATGATCCAGCAGGACGTCGAAGAGTACATGCCCGAAGGCCTGCTCGAAGAGCTTGAAAACCTGCCACCGGAAGAACGCTCCAGCCGCGGCGGACGCAGTGGTGGCCGCAGCAGCGGAAGCAGCAGCCGTGGCCGTGGCGATCGACCGGAACGCGGCCGTTCGCGCCGCTCTTCCGGCGACGACGCTCCAAAGGCGGAAGCCAAGGAAGAAGCGCCCAAGGCGGACGTAGCCGAACCGGTGGAAAAAGCCGAGAAGCCAGAATCTTCCGAGAAGGCCGAGCGCGCTGAAAAGCCGAAACGCCAGCGCGCCCCGAAAGCGGACAAGACCGAGAAAGCCGAGCCGAAGGAAAAAGCGGAGACAGCTGAAAAGCCGGCCCGTTCTTCCGCACGTGGCGGTCGCCCGCCGCGCGACCAGAAGCGCAAGGATGATGACCTCATTCTCGCCCCAGCACCGGAGCGCGTAAAGGGCTTCGGCGACGATGTGCCGGCCTTCCTGAAACGCTAGGATTTTCCAATCGGCGCAGCAGGCTTACGAAGCTGCGCTGCGCCTTTTAGCAATGAGAGCAGACGAGAAATCACGTTCCGCCGGAGGCCGGTTGAACGTGATGACATACTTCGTGCCATTAGCGCCGGTTTCGACTTTGACAACAGCGCCAACTGACTGGGCCAGAGAGTCCACCAGGATTGTACCGATCCCGGACTTTTTCGGAGACGGATCAGGCGCAGGCATGCCCACGCCATCATCCTCGACCTCAATGCGCACAGCATCGCCTTTGCTCTGAAGCGTTACGTTTATCGCGCCGCAATCGCGTGTGGCGAAGGCATACTTGCAGGCATTGGTCACAAGTTCCGTCACAGCAAGGCAGACGGATACAGCCTTGCTGACGGGAAGAACGATCTCGCCAGACGTGTGGCATGTTAACCGGATATGATCGTCGACAGAATAAGTCTGAACCACAGTCGAGCAAAGTTCGGGCAGAAGCTGGGCGCAGTCGACGTGGTCGTGCGTACCGAGTTCGTAGAGGCTGCGGTGGGCGGCGGTGATCACTTCGATCCGTTGCCGCGTGAGGGACAGGGTCTCGCGCGCAATCTCGTCATCAATCCGTTTCATGGGCAAGGCCACAAGCGAGGCGACGATCTGGAGACTGTTGCGGACGCGGTGGTTGACCTCGAACAGGAGGAGCTCTTTCATCTCGAGCGCCTGAAGCAAGGCCTGCTCGGCATTGACGCGAGATGTCTCGTCACGGAGCGTCAGGACCGAGCCTATCTGAATACCTTCCGCATTCCGCACGGGCCGGGCCGTACCTACAGCGATGACAATCGTGCCGTCAGGCCGACGTATCTTCCAGGGCGCGTCGACGACGTCCTCACCGCGCAGCACGGCGCGGGCCAGCGGCAGTTCTTCCGGCGGATGAGGGGCATCATCCATCGTCAGCAGCTGGTAATCATCCGAATACGATCCAGGTGCACCACCGATCAGTGACCGTCCGTGGATTTCCTCCGCCGCCCTGTTGACGCTGACAATACGACCATCGGCATCGGCGACAATGACCCCCTCGCCGAGCTGGTCGAGCACAACAGACTTAAAGCCTTCAAGAGAACTCAACATGTCATGCCCTCCGTTCGAGCGGATCACTATAGCGCAAGATTTGATACGAAAGTCTGAAACTTCAGCGCTTCAGGCGACCTTTGACCTGCTTTCGGAAAGCGTCGCCATAGGGAGGACGGATCATGGCCAGCATTTCGCTGCCGGTTTGCGTATAGACGGACTTGCGGTGGCTGAATTCGTAGAAGCCTTCGCGGCCATGGTAGCTGCCCATGCCGGACGGACCGACGCCGCCAAATGGCAGATCTTCCTGAGCAACGTGGAACAGTACATCATTGACGGTCACGCCGCCCGAAGTCGTGTTGTTCAGGACGGTGTCGCGCTCGGCAGAATCCTCGCCGAAATAGTACAGCCCCAGCGGCCGGTCATGCGCGTTGATGTACCCAATTGCATCGCTCGTCTCGCCATAGGACTTGATCGGCAGGATCGGACCAAAGATTTCGTCCTGCATCACGGTCATGTCGTCCGTCGGGTCGACGATGATGTGCGGCGCAATCTTGTGGTGAGGCTGTTGCGAGAAATTGTCTCCGGTCGGATTGATCTCGATCACTTCAGCGCCTTTTGCCCGCGCGTCCTCGATATAGGACATGATGCGATCATAATGGCGCTGGTTCACGATGGACGTGTAGTCGTCATTGTCTTTCAGGCCGGACGGGAACATTTTCTGGACCGCGCTGGTGGCAGCAGCTGTGAATTCGGCCGTCTTTTCCTTGGGCACGAAGGCATAGTCCGGCGCGAGGCAGATCTGCCCGGCGTTCAGCGTCTTGCCGGCCATGATGCGGTTGGCGGCTTTCTGCATGTCGGCAGAGCGGCCAAGAATGACCGGGCTCTTGCCGCCCAGTTCAAGCGTGAGCGGCACAAGGTTGTCGGCTGCCGCACGCATGACGTGCTTGGCAACAGAGGTCGCGCCGGTGAAGAGGATATGGTCGAAAGGCAGCTTCGTGAACTCGGCGCCGACTTCGGGGCCGCCGGTGATCACGGCCATTTCTTCTTCATCGTAATATTGCGCAATCACGGACTTCATCAGTTCCGACGTCGCCTCGGTAAATTCCGACGGCTTGATCATGCAGCGATTACCCGCGGCGAAGACGCCCGCGAGCGGCGTGAAGGTCAGGTTCACCGGGAAGTTCCATGGGCTGATGACACCGATCACGCCCTTGGGCTGGAACTGGATCTGGGCCTTTGAGCCCAGCAGGTTTAGCGGAAACTCGACCCCGCGCTTGTCTGGCTGCATCCACTTGTGAAGGTGCTTCTTGGCAAACTTCAGGGCGGCGATCGACGAGGCGATATCGGTAAAGGCCGACTGGTCCTTGGAGCGATGGCCGAAATCCTCGCACATCGCATCGTTGAAAGCGTCGCCATGGGTGATCAGGAGGTCGATGGACTTGTCGAGCCATTCGATCCTTTTCGCAGCAGACGGTATGCCGTCGCGCAGGTTTGCCGCCTTTTGCCGCGAAAGGATGGAGCTCATGCTGCTGCCGGTTGCGCTGTCGAGTGCCATTCCCGAATCTCCCATAGCCATATCTGCAAGTGAACAGTGTAGCTCGCGTTCAGCACTTAACAAAGCGAAATGCATTGCCCTTGCGTGAGGCGTTCACAAGGCGGGCAAACTTACTAGATTGCCGACACAAACTTCCGGGAGAGAAACAAAGATGGCCTATTCAAAAATTTCCTACGAACTGGACGGCGATACGGCCATTATCAGCTTCGACGATGCATCCACCATGAACGCCTGCGGCATCGATACCGCACAAGAGTTGTTGCATGCATTCGAGACGGCTGCGCGCGAAGCCCGCTGCACGATCCTCACAGGCAAAGGCCGCGGCTTCTGCTCTGGTGCGAACCTCGGCGCAAACCCCGGCAGCGGCACGGCGCTCAGCCATCCGGGCTCCATGCCTGATGCCGGTCGTGCCCTGGAAACCCACTACAACCCGCTCATCCTGGCCATTCAGGACCACCCGCATCCGGTTATCACGGCCGTGAACGGCGCCGCAGCCGGTGTTGGCTGCGCGCTTGGCCTGATCGGCGATCTCGTGATCTGCGCCAAGAGCGGCTACTTCCTGCAGGCGTTCCGCCGCATCGGCCTCGTCCCCGATGGCGGCTCCACCTACCTGCTTGCCCGCACGATCGGCCGTGTTCGCGCGATGGAAATGGCCCTGCTCGGGGAAAAGATCCCGGCGGAACAGGCGATGTCATGGGGGCTCGTCAACCGCGTGGTCGAAGACGACGCACTGATGGACACCGCCAAGCAGCTGGCCAAACAGCTCAGCGAGGGCCCAACCATGGCGCTCGCCATGACCCGCAAGCTGATCTGGTCGGCCTGTGACGGCGATTTCGAAGGTGCCCTGCGCGCCGAGCGCCTGTCCCAGCGCACCGCTGGCCGGTCAGAAGATTTTGCTGAGGGCGTCAAGGCCTTCCTCGGCAAGCGGAAAGCCGTCTTCAAAGGCAAATAATCATCTTCAGATTGCATAAAATCCGCTCCAGTTAATACTGGGGTAAGGCATCCGTGACATTTTCCCGGCGACGATATATTCGGGCCGGGGGGACGGTTACCTGCATGGATTACAGGCTGATTCATTTCAACTGTGCACGCCCGACTGGGGCGTTTACGCTCGAGAATGAGTTCGTGCAGGTTTTCCTGTCGATCCTGCCTCGGATTTTCAAGGATGCTGACTCCTTTGACGGTCTTCACTGGCATCGCCATGGCCTGCGCGAGCCGAGTGGCAACTGGCGCGACCTCTATCAGGCCTTCCCCTACGTGAAAGACCTTGGCGTACCGGATGTCTGCACCATGGCTGGCTGGACGTCGCTCGAGGAAATGCGGCGCTTCGTCTATTCCGGCAAGACGCACCCGTCCGGCATGCGCCGTCTGCAAGCGCAAATCGACCGCAGTCAGGGCCCCGGATTCGTCATGTGGTGGGCCCCGCGTGAGGAGCGTTTCACCATGAGCGACGGGTGGGACCGGCTGCAGCACCTGCGCATGCATGGCCCGAGTTCCTACGCTTTCTCGCTGGATGACCCCATCGCCAGGCCACAGGTCGCATGAGGATTACGCGACGCGCCTTTGCGGGCCTGATGGTCGCTGCGCTTCTGTCGGCCGCCTGCATATCTTCGCCGCCCGCGCCGGAAACGGTGATCTATCTTGTCCGCCATGCCGAGAAGCAGACGGGCGATGATCCCGCGCTGACAGATGAAGGCCAGGCCCGGGCTGAAGAACTGGCGCTGACGCTGAAAAACGCCGGTATCACGCGGATCTATTCCACCGACACAGCACGCACACGCCAGACAGCGGCGCCGCTAGCGGCCACGTTGAATTTGCCTGTCGAGATATATGATGCGTCTGACCTGCCCGCCTTTGCCAGTGAGCTGACAACGCAGACAGGCACAATTCTGGTCGTCGGCCACTCCAACACAACACCCCCACTGGCAGAACAGCTGGGCGGCGATCCCGGCACGGAAATTAATGAAGCAGGCGAGTTTGACCGGCTCTATGTGCTGCATGTGCGGGGCGAAACGGTGCGGACCGAGCTGCGCCGATATGGCAGCCGCTACAAGCCATAGTGCCTGCAGAGATCCCTGCCGCAGACTAGGCTGGCGGCAGGCCGAGCCGGTAAACGCCCTTGAACGTGTCAAGATTTTCCACGGGCTTGCCCTTGCGATAGATCGCAATCGTGCCCGCCTTGGCGAGGCGGACGGCTTCAGCGCGCACATCCTTGAGCACGCGCTGGAAGTTCTCCTCGCTCACGGCCCGGGCCGCCTGTTCGGCGCTGATCGTCTTGCCGACGCCGCATTCGGCCGTCAGCGACAGGATCGCCTCGCGCACGGCGCTATGCCCCGGCTCGGTCACCAGTCAATCGCCGCATAGGCAAGCTGCTGGAACTGCTGGCGCATCGGATAGGAGGAGGACGGCATGAGCTGCGTCGCCTGGATGCCGATGATCTCTTCTTGAGGGTCGATCCAGAAATAGGTGGAGGCGAGGCCACCCCAGCTGAACGTGCCCTCGCTGCCGGGCTGCATGGTGGCGACAACGTCGGTGACCACCGATCCCCCAAGGCCAAAGCCGACACCATCGGACATGACTTCCGTAAACATGGACTTGCCCATGTCGCGCATCGTTTGACCGAAAGGCAGATGGTTCTGGCGCATGAATTCCAGCGTCTTGGGGCTGATGATACGTTCACCATCAAGCGTGCCGCCGCGCAGGATCATCAGGCAGAAACGGTGATAATCTCGCATCGTGGACACGAGACCGCCGCCGCCGTTCAGCAGGGTCGGCCGTTTCGCATAGAGACGCGATTCCGCGCCTGCCGCATCGGCCAGTGTGGTCTCACCCGTTTGCGCGTCTTTCTGGTAGCACGCCATCAGGCGGTCGATCTTGTCTTCGGGCACCCAGAACTCGGTGTCATGCATGCCGAGCGGGCCGGTGATGCGCTGGCGGAAGAACTCATCCAGCTCCATGCCCGATGCAATCTCGACAATTGCCCCGAGCACATCAATCGAGTGGCTGTACCACCACTCATCGCCGGGCGAGCATTGCAGCGGCAGCTTCGCGAGGCGCTTCGACATTTGCAGGAGCGTCTCGTCAGGCCGGCCGATCTTTTCCTTGCGATAGAGCGCATCCACAGGATGCTGCATCATGAAGCCATAGGTGAGGCCCGACGTGTGCGTGAAAAGGTCCAGCACTTTCATGGGCCGGTCCGGCTTGCGCGTCTTGATATTATCGCCTTCGCCGCTCTCATAGACCATCACGTCTGCGAACTCGGGAATGTAGCGGGCAACGTCATGGTCGAGGCGCAGCTTGCCTTCCTCGAACAGCATCATGGCGGCCAGCGACGTGATCGGCTTGGTCATGGAATAGATGCGGAAGATCGTGTGCGGGCCGATGGGTTCACCGCTGCCGAGATGCGTCGTGCCGGAATAGTCTTCCAGCGCAATCTCACCGCCGCGCGAGACGAGCGTCGCCATGCAGGGCACCTTGCCGGTGTCAATGTAATTGGTCTGGAAATACTCCGGGATGGCCGCGAGGCGATCCGGGTTCAGGCCGACTTCGTGCGGGTCTGTAGGGTCGTGGTCGAACATCTAGAGTTTCCCCGCTTTGGCTGCACGGGCGAGTTCCCGCGCAATGATGATCTGTTGAATCTGAGTCGTGCCTTCATAGAGGCGGAAGATGCGCACGTCGCGATAGAAACGCTCGATGCCATAATCGGTGACATAACCGGCCCCGCCGAACACCTGCACGGCGCGGTCCGCGACGCGGCCACAGGCCTCGGTGGCAAACAGTTTGGTACAGGAAGCCAGCATGGTGACATCCTCACCCGCATCGCGACGGCGCGCGGCATCGAGGATCATGCAGCGGGCCGCATAGGTCTCGGCTTGGCTGTCGGCGATCATCGCCTGGATCATCTGGTGCTCCATGATCGGCTTGCCGAACTGTTTGCGCTCCAGTGAATAGTTGACCATTTCCTTGATCAGGCGCTCGGAAACGCCCGTGGCAACGGCGGAGATGTGCAGGCGGCCCTTGTCGAGCACGCTCATGGCCACCTTGAAGCCCTCACCCTCGCCCGCCAGCCGATTCTCGACCGGCACGCGCGCGTTCTCGAAGATCACGTCGCAGATATGCGCGCCCTGCTGGCCCATCTTCTTCTCGGGCAGGCCGACCGACACGCCCGGCGTATTGCGCTCGACGATGAAGGCGCTGACGCCCTTGGCGCCCGGCGTCGACGGATCGGTGCGCGCCATGACGGTGAACAGGTCCGCCTTGTTGGCATTGGTGATGTAGCGCTTGGTGCCGTTCAGCACGTAATGGTCGCCGTCGCGGATGGCTTTCGTGGTCAGGCTGCCGGCATCGGAGCCTGCTTCCGGTTCGGTCAGCGCGAAACTGGCGATCAGGTCACCGCTGGCAATGCCGGGCAGCCATTTGGACTTCTGCGCATCCGTACCGAACAGGACCAGCGCCTGGCTGCCGATGCCAATGTTCGTGCCCGCAACCGACCGGAAGGCGGGCGACGTATGGCCCAGTTCGAACGCCACGAGGCATTCGGTTTCCATGTCGAGCGCGAGGCCGCCATATTCTTCCGGCACGGCAATGCCGAACAGGCCGAGATTCTTCATCTCGTCCACAATTGATTGTGGCACGGCATCATTGTCGCCGACTTCGGCCTCGATCGGTATGCATTTCTCGGTCACGAAGCGGCGCACCTGTTCGATCAGCGCAGCGCGGATTTCGGCATCGAAGGCCATATGGAGGCTCCCATTTATGTTTGTCGGCAAGATGATATGCCGTCGGGGCACGCTTGTCGAAGGGTGACCGTGCGGTATCAAAGCCAAAAGGGAGGAACAAGCCGCAAATGGTGACGACGGAAGTAACAGAGGGCGAGTTCAAGGGCTGGCGCACCTGGCCCGAAGAGCCCTTCGAGTATGACACAGCAGGTCCGTTCTACACACGGACCGACGAAAATGGCCCGGTTGCGGCCTTTCGCGCCCAGCGCAAGCACATGAACGCCGGCGGCGTGGTGCATGGCGGTTGCCTGATGACCTTTGCGGATTTTGCCCTGTTTGCCATCGGCCATCAGGGCCTGGAGGGTGTTTACGGCCTCACCGTCGCCTTTACCGCCGAATTCCTCGATGGCGCCCGCGAAGGGGAGCTGCTGGAGGCACGCGGCGACCTGCTGCGGCAGGGCCGCTCCATCACCTTCGTGCGCGGCATCGTCACCGCAGACGGCCGCCCCGTCCTCAATTTTTCCGGTACAATCAAAGTGAAGAGGCCCAAAACATGACCCAGCCCCCCTATCAGGAACTTTCCCGCTCCATCAAAGGCAAGACCGCCCTCATCACCGGCGCTGCCAGTGGCATGGGCCGGGCGACCGCCCACCTCTTCGCCCGCGAAGGGGCAAATGTCGCCGTCACCGACCTGAAACAGGAAAACGTTGACCGCGTCGTCGACGAGATCAACGCGGCCGGTATCGGCCATGTGAAGTGCTGGGCGCTGGACGTGAGCGACGCTGACGCGATCAAGCGCGTGGTCGACGAGGCCGCCGCCCATTTCGGCGGCATGGACATTCTCGTGAATAATGCCGGCTTCGCCAAAGCGGGCGATGTCGGCGAGGAAAGCTATGAAGACAGCTGGGGCCCCAGCATCAACGTGATGCTGACGTCCCACCAGCGCGCCATCCGCGCGGCCCTGCCCTATATGCGCAAGAATGGCTGGGGACGCATCGTCAATATCGCGTCCACCGAAGGCCTCGGCGCCACGCCCGGCAACTCGCCCTATGTCGCTGCCAAGCATGGCGTGATCGGCCTGACGCGCGGCCTCGCCGTCGACCTTGGCCGCGAAGGCATCACCGTGAACTGCATCTGCCCCGGCCCGATCATCACCGGCATCACCAGCGGCATTCCTGACGAGCACAAGGAAATCTATGCCAAGCGCCGCGTGCCGCTGCGCCGTTACGGCATTCCGGAAGAGGTCGCCAACATGACCCTGTCGCTGGTCCTGCCTGCGGCCTCATTCCTCAACGGCGTGCACATCCCGGTCGATGGCGGTATGTCGATCAAGAACGCCTGACGCCAATTGCGGGTTTGCGAGGGCTCAGCCCTTTGCGAACCGGCGCTCAGTCATCGCGGCGTGCCAGCGGCCAAGGTGTTCGAATTCCTTGTGTGGCTCCCATTTCATCACGCGGGCAAAGCCCACGGCGATGTAGAGCGTGATATCCGCAATCGAGAAACGGTCTGCGGCGACGAAGTCATGGGTGGCAAGGTGCGCGTCGAGGCGTTTGGCCATTGCGCGCGCGGCCTTCTCGCCCTTGGCGGCGGCTTCCGGGCTTTGCGGCACTTCCAGCGGCGCCATCATGGGGTGCGAGTTGCGGAACCAGCCGGCAAACTGGATGAAGAACATCAGTTCGATGCGGCGGTCCCACATCTCGATCAGCGCCTTTTCCTTCGGATCGGCGCCCATCAGGTTCGGCTCGGGGAAAATGCCTTCGAGATAGGTGCAGATCGCGCGGCTCTCGGTGATCGCCGTGCCATCGTCCAGCACCAGCGCCGGCACCTGCGAATAGGGTGAAACCTCACGGTATTCCGGCGTCTTGTGTTCCTGGTCCATGATCGACACATCAATCATCTCCACGGCATCGAGCTTGCCTTTCGCCCGCAGGAAAAAGACGACACGGTCAGGGTTTGGTGCCTTGGGGCTCTGGTAAAGTTTCATCTGTTTCCTCCTAGAATGTTTTTCTTATGCCCAGCGTCGCATTGAGCGGCTCGCCGGGGAAGTAGCGACCATTGCCGAAGGCGAGGTCCGCGCGGTCGGCATAGGCCTCGTCGGTCAGGTTACGCACGATCAGGAATACTTCCGTCCCCTCACTGAATTCATAGGCACCGCGCGCCGACACCACAGTATGCCCCGGATAGGTCGCCGTATTGGCGGGGTCCATGTAATACTCGCCGACATGCTCCACCGACAGGGAGAGGCCGAGCGCCTCAGTCGCCTGCCAGTCAAGCGACGCATCGGCCAGCCATTCCGGCGCCGTGTCGATCTGGTTGCCATCGCGGATCGTCTCGGTGCCTGAGCCGACAATGCGATCGAACGTATAGGTCTGGTCAGACCAGCTGACATTGCCCTTCAGCGCCAGCGTGTCGGCAATGTCGAACGCGGCCGCGACCTCAACGCCGACATGGCGCGTCGATCCGTCCGGCACATTGAGGCCGTCACTGTCGCGGAAAAAGAAGTTCTCCTTGTCCATCCAGTACGCCGCTACATCAAACACAAGCCGTCCGTCCACGGCGCTGCCGCGCGCGCCGACTTCCACGCTGTCCAGCGTCTCGGTTTTCACTTGCCCGGCCACCTGCAGGTTCTGCAAGCGATAGAGATCGGAGGCCTGAGGCGCCCGTTCGCCGCGCGCATAGTTTACATAATAGCTCACATCGCCCGGCGACCAGATCAGGCCCAGCTTCGGCGTCAGCAGGTCAAAATCATCCGTCCTGTCGGCTGGCACATTGAACCGGCCATTGATGCCAACCGGCGCATCTGTCGAATAATCATATTCATGCGTCTCGCCGCGCAGGCCCGCCAGCACGCTGACATCGTGGCCCAGCGCGAACTCCGCCTCGCCCCATAGCGCCAGCTCGGTCGTGTCGACCGTGTAGTCATAGTGGACGCCCTGCGGGAAGCGGCCGTCGCCCGGAAAGAAGCTGAACGGATCCGGCTGGATTTCCCTCAGGTAGCCGCTCGCCACATCCACATCCGCGCCAAGGCGCAGCTCAACATTGTCACTCGCCTGCCAGCCATAGCGCGCCATCAGGCCGCCGCCCGTGTGGCCGTTCTTCTCAACGCCGCCATTCGGCAGGAAGTGCTGCGAGAAGATCATGGCCTGGCTGTGCGCATAGGGCGTCAGCACCAGCGTACCCGGCCCGAGTTCCCGCTCTGCCCGCATGCCAAGCCGCGCCGACCATGCGTCGCGATAGGCTTCCGGGTTCGGGTTTTGCTTAACGAGATCACGGTCCTTGTAGCTGTCGGTGCCATTCACAAAGCCCGCCGATTCCTGATTCAGGTTCGAGGCCGACAGCCATGGCGTCACGTCCCATGCGCCTAACGTATAGGCGCCAACGGCAGAGAATTTCTGCTGGTCGGTGCCGGTATTGTCGCGCCAGCCATTGTCATGCTGCAGCGACAGGCCTAGGCGCACATGCTGGCCATCGTCGAGCGCCGCGTCGGTGCGATAGCGCCCCAGGGTGCCATAGCTCGCGCTGGCAAAGCTGCCGTCGCCCGGCTTGCCGAGGATGACGTTGACGAGCCCATGCACGGCGTTTGAGCCATACTTGGCACTGCCCGGCCCGCGCACCACCTCAATGGCCTGCGCCACTTCATGGTGCGGCTCCATCAGGCTGTTGACGTTGCCGAAGGCTGGCGAGCGCGTCGGCACACCATTCTCGAGGATCAGGAAACTGCCCTGCCCCGCCCCGCCCGTCAGCACGGGGCTGCGGATGGCGATCAGATGCTCCTGCCCGGAATTCATCTGGATGTTCACGCCCGGCAGCGTGTTCAGGATTTCGGCGGGATGGTCAGCATCAATGGCAGCGATCGTCGCAGCATCGGCGACGGAATTTGAGCCCGGCTGATCAATCGTTCGATCGCCGAAGACGATGACGGTCTCAAGGGAAACCGGAGTGTTCTCCTGCGCCCCCGCCTGCCCCGCAAGACAGGTCGCCAGAACGGCAAAACTGGCGGAGGTCGCAATCAGTCGGTGCGGCATGGAAAACCCTTCGGCTTGGTTGCAATGCCCGAGACTTAGAGCCTCGGCCGCCCCTTGGCGAGCCCTCCCCGAGCGTCAGCTCAATGCGCGAACAGGGCAAATGGCAAAGCCCCAACGACCGCGCCGGAAATACACGTTGCCAGCGTACCCGCCAGCAGTGTTTTCCACGCCAGCTCAAGGAAGGTCGACCGCCGCGTCGGCTCGATAATGCTAAGCCCGCCAAGCAGGATGCCGATGGACCCAAAGTTTGCGAAGCCGCAGATCGCATGCGCCGTGATCATCCGCGCGCGCGGGCTGAGGCCCTCGGCCGCATCACCTGACAGCTGCAGGAAGGCGACAAACTCGGTCAGCACGGTCTTGATGCCCATCAGCGAGCCGGACTGCGCCGCCTCGCCCATCGGCACGCCGATCATGTACATGACAGGCGCGAAGATCCAGCCGAGGATGCGCTCGATGGAAAGCGACGCGCCGCCGACATCCGGGAAGGCCCCCAAGGCCAGGTTCACCAGGTACAGCGCGGCAAAAGCCGCGATCAGCATGGTCACGATATTGGCAATGATTTTCAGGCCGTCGCTGGCGCCGGTCGAGAAGGCATCCATCGTGGAATCATATTCGAAATCGGGCTCATGCGCCCGCTGCGTCTCGTCCACCGTCTCGGGCACCATGACCAGGGCGAGCGCCACGGCAGCCGGCGCCGCAATCAGTGACGCGGCCAGCAACTGGCCCAGCGCATTGGGCAACACGTCCTTCAGGAACACGCCGTAAAGCACCAGCACACTGCCCGCCACGGTCGCGAAGCCTGCCGTCATCATGATGAAGATTTCAGACCGCGTCATGCCCTTGATGTACGGCTTGATCAGGATCGGCGCCTCGGTCATGCCCATGAACACGTTCGCCGCCACGGCCAGCGAGGTCGCGCCGCCCAGCCCCATGAAACGCCGGAACACGCTCGCAAAGCCCTTCGTCACCCAGCGCAAGATATGCCAGTGCCACAGCACGGCGGAGAGCGATGCGACAACGATGATCAGCGGCAACAGGTGCACGGCGAAAATGGGCCCGGGCTGGCCTGTAAAGCCTTCCCATCCGGCCTGCGTCCCGAAGATCGGGCCAAACACAAACTGCGTGCCATAGGCCGTCGCGTCGATGAGGCCATCAACCACCGTGTTGGCAGCAAACAGCACATCGCGCACAATCGGAATGCCGAACAGGACGAGCGCAAATACGAATTGTATGGCCACAGAGCCCAGAACGATTTTCCAGGGAAACGCCTTGCGGTTCTCGCTGAGCGCCCAAGCGATCACGAAGATGACCGCAATCCCGATCAGCGCGCGGGCATTATCCCAGCCCCATTCAAACCCTGCCGGCATCCACACGCTCCCTTGCCCGATCTCAACCCTCTAAGACTTAGCCGTGACAGCCCGGAATGGAAAGCGCGCAGGTGCGCCGGGGTACATCTCGGGCCCCATTGCCGGAAACCGTGGCACCAAAACCCGGGGCGCTTTGACGCCCCCTCGCCCGAACGACTGGTTTTTGCCTTTACAATCAAGTATCTCCCTCTCAAACCGAAAGCCTGCCCCGGTCATGCCGGGGCCCTGAGACGGAGAGACATGATGATGCGCGCCCTGTTCATGGCCCTGGTGATGGCCGTTGCCACACCCGCCTTTGCTGACCCGGATACCGCCAAACCGGACGACGAAAAGACCGAATCCAAACCGGTCGCCGATCCGGTCATGTTCGAGAGCCGGCAGAGCGGCGTCTTCGGTGGCCAGAAAATCGCCTATCATGTCGAGGCGGGCGAGACCTATATCGCCAATGAGGAAGGCGACCCCGCCGCCAGCCTTTTCACCATTTCCTATATCCGCGACGATGCCGGCGCTGACCGGCCCGTCACTTTCGTCTTCAATGGCGGCCCCGGCTCGGCCTCCGTCTGGCTGAACCTCGGCCTGCTCGGCCCGAAGCGCGCCGTGGTGGCCAGCGATGCCGACGCCGATGACGGCGCCGCGCCCTACAGCCTGGTCGACAATGAACAATCCATGCTGAACCAGACCGATCTTGTCTTCATCGATCCCGTCGGCACGGGCTACAGCCGCGTCGTCGGCGATGGCGAAAACGCGGACTATTGGAACGAAGACGGCGACGCCGGCTCGATTGCCGAATTCATCCGCATCTGGATCACCAAGCACAAGCGCTGGAACGCCCCGAAATACCTCGCCGGCGAAAGCTTCGGCACCACCCGCGCCGCCTATCTCGCCAACGAGCTGACCACAGGCGATGTCGATATCGCCCTCAACGGCATCGTGCTGATCTCCCAGGCGCTCGACTATGAGGGCTCCACCTCGGTCGACGACAATGTCTATTCCTACATCACCTACCTGCCGAGCATGGCCGCCGCCGCGCAATACCATGGCAAGGCCGGTCAGGGCGTCGCCCAGGCCGATTTCCTCGCTGCGGCCCGCGCCTTTGCCCGCGATGAATATGGCCCCGCTTTGCTCAAGGGAGACCGTCTCAGCCCGGATGAACGCGCCCATATCCGCGACCGGCTTGCCTATTTCACCGGCCTTGACCCGGCCTATATCGAGCGCTCAAGCCTCCGCATCCTGATGCCCCGCTTCCAGAAGGAATTGCTGCGTGACAAGGGCCTCGCCCTCGGCCGCCTCGATGGCCGCTATGCCGGCGACGAGGCCGACGACATCGCCGAGGCCCCCGAAGACGACGCGGCGAGCTATTTCGTCAGCTCCGCCTATTCCGCGCTGATGAACCAGTACTTGTCGACCGATCTCGGCGTCGAGATGGACCGGCCCTACATGGTCTCCAGCAGCGAGGCCGGCTCGCAATGGGACTTTGACGACAAGGCGGAAGGCGAATCCTGGGAGCCGCATTACGTCAATGTCGGCCGCCAGCTGACGACCGCCATGCGCCACAACACGGCCCTGAAAGTCATGGTCGCCAGCGGCTATTACGACCTGATCTGCCCCTTCTTCGATGCAGAGATCACCTTCGGCCGCTATGGCATCCCGCAGGACCGCGTCGCCCTCACCTACTATCAGGGCGGCCACATGATGTACCTGAACGACGGCGCCCGCGACGCCCTCTCCACAGACATCCGCACCTTCTACGCCGGCAACCTGAAAGACGCCCGCCCGGACTAGGCAGCGCCTCTCCCCCCAAACCACAGTCCCGGCGAAAGCCGGGACCTCAGGCAATTGGAGACCGAACCCTGCCCCGCCGACCCCTGCGAAGGCAGGGGTCCATGGACTGGCCTCTCCCCACCGCGCTTTGGAAAAGTCCGCTCCATGGATACTGCCGCCGCAGGTATCCTCGGGCTAAGAGCAAAGTTCCAAAGGGGCTCATCCGGAGCGAAGCGTGTCCTCGCGAAGTCGGGGATCGAAGGACGAGCCCCGTGCGATGAAAAGAGGAAGCCCGCGCCCGCCCTTCGACTTCGCTCAGGGTGAGCGCTCCTCTCGCATCCCACCTCAGGCGAGCAGGCCGCATTGCGCTGCGCTTAATACACCTTAGGCTATCTGTCGGGACCCAAATAAGCAAAGTGATGAGCGGAAGGCGCCAATGTTTAAGAACTTTGAACGCAAGTTTAAGCGAGACGATTTGGGCTCAACCGCGCCGAGCTACACCGACGATTTAGCGACTACAAAAGGTCTGCGCGAATTCTTTGTAAAACTTGGCGGAGCCTCCTATTCAGGAGGCCTGTATCGCACGGTTCACTCGACTGAAGTTGATATGTGGAATCAGCGCATTTGGGGTGCATTTCCACAGTATGCGTCCGTAACACTTTGCTTCGGCTATGACTGGTTAGGAAGTGTATTTGCTATCGATTTCGGTCGATCAGTGGATGGCGAACCGGGTGTCTTAATGTTTGAGCCTGGGACGGGAGAAGTGCTGGAGATACCTGCCAGTATAATTACATTTCATGATGAGGAGCTTCTAGATTTAGAATTTTCCGAGGCGGCCTTAATTGGAAGTTTTTTTGAAAAGTGGGTCCATTCTGGCGGAGCTATTCCAGCACGGTCAGAGTGCGTTGGTTACAAGAAGCCATTCTTCTTGGGTGGGCGAGATGAACTCGAAAATCTGGGCCTTATCGATATCAATGTTTATTGGCACCTCACTGGCCAACTTATACGACAAACACAGGGATTGCCGGAAGGAACGCCGGTGAATTTGAAATTGGATTAAAGGAGCATCCCGCCCATCCCTCTTCCCCCACCTTATCCAACCCTAATCGTCCCCGGCCTATACTGGCCGCCATGACCAAAACATCCGCCTTCGTCACTCACGGCATCGCCCAAGCGCAACGCGCCCTGAGCGTCGTCGCCGCAATGACGGAAGCCCACCTCAACCCTTCCACCCTGAAGCGAACCCTCGCCCGGCGCGCCCGCGCCGAACTCGCGCGGCTTGAAATCATCATCCGGCGGCTTCTCACTTTGATGGCCCTCGGTCTCGTGCTGCCTCCGGTTATTATTCGGGCATCATCCGGGCATCATCCGGATACCGGGCGCGTCGAAACCAAGGCCTCGGGCTGCCTCACCGGCCTGTCGCCGCGCGTCATGGGCCCGGACATGGACCGGGAGGGGCTCGCGACAGCAGCACGCGCCTGCGGCCCCGTCCAAGCCGCCCCGATCCTCGCCCGCCTCGCGGCGCTGCAAGAATTGCTCGCGGCCCCCGAGGCCCATGCCAGACGCCTCGCCCGCACGCTGGAGCGCCAGCGCAAGGCCGGAGACCCGGCGCCGATGGCGCTTCCCATGACCCGCACCCACCGCCTGCCGCCCGAGCTTGGCGCCATCGCGACAGCCCTGCCGGAACTCCTCCGCGACGCCTTCAAGAGCTGGGAAAGCTCGGGCTGAGTCCCCCACACAATCAGACCTTTTGCCGGGCGCTGAGAGGCGTTTCCGGTCGCCGCTGCTCGCCCCCCCCTCTAACTCCCCCCTTTCAGGGGGGGAGAACAGTCCGCGCTGTTTGGAATGATCTCAGCCCACGAAAGGGACTCCTCCCCCTGAAAGGGGGAAGCTGGGTGGGGGTCAGATACCACATTCCCCAAACATCCGCAGTCCCGGCGAACGCCGGGACCTCAGGCAATCGGAGAAAGGAGGAAGCCGCAAGAGACCCCGGCGTTCGCCGGGGATAAGGCCTACCAGTTACGGCTTCCCGTCGAACGGCTCGACCACAATGTCTGTCACTTCCTCGAATGTGTGCGAACGGTCCATGCCGCCGCGCAGCACATACCAGGCGATCAGGATAAGGCCCGCCATTGGCAACAGCCACAGCAGCCACACCCGCTTGGCCTTGGGACGCGGCGGTGGGGCCGGCGGCTCATGCGACTGGCCACCCGTCTGGGGTTCATTATCGTTCGTCATGCGCTGGCCCTTTCCGGGAGGACTTGCAAAAACGGCTAAACGGTTCGGTTGGCTCACGCCTCTCCGAGGAGACGGCGAACATGGTCTTCAAGGTCCAGCTGGCGCAGCCGTTTCAGGCGCTCCACAAGCAGGATGCGCCGCAGGCGCTGGTACGCCTCATCGAGATTGTCATTGACGATGGCATAGTCATAGCGGCGCCAGTGCATGATCTCGCGGCGCGCATCCACCATGCGGCGGGCGACATCTTCCGGCGTCGAGCCCTCGCGGGCGGCAAGGCGCGCTTCCAGCTCTTCAATGCTGGGCGGCAGGATGAAGACCGAGACGACATCATTCGGCATCTGGTCATGCAGCGCATCGGCGCCCTGCCAGTCCACGTCGAACAGGATGTCCTCGCCGCTCTCCAGCTTCGCTACCGTGTCGGCGCGCGGGGTGCCGTAATACTTGTCGAACACATGGGCCCATTCGAGGAATTCACGGCCCGCAATCATCGCCTTGAAATCCTCAACGGACTTGAAGTGATAATGCGCGCCTTCCTGCTCGTTCGGGCGCGGCTTGCGCGTCGTGGCCGACACTGAGAGGTTCACGTCCTCGAACTCGTTCAACAGCATGTGCGACAGCGTCGTCTTGCCTGCGCCCGACGGGCTCGACAGGACGAGCATCAGCCCCCGGCGCTTTCCCATTTGCTCATTCGACATTCGCGGCCTGCTCCTTGAACTGGTCAATCACCCCTTTGAGGCCGAGACCGGCATTCGTCAAATCCAGGCTGACAGATTTTGAGCAAAGCGTGTTGGCTTCCCGGTTCAGTTCCTGGGCCAGGAAGTCGATCTTGCGCCCCGCAGGCGAACCGGCAGCGAGCAATTCCCGCGCGCCGATGAAGTGCGCCGACAGCCGGTCCAGCTCCTCGCGCACATCGGCTTTCGCGGCGCTGAGGGCAATTTCCACCGCCGCACGGTCCGCATCGACGCGGCCCTCGGCATCAAGTTCATCGAGCTGTTTTGTCAGGCGCGCCTTAAGCAGCGCGGGCTGGCCCTCAGCCAGTTTCGCCGCTGTGGCCGCAAAGCCCTCCATCTCGCTGACCAGCCCCGTCAGCACGTCCTTGAGCGAAGCCCCCTCCGCGAGGCGCGCCGCCGCCAGCTCAGCCAGCGCGGTCTCCGCCGCCTGCGCCAGTGTCGCGATGGCCGCTTCGTCCTGCGCCAGTTCACGCAGCGAGCTGCCGCCCGTTTCGACAACGCCCTTCAGCGTCATCAGCGTGGCAATCGCCTCGCCGGACAGGCCGACGCCATGAATTGCCTGCGCCGCATCCGTGAGCGCCGCCAGAAGCGGCTCGTTGACGGTGACTTTCTCGTCGCCCGCACTCATGTCGATTCGCAGCGACACCTGCAGCGAGCCGCGATTGAACAGTTTCGACGCAGCCGCTTTCACGCCGCGCTCCAGCGCATCGAATCCCGGCGGCGTGTTTACGCGCACGTCGAGGCTGCGCCCGTTCACGCTTTTCGCTTCCCAGGCCCAGCTGCCCCAGGACGCCTCACCCGTGAAGCGGGCAAAGCCGGTCATGCCGGACAGTTCACTCATTTGTCGCCCTTTCCCGCGCGATCTCGCCGCGCTCGTATTTCCGATAGGCCGCCACATTCCGATTATGCTCGGCCAGCGTCTTGGCGAAGAGATGCCCCCCTTTGCCATCTGCCACGAAGAAGATGTACTCGGTTTCCGGCGGATCTAGCACTGCGGCAATCGCGTCGCGGCCGGGATTGCAGATCGGCGTCTTTGGCAGGCCGTCAATCTGGTAGGTGTTCCAGTCAGTCTTGCGGTCGATTTCAGAGCGCAGCAGCGTGCGGCGCTTGCCGGCCTTGTTGTAGAGCGGCTCGCCCTGCGAGACGCCGTAGATGATGGTCGGGTCGCTTTCCAGCCGCATGCCGCGCTTCATGCGCGTGATGAACAGGGCGGCGACTTCGGGCCGCTCTGCCGCATTGCCCGTCTCCTTCTCCACGACAGACGCGAGAATCACGGCTCCCTGCGGCGTGGTGATCGGCAGGCCTTCCTGACGCGTCGGCCACAGCTCTGCCAACAAATCATCCTGCGCCTTGGCCATCTGGGCGATCAGCTTGGCGCGCGTCATACCGCGATGGAAGAGATACGTGTCCGGAAGAAGGCTTCCCTCTTCAACGGGCAATTCAGGCATTGGGCCGATCAGCACCGGATCGGATTCAATAAGGCGCAGAATTTGCGCCGTGGTCCGGCCCTCAGGCAGCGTGATCTTGTGCATCACCGCCTTGCCTTCGATGAGGATTTCCAGGATTTCACCCATGCTCGCCTGCGGTTCGATCACGAACTCACCGGACTTCAGGGCGCCCTCCGTGCCATCAATGCGGACCTTGAGGCGCAACAGCCATGCCGAGCGGATGACCCCGTCCTTTTCAAGTTGGGTGGAGACTGTGGAGAAGCCCTCGCCGGGCTCGACGACAAACACGGTTTCGGCGGAAGATGGCCCGTCCTTGGCGACTTCGTTGCCAAGCCAGATCCAGCCCGCACCAGCGACAGCCGCCGTGAGAATGACGACAGCCACGATGAGTGACAACAGGCCCCGGATGAACTTCATGAAACGCCTCACACGAATCTGGCAATGCCAGCCTACATGCCCGCCCCTGCCCGGCGATAGTGGCCTATTTCACTTCACGGATGACAAGCGACGCATTGGTGCCGCCAAATCCGAAACTGTTCGACATGGCAGCCCGCACGCGGCCCTTCTTGGCCTTGTGGGGAATGAGGTCGATCGGTGTCTCGAAGCTCGGATTGTCGAGGTTCAGCGTCGGCGGCATCACCTGGTCGCGGATCGCGAGCGCGCAGAACGCGGTCTCGATTGCACCAGCCGCCCCCAGAAGGTGGCCGATGGCCGACTTGGTCGACGACATGGACAGGTTCTTGGCGTGGTCGCCATAGGCCCGCTCAACGGCGCCGGCTTCGCCCTCATCACCCTTCGGTGTCGAAGTGCCGTGTGCGTTGATGTAATCGACTTCGGTAGGATCGATGCCGGAATTCTTGAGCGCCATTTTCATGGCGCGATAGCCGCCTTCGGCGCCCTCGGCGGGGGCGGTGATGTGATAAGCGTCGCCGGTCAGGCCATAGCCGGACACTTCGGCATAGATCTTCGCGCCGCGCGCCTTGGCATGTTCGTACTCTTCGAGAACAAGCACAGCCGCGCCATCACCCATGACAAAGCCGTCACGATCCTTGTCATACGGACGCGAGGCCTTTTCAGGCGTATCGTTGAAACTTGTGGACATCGCTTTTGCTGCGCAGAAGCCGGCAATGGCGATGCGTCCAATAACGGCCTCAGACCCACCTGCCAGCATCACGTCGGCATCACCAAACTTGATGAGACGCGCCGAGTCGCCAATGGCATGTGCGCCAGTCGCGCAGGCCGTGACGACCGCGTGGTTCGGTCCCTTGAAGCCGTGCTTGATCGAGACCTGGCCGGAAGCGAGGTTGATCAGGGCGGACGGGATAAAGAACGGGCTGACCTTGCGCGGGCCATGCTCGTGCAGGGTGACAGCCGTATTGTAGATGGATTCAAGGCCGCCAATTCCGGAGCCAATCATGACGCCGGTGCGTTCCTTGCTCTCTTCGTCCTCGGGACGCCAGTCGGCGTCCTCGACAGCTTCTTCAGCTGCCGCGATGGCATAGAGAATGAACTCGTCGATCCGGCGCAGCTCCTTGGGGGAGACAAACTTGTCCGGATCAAACGCATGGGGGTCGCCTGTCCCACCGCCGCGCCCATTGGTCCACGGCACCTGGAACGCAATCTTGCAGGGCATGTCTTCCGGATCGAAGACGTCGATGCGTCCTGCTCCGGATTTTCCAGCAATCAGGCGTTCCCAGGTTGCCTCACGCCCGAAAGCGAGCGGAGAGACAATCCCGATACCCGTTATGACAACGCGGCGGTCAGACATGCAGTACAGCCCTATTTAGATGTGGGCTTTGATGTGAGTCACCGCATCGCCAACGGAGCGGATGGATTCCTGCACATCGTCTGGGATCTCGATGTTGAATTCTTCTTCAAAGGCCATGACCAGTTCAACCAGGTCCAGCGAGTCAGCGCCGAGGTCGTCGATGAAGCTTGCGCTCTCAACAACTTTGTCGGCGTCCACGTCGAGATTATCGACTACGATTTTTTTAACACGCTCAAGAACGTCAGACATGAATACCTCTCTAGATATGCCCGATAGCCGGCTCATTTCTGAACCATTGTGTTGCGCCTAGCACACCCTTGGCGAAAGCGCCAAGCCCTAGTCGCAACGGTTACTGTAGCGAAATCAGATCATTACCATACCGCCATTTACATGTAGCGTTTGCCCCGTGACGTAAGCGGCCTCGCTGGAAGCAAGATACACTGCGGCTGCAGCAATGTCTGCCCCCTCTCCCAGACGCCCTGAAGGGATCTGCCCCAGCAGTGCTGTTTTCTGTGTGTCAGGCAGCCCGTCGGTCATCGGTGATTCGATGAATCCGGGTGCAATCGTGTTGGCGGTGATGCCGCGGCTGGCCACTTCCTGTGCGATTGATTTCGTGAAACCGATCATGCCGGCCTTGGAGGCACAATAATTTGTCTGACCCGGGTTTCCGGTGACGCCGACAACCGAGGTGATTCCGATGATGCGGCCATAGCGGCGCTTCATCATGCCGCGAACGGCCGTCTTGGTGAGGCGGAAATAGCTGCCGAGATTTACCTGAAGCACGTCATTCCAGTCCTCATCCTTCATCTGGATGAGCAATTTGTCACGCGTAATGCCTGCATTCGCGATGAGGATGTCCAGCGGGCCCACAGCGGCTTCGGCACGACCCACGAGGCCGTCGACCGCCTCGGCGTCAGACAGGTTGCAGGTCACGATGGCGCTCTCGCCCTTCAGCGTGGCTGCGACCTCTTCCAGCACGCCTTCCCGCGTGCCCGAGAGGGCAACCTTGGCGCCTGCCTCTGACAGCGATGTGGCGATGGCCCGGCCAATGCCGCCCGATGCGCCGGTAACCAGGGCCGTACGGCCGGTAAGATCAAACATGGGCTTCTCCCTTGATGGCTGCTGCGAAGGCTTCAAGATCCTCGGGCGTGCCGAGCGTGAAGCCATTCAGTGATTTCTCGATACGGCGCTGCATGACGGTCAGCACTTTACCTGCGCCCGCTTCGCCAGTCGTCGTTACGCCCTTGCCGACCATGAACTGGACGCTCTCGGTCCAGCGCACACGGCCTGTGACCTGATCGACGAGATTCTTGCGGATCGTGTCCGGATCAGACGTTGGCGAGGCGGAAATATTGGCAACGACCGACACAACCGGCGCCTTGATCTCAATGCCTGCGAGGGCCTCAGCCATGGCGTCAGCGGCCGGCTGCATCAGCGAGCAATGGAACGGGGCCGATACATTTAGGAGCATCGCCTTTTTCACACCATTCTCTTTGGCATGGACGCAAGCGGCCTCAACGGCGGCCGTGGAACCGGACAGCACCAGCTGCCCCGGCGCATTGTCATTCGCGAGTTCGCACACGCCGCCAGTCTCACGGCCTGCCACGCAGGCCGCTTCCGCCTGGGCGACATCGGCCCCCAGAAGGGCCGCCATTGCGCCCTCACCCGGCGCCACAGCGCCTTGCATGGCATTGCCGCGAATACGCAGGAGACGTGCGGTGTCAGCCAGGCTGATCGCGCCCGCCGAGGCCAGCGCAGAATATTCACCCAGCGAATGGCCCGCCACGAACATGGCATCGGTGGCAGAGAGGCCAAACTCGGCCTCAAGTGCCCGCATTGCGGCCACGCTGTGGGCCATCAGGGCGGGCTGCGTATTCGCTGTGAGGGTCAGATCTGCGATGTCGCCATTCCACATCAGGTCCGACAGGTTCTGGCCAAGCGCTTCATCGACCTCTGCGAAGACTGTCTTCGCCGCCGGGAAAGCTTCTGCGAGCGCTTTGCCCATGCCGATTTCCTGGCTGCCCTGGCCCGGGAATATGAATGCCAATCCTGTCATTGTCTGGTCCTCCGGATTTTCCGTCGTGCCTAATGGCGCTCGCGAATGTAAGCAAGCGCTTGAAATCTGCGCCATTTTGGGCTTAAGACGCGCGTTCACACGCAGGGATGCGGTCCTCAATAGCCCGGAATGAGCCGGACGAAGAGGGGCCATCGCTGGGCAGTTTCCCGCTGCCAAGCGCCGCATTCCTCATTTTTGGGAATAAAAACATGGCACTATATGAGCATGTCGTGATCACACGACCTGACATTTCGCCGGCACAGGTCGACACATTTGTCGAAGAACTGTCCGGCTTCCTCAAGGAAAAAGGCGCAACTGTCGGCCGCACCGAATATTGGGGCCTGCGCAACCTTGCCTATCCGATCAAGAAACAACGCAAGGCGCATTATTCGCTCCTGAACATCGACGGCCCAGCCGAAGCGATCCACGAACTGGAACGCCGCCTGCGCATTTCCGACGATGTGATGCGTTACATGACGATCCGCGTCGAGTCGCACAGTGACGAGCCTTCGGCTGTCCTGTCGCGAAAAGAACGTCGTCGCGACTAGGACAGGAAAGGACATCAAATGGCTCAGAAACTGAACATCACGAACATTCCTGCCCGTCGCCCATTCGGCCGTCGCCGCAAGGTCGACCCGTTTACCGGCGAACACGCACAGGAAATCGACTACAAAGACGTGAAACTGCTGCAGCGTTACATCTCTGAAAAAGGGAAAATCGTTCCTAGCCGCATCACGGCCGTCAACCTCAAGAACCAGCGCAAGCTTGCACAGGCGATCAAACGCGCCCGCATGCTGGCCCTGCTTCCGTTTGAAGTGAAGTAGGAGACACACCCATGCAAGTGATCCTTCTTGAACGCGTCGAGCGCCTTGGAAAGATCGGAGACGAAGTCTCCGTGAAGAACGGCTTCGCACGTAACTTCCTCATCCCGCAGGGCAAGGCCCTTCTCGCAAATGACAAGAACCGCGCGCGGTTCGAAGCTGAGCGTGATGTGATCGAGCAGCGTAACGCAACGGCCCGTGCGGCCGCCCAGACCGAAGCAGAGAAACTTGAAGGCACAGTCTTCACGATGATCCGCCAGGCTGGCGACACCGGCCAGCTCTTTGGCTCGGTCACCGCGCGTGATGTTGCTGAATCGGCTGCTGAAGCCGGTTTCAAGGTTCCGCTTAGCGGCGTGCGCCTCGACAAGCCGATCAAGGCAATTGGCCTCTATGAAGTGGCGATCCGCCTTCACGCGGAAGTCACCGTCACCGTTCAAGCCAACGTGGCCCGTTCGACGGAAGAAGCCGAGCGCCAGGAAAAGGGCGAAGACATCGTTGCCTCCCTCCAGGAAGCCAACGCTGCATTTGCCAGCGAACAGGCCAGCGAGCTGAAAGAAGCTGCGGCCGAGCTTTCCGACATGATCGGCGGTTCGGACGACGAGGACTAGTCCTCTCGCGACAGCGAAACAAAATCAGAAAGCCGCAGCTATCCACAGCTGCGGCTTTTTTGTGAGTCGAACAGGCCAAACCGGGAACGCCGCTGTTTGGGCTGTCGGAGGCACGCGCTTTCCTCCGCCATTTAAGGTATGATTAACGCATGCCTCTCGACGATCACGCCTCCGAAAACACCCTGACCGCGCCGAACAACCTGTCGGCCGAAGCCGCTGTGCTGGGCGCGATCCTGTTCGACAACAATGCCTATCAGCGGGTCGCTGATATCCTGCGCCCGTCGGACTTCTATGCACCTGCCCACCAGGAATTGTACGACGTCGCCGCGACCATGATCCAGCAAGGCCGGGTGGCTGACGGCGTGACCCTGCGCGAGCATTTCGAGAAGGCCGAGAAGCTGACCGAGATCGGCGGCGCGCGCTATCTGGAACAGTTGCTGGACAGCGCGGCCTTCGGGCCGGAAGTCTCCGACTATGCCTACATGATCCGCGACCTGGCGATGCGCCGCGCGCTGGTCGATATCGGCAGCGAGCTGAAAGGTCGCGCGCTGACGCCGGGACCGGACGAAGACGGCGCCCGCCAGATCGAGCTGGCCGAGCGCCAACTGTTCGATCTCGCGGAACGTGGCTCGACCGGGCGCGGCTTCACCAGCTTTGCCGAAGCGCTCGTCGAATCGCTCAAGTCGGCTGAAGCTGCCTTCAAGCGTGAAGGCAAGATCGCCGGCATCCCGACTGCGCTGCGCGACCTCGATGACAAGCTGGGCGGCTTCCACAGGTCCGACTTGCTCATTCTCGCCGGACGTCCATCGATGGGGAAGACATCGCTGGCGACGAACATTGCCTACAATGCGGCGGCCGCCTACCGCGCCGAAGTGCAGGATGACGGCTCGAAGAAGACTGTCGAAGGTGCAGTTGTCGGCTTCTTCTCACTCGAAATGTCGAACGAACAGCTCGCCACACGTATTCTGGCCGAACGCACCGGCATCACGACCCACCGCATCCGGCAGGGCGACCTCGACAAGGCGGACTTCGAACGCCTGCGTGAGGCCACAGAAGAGCTGCAGAACCTGCCGCTTTATATCGATGACACCGGAGGCATCTCGATCAGCCAGCTGGCAGCGCGCGCGCGACGCCTCCAGCGCTCGGCCGGTCTCGACCTGATCGTGATCGACTACCTCCAGCTGATCACTGTCACGAACGGGAATTCCAACGCCAACCGTGTGCAGGAAGTGACGCAGATCACAACCGCGCTGAAGGCGCTGGCGAAGGACCTCAACGTACCCATCCTGGCGCTGTCACAGCTGTCGCGTGCCGTTGAACAGCGCGACGACAAACGCCCGCAACTGTCCGATCTGCGTGAATCCGGTTCGATCGAGCAGGATGCCGACGTCGTGATGTTCGTTTATCGCGAGGAATACTATCTCGCCCGGTCTGAACCCGGCGCCGACCCGAATGATCCCTCATCTAATGAAAAATGGACACAGTGGCGCGCCCGGATGGACCAGATCTACGGCATTGCGGAAGTCATCATCGGTAAGCAGCGCCACGGCCCCATCGGCAAGGTCGATCTCGCCTTCGACGCCAACATTACGCGCTTTGGCAACCTGGATCGCGCAGGTATCGAGCGCGAGGAAGACTAACGCCTCAAGAACCGCAGGATCACGCATGATCGTCATCCATCACAATCCAGCCTGCGGAACGTCCCGCAATGTTCTCGCCATAATTGAGGCAGCCGGATATACGCCTGTCATTGTCGACTATTTGACTGAAGGCTGGACGCGGTCCCAACTGCTCGGCTTGATGGCTACGGCTGATCTGACGCCGCGCCAGGCTTTACGGGAAACAAAATCGCCCGCAGAGGCCCTCGGGTTGTTGGACCCAAGCGTTGCTGACGAGACCATACTGGACGCCATGTTGGAGCACCCTGTGCTGGTCAATCGACCGATCGTCTGCTCACCGCGCGGCGTGAAGCTCTGCCGACCCAGCGAGAAGGTTCTCGATCTGCTTGAGACATGGCCTCAAGGGCCGTTTCAAAAAGAAGATGGCGCGATGCTGATTGATGCAGGAGGGCATCTTCTGACGGATTAATACTCCGAAATGGACCCGAATTACGCATTTATATATATATTCCCGGTGTTCGGGTATTAACCTCACATAAAATATGCGCCAGTAGACATTCTATGGTTAATATAGTCGTGGGGACGCACAGTGATACATAGCGCGCAAGCGAAGGAGGATGACGTTCAGCCGTCTTCCGGTGCTTCGAAAGAGGCGATCGCAGTCTATCAGAATGCGGGCAAAGCCTTTGCACTGATTGAAGAACATCGCACACCGCCGGATCCAAAGGCCTATGCACTCTGGTATGCCTATGCTGCGGGTGAAGACGCGCGGGTTGTCGAGCGCGTCGATCAATTGCTGAAAAACGAGACCATCCTCAGCGACTACGATATCGATTGCATCTATCAGGAACTGCTGCTGCCGGACACGGGCCAGGCCGCAACGCAGAGCATTGGCGGCGCAATCGAAAAGGAAATCGAAAGCGTCCTTGGTATCATCGAGCAGAGCGTGTCGACAAATGTCACCTATCAGGCATCGCTCAACGAGGTCGAAACACGCCTTCCGGACGCTTCCTCCGGCGGTGGGCTCGCCTCGCTAGTCTCGCGTCTCGTCAGCGACAATCGTCGCATGATCGATACGACCAAGGAGTTGAGCCAGGGGCTAAGCGATTCCCAGAAACAGCTGGCCACGCTCCATCAGGAGCTCGAGGAAGTCCGTAATCAGTGCATGCGCGACCCCCTGACGGCGATTGCCAACCGCCGCGCTTTCGATGACCGCCTCGAAGAAGAAATCAGCCATGCGTTCGCCTCCGGCGGCAAGCTTTGCCTCGCCATGGCCGACATCGATCATTTCAAGATGGTCAACGACTCCTTCGGCCACCAGACCGGCGATTCCGTGTTGAAGATGTTCGCCCAGTGCATCAAGGGCAATATCAAGGGCCACGACATGGTCGCGCGGATCGGCGGCGAGGAATTCGGCATCATCCTTCCGCAGACCGATGTTGTCTCCGCCTACAATCTCCTGGTGGCGATCAAGAGTGAACTCAAGGCGTCAGAAGTGCCTGTCGAAGGCGACCCGACCCGTATCGCAAGCGTGACGGCCTCGTTCGGTGTTGCACGCCTTGAAGCCGGCATGACGATGCGCGGACTGATCGAGCAGGCCGACAAGTATCTCTACGAGGCAAAGAAGGCCGGACGGGACAAGGTCAAGGCACAGGGGCTGTAATCAACCTCTGCCGCCGCTAGGGACAACCTATCGCGCGGGCCAGGATATTGCGATGAACTTCACTCGTGCCTGAATAGATCGTCGCCGCACGGGTCGCAAAATACTTTTCCTGAGCGAATGCGGAGTGCGGCGCCACATCGAGCGCAATTTCCGTGATGGCTTGATGCAGCTCTGTCGCGAGCAGTTTAAGTGCCGACGTAGCGGGCGCCGCGCCGATGTCGATCCCACCAGCCGACACATGGCCTTCAAGCGCCTCGAACGCATCAATGCGCCGTGTCATGTCCGCAAGGCGCATTTGCATCTCGCCATCGACACATCCTGATTCGACAGCGCCCTTCTGCGCGGCCCGCATGGCCCGGCGAAGCAAGCCTGTCGTCGTGTTGTTGGAACGCGCAATCTCCATCAGGCGCTTGGCCGCTTTCCAGCCTTCCCCGACATCGCCAATCCGGTCGGCGGCAGGCGTCCGCACGCCATTGAAGAAAACTTCATTGGTCTCGCACGCGCCATCAATGAACCGGATAGGGCGCACCTCGATACCGGGGCGGTCCATCTCGACCAGCAGGAACACAAGGCCATGGCCTCCATGCGAACCGGCATCACAGCGGGCCAGCAGGAACATATGCGTCGCGTAATTGGCAAAGCTCGTCCAGAGCTTTGATCCCGTGAGGACGAAGTCATCGCCGTCGCGCTCGGCCCGCAGCGACAGAGCGGAAAGGTCAGAGCCCGCCTGCGGCTCGGAAAATCCCTGGCACCATTCATGTGCGCCGCTGAGGATGGCAGGCAGGTAGCGATCCTTTTGCGCCTGTGTCCCCTCGGCGATGATCAGAGGGCCAATGGTTCGAATACCGGAGGATTGCAGGATAGGTGCATCGCGTTCGGCGCTGGCATTCTCGAAATAGAGCCTTTGCTCCGTGCTCCAGCCCGCACCGCCATAAGCGACGGGCCAGGATGGCGCCACCCATCCGCGTTCCAGCAGAATTGCGCGCCAGGCATTACAGGCTTCAAACGAGGACTTCAGGCCAGTGGTCGCCCGGCCTGCGGCGCGTAGCTCCTCTGTGAGCGCCGTGTCGAGAAAGGCATCGACCTCACCCCTAAAGGCGGCATCCGCAATACCTTGCGCCATCGCTCCGGTCTGAAAACTGCCATCCATGTCGCTCTCCCTCGACTGAGGACCGAGCACCATTACGGACTTTCAGGCCGCCAGGGCCTATCCGGGAAACTACGTGGATGACGCGGCGTCGCTTCGCTCAGGCGAGCGCAGCATGCAGCAGTTCCAGCGCATCCATGGCGAAAAGGCGCATGTTTTCAACTCGGTCATCGAGCCCCGTCTCCAGCGTACGGGAGACTTCGATTCCATGCTCACCAACAAGCGCGACGCATGTGTGGCCTGACGCATCGCCATAGCCATTGCCGCCCGGCCCTGAGGCGCCCGTCTCGCAGAGGCCCCAGTCGGCCTGAAGGCGTCCGCGTATCGTGCGGGCCATAAGGCGGGCATAGGGTTCGGTCGACGAGCGCATGCCATCGGTCATGACGGAGCGGTCCAACCCCATCAGGCCGCGAAAAGCCTGCGGCGTGTAGATGACCCCGCCGCCGCGATAATAGGCCGAGGCGCCGGGCACGGACAGGAGCGCGGCCGAAATCAGCCCGCCTGACGAGGATTCGGAAATGCCAACGGTCTCACCGCGCGTCTTGAGGCGGGCGCCGATCTCCGTGGCAAGGGGAAGGAGTGTCTGCATTCCTCCCATCAAGCAGCCAGCCCGACCAATGGCAAGTCGCGACGCAAGGGCAGTTGGAATATGCGCGCAGACGCGCCACATTAGGCGCCAAAGCACCAGCCCATCATGGCGGGCAGACAGGGAGAAAACGCATGGACCTCAAACTCAAAGGCAAGAACGCCGTCATTCTCGGCGGCACACGCGGCATCGGCCGCTCCATCGCCGACACGCTGGCAGCAGAAGGCACCAATGTTGCCATCTGCGCCCGCAATGCCGACCAGGTCACCGAAGCCGTCAGCGAACTTGAAGCGCGCGGCATCAAGGCCACAGGCGGCTCGGTCGACATCACCGACGGCGCCGCCCTCAAGGCATGGATCAAGTCCGCGGGCGAGGAGCTTGGCGGCATAGACATCCTCATCTCGAATGCCGGCGCCATGGCGCAAGGCAACGATCCCGATGCCTGGAAGAAGAATTTCGAGTTGGATGTACTCGGCGCCGTCAATGCGTTCGACGCCGCATCGCCTTTCCTGACCAAGGCGGCCAAAGCGAATGGCGACGCGGCTTTCGTCATCATCACGTCGATCTCCGCGGCCATTGCCGACAGCGCCGGGTCCTACGGCCCGGTCAAGGCTTCGCTGATCCACATGGCCAAGGGGCTCGCCCGTCAGCATGCCGGCATCGGCCTGCGGGTGAACACCGTGTCGCCCGGCATGGTCTATTTCGAAGGTGGCATTTGGCACATGGTCGAAACCAACCAGCCGGAATTCTTCAAGCAGGCCAATTCGCGCAACCCGATGGGCCGCTGCGCTACGCCACAGGAAATCGCCAATGCAGCGGTTTTCCTGGCGAGCCCGCTTTCGTCCTACACTACCGGCGCCAATCTCATCGTTGATGGCGCGGTGTCGAACCGGGTGAATTTCTAAATCCCGCCCAGCTAATTTTTGACAAGGGGCAGGAACCGGGTTCGCAGGGCGGGAGTTCTGCGAACATGCCTTTCAGTTCGACTATACCCCTTGCACGCGAAACGGTTGGCGCCCGCCACGCGAAGCTTGTCTGGGCAGACACGGACAAGCCCGGCTGGCGGCGCCAACGACGCGGCAAAGGTTGGCGCTATGTCGACGAGAGCGGCGATACGATTTCCGGCGAGGAACGCGCACGGCTGGAGACGCTCGCTGTTCCGCCTGCCTGGAAGAATGTCTGGCTTAGCCCTGCGGGCCGCACACACATCCTTGCGACCGGCGAGGATGAGGCTGGCCGCACCCAGTACATCTATCACCCCGAATGGCGCCGCGTGCGCGATGAGGCCAAGTTTGCCGACATGCTGGAATTTGGCCGGGGCCTGCCTGCGCTCCGCCGCCAGGTTCAGTCACGCCTCCTTGAACTGGACGACCCGGTAGACTTTGCCTGCGCCTGTATCGTTCGCCTGCTCGACAAGGGCGCGCTGCGCATCGGCAAGGAAGGCCGCACAAGTGCCATCGGGGCTGTCTCGCTCTGCAACGCCCATGTCGACATCCACGATGAGCTGCTGGAGCTGCACTATGTCGGCAAGGGCGGTAAGGCACGCGACATTCTGATCGAGGACAGGTTGCTGATCGACGCAGTCAAGCACCTCCAGCAACTCCCCGGGCAGGCCCTGTTTGAAGTAAATGGACATTGCATCACATCGCACGACGTCAATGAATTCATCCATGACCTCACTGGTCGGGCCTTCAGCGCGAAGGATTTCCGCACATGGTCCGGCAGCACGGCAGCAACCGAAGTGCTGATGCGCGAGGAGAAGCCAACGCTTAAAGTACTTAGCGAAGCCGCCGCAGCGCGCCTCGGCAACACGCCAGCCATTGCGAAGAAGTCCTATATCCACCCCGCGATCATGACACTGGCCGCAAATGGCGATGCCCTGCCCGCACCCGATGGCCCCACGCGGCTTCTGTCCGCCGAACGCCAGCTGATGGGCATCATGGCCGCCAGCAGCAAGTAAGGAATCCTTTGTCAGGTCGGCGAGGCCCTTTTGGCCGGGATCACGGCCACCGTGAAACGCGACAGGCACACCAGCCGATCCTCTTCATCCGTGATGCGGATGGTCCAGATCTGTGTGGTTCGGCCCAGCGCTTCTGCCTTCGCCGTGCCGAAGACAAAACCTTCTTTCACCGGACGCACATGATTGGCATTGATTTCGAGGCCAACGCCAACACGCTCATTTGAATCCAGCACGAGATTGGCCGCAATCGACCCGACTGTTTCAGCCAGCGCCACCGAGGCGCCGCCATGCAGGCGTCCATGCGGCTGGAGCGTACGGTGATCGACCGGCATGCGCGCCGTCAGCGTATCATCGCCGATACTGACAAGCGTGATGCCAAGTATGCCGCCCATCGTGCCCTCTTGGGCCGCGGTGATCTTGTCGAGATCAATATTCGTTTGCCGCCAGATCGCCATGCGGGAGCCTTTCAGGTTTATCAGGAGGTGCGGAAGCGCGTCGCTCTAAAGCCCGCCGAGCCAATCCAGGAGGAGCTTGTTGACCTCTTCAGGTCGTTCCTGCTGGGTCCAGTGGCCGCAGCCCTCCAGCAAGGTCGCCCCGCGCAGGTCGCCAAGGCTCGCCTTCATCGCGGCCAGCATGTCGCCGGGCGACATCTTCAGCACGAGATCCTTGGTGCCGCCAATATAAAGCGACGGCTGGGCGATGGTCATCGGTGCGCTATGCCCTGTGAGGTAAGCATGATCGCGGTGCCAGTTGCGATACCGGTTGAGCGGACCCCGGAAGCCAGACTCGCGGAACTGCGAGTCGTAATAGGCGACATCCTCCTCCGACAGCCACGGCAGCGGCATCGGCGGCTCCGGCAGGCGGTGGAGCAGCGTGTCACCATGCTTCTTGTCGGTTGGCCAGGTGCCCTCGGGCGCATCGCCCGAGATGGCATAGTAGAACTTGCGGATCGTCTCGGCCGGATCGTTTTCAAGCTCGGCTTCAGGCGGGCCCTGATCCTGGAAATAGACCTGATAGAAAAACAGGCCGCGCGCCGTGAAGAAGGCCCTCACCGCGTCAATGAACACGATCTCACCGGGCGGGATGTACGGCACAGAAAGGCCCGCCACAGCGCGGAACGTGTCCGCATGCAGCCGGGCCGTATTCCACGCGATGGGTGAGCCCCAGTCATGGCCGACGACAACGGCCTTTTCGCCCGGCGACAGGGCCTTCGCCACTCCGGCCACATCGCCGGTGAGGCTTTCCATGTCATAGGCTTCGACCGGGTGCGGCCTGTCAGAGCCACCATAGCCGCGCACGTCCAGCGCCGCGACGCGATAGCCCGCCTCCGACAACGCCTTGATCTGGTGACGCCAGGAATACCAACTCTCCGGGAAGCCGTGCACGAGAACGACCAAAGGCCCTTCCCCCGCCACGGCCACACGGATTTTTACGCCATTGGTTTCAACGAACTGGAATTCCGGCGTCATGGCGATTAGTCCTTGCCGCCGATCCACTCGAATTCAGGCTCTTCCCACCAGGGGAAGAAGTTCGGCATGCCGTCGGACACTTTGACCGGGTATTCCGGCTTGCGCTTCTCGAGGAAGCTCATGACGCCCTCTTTCGCGTCCGGCGTCTTGCCGCGCGAGTAGATCGCGGCGGAATCGACGATATGCGCTTCCATCGGGTGGCTGGCGCCCAGCATGCGCCACATCATCTGGCGCGTCAGCGACGTGGAGACGGCGGCCGTATTGTCGGCAATCTCGCGCGCCATGGCCTTGGCCACGTCGAGCAGTTCGGCCTGCGGATGGACGGACAGCACGAGGCCACCGGACAACGCTTCAGAAGCCGGGAACACGCGGCCGGAATAGCACCAGGCCAGCGCCTGCTGGATACCAACGAGGCGCGGCAGGAACCAGCTGGAAGCCGCTTCCGGGTTGATGCCGCGACGGTTGAACACGAAACCAAAGCGCGCCGTATCAGCTGCAATGCGGATATCCATGGGCAGCTGCATCGTCACACCAATGCCCACAGCCGCGCCATTGATTGCGCCGATCACAGGCTTGAGGCTGTCAAAGATGCGAAGGGTTACACGGCCGCCGCCATCACGCTGGATGTCGATATCCTTGCTACGATCGGCTTCACCAGAACGGGCATCATAGTCGAATGTCTTGGCGCCTTCGGAAAGGTCGGCGCCAGCGCAGAAGGCACGGTCGCCCGAGCCGGTCACGATCACCGCGCGCACGCTGTCATCGGCGTCAGTGATGTCGAATGCCTCGATCATCTCGTACATCATCTTGCCCGTGAAGGCGTTCATTTTTTCGGGGCGGTTGAGCGTCAGAATGGCAATGCCATCCTCGATATCCAGGATAATCTGCTCAAACTTTTTCGGCTGCGCCATCTTGTATCTCCCTTTGGGCAATTGCTGGCGACACACTGCCTGCCAGACGCCCAAGGTCAAGCGCGTCGCAGGGGAAAGCTGCACCCGGCTTGACCGTCCGGCGATTTGGCCCTGATAGTCGCGCAAATCGCAGATGAACAAGGCCTTCCCATGATGTTTTCCCGCTCGCTGCTCCTGTCGGTCGCCATGCTGGCAACCGGCGCCATTGCCGAGGCCCAGCCGGTCTATGTAAAGGCCGGCAGTCTTGTTGATCCGGTCAGCAGCAAAGTGCTGAAAGACGTCGCTCTGGTAATTGAAGAGGGCAAAGTGACCGCCTCTGGCACCCAGAAAGCCATCAAGGTGCCGCGCGGGGCCACCGTAATCGACCTGTCATCCGAGACGGTTCTGCCCGGCTTTATCGACATGCACACCCACCTGACAAGCGATCCGGAAGACGGCGGCTATGCCTCGCTCGCCCTGTCGGATGAACGCCACGCCATAAAGGGCGTAAAGAATGCCCGCCGCACGCTGCTGTCCGGCTTCACCACGGTCCGCAATGTCGGCGCCGGCAGCTATGGCGATGTCGCTCTGCGCGACGCCATAAATGAGGGTGAAGTGCCCGGCCCGCGGATGTACGTCTCCGGCCCTCCGGTCGGCATCACCGGTGGCCACTGCTCGGATAACAACCTGCTTCCGTCCGAGTACGCCCTCAAGGGTGAGCGTGTCGCCAACAGCCCGTGGGAAATGCGTGCGCAGGTGCGTGAAAACATCAAGTATGGCGTCGACCTCATCAAGACCTGCTCCACCGGCGGCGTGTTCTCCAAGGGCACCTCCCTTGGCGCTGCGCAGGGCACACTGGAAGAGCTCACGGCCGCTGTCGAAGAAGCGCACGCACGCGGCCTGAAAGTCGCCAGCCACGCCCATGGCACGGTCGGCATACGCAACGCCCTGCTTGCCGGTGTCGACACAATCGAACACGCCAGCATTCTGGATGACGAGACAATCGCGCTCGCCAAGGAAAAGGGTGCCTATCTTTCAATGGATATCTACAACACCGAATACACGCTGGCCGAAGGCGAGAAGAATGGCGTGCTGGCAGAATCCATGGACAAGGAACGCGCGATCTCGAAAATCCAGCGGGCCAGCTTCACCGCCGCTAATAAGGCCGGCGTGAAGATGGTGTTCGGCTCTGATGCCGGCGTTTATCCGCATGGCGACAATCCGAAACAATTCTCGCGCATGGTCCAGTTCGGCATGACGCCGATGCAGGCCATCACGGCGGCCACCGCAACCGCCGCCGAAGCGCTCGACAAGACCGGCATGCTCGGCTGCCTCGATGTGGGCTGCGCGGCAGATCTGGTGGCGGTCAGCGGCGACCCGATCAAGGATATCTCGATCCTTGAACAGGTCGACTTCATCATGAAGGACGGCCATGTCTACAAGCAGGACGGCAACACGATCGCGGACCCTACATAAATGCCCGAATGGCTTGCAACAATACAGCCGACGACCCTCGCCGCGCCGGCCTTCCTCATATCGGTGATATGGGAATGGTGGGCCGTGCGCAGCGGACGCGCCAAGGGTAATTATGATACAAAAGATGCTCTCGCCTCGATGGCCATGGGCATCGGCAATGTCGTGGTCAACACGCTGACAGGCATGGTCACGATCTGGCTAATGATGCTCGCCTGGCCTTACCACTTCTCCATTTCCACGATCTCCGGCTGGGGCTTTGAAAGTATCCCGTTCACATGGTGGAGCTTCCTGCTGGCCTTCGTGCTCTATGATTTCACCTATTACTGGAAGCACAGGCTGGCCCATCGCATACGCTGGTTCTGGATGGAGCATGTCACGCACCATTCCAGCACCCACTACAATCTGACGACTGCCCTGCGCCAGCCCTGGTTCGGGCCTTTCACGGGCCTTATCCTGGTCGGCGTGCCAATGGTTCTGATCGGCTTCCATCCCTTCATAATATTCTTCGTGGGCGGATTGAACCTGATCTACCAGTTCTGGATTCACACAGAAGCTGTTGATCGTATGCCCGACTGGTTCGAGGCGGTCTTCAACACGCCGTCCCATCACCGCGTTCACCACGCCACAAACCCGCGCTACCTCGACGCCAACTATGCTGGCGTTTTCATCACATGGGACAAGCTGTTCGGCACCTATGTGCCCGAACTCGATGAAGAGAAGCCTATCTATGGCATCGTCAAACCGCTGCAGAGCTACAATCCCTTCATCATCGCCTTTCACGAACTCGGCGCCCTGCTGCGCGATGGCGCGCGTGACGGCCTGCGGCCCGACCGCTGGGTGCGCCGCGCGATAAATGCACCGGGCTGGAGCCCGGACGGCAATCATAACCGCTCCGTCGAACTGAAGGCCGCCTATGTTTCGCAACATCCGGAGCTTGCCGGAACACCCGGCCTGCCACGCACAGGAAGCAAAACACCATGAGCCCCGCCGACGTCGTTGCCCGCTATTACGCCGCGTTCAATGCCAAGGACTGGGAGGGTATGCTCGCCTGTGTCAGCGACACGATCAGCCATGATGTCAACGAGGGTGTCCGCCGCGGCGGCAAGGAAAAGTTCGCCGCCTTCATCGCGCATATGGATGAGTGCTATGATGAGAATCTGACCGGCATCGCCATCATGACGTCCGCAGACGGCACACGCGCGGCGGCTGAATTCATCGTCAACGGTGTCTACAAGAAAACCGATGACGGTCTGCCCAAGGCCCACGGGCAGGAGTATCGCCTGCCCGCCGGCGCCTTCTTCGAGATCAATGAAGACGAAATCACGCGCGTCACCACCTATTACAATCTCCAGGAATGGATCCGTCAGGTCTCATGAAGGTTCGCTCTTTGACAGGTGGAGAAATGGAACAGGCATTGCCTGCGCTTGCCCGCCTGCGCATCGAGGTCTTCCGTGCCTACCCCTATCTCTATGCTGGCAGCGAGGGATATGAACTCGACTACCTGCACACGTTCTCGCAGGCGCCTGACGCGCTGATCGTCACGGCCGAGAATGATGATGGCGAGATTGTCGGGTGCGCCACAGGGTCAGCACTCACAGGTCACCACATCGAATTTGCCGAACCGCTCGTCGATGCGGGGATCGATCTTTCGACGACCTTCTATTTTGGCGAGTCCGTCCTGCTGACTGCCTATCGCGGTCACGGCATCGGACATTGCTTCTTCGATGTGCGCGAGGCCCATGCCCTTGCCCATGGCTACAAGCGGGCCTGTTTCTGTGCCGTGGACCGACCGGCAGACCACCCTCTGCGTCCCGAAGGCTACAGCCCGCTCGATCCCTTCTGGGCGGCACGCGGCTACAGCCGCCTTGCGGGTGCGGTGAGCCACTTTGAGTGGCCCGAAACACCGGACGGGCCAAAGATCGTCCACCGGATGGATTACTGGACCCGCAGCTTTTAGCGCTTTCCCCTGCGTCGCCAGTGGACGAAAGACGCGGGTTGGTTAAGTTCGACCAAAACCTGAGGCAGGCCCCATAGAGCGGCCACCGCACCAATGGAGAGAGACGCAAATGCACCCCTTTCATCACGCCAAATCCCGGCCTGATCACCCCGCGTACACAATGGCGGGCAGCGGTGAGGTCGTCACCTTCCGCCAGCTGGACGAGCGCTCCAACCAGATCGCCCACGCCCTGCGCGAGGCCGGCTGCCAGCCCGGCGACACGATTGCCCTTTTTGCCGAAAACTCGGCCCGTTATTTCGAAGTCTGCTGGGCCGCCCAGCGCTCCGGCCTTTACTTCGTCTGCATCTCGTCGCGCCTGACCACACCCGAAGTGCAATACATCATCGAGGATTCCGGCGCGAAGCTGCTGATCGCTGACGCGCACAAATCTGCCGTGGCGCAGGATGTGAAATCGGTGACTAACCTCGGCCACTACTGGTGCATTGATGGTGATATTCCGGGCTTCACAGCCTTGGAAACCCATCGGTCAAAATTCCCGATCACGCCCATTCCGGACGAGATGGCTGGCACCGACATGCTCTATTCCTCCGGCACGACCGGACGGCCGAAAGGCATCCGCCCGCCTCTGGAACGCGGCCTGCCTATCGATGCCGACAATGTGCTCGTGCAGATTTGCCGGGGCCTCGCCGGTGTGACCGATCAGTCCATCTACCTGTCGCCTGCGCCACTCTACCACGCGGCTCCGCTGCGCTGGAGCATGTCGATGACCAAGCTTGGCGCCTCGCTCGTCATCATGGAAAAGTTCGACGCGGAAAAATACTTGCAACTGGTCGAGAAGTACAAGGTCACGCATTCCCAGCTTGTCCCGACCATGTTCGTCAAAATGCTGAAACTGCCGCCGGAAGTGCGCGAGAAGTATGATGTCTCCAGCCTTCAGTTCGCCATCCATGCCGCTGCGCCTTGCCCGATCCCGGTCAAGGAACAGATGATCGCCTGGTGGGGCCCGATCATCGACGAATATTATGCCGGCTCTGAGGGCAACGGCATGACATGGGCACGCAGCGCCGACTGGCTGACCCACAAGGGCACAGTCGGCAAGCCAGTCCATGGCGAAGTCCACATTTGCGACGAGCAAGGCAATGAAGTGCCGGTCGGCGAAGAGGGCCAAGTCTATTTTGGCGGCACTGTTCCGCCAACCTATCATAACGATCCTGAAAAATCGAAAGGCGCCCTCCACGCCAGCCATGCCGACTGGTCGTCGCTGGGCGATGTCGGCAAAGTGGATGAGGATGGCTTCCTCTACCTGACAGACCGCAAGGCCTTCATGATCATTTCGGGCGGCGTGAACATTTATCCGCAGGAATGCGAGAACATCCTGATCACCCACCCCAAGGTCGCAGACTGCGCCGTGATCGGCGTGCCGGACGAGGAGTTCGGCGAAGCGGTGAAGGCGGTTGTCCAGCCTGCTCCGGGCCAGGCGCCCTCAGAGGAACTCGCTGCCGAGCTGATGGCCTTCTGTCAGGCGAACCTGTCGAAGATCAAATGCCCGAAATCGATCGACTTCGATCCCGAGCTCCCACGCCACCCGACAGGCAAACTCTACAAGCGCCTTATCCGCGACAAGTATTGGGGCAATTCCAAGAGCCGGATCGTCTGACATGGTCAAGCCAGGTGACTTTCCGAAGGATTTCATCTGGGGGGCATCGACCGCCTCATATCAGATAGAGGGCGCCCATGATGAGGACGGCCGCGCGCCAAGCATCTGGGATGCCTTCTGCCGAGAGCCCGGCCGTATCGACAATGGCGACACGGGCGACGTGGCCTGCGACCACTACCATCGCTATCGCGAAGATGTGGGCCTCATGCGGCAGCTCGGGCTGGACGCCTACCGCTTTTCCTTCTCGTGGAGCCGGGTCCTGCCCGAGGGTAAAGGCCAGCCCAACGAGGCCGGGCTCGATTTCTATGACCGGCTGACCGACCGCCTGCTCGAAAACGGCATTGCGCCATGGGCCTGCCTCTATCACTGGGACCTGCCACTCGCCTTGCACGAAGCTGGCAAGGGCTGGACCAGTCGCGAGATCGCTCCTCTGTTTGCGGATTACGCGACACTCATGGCCGACCGCCTTGGCGACCGCATCACGCACTGGGCCACCTTCAACGAACCCAATGTCTTCGCCATGTTCGGTTACAAGATGGGCATCCACGCGCCGGGCATTCGTGATTACGATCTTTATCGCGACATGGTCCATGGTGTGAATCTCGCCCATGGATCGGCCATACAAGCGCTGCGGGATGCCCTGCCGGCCAGCGCCCAACTCGGCGTCGTTCCCAATATGCAGCCCTGCCTGCCAAGACACGACACAGACCCTGATCGCTTGGCAGCAGCCCGGCTCGATGCTTGGTGGAACCGCGCCTTCGCCGATCCCATGATCCTTGGCAAATACGACCCGATCGTCTCGGCGGCGCTCGGTGATCGCATCCGCCCCGGCGATGAAAAACTGATCAACCAGAGGCTCGACTGGTTTGGCCTCAACCACTATTCCCCGCTCTACGCGACCGCAGATGACGGTCCCGCTGGCTATCGCTGGGCCAATCCGCCTGCGGATAGCGAGATCACCCTGATGGGCTGGAATGCCTCGCCGGAAGGCTTCCGCGACATCCTGATCGAGACCGCAGAGAGATACGGCCTGCCGATCTTCGTCACGGAAAATGGCGTTGCCGATCTGGCCGAGCCAGACGCGCAAGGCCGCGTGAAGGATGATGTGCGGATCGACTTCATCGACCGCTACCTCGCCGCCCTGCTGGAAGCGCGCGCCGTAGGCGCCGATGTGCGTGGCTACTTCGTCTGGTCACTGCTCGACAATTTCGAATGGGCGAAGGGCTACACGACCCGTTTCGGCGTCACGCATGTCGACTTTGAAACGCTCAAGCGCACCCCGAAGGATTCCTTCCACTGGCTCGCCGGGCTGACAGGCAAGCATGGCTGAAACGAAAACAGCCGCCCCATTGGAGCGGCTGTTTCCATATTCGGCGCAATCGCAGCCTAGAACAGCCAGCTGCCCGGATTTTCAATCGGCTGGCCGGCCGAAAGGGCCTGCATACCTTTAACAACGCGCACGATGAACCAGACCATCGCCGCCAAGAGAACAAGAAACCCGATCACGACAAACAACAGAAAAAACCCAATGACCGAATAGAGGAAGTACTTCCAGAACAGATTGATCTGGTTGTTGTAATGGTTATCGAGCAAAGCATCGCCTTGGCCCTTGCCAGTATAGGCCATGACTACGCCGACGATCGAAGTTATGCCTCCTGTGAGGAATCCTACCAGGTAGAGAATATAGATAAGGTTCGCGTTGCCCTTGGTGTTCGGATCAACGGAAATCTGGTTCGAATCTGTCATATGGCGTCTCCCAATTCAGCCCATTGGCGAAGTATTTGCGAGAATCAGCTCTACGTCCAGCAGATTGACGCTCAGTAAACCTTGCCGGATGGCCCTGCCCGCGCCAGAAAAGGCCCAAGCATAAACTCAGGAGGAACTCCCCTATGGCTAACCCGAAAAAAGTCGCCTACGCCGATCTCGAATCCATCGCAGGCACTGAAACCGGCGTGTCCGACTGGCACACAATCGATCAGGACCGCGTCAACATGTTTGCCGAAGCAACCGGCGACCATCAGTGGATCCACGTTGATGTCGAGCGCGCCACCAAGGCCATGGGCGGCCCCATCGCACACGGCTTCCTGACGCTGTCCCTGCTGCCAATGCTCGGCGGCGAAACGCTGAACGTCTCCGGCGTCACGCGCGGCATCAACTACGGCTCCGACAAAGTCCGCTTCACCAACATGGTGCCCGTCGGCTCGAAGGTGCGCCTGCGCCAGAAATGCACGTCCGTGACTGAAAAGTCCGGCGGCAAGCAGATGATCATGGAAAACACAATCGAGATCGAAGGCCAGGACCGCCCGGCTCTCGTCGCTGAATCGATCACCGTGCTCTATGGCTGATTCGCGCGCCTAGCCCCCGGGGGTGATGACGTTGCAGGCCATACTGCATACAAAAAGGCGGGAGTTGCAAACATGCAGCTCCCGTTTCGATTCGCGTACAGGAGTTTTCGCAATGTCCGTCGCCGTCTACATCCGCACCGCGATTGCCGCCCTAGTAGTCGGCGCCATGCCAATGCTGGCCTCTGCCCAAAGCGAGGCCGCTAAGGCGCTCGTCGAGAAGGGATATGCGTCGCTCAGCGCGGGCGACAAAATCGCCATGACGGAATACTTCGCCCAGTCCTGCGAAACAGATCCCGCATTCGGCCAGTGCGTGGCGGCTGGCGACAATCTCGCCGCAGGCTATGGCGGTGTGATTGTGGACATCCCCCGCGCAGCACGACTTTATGAATTGGGGTGCAATGCCGGCATCAATCGAGGCTGCACCAAGGCGGCCGAGCTGAAGGCAAAGAACGGGACAGCCGAGGACGCCGCTGCCGCCGTCGCCCTGTTCAAGAAAACCTGCGAGACGGATTGGACCGCAGACAAGGAATGCCTGAAACTCGCAGCGGCCTATGCAACAGGCAAAGGCATTGCGCAAAATCTGGCTGAAGCCGCGCGCCTCTACGAAGAAACCTGCCATATTGCCAACCAGTACCGTCTCCCGAACCCCGAAGCCTGCCTCCTGTCCGGCCAGGCCTATCTCAACGGCACAGGCGTCACAGCAGACCGCGCCAAGGCCACGCAGCGTATCAGGATCGCCTGCCAATACGAACGCGAAGGCGCTTGCGACTTGCTGGCGACCCTTGAACCGCCGGCCCCCAAACAGGTCGCTGCCGCTCCCGGCAGCCCTGCGCCAACACCTGCCAAGCCGCGCACAGATCAGAAAGCACGCTACACCGCCGCCGTCGAAGCCCTTCGCAGCACGGATGCAGATATCGCCTCCAAGGGAGCCACTGAAGTCTTCTCGCTTTGCAGGAACGAGAATTATGGCGAGGCGTGCTACTTCTACGCCAACGCGCTGATGCAATCGGAGAAAGTGAGCGACCATGTCGACGCCATCCCCTTTTATGAACAAGGGTGCGACAGCGGCTATGCCGACGCCTGCGTCAGTGCGGCCAACTATCTGGCTGGCGTTGAAGGATTCCCAAAGGATGTCGTCAAGGCCGCACGTCTGCTCGATCGTGGCTGTCTCGAGCTTGATGCAGTCACCTGCTACGCGTCAGGCACTTTCTATCGCGACGGCTACCTCGGCAAAGCCGATCCCGCGAAGGCGAAAGTACACCTCTCTCGCGCATGCGATAATGGCGATCCGGTCGCCTGCGAAGAGGCCGCAGCATTGGGCGCAGAGGTCAAACCCGCCGCCCGCTATACCGTGCCGGATGCGGTAACACTGGCTGCATTTGAAAAGCGCTATAACGAAGCAACAAGCCGCGCGAACGCGAGCGACGCGGCCACCCGTAATCAAGGATTCGACGAGCTCATGGACCTTTGCGACGCCTTTTACGGAAAGGCCTGCTACTGGCTGGGCGATGCGCTCATGCTGGCGAAAGACGCGAAATCACGGGCGGATGCCTATGCCTATTTCAGCGTTGGGTGCGAAGGGCGGTTTGCCAGCGCGTGCACGCGCGCTGCTCTCATGCTCGAAGAGGGCAAGGACATTCAAAAGAACCTGAATGTTGCGGCAGCATTCCGCGATGAGGCCTGCAAGTACAATGACAAGACTGGCTGTTTCGCTTCAGGGAATGCATTCGCTCAAGGCCTAACTGGCAGTCCCGATTACGCAAAGGCGCGCAAATACTTGACGACATCATGTGCACAGGGAGAGCCAGCGGCCTGCAAGGATCTTGGCGTCATGCAGGAAAACGGCCTTGGCGGACCGCCTGACCAAATGGCGGCCCTCGCGAATTACCGGCTCGCATGCAAAGCCAATGAGGCCAGCGGCTGCTACAATGTGGCGGTGGCTGACTACAATGCCTGGCCAGGCACAAGCGCGACAAATCAACAAAAGATCGAAGGTTTCCTGAACGCATGTGAACTGGGTTCCGCCCCGGCGTGCGATGTGGCGGCAAAGCTGACGTCAACGGGCCTCGGACTGTCGCTTTATCCCGGCCGGTCTGAGCGCAGCCGGTCACTCGCCTGCACGCTGGACAAGCAATACTGCCAATAAGCCCAACCACACGTGACCAATGGCGCTGAGGCATAATTGGCCTATATTGATAGGGAACACGGCACAGGAGGCCCCCATGTCCGCCACAGGCACCAAAATCCAGCGATCAGACCGCGAATGGCGCGAAGTGCTCACCGAGGAAGAATTCCGCGTGGGCGTCAAAGAGGGCACGGAGCGCGCCTTCACACCCGGCAATTACGAAAGCGAAAAGCGCGCAGGCAAGTATCACTGCAAGGGCTGCGATACCGTGCTCTGGTCGTCTGAACACAAGTTCGAAAGCGGCACAGGCTGGCCGAGCTACTGGCAGCCTGCCTCCGAGGGCGTTGTCGAGACCAAGACCGATTTCAAGATGATCATTCCGCGAACCGAATGCCACTGCGCCATCTGCGGCCTGCATCAGGGGCACGTCTTCAAGGATGGCCCGCCGCCAACCGGCGAGCGCTGGTGCATCAACGGTGTCGTGCTGGACTTCCGCCCCGACGAATAGGTCTGGACAGAGCCTTCCCCGCCTGATCCATTCCGCCCCGAACCCAAGCCTTAACTGACACAGGAGCCGGCCGCATGCGCCTTACTTTCCTTCTTGCCAGCGCAGCGACTGCTGCCCTTCTGACCGGATGCACAATGACTGACACCAAGCTCACCGACACCGCCGTTGAAACGCCGGCGGCCACGCCTGCCCCCCAGCCCCCTGTCGCCGAGCGCATCGACCACGAGATCACGCAGGTCGGCCGCACCCGCAATGATCCATATAACTGGCTGAAGGATGACAAGTGGCAGGAAGTCATGCGTGATCCGTCCGTGCTCGACGCGAATATCCGCACCTATCTCGAAGCCGAAAACGCCTACACCAAGGCCGTCCTCGAAGACCCGACGACCGAGCTGCGCGACGAATTGTTCGCCGAAATGCGCGGCCGCATCAAGGAAGACGACAGCACCGTTCCCGAGATTGACGGTCCATGGGCGTATTACACACGCTATCGTCAGGGCGGCGAATACCCGATCATCGCCCGGCGCCCGGCTGAAGACGCCTTCAACCCCGACGCCCCCGAAACCATCCTGCTCGACGGCGACGCCATGGGCGACGGCAAGGATTATTTCTCCTTCGGCGGCATAGATACCAGTCCCGACCATAAACTGGTCGCCTACGCGGTCGATACGCAGGGCAGCGAGTTCTACAAGATCCACATACAGGACATTGCCACCGGAGCGGACACTGCCGCCGAGATCGACAACGCCTATGGCGACTTCGAATGGACCGCCAACGGACAGGCCATCGTCTGGGTCCACCGCGACGAGAATGCCCGGCCCGACGCCGTCTATCAGCGCAATCTCGCCACCGGCGAAGACACGCTTCTCTATGAGGAAAAGGACCCCGGCTTCTTCGTGGGCGTCAACAAGAGCGCCAGCGAGGATGTGGTCTTCATCAACGCCTCGGGCCACACGACATCGGAAGTCTACTGGTTTTCCGCCTCGGAACTCGATCCCGAGCTGCACCTCGTCGCCCCGCGCCAGACCGACAATGAATATTCCGTCGTCCACTGGGACGGGCAATTCTACATCATCACAAACCTTGATGGCGCCGTCGACTTCAAGATGATGAAGGCCCCAATGGAGGCGACTTCACGCGACGCCTGGGAAGAAGTCATTCCCCACCGCCCCGGCACGCTGCTCCTCGGCATGCAGCCCCAGAAGGACTATCTCGCCCGCATGGAGCGCGAGAACGGCCTGCCCCGGATCGTCGTGCGCGCCCGCGCGGATGGCGCCGAACACGCGATCAGCTTCGACGAAGCCGCCTATGATCTCGGCCTCGACAGCGGCTATGACTATAACACGCCCATCCTGCGCTTCGATTATGCCTCGCCGGCGACGCCCGACCAGGTCGTCGACTATGACCTGGTCAGCCACGCGCGCACCCTGCGCAAGACCCGCGAAGTCCCCTCGGGGCACAACCCCGATGATTATGTCACCGAACGCGTCATGGCCCCGTCATGGGATGGCGCCGAAGTACCTGTCACCCTGCTGCGCCGCAAGGATACGCCGCTCGACGGCACAGCGCCTGTCCTGCTCTACGGCTATGGCTCCTACGGCATTACCATCCCGGCAGACTTCCGCACGGGCCGACTCAGCCTCGTTGATCGCGGCTTCATTTACGCCATTGTCCATCCGCGCGGCTCCATGGCCAAGGGCTACCAATGGTATCTCGACGGCAAGCTCGACAAGAAGACCAATACGTTCAAGGACTATGTGGCCGCCGGCCATTACCTGGTCGACCAGAACTACACAGCCGAAGGCAAGCTCGTCGCCATGGGCGGCTCGGCAGGTGGCCTCCTGATGGGTGCCGCCGCGAACATGGATCCTGAACTGTTCGCCGGCATCATCGCCGCTGTGCCCTTCGTCGATGTCGTCAACACGATGTCGGACGAAAGCCTGCCGCTCACCCCGCCCGAATGGCCTGAATGGGGCAACCCGCTCACCAGCGAGACGGACTATGACACGATCGCGACCTACAGCCCGTATGACAATGTCTCCGACAAGCCCTACCCGCCCATGCTGATCACCGGCGGCCTGAGCGACCCGCGCGTCACTTACTGGGAGCCCAGCAAATGGGCTGCCAAGCTGCGCCATGAGGCCCCTGAAGCCGGGCCATATTTCCTGCGCATCAACATGGACGCCGGCCATGGCGGCGCCTCTGGCCGCTTCGAGGGCCTGAAGGAAACCGCCACGGAATACGCCTTCGCCCTCGCCGCAGTCGGCAAGACGGACGAGCTGGATCTCGAAAAGAAATAGATACAATGGCTCGGCCTGCTTCAGCCTCAGGGCGGTAGCAGGCCGCAGCGCTATTTTTGCGGCCGGGTATCCACAGACAGTTTGAACACATCCGGGCGGCTGTAATGACCGCTCACGTCCAGATCAAACTTCGCCCGCTTGAGCTCGTCCATATCGATCCCGGCAGACACGATGGCTTCCTTGTTGAACACGGGCGCTGCCAGCACCTCTCCCATCGGTGAAATGATACAGCTGCCGCCGCGTATCAGCACGGTGTCGGGCTTGGTGCCCTGTATCGGCTCGAACCAGTCGGCGCTGACATCGCCAACTGTCATGAACTGGCAGGCACTGACCACGAAACACCGCCCCTCAAGGGCAATCATCTGCAGTGTCGGCAGCCAGACATCCCGGTCATCCACCGTCGGCACGCAATGCACCTGCGTTCCCTGACTGTAGAGATGCGACCGCAGGAGCGGCATGTAATTCTCCCAGCAGATTGCCATGGAGAGCACGCCCATATCCGATTTTGCGACCTCAATCGTCGAACCGTCGCCCTGCCCCCAGATCACCTTTTCCATCGCGGTCGGCATCAGCTTGCGATGCCAGGCGAGGATGTCCCCGTCCCGGCCAATCGTCGCGCTGGAGCAGTAAAGCGTCCCGCCTTCGCGTTCGATGATGCCCAGAACAACATTGACCTGCGCCTCTTTGACGAGCGACCTGATCTCGTCCATCTGTGGCGAGTGCCGCTCAATCGCCCCGTCAATATACTGGCGGAACTGTTCGCGTCCGGCAGGCGAGCGCATGCCGACACGCACCCCGAAATCAATGCCCTTCGGATAGCCGCCGATAAAGGCTTCCGGAAACACCACGAGGTCCGCGCCCGTCTTCGCAGCTTCGCTCAACTTGCTCGCAAAAAGGGAAAGGGTTGCATCCGTATCGAAGAGTTTTGACCCGGCCTGAACAGCGGCGACAACAAACTTGGACATGACACTTTCCCTTTTCGCACTCTGCGCCGACCAACATGGCCCTCAGATTGCTGCGAGGCCTGAATAGGTACAGTCGACCGGAATGTCGAGAATTGCCTGCTTTGGCGGCGCACTGGCGGCCTCATGGCGGGTTGGTGGCGTGTCACTGGCGTGGAGGAGGGTCATTATTTGCGGTCTCCTAGGCTCATCTGATAATGAAAAGCCCAGGAGAAAATCATGTCCTTCAAAGCAGATGCAGCCAAGATCAAACGCTGGCGCGAAGAGCGTTACTGGTCCCAGGAGCACGTGGCCGATCTCGCCGGGATTGGCCTTCGGACCGTCCAGCGCATCGAGAATGGCGAACCGGCTTCGCAGGAATCGCTCAAGGCGCTGGCGGCCGCGTATAATGTCGATGTCATCGCACTGTCGGTCGATCAGGCGGCCGAAGCGGCCAGTCGTGTTGCCCGCAAGAATGCCAAGACACGGGCAGCGATATGGCTCTCACTATGGATCCATCTGGCAGGCTATGCCATCGGTGTCGTCGTATTCGTCGGCATCAGCATAGGCATTGGTGGCAACACGTTCGTGATGAAATGGCCATTGATCTGGTGGACGGTGGGCTTTGTTTCCCACATTGCGACGGTCCTCATCGTTCACGTCGCCACACGCTATCAGGAACAGGTTGAAAAGGCGGCTTGAGCCACCCCGTTACCCCGGTTCAAACGGCATCTGTCAAAAGTGAAAATGGTCGGAGCGATAGGATTCGAACCTACGACCCCTCGCCCCCCAGGCGAGTGCGCTACCGGGCTGCGCCACGCTCCGACTCTGGCGGCTTGTAGCCAAGCCGCCCCGGTTCCGCAATCGCTTATATGGGTTTAGGCAGCGCGGCGGCCACGCATCGCATCAAGGCGGGCTTTCAGGTCTGTCAGCTCCACGAGTGCGCCCTCAAGGCGCTCCTGCCGCTTGGGCGCAGACGTATCAGGCAGCTCGGCGTCGAATGCCTTGGCGACCTTCTTCTGCAGCTCACGGGCGGGGCTGGCAGCCGTGCCCAGCTTGGCTGCGCCGGACAATACGGCCGCAAGCCCTTGCTCGGCCAGAATGGACTTGGCGCCTTTCAGCGTCATGCCGCGCTCATGCACGAGAATCTGGATGCCGCGCAGGGCTTCAATATCCTGCGGGCGGAAAAGGCGGCGGCCATCGGCGCGCTTCACCGGTTTCACATCGCGCGGAAACTTGCTTTCCCAATAGCGAAGGACATGCGTCTCGAGGCCAAGTTCAGCAGCTGCCTCTCCAATCGAGCGGAAAGCGTTAGCGGATTTTTCAACTCGGTTCCGTGAGGCAGTCATATCGCTATCCTTGTTTTGGTTCAGCCCTTGTCGACGCGGGCCTTCAGCATGGGAGAGGGCCGGAAGGTGACCACGCGGCGCGGCGCAATCACGGCTTCTTCGCCGGTTTTGGGGTTACGGCCTTCGCGCGCAGCCTTCGACCGCACCACGAAATTGCCAAAGCGGGAAAGCTTCACTTCGTCTTCATGCTCCAGCGCACTGCCGATCATGTCGAGCGTACGGTCCAGCAGGTCAGAGGATTCCTGGCGCGTCACGCCCACTTCACGGACAATGGCGTCAGTCACTTCAGCACGGGTCAGGGTCTGGTTACTCATGACGGTCTTTCGCCTTTCGTTAATGGATAGCCAATGAATGTTAACGGATTCCTAGCAAACCCGTCAGCTTAAATCATTGAGAAGTTTCAGATTGCCCGATTAGACCCGAAAATTGTGGATGAAATCGGCAGCCCCGGATCAAAGGCGGAACAGGCTGGCGCCCCACGAGAATCCGCCGCCCATCGCCTCCGAAAGGATCAGGTCACCCTTCTTTGCGCGGCCGGAGCGCACAGCATGGTTCAACGCCAGTGGAATGGACGCAGCCGACGTGTTGGCATGCTGGTCCACCGTAATGACGACCTTCTCTTCCGGAATGCCGATCTTGCGTGCGACCCCGTCGAGAATGCGCTTGTTGGCCTGATGCGGCACAAACCAGTCAATGTCCTCCGCCGTCAGGCCTGTCTCATCGAGCACTGCCTGGATAGCCGAGGAAATGTTCGTCACCGCATGCTTGAAGACACGGTTTCCCTCCATGCGCACATGGCCGATCGTCCCGGTCGAACTGACGCCGCCATCGACATAGAGGAGGTCAGATTTGGTGCCGTCGGTGCGGATGTGATGCGTGATGATGCCGGCATCATTCGTGCCATCCCATTCAACCGCCTCGATCACAACGGCGCCGCCGCCATCGCCAAACAGCACAGCCGTGCCACGGTCAGACCAGTCGAGAATGCGCGTAAATGTTTCTGCGCCGATCACCAGCGCCCGGTTGAACAGGCCCTGCTTCAGCATGCTGTCAGCCGTCGCCAGCCCGAACAGGAAACCGGAACACACCGCTTGCACGTCAAACGCCGCGCTGGGGCCGCAACCGAGCTTGGCCTGCACAGCCGTCGCCGTTGCCGGGAAGGTCTGGTCGGGCGTCGTCGTCGCCAGCACGATCAGGTCAATGTCCTGAGCCGTCATACCAGCCGCCTCCAGCGCCATACGTGCAGCGGCCGTCGCGATATCGGATGTCAGCTCGCCATCCGCCGCAACGTGGCGCTTCTGGATGCCGGTGCGCTCACGAATCCACTCGTCGGACGTGTCGAGCATTGTCGACAGGTCTTCATTGGTCAGCACCTTCTCGGGAAGGTATCCGCCAGTACCGCGAACGAAGCTGCGTCGTGTCATCAAAGTCCCTTCCTTGCCGGCCCTGCCTATTCGGCGGCCAGGCCACCTTCTCTTATGCGTGCGAGATTGGCGAGTATTTCATCCCGGTAATGGCTGCTGGCAAGGTCTGCCGCCAATTCACATGCACGGGCAAAGCCGCGCGCATCCGTGCCGCCATGACTTTTAACCGACACGCCGCCCAGCCCGAGCAGGACGCCGCCATTCACATTGCTGGGGTCCATTTGCGACCGCAGCGTCTTCAGCCCGGCCATGGCCAGCGCCGCGCCAATTTTCGTCATCAGGCTGGCGGTAAAGGCCTCGCGCATCCGGCTTCCCAGCATGCGGGCAACGCCCTCGCCGGCCTTCAGCGCCACATTGCCCGTAAAACCATCGGTCACCACCACATCGACGGCCCCCTTGGAAATATCATCGCCCTCGACAAAGCCGCGATAGTCGATGTCCAGCTTGGCCGCGCGCAGCCATTCATGGGCCTCGCGCACCTCATCATGGCCCTTCATCTCTTCCGAGCCGATATTGAGGATGCCAATGCTTGGCTTGGCAATGCCCAGCGCCGCGCGGGCATAGGCCTCGCCCATGATCGCAAAGCTCACCAGCTGCGCCGCATCGGCCTCAAGGTTTGCGCCGACATCCAGCACGACTGTGCGCCCGCGCAGGGTCGGCCACAGCGCCGTCATGGCCGGGCGATGCACGCCCTCCATCTTGCGCAGGATCAGCATGGAAATCGCCATCAGCGCGCCGGTATTACCGGCCGAAACAGCTGCACCGGCCTCGCCATTCTTGACGGCCTCGATCGCGTTCCACATCGACGAGCCTTTGCCCCGGCGCAGGGCCTGGCTGGGCTTCATGTCGCTTGTGATGACGGTCTCGGAATGAATGATCTGGCAGCGGCCCGCCAAGGCCTTCTGCGCGGCCACGAGCGGCGCCAGCACAGGCTCATTGCCATGCAGCAGCACGGTAATATCCGTGCGCTCCGCCAGCAGGACAGCCAGGCCATCGACCACGACACCGGGCGCGGCATCGCCGCCCATGGCATCAATCGAGAGAATTGTGCCTTTAGCCATTCGGGCCTTCCTGCTGCGGGGAAACTTGGCGTTTCCACTCTGGCGCTGTTTACGGCGCGTCACCACCCTTGGCAACGCTGCGCCTGTACGTGCTAACGCACTTTGGCGCCCGTCTGCCAGTCAAGATTTCCAGCCAGAATCTCCGAATCCTGTTGCGCATCCAGCCCATCGGCGAGCGTGCAAAGCCATGCCGCCAGCCCTGCTGCGCGGCTGCTTTCGGTGACCGCATTGCGGGCCAATACGGCTTCAAGAGCGGATTTGCGCGCTTCAAAATTCGTCTCATCCAGCGCCGCCGTCAGGGCGAGGCCCATACCGTAATAGGCTTCGGCCAGTTTGCGCACCTTTCGCGCAATCGACGAATCACCCACTCCCTGCTCGCGATAGGCGGCGTCAAACCCGTCCAGAACCCGCGTATTCAGGGCGGCGGCCAGCCGTGCGGCCTCCTTGCCGGAAATGCCGCGTATCCGCCGCAAGGCCAGCGCCGCATGGATCATAACCATCCCTGCGCGGCCCTCGAATGTGTCCGCAACGTCGCCTGTGAGGTAGAAATCAGGGGCCAGAGCCGCCTTCATCAAGCCGGCATAGGCCCTGCCTGCGGCCGCCTTGCAGGCCCGCCGCCGCGCCAGCCAGCCGATTGAAATTCCTGTCACCTATGTACTCCTGTGTTGCCAAGGGGGGGCTGCAACCGCTAGGTCTTTCGCGAAGCCTTAACAGGAGTTTCTCCATGTCGCGACGTGCGATTTTGGCCATTGGCCTGCTCACCCTGCCGCTTACGGCATGCCTCACGCCCGCGCGCGACTTTCACGGCTATGTGGCGGACGATGCCCAGCCCCGTGACATGAAACCCGACGAAGACACCCGCTCCTCAGTTCTGGCACAGCTCGGCAGCCCCTCCACAGAGGGCATTTTCGATGACAAGACCTGGATCTACATGTCCGACGTTCAGGAACGCATCGCGTTCCTGAAACCAAAGATCACCAAGCGCTCGATCACCGCCATCCGCTTCGGTGACGATGACAAGGTCGATGAAGTGCTCGAATACGCGGCCGCAGACGGCGAAGTGATCAATTACGCCTCCCGCGAGACGCCAACCCGTGGCCGCGAACTCGGCCTCTGGGAACAGATCTTCGGCACGGTCGGCGCCGTGCGTCTGCCAAACAGCGACGAAGCCACACCGGGCAACCCGACAGGCCGCCGCCAATAGGCTGCCTATTCCGGCAGGGACAGGCTCAACGACAGAACAAGATGGTCGCCATCGGCGTCCAGTTGCATGAAAGCAGTCGTGCCTTGCGCAAGGCCATTTCCAGAAAACTGGATGAGTTGAGGCGTCACGGCAGCGTCATTGCCCTCAGGCACATATCCCGCGGCAAGTATCTTCTCCCGCAATCCACTCGTCACGGTGGCTGCATCCATATCTGCCCAGGAATACCCCTTCAGCATGTGGCTGACGAACGAATCCCCCGGCAGCTTCATCCGGTTCGTCTCGAAGATTACAAGGTCCTCCGGCAGCGGGATATCGCCCGGTAACCATGCCGGCCGCGCTGAGGGCGCATTGCCTTTCGCTTCCGCCGCCGTCTGGCCCGTCTTCATCTCTTTCATCGGCGACTCGGCAGCCCCGCAGGATGCCAATAGCAATGCACTCGCCAGCCAGATCGCAGCACGCGTTTGGCTCATCGCCTACTCCTTCATGTCGGCTGGATAGAGGTTGATCGACACCGAAAGGTATCCCTCTTTCGGATTGAGCTGGACCTGCCCTTTCCTGTGCCCCTCGCCGCCGAAGATGAGACTGCGTATCTTGCCGCTTGTCTGGTCGTAATGCGTGTACCCGCCGGCCTCATAGGCCGCCTTCAATGCCGCATAGCTGGCATCGACATCCTTGGGCAGCGGCGCCTTGCCATGGAAACCGGTCAGGTCCCTGGCCTGATTGCACGTCTCGATTTTCAACCCGTCCGGAACCGGAATACCCTCCGGAAACGGTATCGCGCAGTTCGCACTCTGAGAGGGCGTCTCGCCACTCGGCGAAGGCACGGATGGCTCGGCACTGGTCTGGCCGCAGCCCGCCGTCGTCACCAGGAAAACCCCGAACAAGAGCGCGCGTGCGCCGCTTCCCACACCTGAACTGAACTGCATCTGAAACTCCTCCGGCTGCATCTCCACTGCCCTCAACGCATGCCGGGCGACAAACCCGCCAGATTTTGTGGCGGACATGAAGCCTTTTTCGCGTGGAGCATGATGCAGGATCACATCATCACAGGGGCGGGTGTTGAAATGAAAATACGGCACGATGCGGATACGCTTGTCCTGACAGAATCAAGCTGGGTCAGCGCCGTAGTGGTCTCACTCGGCGGCATGGTCATGATCACACTCGCTGTCCTCGATCTCGCCTCGGACGTTGAACACGCCCGCCTCATCCTTTTCCTGCTCGGCATGGGCATCCTGCTTATCGGCCTGCTTGGCTCCAACCATCTGGAAATCGTGTTCGACCGGCCGGCAGACTGCGTGACACTGACGACCCAGCCCGTCATTCCCGTGGAATGGGCCTTTATGCGGAAACGCAGCCTGATCCGGAACCTGTCCAAGTTCCGCTATGCCTATGTCGAACTCGCCTACCGCTCAAACAGTGCCGGCGAGAGTGGACAAAAGCGCTACAAACTGGCCCTTGCCAGCGACGCCATTCCCGAGGACGTGCTGCAGGCAACAAGCCGCCCCTACCATGCGACAACCGATGAAAGCATCCGGTGGGTCATCAGCACGCATGCGAGCCTCACTGCGCAACATGCCCTCATGCTCGCCAGTGAGATCAATGGCTGGATGGGCGTTACACCGCCACCGCAGCACATCCGTTAGCAAAAACATGGCGGACAGCGTCGGCGCACTGCGTTGACCGCAATGACAGCCATTCCCGACCATCTTCAATCGCCCAAGGAGTCCTCGTTCATGAACCGCATCTTTTTCCACGCACCTTTGGCGGCCTGCCTCGCCATTGCCCTCGCTGCCTGCGGCAATTCCAAGGCCGAGACCCGGAATGAAGTGGCCGAGCACGCCCAGGAGTCCACCAGCGACCTGCGCGATCACATCAAGGGCCTGAAGAGCGGCGGCGCCAGGGAAACACTCGATGCCGCCCAAGCGCCCTCCGAACGTCCCGACAGTCTGCCAAAGGACATGTGGCTCCCGGACGATTTCAAGATCACGCAAGTCATGGACATGGGCAGCGTCGGCTACAGCCTCCGCGCCATATCGGACCATAGCGCCGAAGATCTGGCCGCTGACTACAGTTCGCACCTTCGCGAGGCGGGATATAGCGTCGAGTCGCAAAAACCCTTCATGGGGGAGACCAAGATCCTCTTCGAGGGCAAGGGCCTGAATTCCGGCACCGTGAAGGTCCAGGACGCCGATTCCCACCGCGAAATTCAGATCGGTTTCAAGCCGGACTAACGCAAACGTATAGCCTCCAGCGCGCGGCGTACATCTTCCGAGGCCGCAGCCTTGTCAGCCCGTGTTCGCGCCGTGTGCAATTTGCGGGCTGCCGCTTTCAGGTCGGCAAGAGGCACTTCAACAGCGGACGTGGATACTCGCCGATTTGACGGAACGAAACTGTATTCGACCTTCAACAACACCTTGCCGGACGACGTGCCGGGCTGCCGGGCCATACTGTCCGACAAGGTTATCAGGTCAGAGAGCTTCTTTTCGGCTTCGTCGTCGATCACCTGTCCGCGTGATGGCGCAATGAAGGCGCGCTTTGTCTGGTCGACCAATGCAACATATTCGTCTGGCGACACGGCCCAGGCAGGTTTGGCCAATGCCGCCAATGCCAGGAATGCCGCACTGGCGTGAAACAGGCGCTTGGACATAACGTTTCTCCTTTCTCAAGATGTCTTTTCAGCTCCTTCCACGTTCCCCAGCGCCAAACCCCGCCACACGAATGGCTGGCGGAGTTTCCCGTTGTGTCGCGTTGAAGGAGGGCAACCTGGATATTCTGCGCATGCGATCTCGATTTACGGCTGTCATTTCAGCACTGGCGTGTCTGGCTGTCTTGTGGGCCATTGGCCTGACAGCGTCCGCCCAGCAGAAACCGGTCGATGCGTGCGCCGAAATTTCATGCCCAGCCGACATGGCCTGTTACGATGGCGCCTGCTTCCCGACGAGCTTCGGTGACGAAACGCCGGATGACCCCTGCGCGGACGTATCCTGCCCTGCCGGCATGGCATGCTATGAAGGCGGCTGCTTCTTGAGCATGGATGAACCGTCCGCGGCTTCAGACGATCCTTGTGCCGGTGTGACCTGTCCATCATCAATGGTGTGCTATGAGGGTGGTTGTTTCGAGAGCATTGATGCCCCCGCCGATGCCCCATGCCCACAAGGCTCCCTCGCCAGCAATGGCGCGTGCAAGCCCTCCACAAAACTCCAGACGGACCCATGCGCTGACGTACTCTGTCCGGCGGGCGAGGCGTGCTATCAGGGCGGATGCTTCCCGCAGATGGACGCGCCGACGGATCCCTGCGCCGAAGTCTCCTGCCCTGCCAGCATGGCCTGCTACGAAGGCGGCTGTTTCCCGACAACCATAAACGAGGCAACCACACCGCCCCTTGTCTACATAGGCCGCACCCAGAGCTTCACCACGCCTCCCCTCACCTATGTCGGCGCGGCGCAACCGGACACACCCACCGCCGCGCCCGCAGGCGGCCTCGACATCATCGCGCTGCCAACAGGGCGGCGCACGTCCAGGTATCTCGCCATCGACAACGCGACCCTCGCCCGCGACGAGACCCTGCGGCTCACCTATTCCGGATTGCCGGAAAAGGCCGCTCGCATCGTCCTCTTCTACATGGGCGGCGAAACGCCACGACTCGGAGGGCGGTTCTACATATCAGCCAAAGCTACAAGTGGTGTCTATGAACGCGAGGGCCACTCGCTCGCGCCCTTCACTGGCCCCTACAAGGCGTGCATAGGCTTCGACTCCGAATTGCCTGCTGACGCTTCATCACCGGACGTGTATGCCGACTGCGTGGATTTCACGGTGGCGGGCACCGGCAGCCGCAACGCGCAACCCGCGCTATCCCTGTCCGTACCCCAGCCAAAGGTCGGCAAGCGCTTCACCGTGAACTGGTCCGGCTTTCCACCTGTCAACGCCATGATCACCCTGATTGACACGCGCAGCGGCAAGAGCGTCTCGAGGGGATATTCCTCGTCAAAACCGACAGGCGAATGGGACCTCATCGTTCGCGAACCCGGCACCTATGAATTCCAAATCTACTTCGAGGGCGAAGCCCTGCGCGCCCGCATGCCTCTGGAGGTCACGAAATGAGATATCCCGCCCTTCATCTCACTCTGGTCGCGCTCCTGTTCGGCTCATTCGGCGCCGCCAGCGCGCAGACATACAATCCAGCCGACCACACGGAGCAATACCAAGCCGACTATTCCACGGCCTACAATAAATGCATGGCCCCCTATCGTGAGAGAGCCGAACAAGCCGCCGCCGCGAAGAAGGCTTGCGAGGAAAAAGGCGAGGATCTTTGCATGCCTTTCCAAACTGGCTCCTCCTCTCAACTCGGTTCGGCCCTTTGTGATAAGTCGGCCCAAAGAAGCGCCGACAATGCTGAACGTTCACGCAAGCTCGCCCAGTCTGTCGGAACGAAAGGCCCCGTTCTTCCCAAGGCCGGAACGTCCACTACCAGCGTCAAGCTGCCCGGCATGGACAAGCCGGCCATTAAAACACCCATCACACTGCCAGCCGCCCTCAAGCCGAAATCCGGCCTGACCCTGACAGTCCCGGTCAAGATCACCAATTTCCACACCAGCTGGAACGGCCAGCAGCTCGCCTCCGGCGACGCCTCCATGATCGTTGCCTGCCGCGTCATCGCCAACGACTACAGCGTTACCGGAGAGGTCCACTCCGGGTTCACGGAGCTTCCCCCGATCGCGGAAGGCGGCAGTCTCGATACAAGTGTGGACGTGTTCATTGACGCGAACGTCCTCGGGCTGGGGGACGATTATGGCAATACGGCCGAATGCCTGCTGATGCGGTCGGACATGGACAAGAGCGAGGACACGTTTCTCGGCATCACGATGGAAAATGCCCCGATGCGGGCCTGCGGGGAATGGAATGACAACCCTGCCCAATGCCGCGTCGTTATCTACTGAATCGATCCCCTTCCTGATCTATAGATTTTACCTATAGTTCTGCATCCCAGTTTCAATTGGGGCGCTGGCCCGCGCCATGTTACCCTCCGTCAACTTGCAGAGAATGCGGTCAATCAGCATCGGAGAAAATAATGGACGGAAACGACACACCCAGCGTGGGCAAATGCCCGGTCATGCATGGCGGGATGACCTCTATGGGTCGCACTGTCACGGAATGGTGGCCGAACGCACTTAACCTCGACATCCTCAGCCAGCACGACACCAAGACCAACCCGATGGGCAAGGACTTCGACTATCACGAAGAGCTGAAAAAGCTCGACGTGAAAGCCCTGAAGCAAGACCTCACCGATCTGATGACCGACAGCCAGCCCTGGTGGCCGGCAGACTGGGGCCATTATGGCGGCCTGATGATCCGCCTCGCCTGGCACGCGGCAGGCTCCTACCGCCTGTTCGACGGACGCGGCGGCGCAGGCACGGGCAACCAGCGCTTCGCGCCCCTCAATTCGTGGCCGGACAATGGCAACCTTGACAAGGCCCGCCGCCTCCTGTGGCCGATCAAGAAGAAATACGGCAACAAGGTTTCCTGGGCCGACCTCTACATCCTCGCCGGCAACGTCGCCTACGAATCCATGGGCTTCAAGACCTTTGGTTTCGCCTTTGGCCGCGAAGACATCTGGGCGCCGGAAGAAGACGTCTACTGGGGCTCGGAAAAGGAATGGCTGGCTGACAGCGTCCTGCGATATGCCAACTCCGAAGACCCGGCCTCGCTGGAAGCGCCGCTCGGCGCTGTCCACATGGGCCTCATCTACGTCAACCCGCAAGGCCGCGACGGCAAGCCCGACCCGCTGAAATCCGCCCATGATGTTCGCGTCACCTTCGCCCGCATGGCAATGAATGACGAGGAAACCGTGGCCCTCACGGCTGGCGGCCACACGGTCGGCAAGGCCCACGGCAATGGCCTGGAGTCGAATCTCAGCCCGGCGCCGGAAGCCGCCGACATCTCGGAACAGGGCCTCGGCTGGATCAACCACAAGACCCGCGGCATTGGCCGCGATGCCGTGACCAGCGGCCTTGAAGGCGCGTGGACCACCCACCCGACCCAATGGGACAACGGCTATTTCGACCTCCTGCTGAACCATGAGTGGGAACTGCAGAAGAGCCCCGCCGGCGCATGGCAGTGGCAGCCCGTCAGCATCAAGGAAGAGGACATGCCGGTCGACGTTGAGGATTCCTCGATCCGCAAGATGCCGATCATGACCGATGCCGACATGGCCATGAAGATGGACCCGGACTACCGGAAAATCTCCGAGCGTTTCTATAACGACTTCGATTATTTCTCCGACCAGTTCGCCCGCGCCTGGTTCAAGCTGACCCACCGCGACATGGGGCCAAAGGCGCGTTACTTCGGCCCGGAAGTGCCGCAGGAAGACCTCATCTGGCAGGACCCGATCCCGGCTGGCACCACCGGCTATGATGTCGAAGCCGTCAAGGCGAAGATCGCCGCCAGCGGCCTCTCCGTCAGCGAAATGGTCTCCACCGCCTGGGACAGCGCCCGCACCTATCGCGGGTCCGACATGCGCGGCGGCGCCAATGGGGCCCGCATCCGCTTGGCCCCACAGAAAGACTGGGAAGGCAACGAACCGGCCCGTCTGGCCAAGGTCCTGAAAGTGCTCGAAGGCATTGCCTCGGGTTCCGGCGCCAGCCTGGCTGACGTCATCGTCCTCGCCGGCAATGTCGGTGTTGAAAAAGCAGCCAAGGCTGCTGGTCACGACATCAAGGTGCCGTTCTCACCGGGACGCGGCGACGCAACCGCCGAGATGACCGACGCGGCTTCCTTCGATGCGCTGGAGCCTCTGGTGGACGGTTATCGCAACTACCAGAAGGCCGACTATGATGTCAGCCCGGAAGAACTGATGCTCGACCGCACCCAGCTGATGGGCCTCACCGCACCGGAAATGACCGTCCTTGTCGGCGGCATGCGCACCATCGGCACGAACCATGGCGGCACAAAGCACGGTGTGTTCACGGATAATGTCGGCGCCCTCTCGACCGACTTCTTCGTCAACCTGACCGACACCAACAACTACTGGCGCCCATCCGGCAACGGCCTCTACGAAATCCGCGATCGCGCGAGCGACGCCGTGAAGTGGACCGCCACCCGCATGGACCTCGTGTTCGGTTCCAACTCGGTCCTCCGCGCCTATGCGGAAGTCTACGCCCAGGACGACAGCAAGGAGAAGTTCATCAAGGACTTCGTCGCCGCCTGGACCAAGGTGATGAACGCCGACCGGTTCGACATCGCCTGACAGATACCTGCCCCATAACAGAAAAAGCCCCGGCGCATCTGCACCGGGGCTTTTTTATTGGATCAGGCTCTGGCGCCTAGTGCGCGGCAAGCACCGCGAGCAGAAGCAAGGCCACGATATTCGTGATCTTGATCATCGGGTTCACAGCGGGGCCGGATGTATCCTTGTACGGATCACCGACTGTGTCGCCCGTGACAGCGGCCTTGTGGGCCTCAGAGCCCTTGCCGCCATGATGGCCGTCCTCGATATACTTCTTCGCATTGTCCCATGCGCCGCCACCCGATGTCATCGAGATGGCCACGAACAGTCCCGTCACGATCACGCCGAGCAGCATGGCACCGACAGCCGACAGGGCCGCGCCCGTGCCCGCAATCACGAAGATCACGCCAAACAGGATGATGGGCGAGAGGACAGGCAACAGCGAGGGCACGATCATTTCCTTGATCGCGGCTTGGGTGAGAATGTCCACGGCCCGGCCATAATCAGGCTTCACTTCACCCTTCATGATGCCCGGCATTTCGCGGAACTGCCTGCGCACTTCCTCGACCACAGACTGCGCTGCACGCCCCACCGCCATCATCGACATGCCGCCGAAGAGGAACGGCAAGAGGCCGCCGAACAGCAGGCCAACCACGACATAAGGGCTGGAGATCGAGAAATCGACCACGACATTGTGGAAGAACGTGCCCGGGTCTGCCTGGGAGATGAAGTATTTCAGGTCTTCTGAATAGGCCGCAAACAGCACCAGCGCGCCGAGGCCCGCCGATCCGATGGCATAGCCCTTGGTCACGGCCTTGGTCGTGTTGCCAACAGCGTCCAGCGCGTCCGTCGTCTTACGAACGTCAGACGGCAGTTCAGCCATTTCCGCGATACCGCCGGCATTGTCCGTCACCGGGCCGAAGGCGTCGAGGGCAACAATGATACCGGCCAGCGCCAGCATCGTCGTCGTGGCAATCGCGATGCCGTAGAGGCCCGCGAGATTGAAGGTGAGCAGGATGCCCGCCATGATCGTAATCGAAGGCAGCGCCGTCGATTCAAGTGACACGGCCAGGCCCTGGATCACGTTCGTGCCATGGCCGGACTCCGATGCTTGCGCAATCGAGCGGACAGGGCGGAACTTGGTCTCGGTATAATAGGCCGTGATATAGACGATGAGGCCCGTCACGATGAGGCCCGTCACACCGCAGAGGAAGAGGTCAAGCCCCGTAATCTCTCCGGTCATGCCGAGGCGCTGAGCGGCTTCATTGAGCACGCCAAACCCGTTCGGCAACACGCTGCTGATGGCAATCGCGAGACCGCCAATCGACAGCACGCCCGTCACGATGAGGCCCTTGTAGAGCGCCCACATGACGTCAGTGGAGTTCTTGCCGAGGCGCACGAAGAACGTGCCGACAATAGAGGTGACGATACAGACGGCGGCAATGGCCAGCGGCAGCATCATGACAGCGGAAATGTCCGCCGAGCCAGAGAAGTATATCCCGCCGAGCACCATCGTCGCAACCAGCGTCACGGCATAGGTCTCGAACAGGTCGGCTGCCATGCCGGCACAGTCGCCGACATTGTCGCCCACATTGTCCGCGATGGTGGCCGCGTTGCGCGGGTCATCTTCCGGAATGCCGGCTTCCACCTTGCCCACCATGTCGCCGCCGACATCTGCACCCTTGGTGAAGATACCGCCGCCGAGACGGGCAAAGATCGAGATCAGCGACGCACCAAAGCCGAGCGACACGAGCGCGTCGATCACCTGGCGTTTCTCGTCACGCACCGACAGGTCGAGGTCGAGCGGCCCGGTCAGCAGGCCGTAATAGAGAACGATACCCAGCAGCGCGAGGCCAACCACGAGCATGCCCGTAATGGCGCCAGACTTGAACGCCAGCGCAAGGCCAGCCGAAAGGCCGCTCTTGGAGGCTTCCGTCGTGCGCACGTTGGCCCGAACCGACACGAGCATGCCGATAAACCCGGCTGCGCCCGAGAGGACGGCGCCGATAATGAAGCCGAGCGCGGCCTTCCAGCCGAGCGCGACAAGCAGGATGACGACGACAACCGCGCCAACAATGCCAATGGTACGATACTGGCGTTTCAGGTAGGCATTGGCGCCTTCCTGAATGGCCAACGCTATTTCACGCATGCGATGGTCGCCTGACGGGGCCTTCATGATCGAATTGATCTGTAGGTAACCGTACAGGACAGACACAACGCCCGCGGCGAGTGCTAGATAAAACCACATGGGTATTTCCTTCCTTCCCTGAGTTCTTTAGCGGGCCCGGGTTGCTCCCGGATCTCCAAAACCTGGTTATGGTGGGTAATTGCTGCCAGCCGCACCTGAATGAGGCAACCCGCCTCCCTTCAGGAGCGAATATCAGCTGCCCCCACTAACCATGCTCGAACCCCAGAGTTTCAGGCAGGTTAACGTTTCGGCCCCCGCGTTCGAGGGAAAGACCTGATCCGGCAACAATTTTCCCGATACAGGTGATCTCGATACCAGAATTTTGCGCCTCACGCGAGATCAACTTGGAATTGTTCTCCGGCGCCGTGAACAGCGTCTGATAGTCATCGCCCCAGGTCGCCAGTTTCAGCATTTCGGCAAGGTCCATCTCGCCGCCCGCGAAGCGCACCGCGCCGAGATCCATCTCCATGGCGACACCGGAGGCTTCGGCCAGCGCCTTGGCATCGATCAGCAGGCCATCGGACACATCCATCGCCGCGCTCGCATGATCAGCCACCAGTTTCGCCGTCGCGAGGGGCGGAAGAACCGGCAAACGGTAGGCATCGGCCCCGGAAGAACCCGGGAATGGACTCCGAATACCCCGCGAATGGTCCTGCCACGCCCGTGCTGCGGACCCGATTGTCCCTGTCAACCACACGCAATCGCCCGCTTTGGCCCCCGAACGGCGCACCGGCCCCGCATTGAGGCATCGCCCCGTCAGTGTCAAAGAGAGGAACAGCCCGCCGGGGCTCGTCACCGTATCGCCGCCGATCAGCTGCGCACCCCACACCGCAAGCTCATCGCCCAAAGCTGCAGCAAATGCTGCGATCTCCGCCTCGCCGCGCCCCTTGGGCCAGCCCAGCACCAGCAGCGCTTCAGCCGGCTCCGCCCCGCTCGCCAGCAGGTCCGAAACATTCGTCCGCACCAGTTTGCGCGCCACGGTATCGACGGGATCGGTGCCAAGGAAATGCACCCCCTCCACCATCGCATCTGTTGTAATGGCTACAGGATCAGAGACACCTAACTGCGCCACGTCATCGCGCAGGCCAGCCGCACCAGCGCCCTGCGCCAGCGGCGCAAGGTAGCGTGCGATCCAGTTCTTTTCCGCCATGTTCAGTCGTCCAGAGGGCGCTTTTCCCCTGCCAAAACAACGCCCCAGACCGGAATGCCGGTCCAGTTCTCCCCCGCCACGGTCAGCGGATTGGCGCCCAGAATTGTAAAGTCCGCCCGCTTGCCAACCGCGATCGACCCAATCTCCTTGTCCAGACCAACCGCCTTTGCTGCATCAAGCGTTACAGATTCCAACGCCTGGTAAGGCGTCAGCGCCATCTCCGCCTCATACACGCCGCCTTCCTTGGTGGCCTGCGTGATGTGCACACTCGCCGCCCGCAGTGGCTCCGGCGGCGCCAGCGGCGCATCGGAGTGAACGGCCACGACAGCCCCCGCCTTTTTCAGTGCGCCCAGCGGCGTAATCCATTGTGCGCGCGGCTGTCCCAGCGGATCGGCATACGGCTCCCCCATGTAGTAAACATAGTGGCTGGCAGCCGAGACATTGGCCTTCAACCGCCCCGCCTCCGCCACCTGCTCCGGCGAAAACAGGCCGCCATGCTCAATCGTGAACGAGTTTCCTTCGCCACCTTCGCGGAGCGTCTTCAGCGCCGCCAGCGTCGCGCCCTGTGCGGCGTCGCCATTCGAATGGATGTTCACGCCGAGCCCTGCGTCCCAGTAAGGCTGGATAGCCGGCACGATCTGCTCAGGTTTCAGTACCCAAAGCCCCTCTGTACCCTCCGATTGGCCTGCGAGGTATCCGGGCGGAGAGAGCCGCATGGTCTGGCTGTAGAAAGCCCCGTCGGTAAAGAACTTTACCCTCGGCAGAACCGGCGCAGCGGCGCCCCGCGCACCCGTCGCGAGATCAAGCACAGCCTGCACCCGTCCCTCACCATAAGTCCGCGCCAGCGCCCGGAACTCCGGCACAAGATAGAGATTGTATCCGGCCGTCTGCGGGTCGACCCAATTGTTCCGGATATTGGCATCTTCCAGCTCATAGCCGAACAGGCCGTAGCCCATCTCGACTGTCGTGGTGACGCCCGCATGGCGCAGCATCCGCGAAAACCCATGGAAGCCGGCACTCGCATTCTCCGGCGCCAGGATCACATCGGCATAGGCCTGCACCACGGCAAACGCGGCATCTTCATAGATACGCCCCGTCAGTTCGCCCTTGGCGTTGATATCCACGCCATGGAACTTTTCCGCCAGTGCAGGCGTGAACCCCGCCCGCTTGATCGCAGCGCTGTTGAGATAGAAGTCGTGGCTGGAATAATGCCATATCACAATGGGCCTTTCAGCCGATATCGCATCAAGATCGGCGCGCGTCAGGTCGCCGTGTACCAGGTTGTGATAGCCATAGATCACGGCAGGTTGGCCCGGCGGCATGGAGGCCGAAATCGCGGCGACTTCCGACAGGAAGCCCTCCCGCGTGCCAATGCCCATGCGCATTCCATCCGGCGTGGCCATTGGCCATGGCGGCGTCAGCGGCAACGCATATTGCAGCGCGCCCAGCATCACATGCACATGCGGATCGATCAGGCCCGGCACGATGGTCAGCCCCTCGAATGTCCGGTCCACCTCGGCCTTCGGCAGGTCCTTGGCGAGTTCCGCCTCGCTGCCAACGCCCACGATACGCCCGTTCTTGACCGCAACGGCGGTCGCCACGGCGTCCTCCCCGGTCATCGTGACAACGCTCGCAGCGGGATAAATCACCGCGCCTTCGCTGTGATGCTGCTGTTTCTCCGCTTCGCCACGCGAGCATGCAACGGCCAGCAAAACAGCCAGTCCGGTAATGATATGGCGCATGGAATGCCCTCCAACGATCTGGCGCGCAGCCTGACGGTTCGGGCGGCCGATTACAAGCAAGCCCTAAAGGATCTCGCGGCCAATCGCGTAGAAGCGATCACGGCGCTGACGGCGCAATTCCTGAGGCGACAGGCCTTCCAGGTCCTTCAACGCAGAATCAAGCGCCTTGGCTGCGGCGGCCATGGCCCGTTGCGGGTCACGATGCGCCCCGCCGACAGGCTCCTTGACCACGCCGTCAATCACCTTTGTTTTCAAGAGGTCCGGCGCCGTAATCTTCATCGCGTCTGCCGCATCGCGTGCCTTGGCCGGGTCGCGGTAGAGGATCGACGCGCAACCTTCCGGCGAGATAACCGAATAGATCGCATGTTCCATCATCAACACGGTATTGGCCGCCGCTATGCCAATGGCACCGCCCGACATGCCTTCGCCGATGATCAGCGTCACGAAGGGCACGCCCAGCGACAAGCCACGCTGGGTGCCGCGTGCAATGGCTTCCGCTTGTCCGCGCTCTTCGCCGCCCTTGCCGGGATAGGCGCCAGCGGTATCAGGGAAGCTCAGGACAGGAAGGTTGAACTTCTCGGCCATGTCCATCAGGCGGACCGCCTTGCGGTAGCCTTCCGGGTGCGCCATGCCGAAATTGTGCTTCAGGCGCTTGTCGGTCGTGCGGCCCTTCTCATGGCCCATAATGACCACGGAACGGCCCTTGAAGCGCGCAAGACCGCCGATAATGGCCTCATCATTGCCGAACAGGCGATCGCCGGCCAATTCCTCGAAATCCTCGAAGATCGTGGCGATATAGTCTGACAGGTGCGGACGGTCAGGATGCCGGGCCACTTGCGTCTTCCGCCAGGCCGAAAGGTCGGAATAGATGTCTTTCAGCTGCTTGGTCGATTTGGCTTTCAGCTTGTTGAGCTCGTCCTTGATGGACGGCCCACCCTTCTGGCCGGAGATGGCTTCGAGCTCGGCAATCTTGGCGTCGAGTTCGGCGATAGGCTTTTCAAAATCGAGATAAGTCGTGCTCATGCTGAACTATCTAGCAACCGATGCCTGACTCGCCTAGCGCCCTTTTCATCAAAGCACTCTCTGGAACATCACGACCGCTGGCAAGATCAACACGCCCAGCAACACCGGAAAAACGAAGAAAACCAAGGGCAAAGTCAATTTTGCAGGCAAGGCCATGGCCTTTTCCTCGGCATAGAGGATGCGGCGCTGGCGCATATCAGCCGAGAAGACCCGCAGGGTCTGGCCAAGACTCGTGCCCATTTCCTCGGCCTGACGCAGCATCGTGGCCAGCGAACCGGCCTCTTCGATTCCCATCCGGTCGGCAAATCCGCGCCATGCGGCCTTGCGCGCCCGGCCTGCCCGAAGTTCCAGCGAAAGCGTGCGCATGAACCCCGCAATGATCGGGTGGCGCAGCTCCAGCTCCTCGCCCACACGCTGCACCGAGGCATCAAGGCTAAGCCCCGCCTCCACGCACGCAACCAGCAGGTCCATCATGTCCGGAAACCCCGACGAGCATTCCTGACGCCGCGCCTTGGTTCGCTTGTCGAGATACATGCCCGGCGCGATCAGGCCGACCAGCACCAGCATGACCGAGATCATGATCGGCATGTTTCCGGGCAGCTCTGTCAGGTATGGCAGCGCTGCGAGCAGTGCCAGCTGGGGCAGGACAATGCACAAGAGACGCGCGAAATAATACCGGCCTACTGCCGACTGGCCGGTAAAGCCCGCAGCGGCGAGGCGTGCCTTGGCAACGCTGACGCCTTGCTCATCATCGCCGGGCGCCATCTGGTCGGCGAGACCGGTAACCGCGCGGCCAATACGGCTCTTGTTCCGCGCCGCAGCTTCCGCTTCAGACGCAGGACTGCGCCGCGCCAACCGGCGCTCGACACTTTCCATGTCCCGGCGGCTCTTCAGGAATGTCAGGACAGGCGGAAATGCCAAAGCCATGGCTGCGCCCAACATGAGCAGCGGCACCCATAGCGCCGGAAAGGATGACAGGTCAGCATTCATCGCCAGGCTCTACATCTTGAAATTGATCATTTTGCGCATGACCAAATTGCCAATGAACATCCACGTAAACAGGCCCGCAAAGCCATACCGAATGAGAGGATCGTCGATAACGCTGCCGTAGAATTCAGGCCGGGTAAGATGGATGGCGAGCATCACGAGGAAAGGCGCCGATGTGAGGATCATTGCCGACGCGCGGCCCTCCGACGAAGCGGCTTTCACCTTCAGGCGCATCGTCTGGCGTTCGCGGATTGTCGTCGTATTGGCCTTCAGCAGATCGCAGAGATTGCCGCCCGTACGTTCCTGCAGGCGCACCGTCGCGCCGAACAGTTCAACATCCGGGTCGCCCGCGCGCTCGGCCATGCGCTGCACGGCATTGGTCAGCGAGAAGCCATAGGACACTTCGTCGGCCGTCATGCCGAATTCCGTGCCGATCGGGTCGGGCATCTCGCGCGCCACAAGGGAGACGGCGGTGGCGACCGGGTGACCGGCTTCGAGGCTGCGGCAGACGATCTGCAAGGCGTCGGGCAATTGCTCCGCCAGTTTCTTGCGGCGCTTGCCCCCGACATGTTTCAGCACAACCAGCGGACCCACAGCCCACACAAGCAGGAAAATGCCGGCTGCCGGCATCCAGCCGCCAACAAAATACATGTACGCAACAGCTGCCGCGACGCCGCCACCCGCTGACATGGCCCACCATTTCAGGGGCTGGTAAGGCAGACCGGAACGCACGACCAATTGGTTGAACCGTTGCAGCGGCATCGCGAAGTTGCCATCGGAATCGAGGCCCCTGCTCTTGCGCAGCTCCACCATGGCCTCGCTTGTTGTCGCGTACTTGTCCTTGAATTGCAGGCGCCGGTTCACAATCCGCTGGGTCTTCGCCTGGTTCACCAGGTCCAGAACCGACTGGATGACGAAGAAGAACGCCCCCGCCGCCATGATCCCGGGGATCACGAGAAACAGGTTGATACCGGAAATATCTGGCAAGCCAAACACGGCTAGAACACCGTTGACGGATCGAACATGCCCTTGGGCATGTGCACGCCGCGCCGTTCCATTTCGTCAAGAAATTTCGGGCGCAGGCCTGTCGCGACAAACTTGCCGATAACCTTGCCTTCTTCCGACGTGCCGGTGCGCTCGTACTTGAAGATTTCCTGGATCTGGATAACCGAGCCTTCCATGCCGGTAATCTCGGCAATGGACATCACCTTACGCGAACCGTCAGACAGGCGCGAAGCCTGAACAATGAAGTTCACGGCCGAGGCAATCTGCCCCCGGATGGCTTCTTCGGAAATCTTCATCCCGCCCATCATCACCATCTGCTCAAGACGGGTGATTGCGTCGCGCGGGTTGTTGGCGTGGATCGTCGCCATGGAGCCTTCGTGGCCCGTGTTCATGGCCTGCAGCATGTCGAAGGCTTCCTCGCCGCGCACCTCACCGAGGATAACGCGGTCGGGTCGCATGCGCAGCGCGTTCTTGACGAGTTCCCGCTGGCGGATTTCGCCCTTGCCCTCGATGTTCGGGGGCCGTGTTTCCATCCGCGCAACGTGCGGCTGCTGGAGCTGAAGCTCGGCCGCATCCTCGATCGTGATCATCCGTTCCTTGGGGCTGATCGCGGAAGAGAGCGCATTGAGCAGGGTTGTCTTGCCCGAACCTGTACCACCGGAGATGACCGTCGAGGCCTTGCACTTCACGGCACCGAGAATGAACTCGGCCACGGGGCCTGGAATGGCGCCAAAGCCGACCAGCTTGTCCATCGTCAGCGGTGACTTGGAGAATTTCCGGATCGAGACCAGCGGACCGTCAATGGCAATCGGCGCGATGGCTGCGTTGACCCGGCTGCCATCAAGCAGGCGTGCGTCAACCAGCGGCTGGCTCTCATCCACGCGCCGGCCCACAGCAGACACGATGCGCTGAACGATGCGCAGCAGGTGGTCGTTGTCTGCGAAGCGGACAGGCGCGAGCTGAAGCTCGCCGTGGCGCTCAATGTAAACCTGATCATAGCCGTTGATCAGGATATCCGCGATGGAATCATCCTTAAGCAGCGGCTCGATCGGGCCGAGGCCCGTCATCTCGTCCATCACGGCATCCGCGAAAGACATCTCTTCCACCGATGACAGCGCCATCTCTTCCTTGCGAATGATCTCGGAAATGATGCCGCGCACGCGCTGGCGCATCGTGGTATCGTCCATCTTGTCGAGCGCCGACAGGTCCAGTTCGTCGATCAGCTTTGCATGCACGCGCAACTTGGCGTCCAGCAGGTCGAAAGCCTTTTCATCCGTCTTGACCTTTGCCGCAGCCATCTGGGGCGTCGGCCTTGTCTCCGCAACCGGCTCGGACGGAACGACGAGCGGCGTCGCGGGTACGGAGCTGGATCCAAAACGGCTCATTTCGCGCGCCTTTTCTTGCCGGCTTGCGGCATCGCTTCAATGGCATCTTCCGGCAACAGCTTGTCCACGAATGCCGCAACATCGGCGACAAGCGGGCTCTTCGGCTTCACATCGGCAATCGGCTTGCCGAGATTGACCGCCGTGCGGGCCGCGTCCCAGTCGGATGTGATTGTCGTGTGGATCTCGCGCTCAATGGCCTGCTCGGCCTTGTCCACGGCGAATTCGGCGCGAAAGCGTTTCTTCGGGAACATGCGGTTGAGAACCAGCTTGGACTTGGCGCCATCCGGGCGTAGCGCATCCGTTTCGCGACACATGTCAGCGGCAGCGTGCAGGCTCGGCACGGTCAGCTCGCTGACGACAATCGCTTCATCCACAGCCCCAAGAACGGACTTGGTCCAGGGCATCATATGACGGGGCATGTCCACGATCACATATTCGAATGTGCTACAGGCCACGTCCAGCAGGCGCAGGATCGCCTCTTCCGTCGCCAGCATGTCTGCATCCGGGTTTCGGGGCGCCGCGATCAGCGATACGCCATCTTCATGCTCCCAGCACCAGGCCGCCAGAAGCCGCTGGTCCAGACGCTCGGGCGCCGCCGCCAGGGCATGCAGGTCAAGCTTGGGCACCGCTTCCAGGAACGACGTTGTCATCCCGTCAGCGAGATTGAGGTCGACAAGGCACACTTTGCCCGGGCCGACCTTGCGCGCGAGGCTGAAAGCGCTTTCGATGGACAATGTGGAGACGCCCGCGCCGCCAACAGCACCGCGCAAAGCCCAGCATTTCGATGTCGCACCGGAACCCTGAATGGACCGCGTCTCGCGCAGCTGCTCTGCCACGTCGATGATTTCCTCGATGCCTGCAGTCGTCGGCACGATGTCGGACGCTTCGAGCTTCATCAAAGCGCGCACCATATGCCCCGGCAGCTGATCCGATATGACGATCACCGCCGTGCCGGGCCGCTCGACGGCCAGCGTCAGGATCACCTGATCATAACCGGTCACCCCCTGCTCAACGAGCACAAGGCCGCCGCCATGGCGCAGCACGATTTCGGAAGACGAGAGGCCGGCAAGGTCGGACAGCTCGGCGCAAGCGCCCTGAAGATCGTCCATCAGTTCAGGTCGCACCAGAACGGCAAGCGCGGGAATGATACGGCCGGATGGCGGCGCATTGGCTTCAGGCTTTCGGACGGGTTCAAACATGTCAGCTGCCCGTCTGGTTCGCTGAGGCCTGGCCCGGCTCTTGTCTCGTGCCCTCATTGAGCGCCTTGACCGCCTTGGCTGCCCGCACGCCAGACGAAGACTCGACCTCACGGGAGTTTGGCAGGTTCACATCACGCACGGATTGCGCAGCGATATTGTGCTCATTCGCGCCGCCTAGAAGAGACACGTCCTGATGGTCAAAGCTCGCACAGGCCGTCAGCAAGCATATTCCCGCTACAGCACCAATGGTTTTCAAATCACACGTCATTGCGTGGCTCCTGTCCCTGCGGGTTTAACAATCGCCGTCTTGTCGAGCAGGAACAGTTCCGCTTCCGTCGGCTCGGCGAATGCGTCGAACGGCGTGTCCAGCATGCCCGGATGCGCGGCTGGCTGCACAAGCCGCGGCGTGACGATGATCACCAGTTCGCTCTCGTTCTTCTGGTAACGCTTGGACGCAAACAGGTTGCCAAGGATCGGCACGCTACCCAGCCAGGGCGTCTGGCGCACATCATTGGAATAATCGTTCTGGAGCAGGCCCGCGATGGCAAAGGCCTGTCCGTCATGCAGCTCGATGGTCGTATCTGCACGCCGCACCGAAATACCCGGAATCTCGATATTGTTCGCGCGGATGCCATTGCCACGATCCAGCGCCGAAACCTCAGGGCGCACGCGCAGGTTCACGAGGCCGTCACCGAGCACAGTCGGGGTGAAATCCAGGCTGACGCCAAACTTCTTGAACTCGACCGTGATCTCGCCATTCGTGTTCGACACCGGGATCGGATATTCCCCACCCGCCAGGAAGCTCGCCGTATCGCCCGAAAGCGCCACGAGGTTCGGTTCTGCCAGTGTACGGATCACACCTTTCTGCTCGAGCGCCCGCAGCGTGATGTCGACATTCTCGTTACCGACATTGGTGAACAGCGCGATGGTCTTTTCCGCGACCCCCGAAACGGTACCGCTGTCGGTCACGCCCACGACGTCATTGGCATCGAACGAGTTGCCAAAGCCGATCTCTTTCACGGCCGTGCGGCTCGCCTCGACAAAGCGCACTTCCAGCAGCACCTGCTGGCTCTGCCCGACAGACAGCCCATTCGCCACACCGCCCGGCACATGCCGCTCCGCCAGCTGCAAGGCCATATCCGCCGCCGCGGCCGTGGTCAGCTTGCCATCCAGAAACACGCCGTCATGCACAGGATAAACATTGATATCCTCGCCCGGCAGCAGGTTCTTCAGGTCGGTGCGCAGCTCATCGAGCCCCAGTTCCACCTCGACATCGATCAGTTCGGCGATCTCGCCCGCCGCGTTATAGATCAGCACAGTCGTCGTGCCGGGAACCTTGCCACGCAGGAAGAACGACCGGTCGGACGTCGCCATCGCATCGGCAATCTCCGGATCAGCGACAACCAGTGTGGCAAACTTCGCCTCGGCTTCGACAACAGTGGAGCGGCCCTTTTCCAGCACGAGCACGTCTGCGCCCTCCGGCGCGCTACGCTGCAGCCAGGCAAAAGCCGGCGGCGCCATCATCGCAGCCAGCGCAAGGCCGACCGCGCAAAACCTGTGTGTCATCTTCATTTGCCTGCTCCCCCGGCCAGCGCCTTGGGCGCGGCCACCGGCGTTGTGACTTCTGTCTCGGCATCACCATTGATCACGCGGATGCGTGCGGTAGATGGCGCCCGCACAATGCTTGGTCGTGATACGCGCACGGGCGTCCGGCGAATTTCCGCGACGACCTCGGCCTCTTCCTTACGCCCGATCAGGGCCAAGCCCAGCGCACCGCGCTGGCTCGCCGCGCCAAGTATCAGGGCATCATCAGGGGAAACTTCCAGCGTCACCGTATTGGAGGGCAGCGCGCCCTCAAGGCCCGCATCAAACGTCTGGTCGATCGCCAGCACTTTCACATTCTTGATCACCGTGCGGGCAATCACATTCCCCGACATCCGCTCGCCATTGCCCGCCCTGCCGCCGCCTGCCTCGTCGCGGGGAACGAATTCGTTCACATCCACACGGTCTCCCGGCAGTACAAATCCAGCCACGCCCGTATCGCTTCCGACAACAACCGCAACCGCGCGCATGCCGGGCGCAATGGCTGCCGCCAGCGTCAGCACGGACCCTGTCTCATCAATCTTTGTACGCATCAGCGGCTCGCCAGCCACGATCAGGCCGCGCGCATAGGCGACATCCTTGATATCATCCAGGCTGCGCACCGCATCGGCGGGCACAGCATCGGCTGGCCACGGCGTTGTTTTCAGCATGGAATGGTCAATCATGTCACCCGTCTGGATGACAGAGGTCGCAACAATCACGGACGACATCTCGACCGCAGGCACGACGCTTGCTGCAGATGCCTCGTTCTTGTCGGAGGTCATGTAGCTGCGGCCCAGAAAAACCGCGCCCACGCCCAATACCAGCGAAAGACCAAGGCTTATCAGCGTTGTTGCCTTCATTGCATGTTGCCCTTTGTTCCACGACCGCCACCAGGTCAGAGTGGAACAGTAGGGCTCAGGCGATAAAGTCTATTGAAGACGACAGGCTAAATGTCCGGGGGCGGCAGAACGCCCTGTTAACCAAAAAACAATCTACATTAAGCGCAAATGAATCATGGCTTTGCATGCGAAACATGCTTCGCTGGCGCATGTTCTGATCGCACTTTCCTTAGCTATGAAGGAAGGTTGGCGCCTGCCCCGGCACCAGTATGGCCGCCGTCAGCTGCCCGCCATACACCGCGCCCGTATCGACATTGATGCGCCGGCCGCCATGCGCCACGTCAGGCGCGTTGTCCTCTGTCGGCGAATGCCCGTGCACAACCGTCTGTCCGACAAGGTCAGGTGACGTCCAGCACCGGGCATCAAAAAAGTCCTTGCGGCGCGTCCACATCTGCACGCGTTCACCGCAGTCAGGAAATTTGTCCGGGTCTACCCCCGCATGGACAAAGACCAGCCCCTGCTCTGTGTCATGATGCAGGGTGGGCAGCGATTGCAGCCAGTCGAGATGGTGGTCCGGCGGCCCGTCAAGACCCCGGCGCCGATAGCTGTCCATCGTCTCCTCGCCGCCCCATTCCAGCCAATGGCTACGCGACGCGGCATTCTGCTCTCGCACGGCCTCAATCATCATCTGCTCATGATTGCCGCGCAGCGTCAGGGCGCGCGGGCCCATCCGCGCTTCAAGGTCAATCAGGTAGTCCACCACGCCGCACGAATCCTGCCCCCGGTCGATCAGGTCACCGAGATGCACCAGTGTAACGTCCGCATCCCGCAGGTGTTGGCTCACATGAAAGGCCAGCTGCGCGTGCAGGTCTTTCAATCGGTCAAGCTCGCCGTGAATGTCGCCAATGGCGCAGTAAATGCGTTGTGTCATGTCACCGAAATAAGGCGTCGAATGCCGGGAAAAAAGGTCAAGTCCGCAGGACGTCAGCTGTCATCGGGCCAATGCTCCGGCCTCAGGCCCATGCCCACCGCCCGCGCGGTCAGCCCCCGAAGAATTGGAACGCGGTCAATAAGTTTCAGAATGAACGGCGCCTTTGGCGGCGTGCCGCCGCTTATGACTGGCACCAGAACGCGGTCGTGCGCCGCAATCTGCGCCCGCTGTGTCATCCGCGCCGGCCAGTCCCGCCGCTTCTGCACGGCGGCCAGCATCGTGTCAGGCGCCCGGCCTTCGCGCAGGTCGGGCGCCAGCATGCGCGCCGCCGCCACCGCATCCTGAACCGCCAGATTGATCCCGACGCCGCCCACCGGCGACATGGCATGCGCCGCGTCGCCTATGCAGAGCAGCCCCGTTCGCCACCAGGTCTTCAAATGGTTCACCTGCACGGTTAGCAGTTTCACATCATCCCAGCTCTTTATCTCGCCCGTCACCGGCGCAAGGTCTGGCGCCAACTTGCCTATCCGCCGACGGAATGACTCCAGTCCCTCGGCGCGGATCGTGTCGGCTGCCCCTTTCGGAAACGGCAGGGCACATTGCCAATAGTCTCCCCGGTTGATCAGCACCAGAAAGCCATCCACGTCAGCCAGCGCCATGGAGTCGAGCGCCGTGTCGGGCGCGCGCGGCAGGCGCATCCAGAACACGTCAATCGGCGCGCCCATATCCTGAACCTCAAGGCCGGACTGGTCGCGCATCCGCGAGTCGCGCCCATCGGCCGCCACGGTCAGCAGGCTGCGAATTTCCAGCGGCCCGTCCTCACCCTCGGCGCGCAGGCCCGCAACCTTTCCGTCTTCTTCAATCAGGGTCTCCGCCCTGGTCGACATGAACAGGCGGAAGTTCGGCAATTCGCGCGCCGTATCAGCCACGAAGTCCAGCAGGTCCCATTGCGGCATCATGGCGATGAAGCCGTGCTCCAGCGGCAGGCGGTTGAAATCGGCCACCTTGTAGGGCTGCCCTGAAATGTTCACGACCAGGTGTTCGGTCTTCTGGTAGGGCCGCGTCAGCAACGCGCCATCAAGGCCCAGCTCCTTGAACAATTGCAGCGTAGAGGGATGAACCGTGTCGCCCCTGAAATCGCGCAGGAAGTCGGCGTGCTTCTCCAGCACGATCACATCCACACCCGCCCGCGCCAGAAGGTATCCCATCATCAGGCCGGCTGGCCCGCCGCCAGCGATACAGCATTGAGTGCTCAACTGTTTCATGGAGGCTCCTTTGCAGGTCCCCCTCACTCTAACACGAAGCGCCGGGGAAACTTAGTCGCGGCCCGCAATCACGTCTGCAAAGAGCGCCGCATCGACATTCCCGCCCGTCACGACAACGCCCACGCGCGCGCCGCGCATCGCCTCGGGCAGTCCGCGCACAGCCGCCGCCAGCGCGGCCGTTCCGCCCGGTTCGCCCACAATCTTGAGATAGCGGAACGCCTGCCGCATCGCGTCGCGCACCTCGGCATCGCTCACCGCCAGCCCGCCTACCAGCAGCCGCTTGCCAATGGCAAAGGTCAGATTGCCCGGCTGCGGCGTCACGATCGCATCGCAGAAGGTGCGCATGCCGGGCGCATTGGCCACGATCTCGCCCGCCGCGAGCGACTTCGCCCAGTCATCATGGGTCTCCGGCTCGGCCGTCCAGATCTTTGTGCCCGCCGACAGCTCTTCAAAGGCCAGCGCGACACCATTGATCAGCCCGCCGCCACCCGCGCAGCAGATCAGATGGTCCAGCGGCTTGCCCATGGCCGCCGCCTGCCGCGCAAATTCCAGGCCCAGCGTACCCTGCCCGGCAATCACGTTGAAATCATCAAACGCCGGCACGACAATCGCCCCGCCGCGCGCCGCCGCAATATCGCGGGCAATGGCTTCGCGGTCTTCCCTGTTGCGGTCATAGAGGTGCACTTCGCCCCCATCGGCCAGCACGCCGTCCACTTTCACTTTCGGCGCATCGGACGGCATCACGATCAGTGCCGGCATGCCCAGCAGGCGCGCCGCCCGCGCCACACCCTGCGCGTGATTGCCGGACGAGAATGCCACGACCCCCGCCTTGCGCCCCGCCTCGTCAATCTGCGCCAGCCGGTTCATCGCGCCGCGTATCTTGAAACTGCCTGTCACCTGCAGGCACTCGGCCTTCACCAGCAGCTCCGCCCCCGCCGCCGCATCAAGCGCCGCATGGGTCAGGATTGGCGTTTCACGCACAACGCCTGCAATCCGCTTTTCAGCGGCCAGGACATCATCGAAAGTCGGGAGGGAAAGGGTCTCTGTCATGCGCCAAGCCCTTAGACCTGCGCGCAGTCCAGTTCAAATCCCATTCGCCGGGATACGATCAAAAATACGTAACGAATGGCAATATCGCGTGCCCTGTCCCGCCTACGGACACGGAATGGTCCGGGAAGGGACACGGAACGGACCGCCCGTTCGCCTGAACGGTCACGGAGTGGACCGCCAGGCACCCCTCATGTCAGCAGTCTAGAGGCCTCCGGCGACCTTCTTCACCAGCGCGCGTGCGCCCTCAGCCGTTTCCGGATTGTCGAGCGCAAAAGCCAGCACCGCCTCGAAGTACCCCAGCTTCGAACCGCAATCATATTCGCGGCCTTCAAACTCATAAGCGTAATAGGCCTGGCTTTCCATCTGACGCGCCATCGCATCCGTCAGCTGGATTTCACCGCCCGCACCCGCCGCCTGGTCCGCCAAAAGTCCAAAGATTTCAGGCTGAAGGATGTAGCGTCCGGTGATTTTCAGGTTCGACGGCGCCGATTCCATCGGCGGCTTTTCCACCATGCCCGACATCTTTATCAGACGGCCATCGCGCGACTCAGGCGCGATCACGCCATAAGACGACACACGCTCCATCGGCACAGGGTCCACCGCCACGATATTGCCGCCAACCTCGTCATAGGCCTTCACCATCTGCGCAAGGCAGGACGGCGTTCCCTTGACGATCACATCCGGCAGCAAAACAGCAAACGGCTCGTTCCCGACGATATCCCGCGCGCACCAGATCGCATGGCCAAGGCCCAGCGGCGACTGCTGGCGCACGAAGCTCGCCGCGCCAGCCGGCATCACGGTCTGCTGCACCTGCTCCAGGATTGCCGTCTTGTTCTTTTTCTTGAGGGACTCTTCAAGCTCGTAGGAGATGTCAAAATAGTCCTCGATGGCGCCCTTGTTGCGTCCCGTCACGAAAACGATGTGCTCGATGCCCGCTTCAAGCGCCTCATCGACGACATACTGGATCGCCGGCCGGTCAACGACGGGGAGCATCTCTTTGGGGATGGTTTTCGTGGCGGGCAGAACCCGTGTACCAAAGCCCGCAACCGGGAGAACTGCTTTCCTGACGCGCATTGGCGGCTCCTGTTAAGTATCGAGTTGGGAAGACCTATCGCCCATTATGGACACCAAGGCCAGCTGGGGATGCCTAGACGAGCGCGGCGAAAATGACGATTCCAGCGACGCAAGTGGACAACATTGCCACCAGAACAGTCGCCAGAATGCGGCGCCCCGAGATGTGGTAGGACGTGTTCAGGCTCGCGGCGATGCGCGCCTGGAGCGCATGGGCAGGTGAAGCCACATGACGGTACGGCCCTTGGCTTTCGATAGCCTTTACAGGGCTCTCGGCAGAGGCCGGTTCGGCTTCAGCGTGCGGCAGTGGCTTTTCGACGGGCTTGGCAGCCATGGGGCTCTCCGGTGGATTGGTTACCGGCTTATGGCAGACAGGCCCTAAGTTTTGCCTAACGCAGCGTATCGAAATGGTTAGGCCTTTATTGACCCTGGCCGCCGCGCCTCAGAGCGGCATCAGCAGGTGCCCGCCATCAACCACGATCGTCGATCCGGTCATGAAACTGCCCGCATCCGACGACAGCAGCAGCAGGGCGCCGCTCAGTTCGCCATACTCCCCGAACCGGCGCATCGGCACCCGCTTGCGCATCGCTTCGCCAGCATCGGAGTCGAGATACTCATCATTGATCTCTGTCTTGAAATAGCCCGGCGAGATCGCGTTCACCCGCACGCCGAAACGCGCCATCTCGACCGCCATCTGGCGGGTCATGTGATCCACCCCGGCTTTCGACACGCAATAGGCCGTGGTCATCATCTGCGGCTGGTGCGCCGTTATGGACGCAATATTGACGATTGATCCCTTGGCCCCGGCCGCGACCATGGCATTGGCGCCATGCTTGGCCACGCGCCACACGCCCGTAAGATTCGTATCGATGACGGCGTTCCAGTCTTCCTCCGCCATGTCGCGGAACCAGCCTTCGCGCGACATGCCCGAATTGTTGATGATCACGTCACACGGGCGGCCCAGCGTCTCGCCAATCGTCGCAAACGCGTCGCTCACGCTCTTGTCGCTGGTCACGTCCATCGCCACCGTCATGGCCTTGCCGCCACGTTTTTCGATCTCGGCCGCAACCGCTTCAAGACGGTCCATCCGCCGCGCAGCCAGCACAACATGTGCCCCCGCATCTGCCAGCACACCTGCGAAGTGGCGGCCCAACCCGCTTGATGCGCCGGTGACCAACGCCGTCCGATTAGCCAAACTAAACATACCCATGCCCCATATCTCCAAATTTGGTGTTGCGTGAGGCAATAAATTGCCCCTATCTCCCTCACATGAAAATATCAGTGCTGAGGGAGCGACGCTCCGGTGAGACCCGTGTGGCCGCAACACCGGAGACCGTCAAGAAATTGGTTGGTCTGGGACATTCCGTAACCGTTGAATCGGGGGCGGGAACAGTCGCGGGCTTTATGGATGATGCCTACAAGGCCGAAGGTGCGCGGATCGGCAGTGATGCCGTTGAAGCCGCCAAGGGTGCCGATGTGGTGTTCAAGGTACGTGTGCCGGAAGTTGCCGAAGTGGCAGCCCTTCCGGACGGCGTTGCCCTGATCACGCTGATGGACCCGTTCGCCATTGAGCCCGGCCTTCTGGATGCGCTCAACGCCAAGAAAATCGCAGCCCTGTCGATGGAATTCACCCCGCGCATATCCCGCGCACAGTCCATGGACGCCCTCTCTTCCCAATCGAACCTCGCAGGCTACCGGGCCGTCATCGAAGGCGCGCAAATCTATGGCCGTGCCATGCCGATGATGATGACCGCCGCCGGCACGATTGCGCCGGCCAAGGTCTTCATCATGGGCGTCGGCGTTGCCGGCCTCCAGGCCATCGCAACGGCCCGTCGTCTCGGCGCGGTCGTCACGGCAACCGACGTTCGCCCCGCCGCCAAGGAACAGGTCGCCTCGCTCGGCGCCAAGTTCATCGCGGTCGAGGATGAAGAGTTCAAAGCCGCCGAAACCGCTGGCGGTTACGCCAAGCAGATGTCGCCGGAATACCAGGCCAAGCAGGCCGAACTCACCGCCAGCCACATCACCAAACAGGATATCGTCATCACGACGGCTCTGATTCCCGGCCGCGCAGCGCCCGTCCTCGTCACTGAGGCCATGGTGAAAACGATGAAGCCCGGCTCGGTCATCGTCGATATGGCTGTGTCCCAGGGCGGCAACTGCCCGCTGTCGAAATCCGACGAGATTGTCGATGTCGGCGGCGTGAAGCTCGCTGGCTTCTCAAACCTCCCTGCCCGCCTGCCTGCCGATGCCAGCTCGCTCTTCGCGAAGAACCTGCTGTCCTTCCTGCCGCTCATCACGGCCGAAACCGGCGCGCTCAACCTCGATACCGACGACGAAATCGTCACCGCCATGCTGCTCACGCGCAATGGCGAAACCGTGAATGACAGGGTGAAATCATGAAACGCCTCAGCAGCCTCGCCGCCACGGCGTTCCTCCTCGCCGCGCCTGCCTTTGCAGACGCCGGCGGTGTAAACCCCACAATCTTCCTCGCAGCCATCTTCGTGCTGGCCTGCTTCATCGGCTATTATGTCGTGTGGAGCGTCACGCCCGCCCTGCACACACCGCTAATGGCCGTGACCAACGCCATCTCGTCCGTGATCATCGTCGGGGCACTCGTTGCCGCCGCCGCAGCAGGCCTCACCGCTGATAACTGGATCGCCAAGATCCTCGGCGGCGTCGCCGTGATGCTCGCCAGCGTCAACATCTTCGGCGGCTTCCTCGTCACCCAGCGCATGCTGGCCATGTATAAAAAGAAGGGGGAGTAATCTGATGGATAGTTTCCACTCCACCCTCGCGCCCGCCCTGTATCTTGTTGCAGGCGTGCTCTTCATCCTGGCCCTGCGCGGCCTGTCCTCCCCGGCCACCAGCCGCAAGGGCAACCGCAACGGCATGATCGGCATGGCCATTGCCGTCGGCACCACCATTGCCCTGCTCTGGAACCAGCTTGATCTCGCCACCTGGGGCATCATCCTTGGCGGCGTCGCCATCGGCGGCACCATCGGCGCGGTCATCGCCAAGCGCATCGCCATGACGTCGATGCCGCAACTCGTTGCAGCCTTCCACAGCCTCGTCGGCCTCGCCGCCGTTCTGGTTGCTGGCGCCGCACTCTATGCCCCGCTCGGGTTCGGCATTGCTGACGCGGAAGGCATTCACGTCGCCTCGCTGATCGAGCTTTCCCTCGGTTCGGCCATCGGCGCACTCACCTTCACCGGGTCGCTGATCGCCTTCGCCAAGCTCAATGGCAACATGGGCGGCGCGCCGATCATGCTGCCCGGTCGCCATGTGCTGAATATCGCGCTGGCTGCAGGCATCGTCATCCTTGTCGGCGTCCTGATGGCAAGTCATGGCCACGCGCACTGGGCCTTTATTGCGCTCACAGTGCTCGCGCTCATCCTCGGCATCACGCTGATCATCCCGATCGGCGGCGCCGACATGCCTGTCGTCGTGTCGATGCTGAACTCCTATTCGGGTTGGGCAGCGGCGGCGCTCGGCTTCACGCTCGGCAACTTCGCCCTGATCATCACGGGCGCGCTCGTCGGCTCGTCGGGTGCGATCCTCTCCTACATCATGTGCAAGGGCATGAACCGCAGCTTCATCTCGGTCATCCTCGGCGGCTTCGGCGGCGACGATGCAGCCGCTGGCGGCGGCGGCGTTCAGGTCGACCGTCCGTTCAAGCGCGGCTCGGCCGAGGATGCAGCCTTCATCATGAAGAACGCCTCCAAGGTCATCATCGTGCCCGGCTACGGCATGGCCGTTGCTCAGGCCCAGCACGCCCTGAAAGAGATGTGCGACAAGCTCAAGGAAGAAGGCGTCGAGATCAAATACGCCATCCACCCCGTTGCAGGTCGTATGCCCGGCCACATGAACGTGCTCCTCGCCGAGGCGCAGGTGCCCTATGACGAAGTCTTCGAGCTCGAAGACATCAACTCCGACTTCCGCAATTCCGAAGTCGCCTTCGTCATCGGCGCCAATGACGTGACCAACCCGGCCGCCAAGACCGACAAGTCATCGCCGATCTACGGCATGCCTGTCCTCGATGTCGAAAATGCCGGTACGGTCCTCTTCATCAAGCGCTCGATGGGCTCCGGTTATGCCGGTATCGAAAACGAGCTTTTCTTCCGCGACAACACGATGATGCTGCTGGCAGACGCCAAGAAGATGGTCGAGGATATCGTCAAGAACCTCTAGGCGCCGAGAGCGGCCCGGAGCGCCTCAGTCGCGTCCGTATCCAGCACGCAATCATTTGAACGGCCCGCCGCTTCCAGCGCGCGGGCCGTTTCCTTTACGGGCGCCCCCTTCACCATCAGGTCCGGCGCAATCTCCGCCAGCGGCATCAGCACGAACAGGCGCTCGTTGATGCGCGCATGCGGCAGCGTCAGCACATCGCTCTCCAGCGTCACGCCGTCCATGGTGAGAATGTCGATATCGATCTCGCGCGGCCCCCAGCGCTCGCGCGCCACACGTCCCAGATCACGCTCAATGCCCTTCACCGCCGCCAGCAGGTCGAGGGGCGCCAGATCGGTCTCGATCAAGACGCAGAGGTTCAGGAAGTCGTCCTGATCGGTCTTGCCCCAGGGCTTTGTCCGGTAAACGGACGAGGAATGGACTCCGAAGCACCCGGGAATGGACTCAATAGCCCTCAAAGCGGTCACAAGATGGTCCACACGGTCACCCATGTTGGACCCAAGTCCCAGCGCCACCTCAGCCATCGCGGCTGCGCGTCACCGACACGCCAACATGGTCGACCGCATACTTGATCGGCGCCGAAGGCTTGCGCACCGTGATCGTAACCGTCTGAACAAGTTCGAATTTTTGCAGAATGGCCTCAGCCAGCTTGTGCGCCAGCGTTTCAATCAGATTGAACACCGTCGCCGCCGAAACCTCGGTCGCCAGGTCGCACAGCTCGCCATAGTGAACCGTATCACTCATCTGGTCCGCCGCATCAGCCGGCCGCGCTACAGCGCAGTCAATATCGACCATAAAGCGTTGTCCGAGTGACTTCTCCGCATCCATAACCCCATGGTGGCCATGGATATGGAGGTTCGAAACGAAAATCCGGTCTGTCATCCTGCCTTGTCTATCGCCTTCAGCATCTTCAGGGCGTCCGCGTGTTCACGTACATCGTGAACCCGCAGGATCGTGGCGCCTCTCTGGACGCTAGCGAGCCCTGCGGCAAGCGTGCCGATCAGCCGGTCCTGCACATCGCGGTCCAGTAGGCGGCCAATGAAAGACTTGCGCGATACGCCCACCAGAACCGGCACGCCGAAATCCATCAGCACGTCGAGACGCGCCAAAACGTCGAAATTCTGCTGCCACGTCTTCCCGAAACCGACGCCCGGATCGAGAATGACATGCTCACGCGGAATGCCCGCCGCTGCCGCCATGGCAAAAGCATTCGCGAAGAAATCGCGCATGTCATCGGCAATGTTGAGCTCGGGCTGTATGTCACCGCGATTATAGGTGACCACCACGGCGCTCTCGGTTTCGGCCACGGCTTGCATCATGCCCGCATCGCGCGTCATGCCCCAAACATCGTTGATGATGACTGCGCCAGCTTCAGCCGCTGCGCGGGCCACGCTGGCCTTGTAGGTGTCGATGGAAACAATCCGGGACGAACTGGCGCAGAGGCCGGGCATGACCGAGAGTACCCGTTCAATCTCTTCTTCAGCGCTCACCTCGGCAGCGCCGGGACGGGTCGACTCGCCGCCAACATCAATGATGTCAGCGCCATCCGCATCCAGCGCCTCGACTTGCGCCATGGCTGCGCGAGGATTCAGGAACTGGCCGCCATCCGAAAAGGAATCAGGCGTAACGTTCAGAATGCCCATCAACAGCACCTGATCTTTGGCGCGCGCCAGAATATCGTCTCGCAAGCGGGCGCGCCTTGTCCGGTTTCCGTTCATAGGCTTTATCTCCCGCGGCTCCTGCAGGTGCATATAGCCCTACAGGTCACGCGAGCAAACGGGCCTATTGCTTGGTTTCAACGCCGGGATCGTTCTGCGAATAAGCATCCTCCAGCAATTCACCATTTGGAGCAGGCTTCAATGCGCCTGGCGTGGCGTTGCGGCTGCCCTTGTCGGCATCCAGCGTACCGGGCGTGTTTGGCATGCGCTCGTCGCCTGCACTCACCACGGGGCTGCGCTGGGCATCCATATGCTGGCTGTCATCACCTGCGGGACGAGGCTGTCCATCATCGCGAAGCACGCCATGGTCGCCGCCGAGGTCGGTGGCCTCACCACGGCGGAAGCCTGATTTGGCTGTCTCGTCCTTGCGGCCGGGTGTTTCGCCATAGCCACGCTGCTCGCTGAGGTCCTGTTCGCGCTGCGGGTCTTTGTCGGCTGTTTCCTGGGTCATATGGCTCTCCTTCATGTCTGAAGAACCAATGGCTGAGACCGACGCACGTTCCGCTTAAGCGGCATACCTGCCCATCCTATAAGGGATGCGAGGCGATACATGGCTTCAAGCGGGGTATCCGGCGGGCCCTGATGCGGGAATTTCTGGCGCAAATCAGCGGCGTTTTCCGGTGCCGCGTCCCGCTCTTTCAGGGGCGTATTCTGTTTGAAAGAGGGGGGATGGTGTGCCCAGCAGGGTTCGAACCTGCGACCTACTGATTAAAAGTCAGTTGCTCTACCAGCTGAGCTATGGGCACGCCGAAGGCGCCATTTAGGCAACGGCGCCTTCCGGGTCAACCGCTACCTGCACAGGATGGCTTGATGTCGCCATATTTTTCACTTCACCCTCCCCTCATGAACGTAAAAATCGCCTATCTGGCCCTGTCATTGGGCCTCTCCGCCTGCGCCAGCAATCCGCAATCCAGCCAACCGGTGGAGAACGCCGCCAACCCGTCCCTGCGCGCGGATGTCAGCACCGCCGCGAACAGCGCCATCACGCAGACCCGCAAAGGCTTGCCAGACGCCGCTCTGTCGCCGCTCGAGGACATGAACCTGCGCCGGGAAGAAATTCCGCAGGTTCTTGAGGGGGTTGAGAGCCCGTACCAACTGTCGCCGACCATGACATGCGAAGATGTCGAGGCCCGCCTCGCCAAGCTCGACAGGGTTCTGGGGCCCGACTGGGACACGCCCAACCCCGATGATCGACTGAAGACAGAAATCCTGGCTGATTCGGCTGCCGAGGCGACGCTTAACGCACTGGCCTCAGAGGCGCGCGGCTTCATCCCTTTCCGCGGCCTTATCCGCAAGGCAACCGGCGCCGAAAGCCACGAAAAGAAATATAATCGTGCCTTCAAGATCGGCGCCCAGCAGCGCACTTATCTTAAAGGCTACGGCCTAGCGAAGGGCTGCGCGCCCCCCGCCCGACCGGATTTCATGGTCCAGCCAGTGCCCGACAACAGCATCCAGTTCCGAGGCGACACGCCGCAGCCCGTGCCCGCACCTAAGCCCCAGGCGCAGCCTTCGGAGACGACTTTGTTCCGGCCCACCGCCCCGCCAATTCAGAGCGAAGGGCTTCAAACCGTCCCTCCAGAATACTGAGGCGGATCTCGGCCATCAGCGACTGGAAGAAGGCCGTGTTATGCCAGCTGAGCAGCATCGGTCCGAGGTATTCACCCGCCTTGAACAAGTGGTGGTAATAGGCCCGCGAATAGTCCCGGCTGGCCGGGCAATCGACCCCCTCGTCCAGCGGCGACTGGTCTTCGGCAAATTGCGCGTTCTTGACGTTGACAGGCCCGGCCCAGGTCCAGGCCTGCCCATGGCGGCCTGACCGGGTCGGCAGCACGCAGTCGAACATATCGATGCCGCGCGCCACGCTCTCCACAAGATCGATCGGCTTGCCCACGCCCATGACATAGCGCGGCAGGTGGCCCGGCAGGTATGGTACGGTCATGTCGATAGTCGCGCACATCTGTTCGTGGCCTTCGCCCACGGCGAGGCCGCCCAGCGCGAGGCCGCCAAAGCCCTGCGCCACAACACCCTTGGCCGATTGCTCACGCAGGTCAGCGAAGTTCGAGCCTTGGATGATACCGAACAGCGTCTGGCTGTCGCGCTCACCGAAAGCGTCCAGCGAGCGCTGGCCCCAATCAAGCGACAGGGTGAGGCTGCGTTCGGCTTCCTTATGGGTGCACGGGAAATTGGTGCATTCGTCGAGCTGCATGGAGATGTCGGCACCCAGCAGGTCAGCCTGTATCTCGATGCTGCGCGCGGGCGTCAGCCGATGCGTGGAGCCATCAATATGGCTCTGGAAGGTCACGCCATCGGCGTCCATCTTGCGCAGCTGGGCGAGGCTCCAGACCTGAAAGCCGCCACTGTCGGTCAGCATTGGGCCATCCCAATGCGCAAAACTGTGCAGGCCGCCGAGACGCTTCACGCGTTCGGCGCCGGGCCGCAACATCAGGTGATAGGTATTGCCGAGGATGATGTCGGCGCCCGCCGACTTCACCTGATCCATGTAGAGCGCCTTGACGGTGCCCGCCGTGCCTACCGGCATGAAGGCCGGCGTGCGGATTTCACCGCGCGGCGTGGTCAGCGTACCGGTGCGGGCTGCGCCCTCGGTGGCTTTGATCTGGAAGGGAAACGTGGCCATGGGCGAGGCCTATAAGGGTTGAAGGCATTCCTGCCTAGGGTGCCGATGCGTCACGACTTGTCGCCGCAACATACGGGGCGCATGCTGAAAGAAAACGAGGGATGGAAATGAAAGATCTGGCTGGCAAGACGGCATTTGTAACAGGCGCGGCATCCGGCATTGGGCTGGGCATCGCAACAGCGCTCGCTCAGGCAGGCGTTAAAGTGATGATGTGCGATATTGAAAAGGATGCGCTCGACATCGCAATCAGCAACCTGAAGCAGACCAATGCGGATGTCGCCGGCGTGATCGCGGACGTCTCCCTGAAGGACCAGTTACAGGCGGCTGCCGACGAAACGATCCAGCGCTTTGGCAAGGTCCATATCCTCGTCAACAATGCCGGCGTCGGCGGTGCAGGTGGGTATGGGCAGTGGAACGATGCGGCGTGGGACTGGACCATTGGCGTGAACCTCATGTCTGTCATCTGGGGCATCGAGATTTTTGGCCCGTTGATCGAATCGCATGGCGAAGGCGGTCAGGTGGTTTCAACAGCCTCGATGGCTGGCCTCGTGGCGGCTGTCGCGCCTGCTTACAACGTCACTAAGTATGGCGTGGTTGCCCTGTCAGAAGGCCTGCGCCCGGAACTCGCGCTGCGCGGCATCGGCGTCTCTGTGCTGTGCCCCGGCTTCATCCGCACGAAAATCATGGAATCAGGCCGCAACCTGCCGGGCCGGTATTCAGACAAGATCGACATGGAGGCCGCAGCAGCCCAGGCCAACCAATCCGAATTCGCCCAAATGGCAGCCGATCTCATCAATAAAGGGATCGATCCGCTCTATGTTGGCGAACTGGTGCGCGAAGGCATTGAGGAAGACTGGCCCTATATCTTCACCGACAGCATGTTCGAGTCAGGCGTGGACGAGCGTTTTGCGGCGATCAAGGCCGGCTTTGACAAGATCCGGGACCGGACACCGCGTCACTAGAACTCGATTTCGGCGCCTACGAGTTCCGGCAATTGCAGCACGATCAAGAGGTCGCGCATTTCCTGGCGCGCGGCCACGTGGCTCATCGTGAAGGACACGTTGGAACCCTTCTCGGTGAGGTCCAGCAAGGTGAGGCCCGCCGGGAAGAGTTCGCGATAGATCACGCGCTCGGAGAGGCCCGGCGCAAGGCGGAAGCCGATGCGCTTGGAGAGATTCTCCAGCGCTTCGCCAACACGTTCCTTGTTCTTGGCCGCAAGTGGCGACATGCGGTTACGCATCACGATCCAGTCGATCGGACGGCGGCTCGCCTGTGCCTTCTTCTTGCGGCACGACCAGACCATCTCGGAATAGAAGCTCGGCCGGATGACTTCCAGCGTCTGTGGGTTCACGTCGCCCAAGAGGTCAAAGTCGACGAAGCTGTCATTCAGCGGGGTGATCAGGCTGTCGGCACTGACATGCGCCAGGCGCGACAGAAACGTGTCACCGCCGGGCGCATCGACCAGCACGAAGTCACAGGCCTTCTTGAGGCGTGCGAGGCTGGAGAGGAAACGCTCGGTTTCTTCCGCCTCGGCCTTGTCCAGATCGCGCTCGGTGCTGGCATCGACGCGGATGATTTCCGGCATCGGCAGCTTTGCGCCAGTGGACTGCATCCAGCGCAGGCGGTTTTCAAGATAGCGGGTCAGCGTGCGCTGGCGCACGTCAAGGTCAACGATGCCAACTTTCTTGCCCATGCGCATCAGCGCAACGGACAGGTGCATGGAGACGGTCGACTTGCCCGCTCCGCCTTTTTCATTGCCGACGACAATTACACGCGCATCGCGTTGCTGCACTGACATGTCCGGAACACCCACCTTACTTACCGGGGCGAATCCATCAGCGGGCATGTTGAGCGACTCCACACGTTCTCAGCGGTTAAAACAAACAAGGTCGAAGCCCTCAGGCGACGCGCGACACGCCTTCATTACCGCGACGTGTCGCAGCTGGCATATACATCGGTGCGTCCTCAAAGAGGTAGGCATCTTCGGTCGGCGCGGGGCCATAGCTTGCAGCCATTGGCTCGCCGTCGAAGAGGAATGCATCACCGACGAGCGCACCGAACGGAGCCTCTTCCGGAATGGCATCAAATACTGGCGCATGCGCCGAAATCTGTGTGAGCAGTGACCGCAGCCCGCTGAGGGCGCCGGAGACGCGCGACATCTCGCGCGAGAAGACATGCGCATCTGCCGAAACAGGCGTGGCACGGCCTTCAAACATCCAGTCGTCCGATATATCTTCAGGTGTGAATGACCTGACCCTCGGCTCTGGCGCCGTGGCCTCAAGTGTTTTGAACCTGCCAGCAGCGACCCGAAGGGCTGCAGAAAGCGCGAAAGACTTAATCGGAGCGAGGATGCGGTGTGTCATGGCTTTAAAATTCCCTCGTTTGGGTTAACAAGTCGTTTACTTCATAGCCAGTCGGGGCCTTTTCAAAGTGAATTCGAGTACAGGTAAACCGGTCGCGGTGGTTCGCACGCGCGCCGAGCTGGGACAGCACATCCGGGCATGGAAACAGGCAGGGGAGACAGTGGGTTTCGTGCCCACGATGGGCGCCTTGCACAGAGGGCACCTCTCCCTCGTTGAAAAGGCACGGGAAAAGGCCTCACGCACGGTCGCCAGCATCTTCGTGAACCCGACCCAATTCGCCCCCGGCGAGGATTTTGACACCTATCCGCGCGACTCCGACGCCGATATTTCTAAGCTCGCGTCAGTCGGCTGCGATCTTGTATATTTGCCAACAGTTGAAGAGATGTATCCCGACGGAAACACCACGAATGTGCGCGTCGAAGGCATGTCGGACCTGCTGGATGGCGTGTATCGCCCGCATTTCTTCTATGGTGTGGCCACTGTCGTGGCGCGGCTCTTCCTCCACGTACAGCCTGACGTCGCCGTTTTCGGCGAGAAGGACTACCAGCAGCTGCAGATCATCCGCCGCATGGTGCGCGACCTCGGATTTCCTGTGGATATCATTGGGGCGGAGACGACGCGGGACGCTGATGGCCTCGCCCAGTCATCGCGCAACCTCTACCTCACCGCCGATGAGCGATTCGCCGCGGGCGCCCTCCAGGCCGCTTTGCACCGCGCGTCGGTACGGCTCGCGATAGGGGTGACGCCTTCCGCGGCGCTGGACGAAGCAAGGGCGCTGGTCACGGCGGCTGGCTTCCGCAAGCTGGACTATATCAGCTTGGTCGATCCGGACACGCTGCTCGACCTGCCGGATACGCCGCTGGCGCCGGGGACGGTGGCCCGCCTGCTGGGCGCGGCGTGGATGGGCAAGACCCGCCTCATCGACAATATCAGTGCGACGCGGTGAAATCCTTCAGCGCGGCTAGCACGGCCTCATTGTCCTCGGCTGAACCAACACTGATGCGCAAGCGCGTCGGCAGGCCATAGCCACCAATAGCGCGCACGAGAATGTCGCGCGCCTTCAGCCATTCATTCGCCGCCGCCGCCCGCTCGGCCGAGTCGAAATCGGGAATCACGAAGTTCGCGTGCGACTGCGGCGTCGGCAGGCCCAGGGCCACCAGCCCATCGATCAGCTTGGCCCGCCAGAGCGTATTGTGGTCCCGGCTCTTGGTCAGGAAGTCCGTGTCGCCGATGCTGGCGATGCCAGCTGCCACTGCGAGCCCGTTCACGTTGAACGGGCCGCGAATGCGCTGGAACACCTCCGAGACGCCTTGCGGCAGGTAAGCCCAGCCGAGGCGGGCTGCGGCGAGGCCGTGGATCTTGGAGAAGGTGCGCATCATCACCGTATTGCTGCGCCGGTCGACCAGGTCGCGGATGGCGGCCTCATAGTGCGGGCTGACATATTCGGCATAGGCGCCATCGATCACAAAAAGGACATGCGGCGGAAGGGCGTCCTGCAGGGCCGTCAGCGCTTCGATCGTCATCATCGTGCCGGTCGGGTTGTTCGGGTTCGCAAGGAACAGGATTTTCGTGCGCTCCGACACGCCGCCGAGGATGGCGTTGGCGCCCGCCGTCAGGTCAGTCTCGGGCACCGAAATGCACGTCGCGCCGTGCGACATGGCCGAGACGGCATACATCGAGAAAGCGTGCTCGGTCTGCAGGATCTCGTCGCCGCGGCCGGCATAGCACTGGGTGAGCAAGTGGATGATCTCGTCGGAGCCGGACGACACCGCGATCCGGTTCGGATCGGCAATGCCGGTTACCGCAGCGATGGCCTCGCGCAGCGCGCCATAGCCGGGATCGGGATAGACGTGGACGCTCCCCGCCGCCTCACGCATGGCGTCGATGGCTTTCGGGCTGGGGCCAAACGGGTTCTCGTTGGAGGCCAGCATGGCCACATGCCCCTTGGCGCCAGCCAGCTTGCCGCCGGGCACATAGGGCTTGATGTTCAGGACATGCGGAAGGGGACGGATATCGGTCATGCCGCGCGGTTACACCAAAGCAGGCCGCCGGGAAATGGCGATCTTTGACGCGCCGGGAACGCAGGAAGGCCGCCCCTTGCGAGACGGCCTCCAGAAGAAACACGATAGATGGCGCCTAGTTGACCGAGCCGTACTCCGCGCCAGCCTCTGTGAAATAGGCCCGCCAGAAGGCTTTTACGTCAGCCAGTGGCAGGTCGTAGATCTGCCGGGGCACGATACGGGCGACGACCTGGACATGGTCCATGTGCGGCTTGGTCTCGGCCGCCTTGGAACCAAGATAGGCATCATAGTCGGCGCCGACCTTGTAGAACGAGAAGCCATCCGAATGCTGCATCAGGTCCGACACGACCACGACGCGGCGGTTCTCGGCGCTCGACTGGAAGTCAGCCCGGTCGGCAATCGTATAGAGCGACTCAAACAGCGGCGAGCTTGGCTGGCGCGTGTCCTGAAGGGCTGTTTCGATCTCGGCGATCAGCGGCTTGTAGAAGGTCGACTGCCAGGTCTGCTCGATCATCTTGGGGTTCTGCGTGATCGGGTTGGCATCGGCGACGCTTCCCGGCGAGCACTTCACGAAGATGACCTTCGGATCGAAGGGGCTTGCCGCATTCGGCGTCATCACGGTCAGCCGACCGTATTTAGGCAGGGCACGGGCCTCGTTGTCGACGAACTCATGCACCCAGTCCAAGTCATTCGGATTGAACGGGTCTGACTGGTCCAGCAGGATGACGGTATGGGCGGGGTCCTTACGGTCCACGCGGCAGGCGGTTTCAGGCATGACGGACGGCGGAATGTTGAACGCCACTAAAGCGAACAGGCCAAATACGCCTGCCAGCATCGCGCCGATCATGCCACGCCAGAACCAGGGTCCTCTTTCACGTCTTCTAGCCATTGTCTTGCCTCCTGCCGCCAGCTTTTAGGCGCGGCGCGCTTCGTCCACGGATACGAAGGCCTTGCCGGCGGATTTGCCTTCACGGACCTTCTCGATTTCTTCGCCCACTTTCTTGTCGATGCTCGAAAGGCCCTTCTGGACCTGCTGGATATGTTGCTCCAGCCATTCGCGGGTCATGTTCAGTGCTTTCAGGTTCTGGTCGATCGCCTTGATCGCATCATTCGCCTGGTCACGTTCCTTCGTATAGTCGAAGGGTGGAAGTTGCGGCGTGACGATCTCGTCGAAATAGGCCGGGCACGCCGCCTGCTCACCGAGCTTGTCGCGCAGCTGGTTGCGGGCGCGGCGATGGGCCTGACGGTAGGCCACTTTCAGCGAGCGCTCCTGATCAGCGGCCTTGGCGGCGATGGCCATGGCAATGTCGCGGCGGGCTTCGAGTTCGTTCAGGGCCTTTTCGATTTCACGCTTGGCGGACACATGACGTGAAAGCTGGGTCTCGAACCACATGCGGCACTGGGTGAAATAGTCCGACAGGTCGTCGCGCACGTCGTTGCGCACCTGCTGGCGACGCTCATAGGCCTTGCGCTCCTTGCGCCAGACACGGCCATAGCCGGGATAGCGGTCGGAAATGCGGTCATAGCCTTCGTAGACGGCGAGGCCGAACACGGTGAGGCCCATGAAGAGCAGACCAAGCGCTATGAAGCTGTGCAGGCCGATGATGTTCGGGAACATGCCTACAATCACATCGCCTGGCGCAATGTGGAACATCGAGAACTCGCCCATCGTACCGGCCGCCGTGGCCGCGATAAGCCCAGTCTCAACAGCGTCGCGGAAATGCGCGACGAAGAAGTTCAGCAGGATGCCGCTGGTCAGGCCGGCCGCCAGAACAACACCGCCGATGATTTTCATGGCCATGTGCGGGTGGTTCAGCGCATAGCGCATACCGAAGAAACCAGTGATCACACCGAAGCACACGTTCACGGCGCTGACGGCGAAGGCAATCATCAGGCCGCCCATAAGGCCGGAGGACTGGGCATCCTTGAAGAGGAGCGCATTGAAGCCGCCTTCAAGCAGCATGATGAAGACGAGGATCGCGACGGTCTGCTCGACATTCTTCTTGATGTCAGGCGTGCGGTCGCCGATGCGGTCGCCATGGAGCGCACGGAACTGCTGCAATTCCACAATGGCGGCTGAATGGCTCTGCTTGGCCTCGCTTACATCGTCGAGTTCGTAGTGACGATACTCGTTCTCTTCCGACTTGATCGCTTCGCGCAACTGGTCGGGATAGATGTCGATCGGCGTGCAGTCGTGAATGAAATTACGGATGCCTGCTGCGGTCGTGCTGAGCCAGGTGGTGAGCCCCCGGCGCACGGTGTCCGCGCGTTCTGCAATCTGCTGTTCGCGTTCGCTCCACTGGTCCTGCGTAATCGCATCGGACGCAGGGATGGCATCTTCGGCATCCTTCTTGGCGTCGCGCTTGGTCAGCGCGCGATTGAAGCCGAGTTCGCCTTCGGCCAGCTTACCCTTCAGACCGAACTCCGACATGTCAGCTTTCAGGTCGAGCGGCTTGATTTTCGACTGACAGCCTACGTCTGCGCCCCAGCGCACAGTTTTCTTCAGCATAGTATCACCTCTTAACAACGGAAGGCTTGGTATTAACCTTCGCCGAGAATGCGCCGGACCCGTAAAATAAGGGTGAAAGTGCAAACCGTGTTGCAGACCGGTAATGATGGTTAACAGCGCGGCCGTCTTTAGGGGGCTGTTTGTTAATTTTCCGAAATTATTCAAGCAATTGCATTAACGACAACGGCCGCATTAGCCCCTTTCGGAGCCGCTGCGGCCGTAAGATTTTGCTAAGGCTTGCTGAACTTTCCGCAGCGCCCGCCGGAACAGTTTTTACAGAAAGCGCGTAACTGCGCCTCAATTGGCCGACGCAGGCGCGGTCAAATCGGGTATCTCGGTGAAGGGCTCAATGCCAAACCATGGATAGATCTCGGTCGGGAAATAGATGGTCCCATTCTTTGACACGAGTTCAATCGTCTTGATCGCCTTCAGGTCATCGAGCGGATTATCGGGCACGAGGAAGAAGTCTGCCTTCTTGCCGGGCGTGATCGAGCCAAGCTCGTCGCCAAGCCCCATATAGTCAGCTTCCTCCTGCGTGGCGCGGGCGAGAATCTCGGCCGGGGTGAAACCGACATTCTGGTAGAGCTCCAGTTCGCGGTGGAGGGTAAAGGCGCCGCCCGTATCCGTGCCCATCAGGATGAAGATGCCGCGATCCTTCATGCGCTTCAGCGTGCCGGTGATCTGGTCGAAGGCGCCGGCATAGGCTGCGTCGTCTTCCGGTGTTTCGATATTGGACCAGGCGGCGCGGGCATCGCGCTGTTCGCCGACAGGCATGTGATCGATATAATCCACCACGCCCGCCTGCACTTCGCCATTGCGGGAGAGGAGAAGCGCCTCGTGGATCTCATAGGTCGGATCGATGGCGACATTGTTCTCGACCATCAGGTCGAGCGTGTGCTGGACCTGCGGGCTGTCGAGATCGACCTTTGGCAGGCGCTGCAGGGCGGTGAGGCGCAGCAGTGTGCGCGTGTCTTCGGTGGGCTCAAGTACCCAGCCGAGCATGACCTGGTTGATATGGGTCATCTCGTCATAGCCGGCTTCGATCATGTTATTGGCATTGGTGAAGGCCGGGACGTGACCGGTGACGCCGAGGCCACGCTTCTTCGCTTCAGCGACCATGGCGGGCACCCAGTCCGGGTTGATCGAGTTGTAGATCTTGATCTGGAAATAGTCGCCCTGATCGGCATACCAGTCGACGGCGGCGACGGCTTCTTCCTCACTGGAGACGAGGATGCCGTTATTGGAGTTGAATGGGCTCTTGCCCTCGATGAAGCCGTTCTTGACGATGCGCGGGCCAGCGAGTGTTCCGTCCTCGATCTTGCCGATCAGCTCGGCCAGTTTGGCATTGTCATTGCCCATGTCGCGGATCAGCGTGACACCGGCAGCGATGTTGAGCAGCGCGTCGTCCTGACCGACATGGCCGTGCATGTCAGTCAGGCCGGGGATAAGGGTCCCACCATTGCCGTCGATGACGGTCTCGTCAGGATGGCTGACATTGGCCGCTTCGATCGCCTTGATCGTGGTGCCTTCGACGAGGACGGAGACCGGGCCGGTCAGCGCCTTCTTCACCGGATCGAAGATGCGCACGTCGGCGATGCGGACGGGCGTGCCGTAATTATGGGCGGTCTTGGTCTGGATCGTCTCGTAGCGCTCTGAGGCAAGGCGCGTGGCAAGATTGGTGAGCTGGGCCTCGGCGCCTTCATAGCCTTTGCGGATGACGAGGAAGCGGGGGCTGATCACGGCGAAAAAGGCGTCATTCCCGTCCATCAGGAAATAGGTCGGGTCGAGGCTTTCGCCGGTCAGGGCATAGGCCGTGGTGCCGATAGGCTCCGGGCCGCCTTCGACTGTGACGTCTTCAAGGGCCTCAAGGTGGAGGGCGCCGGCGGGATAGGCGGCGAGTGTCTGGTCATCATCGGCCAGGAGCGCGTGGGCGTAGACTGCGAGCGCATAGGGCGAGGCATTCTGGGCGATGTAGATTTTCGCTTCGTCGGCGTCGGCCATGCCCGGGCCGGTCGTATCGACCCAGCGGGCGGTGCCGTCATCGAGGGCGAAGGTTTCGGTGATCTTGTTGCCGAACGTGGTGTTGCCATCCACGGTCCAGCTGACGGGAAGACCATCCTCGCCGAGGAGGATGGTTTCGGCCATCGTGGGCCCGCGGCCATTGTTGCGGTATTCGTAGTCGACCTTGATGCCGGGGCCTGTGGTTACGGCGGTCATCTCGCCGATATCGGCGCCGAAGAGGCGGATAGTATAGGCCTCGGTTACGGGCTCAGGCGCCTCGGGGGCTTCAGCTTCGACAATGGTTGCGGGTGCAACTTCTGCTTCATGGGCGCAAGCGCCGAGGAGGAAGGCGCCGCCCAGCGCCATAAGAGTGAGCCGGTTGATCATCGCGTTTCCTCTGCCGTGCCGCGCGCCCTTGCGGCGCGTTCAGCGGCTTAGGTGGCACAGATGATCGGGGGAATCCAGATTGGGGGCAAATGTTTGCGACGCCTGTGAGGGCGCTTGGGGGTGGTTTTTTTGGTTTTCAGGATTGGGTTAGCGGTCAGGTGTCCGGAATGACGGCACCAAGTCCGTATTCCCGGCGCACGCCGGGATCTCTGGCAGTTTGTTCGGAAGCAATTGAGATTCGCCGCCCCTGCCTGCGCAGGGGACACGGATGTGTGGGGAGTGCGGATTCCCCCGCCAGCGCCGTGCTGAAATTGGGGGATAGCGGGATCGGAACCCATGGATGTTTCGGGGTCCCACACATGTCATCGGACAGGCGGATGAGGTCCACGCGGCCATGGTGAGTGACAGCCCAGTGCATCTCGGATTCCGGCCCGCAATTGGCGTAGAACCATGCCTGCAGGCGCCGGATCTGAAGATAGATCAGCGGCCAGATCGGTACGAGGTACCAGGGAAGGCCCTGCATGGAGCGGAAGAGGCTGAACGGTGGCATCGGCGCCATTATACGTCATCCGGAAGGGGGTGGGGAAAGACTGGAGGCCTGTGCGCCCAATACACGACCATCTGCAGCATGCACCTCGGCTACATAAGTCCTGTTGATCTGAGAATGACTTGCATTTACAGACGAGGTAAATTGACTGGATTGGTGAAGAACATGAAGAATTCCGCTGGCTGGAAATGGGCCTTCACGGGCGTTGCAATGGGGGCGCTCTCGGTCGCTGCCTCTGCGCAGGACGATTCGAGCGCCGATGCGTCGGCGCGTGTGCTCGACACTGTGACCGTGACAGGATCGGCCTCACAGGTGGAATTGCTCGACGAATATGCCGGTGGCCAGGTGGGTCGCGGCGGCCGTGCCGGACTATTGGGAAATCTCGACTATCTGGACGCGCCTTTCTCAGGCACGACCTACACAGCCGACCTCGTATCGGCGCAGCAGTCCGACAGTGTTGGCGACGTGCTGCAAAACGATCCTGTCGTGCGTGTGGCCAAGGGCTTCGGAAACTTCCAGGAAGTCTACATCGTGCGCGGCTTTCCGGTGTATTCAGACGATATTACGCTGAATGGTGTCTACGGCATCCTTCCGCGCCAATACGTTGCGGCTGAACTGTTCGAGCGGGTGGAAGTGTTTCGTGGCGCGAACGCCTTCATCAATGGTGCAGCGCCGGGCGGTAGCGGCGTGGGCGGCACTATTAACCTTGTGCCGAAGCGCGCACCGGATGGCGGCGTGCGACGGGCAACGCTGGGTTTCGAGAATGACAGCCAGCTTTACGGCGCGGTCGATCTTGGCACCCGGTTCGGGACGAATGATGAATGGGGCATTCGGATGAATGCGGTGCGCCGCGATGGCGAAACCTCGATCGACGATCAGGAACGCTCCCTGTCAGTCATTTCGTTGGGCACGGACTATGCCGGCGAGCGGTTCCGCTTTTCGGCCGATGCCGGATACCAGGACAATCATATCGATGCGCCGCGCCCGCAGGTGACGCCGCTGGGCGATGTGCCAGCCGTACCGGATTCCGATGTCAACTATGCCCAGCCATGGACCTATACGGACGAAGAGCAGCTGTTTGCCGTCGCACGCGGCGAGTATGACGTGACCGACACTGTCAGCGTGTGGTTGGCAGGCGGCCTGCGCAATGGCGAGGAAGCCAATGTACTGGCGAACCCCAGCGCCGCCGCCGATGGCAGCCTGACAGCCTATCGTTTCGACAATACGCGGGAGGATGACGTTCTGTCGTTCGATACCGGCGTGCGTGCCACTTTCGATACGGGACCTGTGGGACACAGCCTGGTCGTATCCGCCTCAACCATCAAGATCGAGTCAAAGAACGCTTATGCGTTTTCGAGTTTCTCGGACACCTTTGCGAGCGACCTCTACAGTCCTGTCGCCGTGACGCCTCCCGCCGCAGACTTCTTTCTTGGTGGCGAACTGAATGACCCGCTAAAGACCGAGGAAGTGGACAATCAGAGCTATGCCATTGCGGATACGCTGTCCTTCATCGACGGGCGCCTGCTGGCCACAATCGGCGTGCGTCATCAGGACATCGAGACGACCTCGTTCGACTATAATTCAGGCGCGCGGATCTCAGGATATTCCGACAGCGCGACAACGCCTGCCTTCGGCCTTGTCTACAAGCTGAACCCGTCGGTTTCGTTCTATGGCAACTATGCCGAAAGCCTGCAGCCCGGCAGTATCGCCCCGGCGACGAGCGGCGGTGTGACCATCCTCAATGCCGGTGACGTGCTGGAGCCGTTCAAGGGCGAACAGGTGGAAGCGGGCGTCAAGTATGATGGTGGCAATTTTGGCGGCACACTGAGCGTATTTTCGCTGACGCGGCCGAATGCCATCGTGGTGAACCAGGTGTTCCAGTCATCCGGCGAACAGGAGAACCAAGGCATTGAGCTTAGCGTGTTCGGCGAACCTGTTGACGGTTTCCGCCTGATTGGGGGCGCGACCTTCCTGGATACTGAACTGGCGAAGACCGAGGGCGGCGTGAACGAAGGCAATACCGTGATCGGCGTGCCGGAAACGCAGGCAAACCTGAACGCAGAATGGGATGTACCTGCCCTAACCGGCCTGACACTGGACGGCCGGATCGTGTTTACCGGCGAGCAATATGTGAACGAAACAAACACAACCGAGATCGAAAGCTGGACACGGCTGGACTTTGGCGCCCGCTATACGCTGAACATGGCGGAACGCCCTGTCACGTTGCGTGCCCGTGTCGAGAACGTAACGGATGAAACCTACTGGGCCTCGACAGGTGGCTTCCCGGGTGCGAATTACCTGATCCAGGGCAATCCTCGCACGCTGATGGTATCGGCATCGATAGACTTCTAAGATGATGCAGCAGGCGCAATGAAATCATCGACGATCCGGGCATGGAGCCAGGTGCACACATGGACGAGCCTTGTGTGCACGGGCTTCCTGTTGATGCTCTGTCTCACCGGCTTGCCGCTGATCTTTCATGACGAGATTGACGATGCGCTGAACCCGGCGACATGGGAGGCCGCCCACCCCGATGGCCCCTTGCTGGACCTCGACGCGCTGCTCGCCGGTGCCTTGGCACAGCGGCCCGGGGAAGTGCCGATCTTCATGAGCTTTGACATCGACCGGCCGGTTGTGAACGTGACGACCGGACCGACAGCGGACGCACCCGGCAGCGCGATGCATTTCGCGTCATTCGACCGGACGAGCGGCAACCTTGTTCCGCCAGCGGATGTTGGTGGTGCGGTGATGGATTTCCTTCTGCAACTGCACACCGACATGTTTCTCGGCTTGCCGGGCATGTTGTTCCTTGGCGCCATGGGCACACTGTTCGTGGCGGCGATCGTTTCCGGCGTGGTGCTGTATGCGCCATTCATGCGGAAGCTTGAATTCGGCACTGTCCGCCGCGGCCAGTCGACCCGGCTGAAATGGCTCGATTATCATAACCTGCTCGGCGTGGTGACGGTGGCCTGGGTTATCGTGGTCGGCCTGACGGGAGTCATGAACACGCTGGCAACGCCAATCATCGATAATTGGAAAACGCATGAACTGGCTGATCTGGTCGCGCCTTATGCCGATGCACCGCAGCCGGCGGTCTACGCATCACTGGACGTCGCGGTAAACCGTGCCGTTGCCGAAGCGCCGGGCATGGAGTTGCAGTTCGTGGCATTCCCGGGCAGCGGCTTTTCCACCGACTACCATTACGCCATCTTCCTTCATGGCCAGACGCCGCTGACTGAACACATCATCGCACCAGCACTGGTAAGCGCCGACGATGGCAGCTTTGCAGGCATGCGAGAAATGCCATGGTACGTGAAGGCGCTATCCCTGTCAGGACCGCTGCATTTTGGCGACTATGGCGGGCTGTTCCTGAAAATGGTCTGGGCCTTGCTCGACGTCATCACGATCATCGTTCTGGCAAGCGGGCTGTACCTGTGGGTGGCACGGGTGCGGGCCAAGCGCCCCGTGGCGGGACGTGGGCCGGTGACATCCGGATGAAGCGCAAGGCCAGTATCGGGCGGATTTTTGCCGTGCCAGCCGCGTTGTTCGTGATCGGCCTGACCGGTCTGGTGTGGGCATTGCTGGTGGACGGGCCGCAGGACATTCTAGCGGGACTGGCCGTAGCGTCGTCACTCGGCGTTCTGATATGGGCCCTTGTTCGAAAAAGGTGACGGGGAAAGCCAAAGGGCCTTCCCCGCCATATTTCATCAGGTCATTTCGATGATGGTGACGTTGGCGACGCCGCCGCCTTCGCACATGGTTTGCAGGCCCCAGCGCTTGTTGCGGGCCTTGAGGCCGTAGATCAGCGTGGTCATCAGCTTGGTGCCGGTGGCGCCGAGCGGGTGGCCGAGGGCGATGGCGCCGCCATTGACGTTGAGCTTGTCCGGGTCAGCGCCCGTATGCTTGGCCCATGCCATCGGGATCGACGCGAAGGCTTCGTTGACCTCGTAGAGATCAATGTCGCCGATCTTCAGGCCGGCGCGGGCCAGCGCCTTGTCAGTGGCGAAGAGCGGCTCTTCCAGCATGATGACCGGATCGCCTGCGGTGACGGTGAGATTGTGGATGCGGGCAAGTGGCGTCAGGCCATAGCGCTTCACGGCTTCGGCCGAGGCGACGAGGACGGCGGACGAGCCGTCGCAAATCTGGCTGGATGTGCCAGCGGTGAGGATGCCGCCTTCCGCCATTGTCTTCAGGCCTGCGAGGGCTTCTTTCGTGGTGCCGGGGCGGATGCCTTCGTCAACCGTGTGCATTTCGATCTCGCCTTCCGGCGTGACGATTTCCACAGGCACGATTTCGTCCTTGAATGCACCGGCCTCGGTGGCAGCGGCAGCGCGGCGCTGGCTCTCGACGCCGAAGGCATCGGTGTCGTCCCGCGTGAAGCCATGCTTCTTGGCAACCATTTCAGCGCCAACGAACTGGCTGAAACCCTTCACGCCGTACTTCTGCTTGATCGTGTCGGAGATGGGCGAGATGCCGGAGCCCGGCAGGTAGTTGGAGCCCATGACGGCGCGCGACATGGATTCGACGCCGCCTGCGATGACAACATCCTGCGTACCGGACATGATGGCCTGCGCGGCAAACTGGATTGCCTGCTGGGAGGAACCGCACTGGCGGTCGATGGTGACGGCGGGCACGCTGTCAGGCAGGCCCGAGGCGAGCACGGCCATGCGGCCGACCTGGCCAGCCTGTTCGCCAGCCTGCGTGACGCAGCCGAAGATCACGTCTTCGATGACGGACGGGTCGATGCCGGCACGGGCAACGACGGCGTCAAGCGCGCGAGCGCCGAGATCGTTAGCGTGGATGCCAGAAAGGCGGCCGTTGCGACGGCCCCCGGCGGTGCGCACGGCGGCGCAGATATAGGCTTCAGCCATGAGTTTGTTCCTTCCTGAAAACGAGGTGTGAAAAGTATATCGGGTGATTTCCCCTAGGGGAGACAAGGCCGGAATTGCGTGACGGCGGGGAACTCATGCGGGGCGGCTTTCCCGCCGTAGGCCGACCGGCAGGAAAACAAGCAGCGCCAGCAGCATGCCGCCGGTCATGATCGCGCCGAGTGACAAGGTCGGCGGCATGGGCAGCAGGCTGGCGAGCGTTGCGCCGATGGCGGCACATCCCATTTGCAGGAAGCCGAGCAGCGCCGAGGCGAGCCCGGCCTGGCTGCCAAAGGGCTGGAGCGTGATGGCAGTCCCGAGCGGGTTGATGAGGCCCATGCCGAAGAGAAAGAAGATGATGCCCAACGTGAGGGAGATTATGTCCGGCCGATCTGAGATCGCGAAAACGATAATGCTACCCGCAAGCGCGATGAGGGCACCCGCAAGCGCAACGCGGGCTGCTCCCCAGCGATGTGCGAGACGGGGTGCGAGGAAGCCAGCCGAGAAGACAATGACCACAGTGCCCGCAAAATAGAGGGCAAGCTGGAAACTCGTCAGGCCGATCTTGCTGATCAGGATCGACGGAGCCGCCGCGAAGAAGGTGTAGAGGCAGCCGATCACGAGGCTGACCGACAAGGCCGGAAGGATGAAGCGCGCGTCCAGGGCGAGGCGTCGATAGGCGGCAGCAACGGCGAAGACGGGCAGCGGCGCGCGGCGCTCCGGCGCATGGGTTTCGCCGACGGTGGCGGCATAGTGCCAGCCGAGCACCGCGGCAAAGAAGGCCACGAAGGCGAAGATGACCGGCCAGCCGAAGAAGCCACCCAGCGCGCTACCGACGAGCGGAGAGAAGCCCGGTGCGGCGGCCATGGCCACCATGACAAGCGCCAGCGCCCGGGCAAGCGCCTCGCCCTCGAACATGTCGCGGGCAATGGCGCGCGAGAGGACCGATGCGGCGCAGGCGCCAAGTGCCTGAATGACGCGGCCGAGGATCATGATATCGAGCGAGGGCGCCATGGCGCAGACCGCGCTGCCAATGATGAAGGTCGCCAGGCCGCCGAGCACGAGCCACTTTCGGCCAAACCTGTCGGACAAGGGCCCGACGAAGAGCTGCCCGACCGCGAAAGCGATGAAAAAGCTGCTGAGCGTGAGCGCCAAGTCGCGCTCGGTGACGCCGAGGTCGGCACCCATCGCGGGAAAGGCGGGCAGGATAATGTTGGTGGCGAGCGATCCGAGCGCGGCAAGACCCGCAAGCAGGAAGAGGATGCTGCCCGTAAACTGGCGCTCTATGGCAGCGGGGGCGGTGTCGGAAAGCGTGGTCATTTCAGATCCTTCGAAAATTTGGGGCTTGCCAAACGCCAGCGCCTTTGTAACTCTAATAATAAGAGTTACTTTGGAGCCGTCAAATGAAAACGAAGTCTTTTGCAGGTATGCGCTGTTCCGTGGCGGGGACGCTGGAGATTATCGGCGACCGCTGGACGCTGCTCTTGCTGCGCGACTTTGGCCTTGGCCTGACGCGCTTTGATGACTTTCGCGAGAGCACCGGCATTCCGAACGGGACACTGGCGACGCGCTTAAAGGATCTTGAGAGCCACGGTATCATCGAACGGGTGCGGTACCAGGAACGCCCGCCGCGCGACGAATACCGGCTGACCGAAAAGGGCCGCGACTTGTGGACTGTGACGACGGCCCTGCGCGAATGGGGCGACCGGTGGGATTCCTCCGGGTATGGCGCCGCGCCCGTTCAGGTCTTCGACAAGGACACAGGTCATGAACTGGAACTGGCGCTGGTTGATCCGGCGACAGGCAAAGCCGTGCCGCGCAACCGCGTGCGACTGCGCCCCGGCCCCGGCGCTGACGATGATGTTCGCGCACGCCTCCAACCCAGAGTGAAAGGAACAGAACAATGAGCCAGACCGTGGATTTTTTCTTCGATTTCGTCAGTCCCTACAGTTATCTCGCGCACAGCCAGCTATCGACGCTGGACGCCGACGTGGTGCTGCGTCCGATGCATGTGCTGAGTGTGATGAAAGCGGTGGGCAACACACCGACGAGCGTGACCTGCCCGCCCAAGGGCCGATATGCCGGCGCGGACCTTGGTCGCTGGGCGCAGCGCTACCAGGTGGCGCTGAAGGCGCCGGACATGCGCACACTGAACAATGGGGCATGCCTACGGGCCGTTCTGGCCGCGACATCCGATTCCGCGCGCGCCGCGACGACGACAGCCCTGTTCAATGCCTGCTGGGGCGAAGGGAAAACACTGTTGACCGATGAGGACGCCATCACCGTTGTTGCCGCAGCGGGCATAGATACGGATGGGCTGGCGGAGCGGATGGCGTCACGGGCCGTGATCGATCAGTTGGAGGCCAACAATGCCGAGGCCGCCGAGCGCGGTGTATTTGGCGCGCCGACCTTCCTGGTGGGCAAAGCCATGTTCTTCGGTAATGACCGGCTCGATTTCCTGCGCGAGCATCTGGCGATGGAGACAGCTGCATGAGCGGGCCTACGGAGAAGCCGCTCGCTCTGGTGACGGGTGTTGGGCCGGGCACAGGCAGTGCTCTGGTGCGCCGGTTCGCAGAGGGCGGCTATCGCGTCGCAATGATGGCGCGGGACGCAGACCGGCTCGCCGCGCTGGCGGCTGATGTGCCGGAGGCGTTCGCGGTGCCGTGCGATGTGACGGATACGGAGGCGCTGAAGGCGGCGCTGGCCCGTATCGGCGCGCCGAAAGTGGTGGTGCACAATGCTGTGGGCGGAGCGTTTGCGCCTTTCATGGATACGGACCCGGCCGTGCTGCAGCGCAATTTCGACATCAACACCAAGGCGCTGTTGCATCTGGCACAGTTGACCGCTCCGGCGATGGTTGCAGCAGGCGAAGGCGCCATTATCGTGACGGGCAACACGTCGGCCCTGCGTGGCAAGCCGAACTTTGCCGGCTTTGCCCCGACAAAGGCGGCGCAGCGTATCCTCGCGGAATCGCTCGCGCGCGACCTCGGCCCGAAAGGCGTGCATGTGGCCTACCTGATCATCGATGCCGTGATCGACGTGCCATGGGCGCGCGAACTGTACAAGACGGCGAAGGACGACTTCTTCATCTCGCCCAAGAGCATCGCGGCGGAATGCTTCCACCTCGCCCACCAGCCGCGCGACGCATGGTCGTTTATGGCTGAAGTGCGGCCATTCCACGAGCCCTGGTGAGGAACGCAAAACGGTGGCATCTACAGCCTTGACGGGGCCCGGCGCTGGTGGAACCTAGCGCCCATGCTGAACCGCCCCACCAGACCCGCCGCCGCGTTGCTGTTTGCCTCGCTTGTCCTTTCCGCCCCTGCGGCCAGTGCCCAGGAGGCAGGCCCGATAAGGACCATCTATGCCGATGCCACGCTGATCGACGGGACCGGCGGCCCGGCCCTAGAACACCAGGACATCATGGTCGAGGGCGAGCGCATCGTCGCCGTTTTGCCGCATGGAGAAGTGGCACAAGAGGCGACGTCCGCCATTATCGTGAACCTCGCAGGGCGGTACGTGATGCCCGGCCTGATCGACACGCACGTCCACATGGCGACACCGCCTGCTCCGGCCATGGCGCGCGCGATGCTGCGCCGCAACCTTTATGGCGGGGTGACTGCCGTGCGGGATATGGCGGACGATATACGCTCGGTCGCTGAGCTGGCGCGGGAGGCCCGTCACGCGGAAATCCCGGCACCCGATATCTACTATGTCGCCCTCTTCGCCGGATGGCCTTTCTTCGCGGACCCACGGGTCGCCGCAGCCAGCATGGGATATGCGCCCGGCACCGCCCCCTGGATGCAGGCCATCGACGCGGAAACGGACCTGAAAGAGGCCGTGACCCTTGCGCGGGGCACCGGCGCCACAGCAATCAAGATCTATGCTGACCTGCCGCCGGAGCTGGTGGCCGCGATCACCGCAGAGGGACACCGGCAGGGCCTGAAAGTGTGGGCCCACAGCGCCGTGTTCCCGACGCGCCCGGCGGAAGGGATCGATGCGGATGTCGATACGGTGAGCCATGTCTGCTACCTCGCCTATGAGGCTGGCCCGGCGATGCTGGCAGCCTATGAGGACCGTACTCCGGTCGACGAGGCCTATCTGCAGCAGCCGGAAGACCCCGTGATGGCCGGCCTCTATGCCAGCATGCTGGACAAAGGGACAATCCTCGATGCGACGGGAAGCCTGTTCGTGTTGCAGGAAGCCGAACGCAAGGCAGACCCCAACGCGAAGCCGCTGCGCTGCACCGGCACGGCCACGACAAGGCTGACGCGGCAGGCCTGGAAGGCGGGCGTGCCAATTTCGACCGGGACGGACACCGTTTCCGGTGCAGAGAGTGCCTGGCCGGATGTGTTCGACGAGCTGATCTTCCTGGCGCAGGACGTCGGCATGCCAGCCATTGAGGTGATCCATTCGGCGTCAGCTGTCGGCGCGCGGGCCATTGGCGTGGACGCGGAGATGGGCACGGTGGCGCCAGGCAAGCTCGCGAATTTCGTTGTGTTGGCAGATGACCCGCTGGCGGACATCCAGAACATCCGCTCGATCGAGATGACCGTCAAACGTGGCGCACAATACCGCCGGGCAGACTATTTGCCGGTGACCGAGGCGGAGATGGCCAATGGGAATTGATCGCAGAGCCTTCCTGGCTGGCGTGGCGGCCGTATCAGGCTGTGCTGCGGCGGACCCGCGCGTAGCGACGGGCACAGCGGATCGCGACACAAACATGATCGTGGTCAATGCGCTGGGTGGCCTCGGTGATCCGAACCATCCGGGCGACGGCAATGTGCCGGATGTGTCGCCGCGGGTGCTGGCAGAGGCACATGCCTCGGGCCTGACGGCGGTGAACGTGACACTTGGCTATGTTGCAGGAGCGGACGATCCCTACGAATACTCCGTGAACGAAATCGCCGCGACGGACGCGCTGGTGCGGGCGAATTCGGACGATCTACTGAAAGTCTATACCGCCGCAGACATCCACCGCGCGAAAAATGAAGGCAAGATCGGCCTTATCTATGGATTCCAGAATGGCGCGATGATGGGCGAGAAACCGGCACGGGTAGACACGTTCGCGGCGCTCGGCGTGCGCATCTTCCAGCTGACCTACAACCCGGCCAACCTGCTTGGCGACGGATCCATGGCGCCTGAGAACCGGGGCATTACGCCGCTTGGTCGCGAGGTGATCGCACGGTGCAATGCCAACCGCGTCATGGTCGACCTGTCGCACAGCGGGGAAACGACCTGCCTCGAGGCGACGCTGGCCTCGGAGCAGCCGGTCTCGATCAATCATACGGGCTGCCGCGCGCTAACAGACCTGCCGCGCAACAAGACCGACGCGGAGCTGCGTCAGGTGACCGAACGCGGCGGCTTTGTCGGCATCTATTTCATGCCCTTCCTGAACCCAACCGGCCATGCGACCGCCGAAGATGTGGTGGCGCACCTCGCGCATGCGGTGAACATCTGCGGCGAAGACCATGTCGGCATCGGCACCGATGGCAGCGTAACGCAGATCGACGACCTTGCCGCCTATGAGGCCGTGCTGGCGAAGGAAATCGCCGAGCGGCGCGCCGCAGGCATCAGCGCTGCCGGTGAGCGGCCGGACACCTATCCCTTCGTCGCCGACCTGCGCGGGCCGGAGCAGTTCCGCAAGCTGCAGGGCCTGCTCGCCGGGAAGGGATGGGGTGAGGCCCGGATCGAGAAGATCATGGGCCTGAACTTCCTGCGATACGCGGAGACGATCTGGGGCGCTTGAGGCTGGGACCTTTTAGGCGCGCCGCAAGATCTTCTCGAGGAGAAGGGTTGTGAGATTGCTGTTCCATTCAAGGTCCGGGTAGCGATCTTTTTCAATGTATCCACGTGCCGCGTAGAAGGCCTGGCTGCGTGTGTTGAACGTATCGGTTTCGAGCCGGACGGCGGAGAAGCCCGCGCGGGCGATTTCGGCTTCGGCGAGGTCCATCAGCGCCGTGCCAGCGCCGCTGCGCGCGTGGGCGGAATGGACGTGGAGCGCATTCACAAAATCGTCCTGCCAGTCGACGAGGCCGATCACAGTGCCCGCTCGCTCTGCCACATGGAAGAGATGGCCGCGTTCGGCGACATAGGCGGCGGGGCGGTTGTCTTGCCGGTAGGCGGCAACGGCGGCGGGCGTGAGCTGCGGGCGCCACGTGGACTCGAACGTGTCGTGCAGGATGGCGATGAGGGCTGTGCTGTCAGCGTGGAGCGCGGGACGGATGTGGAGGTGGGCGTCGGTCATCGGGCGATGGTGCGGGAATCGGCTGCGGCGGGCAACAGGAAGATTGTGGGTATCGCTTCGCTCAACCGACCCTACGCTTACTCTTACTTCTGCTTCTCAATAACACCCTGCGGAGGCCCCACGCGGCCGCCCCCATCAGGGCGCCCGCCAAGCCAATCAGCACCATTCCCATGATCGAAACGTCCACACCAACGGTATACGTGTGCGTATAAAAAATGGTCGCCCCGAGAGCGCCGAGGACAGCTAGCACCATGCCTCCGACGATCCAGTAAACGACCATAGATTATGCGCTTCGGCGAAGTTCTAAAGCGGAATGTTGTCGTGCTTCTTCCAAGGGTTCTCCAGCTGCTTGGTGCGCAGGGTGCGGAGGGATTTGGCGATGCGTTTGCGGGTGGAGTGCGGCATGATGATGTCGTCGATATAGCCCTTGCGGGCGGCGACATAAGGATTGGCGAAATTGTCTTCGTATTCCTTGGTGCGCGCGGCGATCTTGTCCTTGTCGCCCAGTTCCTTGCGGTAGATGATCTCGACCGCGCCCTTGGCGCCCATCACGGCGATCTCGGCCGTTGGCCAGGCATAGTTCACGTCGCCGCGCAGGTGTTTCGAACTCATCACGTCATAGGCGCCACCATAGGCCTTCCGTGTAATGACGGTGACTTTCGGCACGGTGGCTTCGGCATAGGCGAAGAGCAGCTTGGCGCCATGCTTGATGAGGCCGCCATATTCCTGCTTGGTGCCCGGCATGAAGCCTGGCACGTCAACGAACGTGACAACGGGAATGTTGAAGCAGTCGCAGAAGCGCACGAAGCGGGCCGCCTTGCGGGAGGCGTCGATGTCGAGCACGCCGGCGAGCGTCATCGGCTGGTTGGCGACGAAGCCGACCGTGGAGCCTTCGATACGACCAAAGCCGCAGATGATGTTGGCGCCGAAATTGGGGCTGATCTCGAAGAAGTCGCCTTCGTCGGCCACCTTGGTGATCAGTTCCTTCATGTCATAGGGCGTGTTCGGGTTTGGCGGGATCAGCGTGTCGAGGCTGTTCTCCACGCGGTCGACCGTGTCGTGCACGGGGCGCACGGGCGCCTCTTCACGGTTTGAGAGCGGCAGGAAGTCGATCAGGCGGCGCATTTGCGTCAGCGCCTCGATGTCGTTCTCGAAGGCCCCGTCGACAACGCCGGACTTGTTGGCGTGGACAGATGCACCACCAAGGGTCTCGTGGGTGACTTCCTCATTGGTGACGGTTTTCACCACGTCAGGGCCGGTGACGTACATGTAGGACGTGTCTTTCACCATGAAGATGAAGTCTGTCAGCGCGGGCGAATAGACGTCGCCGCCGGCGCAGGGGCCCATGATGACGGAAATTTGCGGGATGACGCCCGAGGAGAGGACGTTTTCCATGAAGATGTCGGCATAACCGGCGAGCGAATCAACGCCCTCCTGGATGCGCGCGCCGCCGGCATCAAAGATGCCGACAACAGGCGCGCCATTCTGGACGGCCATCTTCTGGACTTTGACGATCTTCGCCGCGTGGGCCTTGGAGAGCGAGCCGCCGAAGACGGTGAAGTCTTTCGAGAAGACATAGACGAGGCGGCCATTGATGGTGCCCTGGCCTGTGATAACGCCGTCGCCCGGGATTTTCTGCTCTTCCATGCCGAAATCAGCGCACTGGTGTTCCACGAACATGTCGAATTCTTCGAAACTGTTCTCATCGAGCAGGACCGCGACGCGTTCACGGGCGGAAAGCTTGCCCTTCTCGTGCTGTTTCTCGATCCGCGCGGCACCGCCACCTTGGCGTGCGACTTCGCGGCGTGCTTCCAGAGCGTCGATTACATCCTGCATGAGGGGGCCTCTCCCTGCCATAAAACTGAAGCACTGACTGATAAAGCGCGCAGCTACAATGGCAAGTGGGACAATGGCTTCCGCCGGGTTAGGCTGAAACTTGCGCGACAACCGCCGACAGGGGAGCCTCAAGCGTCCACGATGTGCCTTCCGGGCAGAATTCCCGCTTCACGGAACCGCGTACGCTCATTGGAGCGAAGGTGCCCAAAATACGGGAGCCAAATCCCGGCACGCCCGGCCCGTCCAGCAAATGGGGCGACCGCTCGCCCCAGCAGAAGCGGAATTGGGCGTCACTGCCACTACCGATGATTTCCCAAGTGACATGTATATGGCCGCCGCTCGCGGACAAAGCGCCATATTTAAGCGCATTGGATGTCAGCTCATACAGCGCCAGGACAAGGGTCTCCGAGCACTTTGCGTTGATGGATATATCGACACCCTCAAAGGTGACCTGCTCCATACCCGATCCGACAAACGCGTTTATCTGGGCTCGCACCAAGGCATTGAGGGAGGCACCTTCGTTATACTGGCCGAGCAGATAATCGTTGGAGCGTGAAATGGCATGCAGGCGCTCAAGCAGCCTTTCCTCGAATTCGGGCACAGAATGGCAGGTCGGCGCCAGCAGGCTGGTGAGGGAGCTTATGACAGATAGAAGATTGCGTGATCGATGCGCAAGCTCCTGGATGAGGAATGCATTCTGGGCCTCGGCCTTCTTGCGTTGATCAATGTCCTCAATCACGGCGATCAGGTATTCCGGATAGCCATCGGCCCGGCGTTTGACCACGAGTGTCTTGCGCGTCCAGACATAAACGCCATCTGCGCGGCAAAGACGCACGTCGACGGCATAATGCCCAATCTCACCAGTCATGAGTTTGAGGATACGGTCAGGATCAAGCTTCATATCGTCCGGGTGCGTCATGCTCATGGCAGACAGGCCCTTAAGCTCGGACGCAGAGTAACCAAGTATCCGACGCATCGAGCCATTGGCGTCCTGCCACTCGCCTTTCAGGTTGATATGCCCAACGCCCACCGCGGAATTCTCGAAAGCTGAAAGGTAATCGCCGACCTTTGGGCCTACGGGGCCGGCCTCCTTCAGTATGGAAACCTCTGCCGTGTCGTCTATTTCCGCACCCATCGCCCGCATTCCTATGCTCTAGAGACTTCCACACGGACGCGCGAATCGCTATCGCTGGATTGACATAATTAATTTTTTTACCCGAAATAGGGAACCGCAACCACGCTCACATACAGTAACATCCGTACGATCTAGCGCCGGAGGAGACTGTTTGTTCCCTCAGGTGTGCAGCGTCCGCTACGCGTAGGCGTAAGCGCCACCCGCCTCTAGCGCGCGTTGATAAGCCGGGCGCGCATGTATGCGGTTAAGGAAGTCCATGACGGCGGCGCTCTTGTCAGCACCGCCGCGGCTCGCCGCCGCTTCCAACGGGAAGCTCATCATGATGTCGGCGGCCGTCAGAGCGTCACCCACGAACCAGCCTGTAGGGGCCAGTTCGCTTTCCCAATAAGCCAGATGGGTGGCGAGTTGCGGGTCCACCAGTCTCTGCTGGACCGTCGAAGCGATCTGGCGAATGAGTGGTCGGACCAGGCCCGGTGCACTTTCAGGCATGCGCATGAACACCAGCTTCAGCAACAAAGGCGGCATTGCCGATCCTTCAGCATAATGAAGCCAGTAGGTGAGCTTACGCGCCTCGGGTGTGCCCGCGGGCACGCTGAGGCGCCCATCTGCATACATTTGCATTATATAGTCGAAAATGGCGCCGGTTTCAGCGATGATGGCGCCATCGTCCTCGATTACAGGCGACTTGCCCAGAGGATGGATGGCTTTCAGTTCGGGCGGCGCCAGCATGGTCTCGGCTTCACGCTCGTAACGCTTCACCTCATAGGGAATGCCCAGCTCTTCCAGCAGCCACAGGACGCGTTGCGAACGGGAATTCTCAAGATGATGCACGATGATCAAGGCCGGCTCCGGACAAAAAAGTACGCGGTGTGCGCGTTTACTTGGCCATTGTACGCGGCCACGACGCGATCAGACCAGTGCGCGGAACCAGACTCCGAGCGCCTTGGCTTCAAGCCGGCGTGCTTCGGTAACGGTCTTGGCCTCGTCATCCTCTCCCCAATGGTCCGCCTGCCAGGCTTCATCAATGCGAGAGATCTCGTAAGCATCCTCAGCGCTGAGGGCTTCCTGCTCTACCGCGAGGGCCAAAAGAGCCGAGCCGAACAGGCCCGCGCCGAAGAGAAGGCCAGTCAGGCGGAATGCATCAAGCGAAAGCGCATGATCGCGTGCGGCTTCCAGCGACGAGTCCGGCTGCGGCGAGGCCACAATCCCTATGACGGGCACGAGGTTGACGCCAAGCGTATCGCCCGCCCAATCGCGCACTGGCGCCCAGTGCTTTTCCTCAGCCTCGGCCAGCTCGTCGGGGGTATCGGCGATATGGCAGATGAGATCTGTCTCGCAATAGCGCGCCAGTTCGTCAGCCATTTCCTCGCGCGTTTCGTCTGCCCGGTCGATTGCGACATTGGCGAGCCGTGTGAGATGCATGGAGAGGAGGTCGATATTTGCCTCTTGGCCCTGCCATTCCGCAGCTATGGCGCGGGCAAGGCGCTCGGTCGGCAACACAAGCCCTGCACGCGCAGGTGTCTTGATGGTGCGGCCGTCCAGGGCAACAGTCCAGCCGTCATCCATGGGCTCGACGGCGGCCTGTTTGTAGAAACGTTTTGGTTTGTCGGTAGGTTCGGAACTTGTCATGCCGCAGCCTTTAAGCCCGCTGACACTTTGTTCCAAGGGGGATTTCAGACTTTGGGCTGCGTCGTGTCAGCCTGTGCGGCCATGAAATCGGGGGCGTTGAGACGGAGGATATCCTTCACTTCGCGCGTTTCGGCATCAATCAGCGCCAGCGTCTGACCGTAGCGCACCGTTCTGAGATTGTCAGACTTAAGCGTCGTTTCCACGATAATGCGGAATTCCGCTCCAAGAGCTGGCATATAAGCGGGCAATGTCTGTCCAACCCGGAGTTCCTTTTCCAGAGGCGATTTGTGCATGCATATCTTCTGGGAGGCCAGGCCAAGGGCGCAATCTGCGCTGCCCATTTTGAAGTCGCGGTCAAAGACATCATAATCTGACGGGACGAAATGATCGACAGGATCCGGACGCGAGGTTTCATGCTGATTAGCCATGACTGCGAGGAAGCCACCGAGAATGAGTGCGGCTCCGCCCACGATTCCAGCTTCAATCTTCCATGTCATGTTAGCCACCCTTAACTTGTGTCAGCACCTATGACACAACAACGTAGTGAGCAGCCTTTAGTTCCCTGTGGCCTGCGCGAAACGAAGGAGGCTTTCTTGCAACGTCTTGTAGGAATGGTGAATTTCGTGGGCTCCGACAGCTTCCAGCTCGTGAGCTGCGCCAAATCCCCATGTGACGCCTAGCGTCCGAACGCCTGCCGCGTTGCCCATGTTGATGTCATGGATCGCGTCGCCGATCATGAGGCTCTGGTGGGCCTCAGCGCCGAGCGCATTCATTGACTGCTCGACCATGAAGGGATGCGGCTTGCCGGGGCCGTCATCGGCGCACCAGATTGTATCAAAATAGGACTCGAGGGGGTGCATGTCGAAGATCGCGCGGATACCGCGATGGGATTTGCCAGTCGCCATGGCGATTAGCCAGTTGTTGTCGCGAAGCATTTGGAGCGTTTCGAGGGCGCCTTCATAGAGCGGCTCCTTGAAGTCCGGATCGGTTCGGCGCGCGATGAAGGCATTGCGGTAGGCTTCGACCAGCGTGTCTACGCGCTCTGGAGAAAGATCGTCCGGCGCGAGAATCTGGCAGGATTCTCGGAGACCGAGGCCGACGATCTTGCGGGTGTCGTCATAGGCCGGCGGCGGGAGCCCTTCCGCTTTGAATGCGCGGACCATCGCCGTCTGAATCACGTCCCGGCTGTCGACGATGGTGCCGTCCATATCCCAAATTGCCAGTTTCAGCATCAGACGAAAGGCGCCAGCGGGTTCTTGCCCGCTTCCTGTTCGAGGAAGCCGAGGGTTTCGAATGTCTCCTTCATGTGCGGCGAGAGCGGCGCGATAATGGAGATGGGCTTGCCGATAGGGCGCGGGATGATCAGCGCACGGGCATGCAGGTGCAGGCCCGGCGCGAGGCCGTTGGGCACTTCGCGGCGGCTCTGGTATTTGAAGTCACCCAGGATGGACGTGTCCATTTCGAGCATGTGGAAACGCAGCTGGTGCATACGGCCCGTCAGCGGCTTGAGGGCCACCCAAGCGGCCTTCTGGCCAGCCGTGGAAATGACGGCATAATCGGTGATGGAGTGCTTGGCGCCTTCGACGCCCTGCGCCGTGCGGATCATGCGTTCGCGGTCCGCGTCGCGGCGTTTCACGTTCGGGCTGACCGGTCGCCAGCCGCTTTCTTCGCGGTCGTCAGGCACGCCTTTGACCATCCAGCAACGGATCTGGCCGAAGGGCGGGTTGGGCACACCGACTGTGACGGCCCAATAGACCTTGTCCATTTCGCGGCCCCGGAAGAGTTCGCCAAGGCGGGCGGCAGCGGCAGGGTATTTCGCGACGAGAAGGACGCCCGAAGTATCCTTGTCGAGACGGTGCACGAGGACCGGGCGGTGCTCGCCTTCCGAAAGGGCTGGCAGCATGCCGTCAATATGGCGCCCCTGCCCCGATCCGCCCTGCACGGCGAGGCCAGCCGGCTTGTTGAAGGCAATCATCTCGTCATCTTCGTAGATGATCAGTTCTTTGAGGAACTCGCGGTCCTTCTGGGAGGCATTGGCGGCGGGGTCGCGCTGGCGGGGGGCCTCGCCATCAAGGATGGGCAGGCGCACGGCCATGCCGGCCTCAAGGCGCATGTTGGCCTTGGCGCGGCCACCATCGACGCGGACTTGTCCCGTGCGCAGCCATTTCTCGACCTGGCCCTGCGTCACCGGTACGCGGCGCTTGATCCAGCGGTCGAGGCGGGTGCCCTCTTCCTTGTCGGTGACGGTTTCGGTGATGATCTGGCCGCTCATGCGTAGAGCCTCCGTGCGAGCCAGAGGCCCAGTAGCAGCGCCGAAACGCCAAGAACCAGCGAGAGACCGGCATAGGCCAGCGCCTTGCCTGTGTCACCGGTACGGAGGAATTCGGCCACTTCAAGCGAGAAAGCCGAGAAGGTCGTGAAGCCGCCGAGCACACCGGTGGCAAGGAACAAGCGAGTCGTCTGGCTGACGCCTTCGGCTTTCAGGGCCAGCCATCCGATCAGCAGGCCCATGGCCAAGCTGCCCAGAATGTTGACCGCGAATGTGCCATAGGGCCAGCCCTGCGGCAGATGCCGCACCGTGAGCTGGCTGACGCCATAACGCATGGATGCGCCAATGGCGCCGCCTGCTGCAACTGCGAGAAATCCGTTCATGTGGGCCTTCTACCTGCAACCCGCCTGCTTAGCCAGTGGCTGATGCGGCACCCGGAATTCGGGATGCCGCTTGACCTCATGGGGGCTCCCGCAGCAATGTTAGCGCTAAAATAATAAGGGAGCGAAAAATGAGACCTCAACTAGCCGCCAGTCTGGCTTGCGCCCTGCTCTGGGCCATTCCCGCCACCGCGCAGACACGGATCGACGTAGACCTCGCCGCCCAAACTCACACGATCGCCCCGGAGATCTATGGCCAGTTCCTCGAACATGTCGGCACCCAGCCCTATGGCGGAATTTGGGTCGGGCCGGACAGCGACATCCCCAATACGGATGGCATCCGCGACGACGTGTTCGGCGCGCTGAAGACACTGGACATTCCGGTCATCCGCTGGCCCGGCGGATGCTATGCCGATCTTTATCACTGGCGCGACGGGATTGGCCCGCACGACAAGCGTCCGGTGCGGGTGAACATGGTGTGGGGCGGCACGGAAGAAACAAACGCCTTTGGCAGCCACGAATTCTTCAATCTCGCCGAACGGCTCGGTGCCAAGACCTATCTCAACCTGAACCTTGGCACAGGCACCCCGGCCGAAGCCGCTGACTGGCTGGAGTACCTGACCGCCGAAGCAGGCGACCGGGCCGCTGAACGGTCAGCGAATGGTCGCGAAACACCCTACAAGGTGGACTTCCTGTCCATCGGCAACGAGACATGGGGCTGTGGCGGGGCCCTGACGGCGGGCGCCTATGCGGACCTCTATTCCCAATATGCCAGTTTCGCGAAGACTGCTGGCGACCAGCCCGTACGCATCCTGTCAGGCGCCCATGATGGCAACCCCGAATATACCGACACATTGCTAGGCCACCCCTACATCGCGGGCCTGACCGAAGGCGTGTCGCTGCACGTCTACACGCTGCCGACCGGGGAATGGAGTGAGAAAGGCGCGGCCACTGGCTTTCCGGAAGCCGAATGGGCCTCAACGATCAAGCGCACCCTGCGCATGGAAGACGTGATCGCCGACCAGCGCGCGATTATCGCCAGGCATGAGGATTTGCCGGACGGCTTCGGCCTCTATGTCGATGAGTGGGGCATGTGGGTGGACCAGGATGAGGCGAAAAATCCGCCGGCGCTCTATCAGGAGGGCACGATCCGCGACGCGGTGGTGGCAGGGTTGAACCTCAACATCTTCCATCGCAATGCCGACCTTGTGAAGATGACGAACATCGCGCAAATGGTGAACGTGCTGCAGGCCATGATCCTCACCGACGGGCCGGACATGGTGCTGACGCCGACCTATCATGTGTTCGAGATGTACAAGCCCTTCATGGGCGCCGAGGCCCTTCCTGTCTCCTATACATCGCCGGACTATACACTTGGCGATGTCACGGTGCCCGCGATCAGCCTGAGCGCCGCGCGGACGGCGGATGGCCAGCTGATCGTGGCGCTGGTGAATGCAGACGCCAAGGCGAGCCATGATGTGGACCTCACCGCATTCGACGCGAAAGAGGCCGAGGGGCATTTGCTCACGGCAAAAACCATGGATGCGCGCAACACGTTCGCTGACCCGGAAGCCGTTCATTCGGTGCCGATGACGGTGAAAGCCAAAGGCAAGAAGTTGGTTCTGGACTTGCCGCCGCGCTCTATTGCGGTGGTGGTGCTCAAGTGACGGCAGGCGCCTATTGCGCGCCGGTCCATTCCGGCTCAAATAGGCGCCGCAAGCGGGTGTAGCTCAATGGTAGAGCAGCAGCTTCCCAAGCTGAATACGAGGGTTCGATTCCCTTCACCCGCTCCATGCCGCCGGACTTTCCATCACATCTTTCTTGACCATGGCACCGACAATTTCGGCGTTTGGCCTTCCGGTATGGGCTCAGCTTTGCTTACTAGGCATAGCTGAAACTCAATGCCGAGGTCCGCCCATGTCATCTTCCTCTGCGCTTGTACCCCTGCCGTCCCAGCCTGAGGGGGTGGCGTGGCCGACTGAGCGCTGGCCGGAGGGGCCGCTGGGCGTTGGCGTGGAATCGGGAGAACTTGGGCGGCTTTTGGATCTCGCGTTCAGCGAGGATGCGCTGGCCAGGATGGGCGAGACGCATGCTTTTCTGGCGGTACAGGGCGGCCGCATTGTCGCCGAGCGATACGGGCAAGACAATCTGGCGACGGACACTTATCCGTCCTGGTCAGAGGCCAAGAGCATGACGCATGCGCTGGTCGGCATATTGGTGCGCGAGGGCAAGATGGATGTGCACGCGCCGGCCGACGTCCCGGGGTGGCAGGAAGCAGATGACCCGCGCCGCCATATCACGCTGGACCAATTGCTGCGCATGTCGAGCGGGCTGAAATTTGCTGAAGACTATGTCGATGCTGGCGTCTCGGATGTGATCGAGATGCTGTTCGGCTCAGGTAAGGATGACGTGGGCGGGTTCGCGGCAGGCTTTCCGCTGGTGCATGAGCCGGGGGCCATGTGGAGCTATGCAAGCGGTACGACCAATATCGTGGCCCGCTGCGCCGCCCGGGCACTTGGTCAATCCGGCGACGCATTTCGCGCCTTCATGTTCCAGGAATTGTTCGATCCCATCGGGATGAAATCGCCGCTGCCGAAATTCGATGCGCAGGGCACGTTTATCGGCTCATCGTTCTGCTATTGCACGGCGCGCGACTTTGCGCGGTTCGGTCTACTCTACATGCGTGATGGTGTGTGGAATGGGCAGCGGATACTGCCCGAAGGATGGGTCGACTATGCGCGCACGCCAACGCCAACGCCGCCGACGGAAGCGCTGGGATATGGAGCGCATTGGTGGCTGGGCCTGTGTGGGCCGGAAAGCTTCTCAGCTAATGGCTATCAAGGGCAATATACTGTGCTTGTCCCGTCGCTTGACCTCATCCTCGTTCGGCATGGCAATTCGCTGGACGAGAAGGGCGACGAAGTGCGGCTGTGGCTTGCGCGCGTGGCCGACTGCTTTCGCGCGTAGGCCGGGTCAATAGTGTGGCAGACGCGATATCAGAAGGGCCACGGTCGCGCCATATAGTACCATGATTGAGACGGTCTTGGCGGCGGCGCTGAAAATATAGGGCCGCAGATCATGCCAAGAAGATTGCCTAGCAATATCTGCAACGGCGGCAGCGATTTCCGTGTGCATCGTGTCCTGATCGTGACCAGCGAGTTTGATAAGCAGCATGTGCGAGCGGGGCTGGCGCAGCGCTTCAGCCTCCATCAGCACTTCTTCAAAAACGAGTGCTGCGATAGTCTCTCCCAACGCCCGAATGGGATGCCAGCCATTACGCACAAGCACGCTGAGAACGAAGCGCGCGGTCGGATAGATGACCCAAGCATCCCTGATAACGAAGCCGACCAAGCAGATTATAACCGCCACGGAAATGGCATCATGGCCAAGCAATTGCGTCCGCCAGAATAGCCAAAGTGTGATGAGGATAAGGAGTTTAACGCCGGTCGCTGCGGCGAAATGGACGAAACTGTCCTTCAGGACGATATTGGCCTGTTCACGGATTCGCTGACGCGCTTCTATCGCTGCCGCTTCGATCACCTTGTTCTTGCGGCTGGCCACTTCACCTGCCAGGAACTTTCGCCCAAGCGCGAGGCCAGCCGTAAGAGCTGAGAAAATCAGGATGGCAGAACGCATGAATCTCCGGTCCGGCTGCTCACGATAATCTGCGGGCCTGATGGTCCGCTTAAAGCAACCCTACCATGAATCGCTGCGCATGGCGCGCAACAGCTGCAGGATCTCTTACAACAGAATATCCGGCCAGCAGCGCGAGGGCGGCAACCGTCAGCGGGCGCTTTTCGATTACGGACTTCAGCGCGTCGAACGGCAGGTCTGCCAGCGCATCGGCCGTGGCATCCTCAATGTCGTCCAGCTCATCCGCAGATGATTTGGTCGGCTGGAGGAAGAGGAACAGGCAGATACAGGCGGCTGACAGGAATAGCGCCGCCACGGTGAACGTGGCCCCCACTGTGCCAAGATAAATGGCCAGTGCGAGGGTCAATGCCACTGCAAGCGCGAATACGCCGCCAAGACCGAATACGATCCCGGCGACGGCCGCGAAGAGGCGTAGCTTCGTTGTGTCCATGAGTGCCTAGTTCCGGCGCATCATTGCAAGGATAACCCCTGCTCCGAACGCGATGCCGATGGCGCCGAGAGGATTGTCGCGAATACGGCTTTCCATAGCAGTTTTCGCTTCGCCAATCTGTTCGCCAGCTTCCTTGGCAAGCTCGGTACCTTTATCGACGCCAGCTTGGGCGCGCACGGCGGCGAGGCCGCGCATGTCTTTCACGACCTGACGCAGATCATCACGCAGTGCAGCGATATCAGTTTTCAGCGCATCAACATCGGAATCGATTTCGGATTTAATTTTTGTGCCAGTGGCGGTCTTGGTGTCCATTTCTTGCTCCTTGGAGGAAAATCAGTAGGTTCAACTGCGAATTAACGGCCTCATTGTCGCTTTGTTCCATCATAACCCCTATGTTTTAAAGCGGCTCGCGATAATACGCGGAACCCCGTATGCGGTCAGGAGTAAGATCCCCATGCAAACATTCAAGAACCGGCTCTCCCAGTATGCCGTTATGGACGATCAAATCTGGGCACTGATCGACGACATTACCACCAAAACAGTCACGTATCGCGCTGGCGAAGACATCGTTCGCGTCGGTGAAATCGCGGAGACGCTGTTCATCGTTAACAAGGGATGGGCCGTGAGGCATCGCACGTTGGAAGATGGGCGAAGACAGATCGTCAACTTCATGTTGCCCGGAGATATTTTCGATCTTCAGGCTCTTGCGTGCCTTGAGGCCGACCATACCGTAACCAGCGTGACAGATGTTTCAATCCTCGTGATCAATACCGGCGAATTCGTTCAGCTACTTCGGACCTCCGGCGATATATCTTCGTCATTCTGGTGGGCCGCCGTACAGGAAGAGTCCATTCTCCGTGAACAAATTGTCCGGCTTGGCAGGCGCTCTGCCAAGGAGCGAATCGGCCACCTTCTTCTTGAGCTACAAAGGCGCATGAATGGTGCCATGGGCACAAATCACAGCCAGCTACCCCTTCCGCTGACGCGCGTCGACCTCGCAGATGCATTGGGCCTTACTCCCGTGCATGTCTCCCGAACGATGTCGGCAATGCGCCACGCGGGGCTTATTGAAGAGACGCGTGGGGTTATCTTGATTGATGATCGTGAAAGGCTTGCGCGGCTATGTCATTTCAACACGGACTATCTGCACCTACGCCGATTGGATCTATCCAAGTTTCCAATGGCTAATGGCTCATCACATGTCGGCACTGGCACAAATGGAAAAACGAACGGCAAGCGCGCTCCAACATCCCGCACCTGAGACGCGAAGGAACCTGACGCGCCGAGGCGCGTCAGTAGGGAAAGGAGAAACATATGCCTGAAGACGAAACGACGATTAAAAAAGAAGAAGCCCGCCAAGGTCAGCGCATTAGTGGAATGACCAAAACCCTTGGGTTCGGTATTGTACTAGCGCTGGTGGGCATGATCATTTTGCTGGCGCTGTTTCGCTAATCAGATCAAGCTACAACGTTAGGTGATTTAGCCGGGTTAAAGAACAACGCTTGGCCAATCGCCGCTTTGACGGTGTTCTCCTGAAACGGTTTCGGGATCAGGAATGTCGGCTCCGGCCGTTCGCCGGTCAGCAGACGCTCAGGGAATGCCGTAATGAAAATGATCGGCACATCCATGATTTCAAGAATGTCATGCGCAGCATCAATACCTGACGAACCATCAGCCAGCTGGATATCGCAGAGGATCAAACCAGGTTTGGTGGATTTCGCCATTTCAACAGCTTCTGTACGCGTTGTCGCGTTACCGGTGACTTCATGTCCAAGATCTTCGACAAGATTTTCGAGGTCGGCGGCAATTATCGGCTCATCTTCAATGATAAGCACTTTTGTCTTGAGTTCTTGCTCGATATCGCGGTGCGCCGCCGTAACCAGCTCAGTATGCTCGTCCTCTGAAACGCCAAGAATGAACGCAGCTTCCTTGACGGAAAAACCTTCAAGAGCCGTCAAAAGGAAAGCCTGACGCTGAATAGGTGCGAGTGCCTGAAGACGGCGGTCAGCCGGATTTACGTCTGAATCATCGCGCGCTTCAAGTTGCGCACCCGTCCCGCCCCAAATTACATGGAAAAATCGATAAAGTGCTGTACGCGCGTCAATTTCCTGATCGATCTGGTCAGGGTCTTCAACCAGAGCCGCGAGAGAGGCGCGAATGTATGCGTCGCCACTGTCCTGGCTACCTGTAAGCGCACGCGCATAACGGCGCAGGAACGGCAGATGCGGAGCGAAATTTTTAACCAAATCCATGGGAACCCTCTTGCGATATTTCTCGTTCTTAACCCACCCGGACCAAAATGGTTGCAGGTATCTGCAAAAAAACATTTTGCGGTGGAACAAAACCCATTGCCCGCAGTTCAAGTATGTGAGTTGAACAGCAGGTACAATCCCTTGATCGAATCCAGAGTCCAGCCAATGAACAAAAAGAAGCAGACAGGTCAGCAGAAATCCGATGCTGATCTGAAGCGTCGCGGTGCAAAAATTGGCGATCAACTTCGTCGAATTTACGAAGATGTGGCGCAGGAAGATGTACCAGATGAGTTCTTGAAGCTGCTGGAACAGGCAGACAAAAAGCGTTCTTCCGGTCCTGTGGATTCCGAGTGAGCGCTGCGCCATGAAACCAGAGCCCGAAAAACTCGATGATAAAGCGTTCAAGCAGGAGCTTACGACGCTTATTCCGCACCTGCGTGCCTTTGCTCGCAGTCTGTGCCGCGATGCAACGCTCGCGGACGACCTTGCACAGGACGCCATGCTCAAAGCGTGGAATGCGCGTGACTCATTTCATGCTGGGACCAATATGAAGGCCTGGGCTTTCACCATCCTGCGCAACGCTTTCTATTCCGAGAAACGCCGCAGCTGGCGCCGTCAGCCGCTCGACCCGGAAGTGGCTGAGGCCACACTCCTGTCAAGCAGCAATCCGACCGATAGCCTTGAGCTTCTGGCGCTTCGCAATGCGCTGGCTAAACTTCCCGTCGATCAGAAGGAAGCGCTTATTCTGGTCGGTGCCGGTGGCATGGCCTATGAAGAGGCAGCCGCGATTTGCGGATGCGCAGTGGGTACAATAAAAAGCCGGGTGTCACGTGCACGCAAGGCTGTGATAGAGATCCTGGAATCAAATAATACGGGCTATAATAGCGACTCAGGCATGTCCGCCAGCAGGGCTTTTGACGACATCATGGATCAGGCGGACGAGATAGCTGGTGCTCCAACAATCTGAGCTGAAAAACACGGAATCCAATAGGAAATCAGGATCGTTGCGCAAGCGTCTCGTCATGACGCTGGTAGCGGCCCTGATGCCTATTCTGCTGCTTTCGGTTTTTTCAGCTTATCTCGACGCAGCGAAAGGACTCGACGAGCGACGAGTCGACCTTCTTCTTCTGTCAGACGACGCGTTGGACAGTGTTGAGAAATCCATAGATCAGGCAGCGCTTTTGCTAACTCTAAATCGCGACGACTTGGCGCGAGGAAGATGCACAAAAGTTTACAATAACCTGTCAGAGCTAATCGCCCCACTGGCAAATGTCGCGCATTTCGACACTGAGGGCGTTGCGACCTGTTCGGCGCCGTCAGACGCAGGGTGGACGTTACCTGATCCCGAAAACAATGAACGGCTGAAACGCGGCGAAAAGCTCGTTCGCAGCGACACGTATTACAGCAACCGAGATAATGACTGGCTGTTCTCAATCCTTGTGCGCCTCGATGACGATGAAGGCAACTTTGCTGGATCGGTCGGCTTTGAATTGCATGCGGAACAACTCGCAGCCCTCGCTCATGAAGCTGGTCCGCCAACAGGTATTGAAGTCGCGGTCGTGGACGATCGTGGTGAAGCTTTTGGGAGCAGCCGCTTCACCAAGCTCAATCCAGATTGGGTGGCGACTGTCTCCAAGGAGCAAACCCCTGCCCTTTTCGTTCTGAAGGGCAAGGGCGGCAAATCACTGGATGTCGTCATAAAGCCTCTGGGGCCTGGCAATGTATTCGCTGCCATATCACGGGAATCTCCGGGTTTCTGGAGCGATTTCACACTGCGCCCCCTGACATCCATCGGTCTGCCGCTTATCGCTTTCAGTGTAGCCTTGCTCGCTGTCTGGCTTGCAATTGACTCGCTTGTGCTACGGTGGCTGTCGCGGCTCACGCGAACGGTGCGTGTTTACGGTGCGGGGCGTTACCAGTTCAAGGCTGGTCAGACATTCGACAAGGCGCCTGACGAAATTTCGAGGCTCGCCCGAGCAATGGACGTGATGGCCAAAGATATCGGTGAACGCGACCAGGACCTGAAGATGGCCATCGCAAGCCGCGATGCGGCCGTGCGCGAGATTCATCACAGAGTCAAAAACAATCTCCAGATCGTTACAAGCTTCCTCAATCTCCAAGGCAGGCAGTTGCGCGACCCAGAAGCGAAAGCAGCCATTTCCGCTGCACGCCATCGCATTGATGCGCTCGCGATTGTCCACCAGACCCTTTACCAAAATGAGCGTCTGGAGCAGGTCCATCTGAAACCTTTCCTGACGGGCCTCGTGTCTCACCTGTCAGAAGCGCTCGGCATGGAGGAATCGGGTGTCGAGATTGTTCAGGATTATGAAGACGTCATGCGCCCCGCAGATGACGCCATACCGATGGCCCTCTTCATTGTCGAGGCCATCACCAATGCGATGAAATATGCGTTTGGACCGGAAGGCGGCGTGATTACCGTATCCCTCTCTGTCGACGAGACAGGAACGACACTTAAAATTTCCGACAATGGTCGCGGATATGATCCCTCCGCACCATCCGATCAGGAAAACGGACGCGGCCTCGGTACCAAATTGATGAGCGCATTTTCGCGCCAGCTCGCAGCGACACTTGAAGTGGATGCAAGCCCAGGTGTCGGCTGCCAACTGAAGCTTCACATGCCGGACGGTTCCTGACCGAGCTTCAGCTTATGATTGCTTGAGATACGCGACTTTCCAGCTGCCCAGTGAGGATGGTTCGAATGCTGAACCTTTGAAGTCATGTGTCGTCACCGAAACAGTCGTTGTTGTAATATCGAGACTGTTGAACGCGGGCGGAGCATTGCGCAGGCGTGTCGAAAGCGTGCCGGCAGAGATGGCGAGATAGCGGCCATTTCGCTCCTCAATGATTTCGGCATGGGGCGTGTGCACATGCCCAGTCAGCAAGATCGACACATCACTTTCGGCCATCATCTCGCTGGCGGCGCTCCCCCGGCGTGTACGGGTCCGCAAGGGCGCATCCCGGGGAGACCGGAACGGATGGTGGCACGCCAGAAGGCGTACGACATCGGGATCAACATCACGGTTCAAAATATTCGCCAGATGACGCAGGCGCACGGAGCCTTCAGCCCAGTTTGAGCGAGCCTGCCAACCACGCGCTGTATTCAGCCCGTCGATGCGGACATTATCCACCCGCAGCATGCCGGCATAGGAATCGAAATAGTGATCGTGGCGCTGGAATGGACTACTGGCGCGCGACACCAGGTTAAACAGCGGCGTGTCGTGGTTTCCCGGCACGATGAGAGAGGGGTAGTTCAGCTGGTGGATCCACTTGCGTGCCATCTCGAACTCGCGGTGCTTGCCGCGCTGAGTCATGTCTCCGCTGACCACCACCACATCCGGATTTAGCTGGCTGACAGAATCTGCCGCAGCCTCGATGGCGCGGGGGTCTTCCGCGCCGAAATGCAGGTCTGCGAGTTGGACAATCCGCATCAGCCAAGCCTGGCGCGTAAAACATTGGCGGCATGGCGTTTCAGACTGATCGTCGTGCCGCTTGGCATGCTCACGGTCTCGCCATCGATGGTGGCTGGAAACTCCAGTCCCTCAATATCAGTGATCGTAACTGTCCGGGTCTCATCCATTTCGATGGATTCCGCATCACGCCATCCATGAACGAGGGCATCGACGGCGATTGTTACCCAATCAAACGTGGATCGCGGATCGATGGCAGCTATTTCCAACTTTGGGATCGGACCATCGCCGATCACGACGGCCGCTGCCACGGCGTCTAGCCTCTGGTTACCGTCTGCGTGGACTGCTTCAAGGCGCAACCTGCGTTCAATATTCATCGCGCCCGACTGAACTGCCAGTTCCGCTGCCTTGATGATCTGGCCATGCCGTGCCGCTTCTCGTGATTCAGCGAGTGTCGTTACCTGCCCCATCATGGCCGCGACGAAGAAGAGGTGCTTGTCGACACAGCCAGCCGCAAAAGGTTCCGCCTCGGACGGCAAAGCGCGACGCAGGATTTCCTTCCAGTCTGTGAGCTCACCATGCAGGCGCTTGTGAACCAGGTTCATCGTCCCACCCGGCAAGGCCAGGACAGGAGGACCGGAGGCACCGCTCGCCGAAAGGGCACACGCAACGGATCCGTCGCCGCCCCACACAATCAATGCGTCTGGTTTTGCGGCGAGCGCTTCAGACACAGCTGATACGATCTCCCGGCCAACAGCGGGTATCACCTGTGCGGTGAGCCCCATGGCTTCGAGTTCTGCGAGCAGCGCGTCTACGGAATTTTTTGGCGTGGATCCAGAGTCTGGATTAATCAATGCGCACAGCTTCAAGCAAAACCCCCAAGTGATGATGTGTCGTCGTTAATCCTGATGCTTACTTTAGATGCCTCTGCAAATCTTGCCAGCCAGTCGCGAGGCGCATCAGGCGCTATCCGTAAAACGCAGCACCGATCAAGAAAGTTCCAAAGTTAATTTCCGGAACCACGCCTGCCCACTCCGAGTTGGTAATGTAACGGCACGTGAAGCCGGCTAACATTTACAAGGAGACTTATCATGCTCGGTTGGGCACTCGCATTTTTTATCTTCGCCATCGTCGCTGCCGCTCTGGGCTTTGGCGGTCTCGCAGGCGCTTCGGCAGGTATCGCGCAGATTCTGTTTTTCGTGTTCCTTGCGCTTCTCGTCCTGACATTCGTTGTCCGGGCCGTACAAGGCAAGAACGTCGTCTAGACAGAAGCTGGATAATCAATTCATCAAGATAAAGGGCGCTGGTAACTCGGCGCCCTTTTCTCTACGTGCTATCAATGTGCTGCAACAGGCCCAGCAGCGGGATTGGGCTTCTGCAAGATGAACACAACCAGAAATGCCGCGGCCGATGCCATGGCCATCGCCATGAAGAGATTATTGTAGGTCATGACCAGCGCTTCCATCTGCACCCTTTGCCCTAGCTGCATCATCGCCGAGGCATCAGGATCGGGAACGCCGTCCGCCTGAAGTCGGCTGGACGCCTGTAACAGCCATGCTTGGACTTCGGGTCGCGCCATGCTCATGCCTGCCGACAATTCCTGTTTATGTAGCGAATTGTAATGCAGCATAAGCGTATTCAGGAACGCAATGCCCACGGCACCGCCCAGATTTCGGCACACAGTAAACAGACCGGAGGCATTCGCCACGCGCGGCGGCGGCAGGGTGCCAAGCGCCAGGTTGGTGGTCGGCACCATAGTGAGGATCAGTCCGATACCGCGGATGGCTTGTGGCCAGAACAGTTCATTGAAACTGGATTCATGCGTCATGTGCGCATTCCCCATAACGCCAATCGTCACGAGAATGAGCCCGCTGCCGAGGACGAGACGTGGATCGAAACGCCGCGTCAGCGCGCCGCCAATCGGGCCACCAATAAACATTGCAACGCCAGATACGCTCATGATCTGACCGATCTGAAGGGCTGAATAGCCTTGCACCTGCCCCAGGAAAAGCGGCAGCGCATAAACGGAGCCATATAGAACGAAACCGATAACTGCGCCGACTATGGCGCCGGATGCAAAATTTCGGTCCTTGAACACCGATAGATCAACAATCGGATATGCGGATCGGGTTGAGCGATAGAAGAAAATGGCGGTCGCAACGGTGCAATAGAATATCCAGCGGATTATCATGCTGCTCTGGGTCCAGCCCTCCGCCGGGCCTTCTTCCACAATCCATTCAAACGAACCAAGCATGAGCGCCATGGCTGCGAGACCAATGATATCGACGCGGCGCAGCAAATGTGTCTCGCCCTTCTGGCGCGGCACGTACATCCACACGAGGACAACTGCCGCAATGCCCGGTATGACATTAAGCAGGAACAACCAATGCCAGCTCATATGTTCCGTAACCCAGCCGCCCAGTGTTGGCCCGATCGAAGGGGCGAGCGTGGCGACCATGCCGATCATGACCTGCTGCGTCATTGAGCGTCCGCCTGGGAACAGCGTGAACGCGGCCGCCATTGTGGACGGCACCATGGCCGCACCGACAAAGCCCTGCACGCAGCGGAAAAAGATAAGGGAATCCAGATCCCATGACATGGCGCAAAGAACACTGGAGACGGTAAAAGCCGCCGCCGACATCATGAACAGGCGGCGCAAACCAAACACGCGGTTGAGAAAGCCGGACAGGGGAATGCCGACAACTTCTGCAATCAGATAACCGGTCTGCACCCAGGCAATTTCGTCGCCACTGGCCGATACGCCGGCCTGAATCTGGCGGATGGAGCTGGCAACAATCTGCACATCCAGAATCGACATGAACATGCCGATTATCATCGCCAGAAAGCCGATATGGAGCGTAATTGGGATCTTCTCACCCTCGTCCACGGCCGGGGCGTTTTCAGGATGCGTCGTTGACGACGTGCTCATCTCACGACTTTGAAGGTTTGACGTTGACCACGGCCTCGACCGACAGGCCCGGCCGCATCAACCCGGTATCGAGCGCCTCTTTCGAAATCGCAAGACGCACAGGAACGCGCTGGACAATCTTGGTGAAGTTGCCGGTCGCCGTATCTTGCGGGATGAGGCTGAACTGAGCACCGGATGCCGGTGCCAGCGACTGGACAGTGCCCTCCACCTTGAGATCAGGGTACGCGTCGACGTGCAACTCCACCTTCTGGCCAGGCCGCATATTCTCAACCTGGGTCTCCTTGAAATTGGCAACGACATAGGCCTGATCGACAGGCACAATGGAAAGCGCCTGCTGGCCGGGGCTGAGCAATTGTCCTTCAGAAACAACGCGGTTGGCCACAACACCTGAAATTGGTGCGCGGATTTCAGCGCGACCAGCATCGAGCTGCGCAGCCTGAACCCGGGCGCGTGCCGCTTCGATTTGTGCGTCAGCGCCGGCCACGGCTGCCTCGGCCGCCGTAATGTCCTGCCGAGCCCGTCCGAGTCCTGCCTGAGCGACACTGAGCTGGCTTTTCTGTGTGGTGATGGCGGCGGCTGCCTGGTCCGCATTGGCCTTCGCTGCATCGGCCTTTGCATGTGCCGTATCGAGCTGGGCCGCCGGGTAATGCCCCTTCTCTGTCAGTTCGCTGTATCGGACGAAATCTTCGCTGGCGATCTTGGCATTGGCTTTGGCCGACTGCTCGGCCGCACGTGCTTCGATCACGCGATCCTTCTGCGCAGCGATGTCTGCGACGGCGGAGGCTTCAAGCGATTGCATCGAAGCAACTTGTGCGCGCGCTTGAGCGGCAGCGGCTTCAGCCTGCGACAGGGCGGCCTGAGCTTCGGCCAAGCGGGCATCATAGTCGCCGCCCTCGAGTACAACGAGAAGATCACCTGCCTTGACGACCTGGTTATCTGTGACAGCGACCTCAGACACATAGCCCTGGATCTTTGAAGCAACGGTCGTGATATCGGCCCGGATATAGGCATTGTCGGTGCGAACTTCGAACCGACCAGTGTTCCACCACTCAACGCCCTTCCACAGCCCGAAAAGCACCGCGAGACTAGCGACGGCAAACATCACATAGCGGCGAATATTGACGGGACCGGACGGCGCCAGCGCTTCTACCGTATCGTTTACGGGAGTCCCTGTGTCTTCCGCTTCCTTGGCCGGCTCGACCACTTTCGGAACGGACGGGAAAGCCTTCAGGGCCATGTGCACACCTCTTCAGATTGCTGCACACAACCGCGTCAGCAAGTGTAATGTTGATTACACCCGAGAAATGTGTAATGTCAATTACGGTTTCAAGAAGAGTTCTGAAAAAAGAACATACAGGGAGGAGCCTGCCGGGATGTCCGCAGCTCAGAACAAAGCGATCAAGCAGGCCGAGCCGCAGAGCCGGGGCGACAAGCGGCGCGCCGCGTTCATAGCGGCCGCGCGCCAGGTATTCCTGGAACAGGGATATGAAGCGGCCAGCATGTCGGAGATCGTGCTGCGTGCCGGCGGATCGCTCTCGACGCTCTATTCCCAGTTCGGTGACAAGCAGGGCCTTTTCATCTCCATGCTGGATGCGCGTGTGCGCCAGATAACGGAAAGCATGGGCGTGGAGCTCTCCGCGCATACTCCCGTCGAGGAGGGCCTTCGTCGCATCGGCGAGCAATTCACAAGCAAGCTGCTGGAACCGGAATCGCTGGAGATGTATCGTTTGATTGTCGGCCTTGCCCGGAAATTCCCTGAAATTCCAAGGGAATTTCAGCGCAGAGGACCAGACAAAATTCGCCAGGCACTTGCCGACTACCTTGTCGACCGAGAGGAAGCGGGCGAGATTCGCCTCGAGGATCCCTATCGCACGGCCTCGCTCTTCCTCGAGATGACACGCTCGGGGCTGGTCTCACGCGCGCTGCTGGATGAGGAAGTGCGTCCGAATGCAGAAGAGATCAGGACGTCGGTGAACATTGTCGTGGACATGTTCCTGCATGGTATTATCCGCTACCAGCCGGACCCCGCCAACACAAAAACGGTGAAGGCATGAGAGTCGGGAATTACCATTTATTTTGGGAACAGGTGATCGGAAGGCGCGTTGAATTTGCGGGTTAAATGCAAGGAGACCTGAACATGAAAACCGCAATGAAAGCCGTGGGCGCTGCTGCGCTCGTTCTCTTCCTCACAGCCTGCAACACGGTTGAAGGCGCTGGGCAGGACATCGAAGCCACTGGCGACAAGATTGAAGAGACTGCCAACGCCAACAAGCCTGACTAAACAGGCCGGCTTATTTGAGCCAGAACGAGCGCGCTGCCCCTTGGGTTGGCGCGCTTTTTCGTATCTCCCATACCCAAATCAACAATGCCGACGCATTCTGCGCCGGCACTGAAGAAAGGGTGGAAGAGGAGGAGACTTCCATCAGACCTATGCCTACGGCGCGCCGACCGTTCCAATGGCTTGGTTAACCCCGACGGCGCTTATCATTAAGACCCCGCCAAGGCGCTGGAATGTCGATCATCAAAATGAAGTCCCAAAACGCAAAAAGCCCCCGACTTCCGTTAGGAAATCAGGGGCTAATTTGGGTGCGGGAACAGGATTTGAACCTGTGACCTTCAGGTTATGAGCCTGACGAGCTACCGGACTGCTCCATCCCGCGTCAACTGTTGTACATTTAGGAGACCAGCCCCTGAAATGCAAATCCGGCCCGCCGTTTCTGGCTGAGCCGGACAAGATGCCCGTGTAGGACACGGACGTCCGTCACGGCAGGCCATCGCAAGATGACCATTCGAGGTAAAGGAAAGATATGTGTCTGCAAGAGGCATTATTTTACTGAGTTCTGCGGACCCGGCAGCGACTTACTCTCCCACGCCTTAAGACGTAGTACCATCAGCGCAAGGGGGCTTAACGACCGAGTTCGAGATGGGATCGGGTGGGGACCCCCTGCCATAACCACCGGGTCGGCGGAAATCAGCAAGGTATAATGCAATATGAAACCAAAATGTCTTTTCGAGCTCCAAGTATGAGCAAAAGCAATGCGCTTTCAACTACACACGAGTTTCACGATCAAGCCTATCGAGCAATTAGTACTGGTTAGCTCCATGCATTGCTGCACTTCCACACCCAGCCTATCGACGTGCTGGTCTTGCACGGCTCTCAGGGAGACCTAGTTTTGAGGTTAGTTTCCCGCTTAGATGCTTTCAGCGGTTATCTAGTCCACACATAGCTACCCTGCAATGCGGCTGGCGCCACAACAGGTCCACCAGAGGTGTGTTCATCCCGGTCCTCTCGTACTAGGGACAAATCCTCTCAAGTCTCCAACACCCACGGCAGATAGGGACCAAACTGTCTCGCGACGTTCTGAACCCAGCTCACGTACCACTTTAATCGGCGAACAGCCGAACCCTTGGGACCTGCTCCAGCCCCAGGATGTGATGAGCCGACATCGAGGTGCCAAACGATGCCGTCGATATGGACTCTTGGGCATCATCAGCCTGTTATCCCCGGAGTACCTTTTATCCGTTGAGCGATGGCCCTTCCACTCGGGACCACCGGATCACTATGACCGTCTTTCGACTCTGCTCGATCCGTCGATCTCACAGTCAGGCAGGCTTATGCCATTGCACTCAACGAGCGATGTCCGACCGCTCTGAGCCTACCATTGCGCGCCTCCGTTACACTTTGGGAGGCGACCGCCCCAGTCAAACTACCCGCCACACAGGGTCCCGGCCCCATCCAGGGGCGCGGTTAGACATCAAAGAAGACAAGGGTGGTATTTCAAGGTTGGCTCCACACGATCTAGCGACCATGCTTCAAAGCCTCCCACCTATCCTACACATATATTCTTTAATGCCACTGTGAAGCTGTAGTAAAGGTTCACGGGGTCTTTCCGTCTGACCGCGGGTACCCCGCATCTTCACGGGGAATTCAATTTCGCTGAGTCTATGTTGGAGACAGTGGGGAAGTCGTTACGCCATTCGTGCAGGTCGGAACTTACCCGACAAGGAATTTCGCTACCTTAGGACCGTTATAGTTACGGCCGCCGTTCACCGGGGCTTCAATTCAAAGCTTGCACTTCTCCTTTTAACCTTCCGGCACCGGGCAGGCGTCAGACCCTATACGTCGCCTTACGGCTTCGCAGAGCCCTGTGTTTTTGATAAACAGTCGCAACCCCCAGTTTTGTGCCCCTCAGCACTGGTTGCCCAATGTGAGGCCTCCTTCTCCCGAAGTTACGGAGGTAATTTGCCGAGTTCCTTCAACATAGTTCTCTCAAGCGCCTTGGTATGCTCTACCTGACCACCTGTGTCGGTTTCGGGTACGGTCTAATAGGGAGGCTATTTCCAGGGACTTCCAGGCCGCATCCTCAATCCAATAAGAGGATACAACTTTCGAAATCCGTCACTCATCCCTTGGCCCACGAATATTAACGTGGTTCCCATCGACTACGCCTTTCGGCCTTGCCTTAGGGGCCGGCTAACCCTGCGCAGATTAACTTTACGCAGGAACCCTTGGTCTTTCGGCGAGAGGGTCTCTCACCCTCTTTGTCGCTACTCATGTCAGCATTCTCACTTCCGATACCTCCAGCAAACCTCACGGTTCACCTTCACAGGCTTACGGAACGCTCCGCTACCGCTCATTACTGAGCCCGCGATTTCGGCGTATAACTTTAGTCCCGATACATTTTCCGCGCAGAGGCGCTTGATCAGTGAGCTGTTACGCTTTCTTTAAAGGATGGCTGCTTCTAAGCCAACCTCCTGATTGTCTCAGCACCTCCACATCGTTTCGCACTTAGCTATAACTTGGGGGCCTTAATCGGCGGTCTGGGTTGTTTCCCTCTTCACGACGGACGTTAGCACCCGCCGTGTGTCTGCCACGCATAACTTCTGGGTATTCGGAGTTTGAGAAGGTTTGGTAATCCGGTGAGGACCCCTAGCCCATTCAGTGCTCTACCCCCCAGAGTCTCATCGTGACGCACTACCTAAATAGTTTTCGCGGAGAACCAGCTATCAGCAAGTTTGATTGGCCTTTCACCCCTAGGCACAGGTCATCCGAGAGCTTTTCAACGCTCAACGGTTCGGCCCTCCAGTGCATGTTACTGCACCTTCAGCCTGCCCATACCTAGATCACTTGCCTTCGGGTCTAATGCTACGTACTCAGTCGCCCTATTAAGACTCGCTTTCGCTGTGCCTACACCTAACGGCTTAAGCTTGCACGCAACACTAAGTCGCTGACCCATTATACAAAAGGTACGATGTCACCTTGCGGCTCCATCAGCTTGTAGGCATCCGGTTTCAGGATCTGTTTCACTCCCCTCATCGGGGTGCTTTTCATCATTCCCTCACGGTACTTGTTCACTATCGGTCGGTAAGGAGTACTTAGGCTTGGAGGGTGGTCCCCCCATGTTCAGACAGGATTTCACGTGTCCCGCCCTACTCTAAAAGGTCTTCATTTTACGGCTACGGGGCTATCACCCACTATGGCGCACCTTCCCAGATGCTTCGCCTTGTTTCAGACCAGGCCTGGTCCGCGTTCGCTCGCCACTACTAACGGAGTCTCAATTGATGTCCTTTCCTCCAGGTACTTAGATGTTTCAATTCCCTGGGTTTGCTTTTTAACCCTATGTATTCAGGTTAAAATATCTCACTAGTGAAATGTTAGACAGGTCGAGCGCCGAAGCGCTCGAATTATCCAACATCTCGGAGATGGGTTTCCCCATTCAGAAATCACCGGATCAAAGGGTGCTCTCGCCTCCCCGGTGCTTATCGCAGAGTGCCACGTCTTTCATCGCCTCTTACCGCCAAGACATCCCCCGGATGCCCTTTTGACGCTTGATCGTTTTTGAAACCCATGTGCAGTAGAAAACGCATAGCGTTTGCCACAAACATGGATCTCGATCAGACATGTTGGTTTCTTGCAGACTGACCCTTTGACCTGGATCCCACATTGCTGTGAGGCAGGTTATTCGGCTGATGCTGGTGACGTTCATGCACGAGGCATGGCGGCCAGCCGGATCAATCTTTCCCTTACAATGACAAATATCCCAGGCCAAAGGCCCGGAAATGGTAAACTTCTTTCGTTCGTACATACGCGAATGGTGGAGCCTAGCGGGATCGAACCGCTGACCTCCTGAATGCAAATCAGGCGCTCTCCCAGCTGAGCTAAGGCCCCAAACCGGGCACTCGCAGCGCGCTCCCTACCCTGCCGGAACAGGTTTCGATGGTGGGCCGAGGAAGAGTTGAACTTCCGACCTCACGCTTATCAGGCGTGCGCTCTAACCACCTGAGCTACCGGCCCGTGACCAGCAACTCATCAGAGCCACACAGTCAAAGTCGAAGACAGGCGATAACAAGCGCCCGCGGGGCTCGCTTAATGTTCAGATCACAGCGATGCGACCTGAATTACGAACGAAGGAAGAGAAACGAAGACGGCGTGAAGACCGCTATATGTTTTGCCTCTCAAGGAGGCGATGTTCTTTAGAGCTTTAGAGCCTGGCGAACCAGACAATCCAAAGCATCCTTAGAAAGGAGGTGATCCAGCCGCAGGTTCCCCTACGGCTACCTTGTTACGACTTCATCCCAGTCACTGATCCTACCGTGGCTCGCTGCCTCCGAAGTTAGCACACGATCTTCGGGTAGAACCAATTCCCATGATGTGACGGGCGGTGTGTACAAGGCCCGGGAACGTATTCACCGTGGCATGCTGATCCACGATTACTAGCGATTCCACCTTCATGCCGTCGAGTTGCAGACGACAATCCGAACTGAGACAGTTTTTGGGGATTATCCCATTGTCACTGCCATTGTAGCACGTGTGTAGCCCTACCCGTAAGGGCCATGAGGACTTGACGTCATCCCCACCTTCCTCCGGCTTGCCACCGGCAGTTTCCTTAGAGTGCCCACCCAAACGTGATGGCAACTAAGGATGAGGGTTGCGCTCGTTGCGGGACTTAACCCAACATCTCACGACACGAGCTGACGACAGCCATGCAGCACCTGTGTTCCAGCCAGCCTAACTGAAGGGATCCATCTCTGGAAACCATACTGGACATGTCAAGGGTAGGTAAGGTTCTGCGCGTTGCTTCGAATTAAACCACATGCTCCACCGCTTGTGCGGGCCCCCGTCAATTTCTTTGAGTTTTAATCTTGCGACCGTACTCCCCAGGCGGAGAGCTTAATGCGTTAGCTGCGTCACCGACAGGCATGCCTGCCAACAACTAGCTCTCATCGTTTACGGTGTGGACTACCAGGGTATCTAATCCTGTTTGCTCCCCACACTTTCGCACCTCAGCGTCAGTACCAGTCCAGTTAGCCGCCTTCGCCACTGGTGTTCCACCGAATATCTACGAATTTCACCTCTACACTCGGTATTCCGCTAACCTCTCCTGGTCTCTAGACTTCCAGTTTCAAATGCAGTTCCAGGGTTGAGCCCTGGGATTTCACACCTGACTTAAAAGTCCGCCTACGTGCGCTTTACGCCCAGTAATTCCGAACAACGCTAGCCCCCTTCGTATTACCGCGGCTGCTGGCACGAAGTTAGCCGGGGCTTCTTTACTAGGTACTGTCATTATCATCCCTAGCGAAAGAATTTTACAACCCTAAGGCCTTCATCATTCACGCGGCATGGCTGCATCAGGCTTTCGCCCATTGTGCAAGATTCCCCACTGCTGCCTCCCGTAGGAGTCTGGGCCGTGTCTCAGTCCCAGTGTGGCTGATCATCCTCTCAGACCAGCTATAGATCGTCGCCTTGGTAGGCCATTACCCTACCAACTAGCTAATCTAACGCGGGCCGATCTTTCACCGATAAATCTTTCCCCCGAAGGGCGTATACGGTATTACCACTCGTTTCCAAGAGCTATTCCGTAGTGAAAGGTACGTTCCCACGCGTTACTCACCCGTCTGCCACTATATCGTTCGACTTGCATGTGTTAAGCCTGCCGCCAGCGTTCGTTCTGAGCCAGAATCAAACTCTCAAGTTGAGTGTTGATCTGACGATCCGTCCTTTGGAATAAGGACGGCAACTGTTGCTATATAAGCATCAAGTAATTGCGTTCTTTGACGAGAAACCCTTAGTCACAAAGATCAGGCGAACCTGATCGATGGAAAAAGAATTTTCTCAAGAAACGCATCCGTCGTGATCGTCTGGACAAGGACCGAAATCCTCGTCCGCAAGCCGTCACGCCGCCTGCGTTTCTCTTCCTAATCTCTTACAATGTCAAACAGCTGGAACCGTAGTTCCGGTAGGCCATCCAGGGCGCCGCCCCTTCCGGAAGAGGCGGCTTATATGGGCCACCTTATTACCCGTCAACACCCTTTTTTGCGCTTTCTGCAGATTGATGTTTGACCACCGTTTCTGCTGTATTTTGGCGCAAATGAATTTGTCGACCGTATGGTACGGCCTGCAAAGTCAGGCATTTCAAGAAGAGGCAGCTTCTAACGACCACCTCATTTCCCGTCAACACCCTTTTTGCGCTTTCTGCAGATTAGTGTTTGACCACCGTTTCTGCTGTACTTCGGCACAAATGAATTCGTCGACCGTATGGTACGGCCTGCAAAATCAGGCATTTCAAGGAGCCGCATATATAGCCGCTATTCGAAGAAAAAAGCAAGAAGTTTTTTTCTTATTTAGCAGCCCGATCTGCGGGCCCGCGTCGGAAACCCAAGGGCGTCTTCAGCGGAGGCCGGGGAATACCCCCCATGGTCTGAAGCCGCAACCCCTGAAAACAGCCTTTCAGCAGAAATCTGCATGTTTTGTTGCAGAGGGCTCAGTACTGCGCTGAAAGATAAGACTTCATTGCCTCGGCCTCAGCCTCGGTTTCAGCGATTTTCCACTTCACCAGATCGCCGATCGACACAAAACCAATGAGTCTCTCGTTCCGAAGGATGGGCAAATGACGGATTCTGCGGTCCGTCATGAGCTGCATGGCGACCTCAATTGCCATCGTTGACGGCACGGTGACGACATCGCGCGTCATCGCATCGCTCACTTTCATGTCGAGAGCGGCCTGTCCGTTACGAGCAACCTGGCGAACAATGTCGCGCTCAGACAATACGCCAATGATCGAATCGTCGGAGTCCAGCGCCACGACGGCACCGATACGGCGCTTGTCGAGCACCTTGGCGACATCACCAAGCGTGTCATCTGCGCCAACCGAGATAACTTCCCGGCCTTTATCATTCAGAATCTGGTCAATCGTCATAGCATCCTCCAAGCCTCTACCGGTGAATCCGGTTTCTTTATTGAGGCACTCTATCATATCCGGCGCACCGAATCGATGAGGAAGACTAATCAGACCGCGAGCCCCTCGCGACGCCACATCACGAATCGGCACGCTAGCGCCCCCGCCACATAACCACCGACATGGGCCTGCCAGGCAATAGACGCGCCCATCATCGATGGGCCGACAAGCGCGAGCACTACATTGGCGACCAGAAAGACGAGGCTCGCCCCCAGGAACGTTCGCGATATGAGACGAGGCCGTGCCCCCTGTTGCGCCAGAAGGACTGCAGCGATCAAACCAGACACACCGCCGGACGCGCCGATCGCCGGCGGGCCGGCCGGATAGGTCGCCGCGAGGTGAGCGACAGAGCCGCCGGCGACACTCACAAGGAATAATAGAAGGAAGACATGGCCTGCCCGGTTTCGCTCCGAAGGCCCTGTCCGCTCCAGGTATTCATAGACCGGTTTGCCGACGCCCAGCAGCATGGCGGAGTTCAGCCCGACATGAACCCAGTCACTATGAACAAGGCCCGTGGTCAGCAGTGTGGTGAGCGCTGCAAACGCGTTGGAATAGGGTTCTGCCGCGCCGGGCGGCATGCTCGCCCCCGCCCAGCCCCAGAATCGCTCGGGAAACAGCGCGGTTTCCCACAGAAACGCGTCCTGCATGCCCGATGGCAGAAAAACGCGAATCGCATGGGCTGCCAGCAGCACTAGCGCGATCCCCGTCACCCAGGGTGGAGCATTGATAATGGGCGGGCGTCCGGGATTGCGGGCCATTCAGCCTCCTGCACAGGAATCACTTCGTTCCTTATATAGTCATGCAGGCCCACAATGGCAGGCAATGCCTGCATCGCCCGCTACGGTCGCTTTCGCCTTTCCATGCGCGAATCGCGGCCTAACTTGTCCGCCATGATGATTCGTCTCTTTCTCGCGGCCATGGCCGCCAGCTTCGCCGCCTTCGGGCTCTGGTCCTTGCTGGACCCGATCGGCATGACCTCCAGCCTCGGTGTGGACGTCGGCGGGGCCAACGGCGCCTATGAGATGCGTGGTGTCTACGGCGGGGTTAGCCTCGGCGCAGCGGTCTTGATGGCCGCTGGCGCCATACGACAGTCCCTCTTGCGCCCCGCGCTCTGGTTTCTCGTCACTTATCTGGGCGGCTATGTCTTCGCTCGCGCTGTCGCACTCCTGCTCGGCCCCGCCCCGACACCTGATTTCTATCTCTTCATCGCCTTCGAATCGCTCGGCCTCATCCTCGCACTGGTCTCCCTGCGGGCAAATGCCGGTCGCTGAATGCGAAAAGCCCCGCCGCAAGCGACGGGGCTTTCCATATATATAAGACGCGGGACCTAGAAGGACTTGCGCACCGTGATGCCGTATGTCGGCGGCTGGCTCGGATAACCGTTGATCGAACCGCTCTGCGCCGTCGTCGGGAAGGCAACCGTGACGTAATCGTCATCAAAGATGTTGCGTCCCCACACTGTCACGCCCAGACCGTTCTCTGTCGTAAAGCCAGCTGAGGCATTCCAGGTGCTGATCTTGTGGGTATCGTTGATGAGCGCCTGGTTCGCCGGATCGTCGAAATAATCCGTCTCGCTCTCATACTGCCAGTCAACACGCACAAAAGAGGCCAGCGAGTTCACATCGAAACTGTAAGTCGCCGATGTCGAGGTCGCCACTTCGGGAATGTCGTATGGCTTCTGGCCGGACAGATCGAGCTCGTTCGTTGCCGACAGCGGCAAGGCCGGGTCGATCTTGATGCCCGTGCTGGTGAAGTCGTCATAGACCGGATCCTGGAACGTGCCCGCAAAGGTCAGCAACAGGTTGTCCGTCGCGTTCCAGGAGGCATCAACTTCGAGGCCCTGTGTCGATTGCTTGCCAGCATTGGTCAGGTTGAAGCCGGTACCGGAGAACGTGTTGGACTGGAAGCCTTCGATCTCCTGGTCAAACAGGGCAACGTTCACGGCGAACGTATTGTAGGCGAATTTCGCACCCAGTTCGATGACGGTCGCAAGCTCAGGACCCGCATAGCGCGTACCAACCGAGAGGTTGTTCACTGCCAGACCCGCATCGCGGATAGGCGACGAGCCAGGGCTTGTTACGGGCGAGCCGGGCGTGAAGTCGCTCGCGAACGGACGGCTGTCACGTGACAGGTTCCACGACGTCGCCTTGAAGCCGGTGCCGTAGGACGCATACACGTTCACATTGTCCGTTGCATCATAAGCGAGGCGCAATGTGTAGGTCAGCTTGTCATCCTTGGACTTGCCGTCCTCAACCGCATTCGGAAAGTTGAGGAAAGGCGGCAGGAATTGCAGGGCCTGAAGGGCAAGAAGCGGGTTCTGATCCGGATCCTGCACAGCCGCCTGAATACCCGCAAAGACCGCCGGGTTATTGACAGCGAACGCACCGACTTGCGCCGGATCAGTGGCATCGACACCAAAGTTGCCAAGCGCCTGGGCAAAGCCAAGCGCCACAAGGTCGACGCCGGAGAAGACATCCGTGTCCACGATGTTACCGAAGGCATCCTTCTTGTCCTCGGTATAGTTGAGGCCCACAGTCGCCGTCAGGCGATCCGTGGCATGCCAGTCAACCGTACCGAACATGGACCAGGCCGTATTGTCCTGACCGAACTGCTCTGTCAGGCCCTGACCCGCTTGGCCGAACACCTGGCCGACAGGAAGGCCGAGCGCCGCCTCGATCTGACCGATCGCTCCGCCGGACAGGATATCCGCATAACCGCGGAAATCGTCACCAAAGTAAATCTGGTTGCCGATATCGACCGTCTCATCAAAGTAGAAGCCGCCGACCATCCAGTCGACCGGGCCATCCGTGTCTGACGTCAGCCGGACTTCCTGCGTGAATGTATCAATGTCAGTCTGGTTCGCATTGACGCTGAGAAGGTCTGCCGTTGTGAAATCGGAATCAGCGTTCTGCTCGACGCCCGTCTGGCGGTAAGCCGTGATAGAGGTCAGCGTCATATTGCCGAGGTCGAAGTCGCCCTGCAAAGAGAGGCCGCCATTGTCGATATTGTTCGTGGAGCCGAAATTGTAGCCCACTTTATAGAGGTCGCCCGTGACGACCTGGCCGCCAAGCGCGTTGATGACCGCCCCTGTCGGGCCGTTCACGATATTGACGGCACCGCAGCAGATCTCGTCGATCGTGTCATAGTCACCGATCAGGCGGAACGACATGTCCTCGTTCGGTTCGAATAGCAGCTCGCCACGGATGCCATAACGATTGCGCTCATTGGTGTCGGGGCCGTCGCCGATATCCTCGATATAGCCATCACGTTTGCTGAAGCTGCCGCCAAGTGCGAACGCAAGCGTGTCCGTGATAGGACCCGTTCCATAGACCTTGCCGCGATAGCCATTGAAATTACTGACAGTGCCTTCAACGCTGGCCATGGGCTCAAACGAAGGCTTCTTGGTGACCACAGAGATGACGCCCGCCGAAGCGTTCTTCCCGAACAGGGTCGATTGCGGGCCGCGCAGCACTTCGACGCGCTCGATATTCGGCAGGTCTGAGATCTGCGAGGCCGAACGCGAACGGTACACGCCATCGATGAATACGCCGACCGAAGGTTCGATACCGGCATTGTTGGCGCCGTTGCCGAAGCCACGGATCACGAAGTTTGTGTTCGATGAAGACTGGAGCTGGCCGACGCTGAGCGATGGCACCAGCGACTGCAGGTCGTTGAGATCGGTAATCTGCGCCTTGGCGATCACGCTGTCATCAACAACGGACACGGCAACCGGCACATCCTGAAGCGTCTGCTCACGCTTCGTGGAGGTCACAGTCACGGTCTGCATCGTGCGGGGCGAGTCGTTATCCGTTTCCTGGGCAACGGCCGGCGCCGACAGGCCAGCGAAGGCCGCAAGGCCGACACTCATGCTCAGTGCGGTTTTAAGATAGTTCAAAGGCGGTCGTAATTGCATACGCGAAGGTGTCTGGGACACTCGGTGTTCTCCCTGGTATTTTTATTTTCAAGTCTGAGAGGAGCCGCGAAAGTCGCGGCGGCGATTATTTGACGGTGAGCAAATAAGTATCTGAGCCGCGAATCTGCGCAAGGGTGCATTCTGTCTTTTCCGTCATCTTGGCGTGCGCAGGCGCTCCGTCCGCAACGCAATTCCGGCCTCCCATATCCTCGCCCCTCAGCAGAGCGGACGACTGTTTCGCCTTGGCACGGCAGACCCGCCTCACGCCCCCCTGCTATGACACCGGCCACCCGCTGATGTTGCCTATGAGGGGAATTTCGAGACCAAACCGACCCGAATTTCGCCAAACGCGTACTCCTGAAACTGGAATGCTTATTGCGAATAGCACCGCATGAATGGCCCGGGTCGGGTCAGTGTAAATTACGGAGAATGCCAGTCATGCAAGACCGGTCGCTACACCCAAATACCCGGATCCTGGTCGACGCATGGCGCCGGATGGGCCGGACGCCTTCCACTAATACGGTGGACGACCCTCGCGTCGCCGAACACCCTGAGCTCATGACGCAACTGTTTGTGGTGCAGCACAGCCGCGAGTATGGCTGGCTCTTCCGCACCGCGGGTCAGGGCCTTTCAGGCCTGCTGGGCCGTGACCTGACGAATCATGACTTCCTTCAGCTCTGGAGCGGGCCCGACCGGGAAATGATGACTCACTTCATGGAAGCCGTCCGCTTCGACGGCGCGCCCGGCATCATCCGTGGCCGCGGCGAAACCCTGACGGGCCAGCGCGTGGAAGTCGAAATCACCCTTATGCCGCTCGTCCGCCCCGGCAGTGGCGCTCATACCGACACACCGCGCCTGCTCGGACTCTACCAGACGCTTGGTGGCGAACCCATGCTTAAGGGCCGCCCCATCTGGCGCCACCGCATCTCCATGCTGGTGCCACCGGACACCCGTTCCGAAGGGCCACAATTGCGCCTTGTGACCACCAACGCCTAAACCGTTCAGGCGGGCGCCAGGCTCTCTTCGCGTGCCAGCGCCCGCTTGCCCAGCATCATGTCTGCAGCCTTCTCGGCGATCATGATTGTCGGCGCGTTTGTGTTTCCCCCGATCAGGGTCGGCATCACGGACGCGTCCACCACTCTCAACCCATCTACACCGCGTACACGCAGCTCTGCGTCGACAGGGCTCGACTCGCTCGTCCCCATCGCAACCGTGCCGACGGGGTGATAGATCGTCTCGCCCATCCGGCGGATGAAGCTGTCAATATCATCATCCGTTGAGACACTCGCGCCGGGCATGATCTCATTGCCTCGGAGGGCATTCAGAGCGGATTGCCCGCAAATCTCGCGCACCATTTTTACCGACTCGCGCATGACACGACGGTCTTCTTCAGTAGCCAGATAGTTAGGATCGATGGCCGGGTGCGCAAACGGATCCGCCGAGGCGAGGCAGATCGTGCCCCGGCTTTCCGGACGCAACTGGCATGCGTGCACCGTGAAGCCATCCTTCTGCGGGTCATGATTGCCATGATCCATCATGATCGCATTCACGAGGTGAAGCTGGATGTCCGGCATCGACAGGCCTTCACGTGAATTGATGAAGGCGCCCGCCTGCAGGAAGTTGTCCGCGCCTGCCCCGGTCTGGTTGTAGAGATACTTCAGGCCCACGCCGATTTTCTTGAGGCCTTTCTGTTGGGAATAGGCTGACACAGGCTGGGTCATCTCGTGGATCACGGTGACGTCCAGATGGTCCTGCAAGTTCTGCCCCACGCCCGGCGATTTCACGGTCGCCTTGATGCCGAACCGGTCGAGATGGTCCGGATTGCCAATACCTGACAGCATAAGGATCTGCGGGGACTGCACCGCGCCCGCGCATAGCACGATTTCCTTGTCGGCATGTATTTTCTGGGTCAGCGCGCCCTTGCCCTCGACGACTTCAACACCCGTCGCCTTGCCATTCTCGATGAGTACGCGCGTCACCAGTCCTGTCGAAATCACGGTCAGGTTCGGCCGCACGCCCTCGATCGGGCGCAGGTAGCCGAACGAGGCACTCCAGCGCTCGCCCTTGTGGATTGTCCGCTGGTAGCGGCCAAAGCCCTCCTGCTGGGCGCCATTGAAATCATCCGTAACTTTGTAGCCAGCCTGCTCACCCGCCTGGATGAAAGCGCTATAGATCGGGCTCGACATCGGACTTTCCGAAACGCGCAGCGGGCCGGCGCCGCCATGAAACGCATTGTCGCCGCCCTCATAGGCTTCCGAGCGCTTGAAGTAAGGCAGCACGTCGGCATAGCTCCAGCCCTTCAGGCCCATCTGGCCCCACTGGTCATAGTCGCCCGCATGCCCGCGGATATAGACCATGCCATTGATCGAGGACGAACCGCCCCAGCCCTTGCCGCGTGGCCAGTAAAGCTTGCGGCCATTCATGTGCTTCTGGGCCTCGGTATAGAAGCCCCAATTGTGATCATTCGCCTGCTTGATCAGGCTGCCGACGCCCGCCGGCATTCTCACCATCAACGCATTGTCCTTTTTGCCCGCCTCGATCAGGCAAACCTTGATCGCGGGGTCAGCCGACAGGCGATTTGCCAGGGCGCACCCACCGCTACCGGCGCCGACGATGATGTAATCATAAGTTTCCATGGCTGTCTGGCTCCGCCCTGTATGGGAAATGTAATGTCGCCGGGAACGCGAGTTCCGACCTGTTTCGGCAACACTTTGTGAACGAAACCCACCTAAGTAAAGTGCTCACCGTGGGACATGCTTGGAGAGACACGGCTTTCAGGAGCACGAAATGACCGTTCCCAATGCTAGAATGGTCAGCACAAGCACGCTGATCAATCCCAACAAGGACAGGCGACTCCATAAGCGTATCGCGCTCAGTCTCGTCGGACGACTGCTCGATGAGACCAGCGCCGATCATGATATGCGGACAATCGACATATCCTGCTCCGGCGCAATGATCCGGTCTGCCCACAAGCCTCAGCCCGGCGCGCAAATCGTCTGTTACTTCAATGATCTCGGCCGTGTCGCCGCCACTGTGATCCGTCCGGTGCCCCAGGGCTTTGCCGTGCATTTCAATGCCGCACAGCACAAACGCGACAAACTCGCTGACCGGCTGACATGGCTTTTCAACAAGGACAGGCTCAGCCTGGTCGAAGATCGCGCCGCCGTGCGGGTCGCTACATCGGGGCCCGCCCTGCTCACACTGGGCGACGGCAGCGAAATCCGGTGCCGCGTGCTCGATATCTCGCTGACAGGCGCCAGCTTCGAAGCGGAAGACGAGACGCCACTAATTGGCGACGTGGTTCTCGCCGGCAATGTGCGCGGCGAAGTGGTGCGCGTGGAGCAGAAACGTTTCGCCATCCGCTACAAGCGCACCGACGAGATCTAGTCGATTCGCTTCACATGATCCCGATGCTTCTTCCAGTTCTCGACATAATGCATGGCCGAGATTTTCAGCATCTGCACCTGCGGGCCTGACAGCTCTTTCACCACTTTGCCGGGCGATCCCATCACCAGCGAATTGTCCGGGATTTCCTTGCCTTCGGGGATCAGCGTGTGCGCCCCGATGATGCAATTCTTCCCGATCTTCGCCCGGTTGAGAATCGTCGAGCCAATGCCGATCAACGTCTCGTCGCCAATTTCGCAACCATGCAGCATCACCATATGCCCCACCGTGACGTCGCGACCGATGGTCAGTGGCGCACCAATATCGGTGTGCAGCACGCTACCATCCTGAATGTTCGTGTTCTCGCCAATCGTGATCGGGTCATTGTCGCCGCGTACCGTGGCGCCATACCAGACAGAGGCATTCTCCTTCAGGATCACGTTGCCCATTACTTGGGCATTCTCGGCGACCCAGTAGTTTCCGCTTGCGGGCAGCGTGGGGCGCACCTCTCCTATCTGGTAGATTGCCATGATGATTCGTCCTCTCGTTTCGCTTGCGGAATATCGCTTAAAGGATTTGATAACCCTGTTAGTGTTTAATCATCAACAGATTCGGACGTGGAGACGGTCATCCAGAGACCTTGTCACACCTCGCCGCCGGGAGCGCATGTTCCCGGACTGGCCACACCGCCCTCAGGGCGGCCCAGCCTTTCTTCCCTCGTTTTTCGCCAAGCCGTCCGCAATTCTGCTGACGGCTTTTTTTCTGCCTGGAACCAAGGAGTCCTCCCATGGGTAAACGCAACCCCGCCAAGCGAATGAAGACAGCATCAGAGGTGAAAGCCACTGCCTGGATTCAGGATGCCGGTCGTGGCCAGCCGCCCCTTCTCCACGCCATTGAGGGAGGCCGCAGCTGGCACCCCGACGATGCAGATACCCGTAACCGCCCCGCAAATAACGGTGAGGCCGACCGGACCCAGCGCTACCAGAAAACCGTCAAGCCCCGCTCCGAGAATCAGGCCCAGCTGATGAACGCCATGGACACCCATGCCCTCGTCGCCGCCCTCGGTCCTGCCGGTACGGGGAAAACCTATCTTGCCGTTTGCAAGGCCGTCGAAGCCCTGCAAAAGGGCAAGGTCGCCCGCATCATCCTCTCCCGCCCTGCTGTCGAGGCTGGCGAGCAGATCGGTTTCCTGCCCGGCGCCATGGAAGACAAGCTCGCGCCCTACCTTCGCCCCCTCTACGACGCCCTGTCCGACCGTCTCTCGCCCGGCCAACTCAAGCACATGCTGTCGGAAGGCGTCATCGAGATCGCACCCATCGGCTTCATGCGTGGCCGCACACTGAACAATGCCTTCATCGTCGTCGATGAGGCGCAGAACTGCACCTATACGCAGATCAAGATGCTGCTCACCCGCCTCGGCTGGCACTCCACGATGGTCATCACCGGCGACCCCGCCCAGACCGACCTGCTGCCGGAATTCTCCGGTCTCGCAAATGCCGCCGAACGGCTCGAAAAACTGGCTGGCGCCGCCGTCATCCGCCTGCAGGGACAGGACGTTGTCCGCCACCCCCTCGTCCAGGAAATGCTCGAAGTTCTCTAAGCCCGGTTTACCCCTGCCTAAGCTCGCCCGGGAAACCGGGCGGGCTTTTTCATGGCCCGGCGTCAGGCTTGACCCGCGCGCGCTCTCCGCGTCAGGTGCAGCAAAAGAAACGACCCAAGGGAGTGAAACATGATCCGCCTCGCCGCGCTGGCCTTCGCTTTGGCCCTTCTCCCCTTTGCAACCACCCGCGCCGAGGAGGCCCCGACTATGCACACTTACGAGTCCTTCGACGGCACACAAATCAGCTATCAGGAACTGGGCATCGGCCCGCTCGTCATCCTCCTCCATGGCTTCACCGCCAATGCGAACCTCAACTATTTCCAGCCCGGCATCGCGCAGAAGATCGCCGACGCCGGCTATCACGTCGTCGCGCCGGACCTGCGCGGCCACGGCGCCTCGCCCTACAATGCCCCGCCCGAAGACTGGCCCAGCGACGCCGTCGCCCGCGACCAGATCGCCCTCGTGGCCCACCTCGGCGAAGATCCTTACGCCACCATCGGCTATTCCATGGGTGCCATCAGCGCCCTGCGCTGGCATCTCCTCTCGCGCAATACAGGCCGCATGGCGCTTGGCGGCATTGGCGATTCCGCCGCCGATGAGTTCAACACGGATCGCAACACCGCCTTCCGCGCCGCCATTCTCGACGCCCTCGACGGCAAGGACACGCCCGGCGCCAAAGGCATGATCGCCCGCACCAAGGCCACCGGCGGCGCGCTCGAAGGCTATCTCGGCGCCCTCTCGGCCCGCACCTACACGCCCGCTGACCTGCTTGCCACGTTCAACGTTCCCACGCTGATCCTCACCGGCGACCAGGACCTCGACAATGGCTCCGGCCCGGCACTCGCCGCCCTCATCCCCGGCGCCACCCATCACGCCCTCACCGGCACGCACATCACCGCGGTCGTCGACCCCGAACTCCCCCGCGCGGTTATCGCCTTCCTTGATGAAGGCCGCCCCGCCGACTAGGCCCTCACCGGATTGTTATTCACAAACGCCCGCGCCTTCCTACATGTAAGCCCAACGCCACACCAAAAACCACGGAGCAAGCGACATGAGCGACCCGACCTATACCCCGCCGAAAGTCTGGACCTGGGACAAGGAAAGCGGCGGCCGCTTTGCCGCCATCAACCGCCCCATCGCCGGCCCGACCCATGACAAGGAGCTGCCCGTCGGCAAGCATCCGTTCCAGCTCTACTCGCTCGGCACGCCCAATGGCGTCAAAGTCACGATCATGTTCGAGGAACTGCTCGCCGCGGGCCACACCGGCGCCGAATATGACGCCTGGCTGATCAATATCGGCGAGGGCCAGCAGTTCGGCTCCGGCTTTGTCGACATCAACCCGAACTCCAAGATCCCGGCCCTGATGGACCATTCAACCAATCCACCGACGCGCCTCTTCGAGTCCGGCTCCATGCTGCTCTATCTCGCGGAAAAGTTCGGCGCCTTCCTGCCGACCGACCATCACAAGCGCACCGAAGCCATCTCCTGGCTGATGTGGCAGATGGGCGCGACGCCCTTCCTCGGCGGCGGCTTCGGCCACTTCTACGCCTACGCGCCGAAGAAGTACGAATACCCGATCAACCGCTACGCCATGGAAGTGAAGCGCCAGCTCGACGTGCTGGACCGCCGCCTCGCCGACAATGACTACCTCGCCGGCGACGAATACTCGATTGCCGACATGGCTGTCTGGCCCTGGTATGGCGCCCTCGTCACCGGCGCGGTCTACGATGCCGGCGAATTCCTTCAGGTCGAAGGCTACACCAATGTCATCCGCTGGATGAAACAGGTCGGCGCCCGCCCGGCCGTCAAGCGCGGCCAGATGGTCAACCGCACCTTCGGCAAACCGGAATCCCAGCTGCGCGAGCGCCACGACGCCAGCGACTTCGACACGAAGACGCAAGACAAGCTCGAAGCCCAGAGCTAGAACTTCGGCCCTCTCCCGCCTATGCACGGGAGAGGGCCATTCCACCGAGGCGGCCCCCTGACCCCACCACAGGAGCGGGCCCATGTCCCCCGACCTCATCCTTACCCTGTTTGACCGCGTCGGCGTGTTCGTCTTCGCCATCTCCGGCGGCATCGTCGCCGTGCGCAAGGACATGGACCTGTTCGGCGTCATCGTGCTCGCCTTCCTGCCCGCCATTGGCGGCGGCACGCTGCGCGACCTCATCCTCGACCAGCCCGTCTTCTGGCTATCGGATACGCCGACGCTTCTCCTCGCCATCGCGGGCGGCCTGACGGCGTTCGTGTTTCACCGCTTTCTGGAAAATTTCCGTCCCCTGCGCTGGGCCGATGCCTTCGGCCTGTCGCTATTCGCCGTCACCGGCGCGGCCAAGGCGATGAGCTTGGATCATGGCCTCGTCGTCGTCCTCATCATGGGCGCCCTCACCGCCAGCGCCGGCGGCCTGATGCGCGATGTCGTCGCCAATGAGGAACCGCTGCTCCTGAAGAAAGACATCTACGCCACCGCCGCCCTGCTCGGCGCTGGCGTCTATTTCGCCCTCGCCTCCTATGGCCTCCCCGAAACCACCGCCTTCACCGGCGGCCTCGCCGCAGCCTTCACCCTCCGTGCACTGGCGATCATCTTCAAGCTGTCGCTACCGAAGTCACCGTTTTGAGAGGGCGGATAAGCAAGGATAAGCTAACGCGATTACTCAGGTCCCATAGCTTTTATCTGTTCTTCCATATCGCTGATCCAACCTGTAGACGCTGAGGTGTCACACGCCAAAAAGTCTGACATCACTTTCTTACCACCCTCGATATCGAAAATCGGTGGAAGCTTAAATGTCAGATCTCGTTTTTCTGGATCTGTCGTAAGAAACACCCGATACCCATCCCCCGCCCCTATAGGCAACAGCATGAATTCATCGGGATTTTCATCCATAAAAGCGACAATCATTCTAGACTGTGATTCGCCATCCATCTGCTTCAGATTGAAAGTGTCCACGTCTTCGCCTTGGTAGGCCGCGCCATAGAGTGGAACATGCACAATGCCATCCGCCTCAGGAGCAACCAATACGGCTTTGGCAACAATGGCCGGAGTTCGGCCCGCCATATACATACTATTTATTGACCCTTGAAAGCCGATTACCCCACTGTCCGGTCCTTGCAATGCTGCGCTAATGTGAATTCCGCACGATTCTATCCTTCCGCTTTTGCGCTCAATTACGAACTGGTAGCCGGTAGAAATAATGCTCAGATTCTCGGATGAAGCAGTCCCAGATGCGACGAGCGCCGCAATCCCCAATACCAATCTCCGTTTCATCGTCCTCATCTCCCATTTCGATAAATCTACTGCTATTTGAATTATCAAACTACATTTAGTTTTTCTGGCAGACGGCCCCCGCAAAACAAAAACTTATCCCACCCCTCCGCATGTCCCGTATCATACGGCCCATGCAATTCACGCCCGCCCTCCTGCTAGACCTGCTCGCCTGGAACTGGCCGCGCGCGAAGAAGCTTGCCTGGTGGGCGCGGCAGCTGGTGAAGGACCCGGCGGCGGAAACCGTCGCGCGGCATGTGCATAATGAGGTGCTCCGCATCCTGCGCCCCGCCGAATCCATGGTGCGCCGCATGCTGCTCATCCTCGCGCTGAAACAGCCGATCTCTCCATTGCCCCCGCCCAACACAGTGCCCTCAGACAACCCTGACCGCACAACTGAAACTGCCGTGTCCCCTGCGAAGGCAGGGGCGGCGACTCTCACGCGCACAGCCCAATTCCCCCTCACAGAGCCCCTCACCATCCGCCTGCCCTCAGACGCGGTGCCATTCGTCAAATTCGGCCCCCGCATCTTCGTCTTCGGCTCCGGCATGGAATGGCGCCCGCTGCCCATCGAAGCGCCGCCGACGCCGCTCCCGACAGCCCCGTTGCTTGCGCGCCTCACGCGCCTCGACGCCGTGCTGGCCGGCCCGGATGCCCACGCCGCGCGCCTTGCCCGCCTCATCGCCCGCCTGCGCGGCGCCCATGAGGCCGGCCGCCCCAGCCGGCATTCCCCCATTCGCCCCCGCAGCCTGATGCCAGGCCGCGCCAGCCGCCCGCTGGGCGAGCTGACCAGATCCGCCATCACCTATGTGTGCTGGGGCGCCGACGCCGCCCTCGATGGCGCATGGGATTCCGGCTAGCCCGCGCCAGAATTTATTTTAACAAAAAGTAAACCGTCTCCGCTCGCCTGCGTACACAGGGGTATGCGCACACACGCGCATCGCAAGGAGAGACACTTATGCCCCTCAAAACACACCTTTTTATCGCCACCGCCCTGGCCGCTTCGCTGGCGCTCGCCGCCTGCGAAGACGCCTCCGACAAGGCCGACTATGATGCCGCGCCGGCCGCTGCCGAAACCGAAATGGCCGTCGAGGCTGAAATGCCGGCGGCCGAGCCCATGATGGAAGACGCAGCACCTGAAGCCGGCACCATCGTTGAAGTCGCCGCTGGCACGGACGACTTGTCGACCCTCGTCGCTGCTGTCACGGCTGCCGGTCTTGTCGATACGCTGAACAGCGACGGTCCGTTCACAGTGTTTGCCCCGCCAAACAGCGCTTTCGCCAAACTGCCTGAAGGCACGGTCGAAACGCTGCTCATGCCGGAAAACAAGGAAACGCTCAGTGCCGTGCTGACCTATCACGTCGTCGCGGGCGAAGTGATGGCCGCTGATCTGGTCCAGGCGATCACCGACAATGGCGGCACCTACACGATCACCACCGTGAACGGCGCAGACCTGACGGCTTCCATCGTCGACGGCAACGTCGTCCTGACGGATGCCACCGGCGCAACCGCCACGGTCACCGCCACCGACATTGATGCCTCAAATGGGGTGGTTCACCTCATCGATACTGTCGTCATGCCAGGCTAGCCCCCCTTACACGGCATGACGATCGGCCCCGCATCCCACCAGGTGCGGGGCCACCTTCCTTATGGCCTTGCAGTGACGCGCACCACTGATACTGTCCGGGCCAAATGGAAATATTGAGGAATTACAAGATGCGCGCACTATTTCTGGCCCTGTGCCTGGCTTGTCTGGCCGCCCCCGGATTTGCCGACGAAAAGGCCGACAAGCCTGAAGCCGCCAAGGAAAAGGCCGACATCACCAATCCCGAGCGCTTCGCTTCCGAGCACACGCTGAAGCTGAACGGCACCGCGATCAAGTACAAGACCGTCGCCAGCGAGACCTACCTGCGGGACGAAAAGGGCGAGCCCACGGCCTCCATCTTCTCTGTCTCCTATGTCCGCGATGGCGAAGACCGCACGCGCCCCGTCACCTTCATCTTCAATGGCGGCCCCGGCTCGGCCTCGCTCTGGCTGCACATGGGCGCCTTCGGCCCGAAACAGGTGGTCACGCCCTCCGATGCCTCCGGCGTCGGCGCGCCGCCCTATACGATCCGCGACAACCAGAACTCCCTGCTCGACGTCACCGACATGGTCTTCATCGATCCCGTCGGCACCGGCTATTCCCGCCCCCTCGGCGACAATGACGGCAAGGAATTCTACGGCGTCAACGAAGACGCTGACAGCATCGCCGAATTCATCCGCATCTGGATCACCGAGAATGGCCGCTGGAACAGCCCGAAATTCCTCGCCGGTGAAAGCTACGGCACGACGCGCGCCGCCGCCCTCACCGAAAAGCTGCAAGGCGGCTGGAACGGCATCGGCCTCAATGGCGTGATCCTGATTTCCGCGATCCTCGATTTCCAGACCGGTGAATTCGCCCCCGGCAACGACACCGCCCACCTCGCCTACTTCCCGTCCGAAGCCGCCATCGCCTGGTATCATGGCAAGGCGAACAAGGTGAAATGGAATGGCGACTTCAACGCCTTCGTCCAGGCCGCCCGCACCTATGCCACTGACACGCTGGCCCCGGCCCTCATCCGCGGCAACACGCTCAGCCCTGTTCAGGAAGCGGCCATCGCCGAGGACATGAGCGCCTATCTCGGCGTCTCCGCCGAGTGGATCCAGCAGGCCCACCTGCGGGTTGACCCGACCCGCTTCCGCAAGGAGCTTCTCCGCCATGAAGGCTACACGGTTGGCCGCTTTGACGGACGCTACAAGGGTGTCGACCCGGAAGGCACCAGCGACTCGCCGGAGAACGATCCATCAGGCTACGGAATGGACGTCGCCTATGTCGCCGCGCTCAACGACTACCTGACCCGCGAACTGAAAGTGAACTTCACCCGCCCCTACAAAGTGCTGACAGGCGAGCCCGGCTCCAAGTGGAACTGGAGCATGAATGACTCAGGCTGGCCGGAATATGTCAACGTCACGCCATGGCTCGGCAAGGGCATGCGCGAGAACCCGGAGCTGAAAGTACTGCTGGCCACCGGCTGGTACGATCTCGCCACGCCCTTCTTCGGCGCCGAGATGGCCCTGCAGAAAAACGGCATCGTGCCGGAGCGCGTCCAGTATGATTATTACGATGCCGGGCACATGATGTACCTCGCCGAACAGGACGGCAAGAAACTGTCAGACGACGTACGCGCCTTCATCAAGGCCGGCCAGTAAGCCTTACACCTTGCGCACAATGGCCGTGGTCATCTGCGCGCCTTCAACGACCACCGAGTCGCCGGCATGGATGGGTACCATCCGGTCGGCGGCTTCGGCCCGCCAGACGGAATCGCCGATCCGGATCTGGCCTGTGCCGCCGGAAAAGTCGCCCGTTGCCTGACCGCGCTGACCGACAAGGCTCACCATCCGCTTGTTCAGGGTCGGGTGTTCATCGCCGCGGTTACGCATGCCGGACAGGAGTGTCCGCCCAATGACGATGAGCGCAAGCGCCGCAATTCCGAAGAAGGCCAGCTGGCCCTGCCACACGGCATAGGCCTCCGGCGCGGCCCAGGCAAAGCCGCCCGTCAGCCACGCCGCGATGGACACCATCAGCAGGTCGAAAGTGCCGGTCATCATTTCGATACCGAAGAGAATAAGGCCCAGCGCCAGCCAGTGCCAGACGGTCAGTTCGCCGAGAACCTGTTCCATGATCTGAAGTCTCCTCGCTTGTGTTTAGGGGCCTAGTCCTGTCGCCGCGTCGGCGGCACCGCGCCGCCTTGGGGACGCGGACGATCCTGCGCCTCCTTGGCTGCGCCGGTCAGGCCGCGAATGCCCTCGATCGTTCCGAGGATGCTGGAGAACTCGGCCGGGATAATGACCGTCCGCTGCTGCGGGCTGGTTGCCAGCTTCTCGAACGCGGCGACATAGGCCTGTCCGAGGAAGTAGTTGATTGCGTTGACGTCGCCCTTGGCAATCGCCTCGCTCACCATGGCCGTCGCCTTGGCTTCGGCCTCGGCTTCGCGTTCGCGTGCCTCGGCGTCACGGAAGGCCGCTTCGCGCCGACCTTCGGCTTCAAGGATCTTCGCCTGCTTCTGGCCCTCAGCCTTGAGGATAGCCGACTGCTTGTCGCCCTCGGCCGTCAGGATTTCCGCGCGCTTCAGGCGCTCGGCCTTCATCTGGCGGTTCATCGCTTCGGTAATGTCGGCTGGCGGACTGAGATCGGCAATCTCGATCCGTGTCACCTTCACGCCCCAAGGGTTCGTCGCCGCATCAATCACGTGCAGCAGGCGCGCATTGATATCGTCGCGGTTCGACAGGACCTCGTCGAGATCCATCGACCCGACCACGGTACGGATATTTGTCAGCGCCAGGTTCTGGATCGCGTTGTGAAGATTGTTGACCTCATAGGCCGCATTTACGGCATCGATCACCTGGATGAATACGATGGCATCGCACGACACCATGGCATTATCCTTGGTGATGACTTCCTGCTGGGGTACGTCCAGCACGGTCTCCATCATGTTCATCTTCCGCCCGACGCGATCCACGAAGGGCGTTATGACCGACATGCCGGGGGTCAGCGTCCGTGTGTAACGTCCGAACCGCTCCACCGTCCAGTTATAGCCTTGCGGCACGAACTTGAACGCAGACGTCAGCGCGATGAAACCAACGACCGCGATCAGCGCGAAAACCAAATAAACCGGATCCATGTGTCCCTCTCCATTACCTCTGGTATTTATGTGGGGGAGAGTTTGCCGATAATCAATAATAAAACAACGAAATCGGCGCGCCCAGTCCCCCTGAACGCGCCGACAATAGCTTGATTTGTTTAATGGATATTACGCAGTGGGCCTAAAGCTGGCCGAGAAGGTAATCCGCGCTTGAAACCTTGAATTCCGGTCCCTGCTCGACATTGAGCTCTTCCACGACACCGTCTTTCACGAGCATGGAATAGCGCTGCGAACGCTTGCCCATGCCAAAACCGGAACCATCCAGCTCAAGGCCGACAGCCGAAGCGAAGGCGCCATTGCCATCGGCCAGCATGCGCACGGTCTCGCCTGCATCGGCAGACTTGCCCCATGCGCCCATGACGAACACATCATTGACGGAGGTGCAGACAATCTCGTCGACGCCTTTGCCCTTGAATTCGTCGGCCTTGTCGATGAAGCCCGGCAGGTGGCGCGCAGAGCATGTCGGCGTGAAGGCGCCCGGCACGGCGAAGAGGGCAATTGTTTTGCCGCCGAAAATGTCTGCCGTGGTGCGCGGCTGAGGGCCGTCACTGGTCATTTCCATGAAAGTTGCTTCTGGAAGCTTATCGCCAACCTTGATGCTCATCTGTGTGTCTCCTTGCTGATATGGCCTTGGACATAGGGCCGCTGCGCTGCTGCGGCAAGGCGCAACGCCCTTGCCAAAATGCCAGCCTTGCCCCAGCCTTGGGAAAAGGGAGCCTCATCGCCCATGGACACAGACCTGACCGGCAAGCTTCTGATCGCCCTGCCGGGCATCGGCGACCCGCGCTTTTCGCGGTCGGTCATCCTCCTCTGCGCGCACTCGCCAGACTTTGCGATGGGCATCGTGCTGAACAAGCCAATGGAAGGAATCCGCCTGCCGGAGCTCTTTGAGCAACTCGACGTCTCCACGGAACTTGGCGTACCGGATGCCCCCGTGCTTGATGGCGGACCGGTCAATACCGATCGCGGCTTCGTCATCCACACCGATGATGTCATCAGCGAAGGCGCAACGCTGGAGATTGATGGCGCCTTCTGCATGACCGCCACGCGCGACATGCTGCAGCTGATCGGCTCCAGCGCTGCGCCTCGCAAATCGGTGCTGGCGCTTGGCTATTCAGGCTGGGGCGCCGGGCAGCTGGAAATCGAACTTGCGGCCAATGCCTGGATTGTTGGTGAACCGGATGACGATCTCGTCTTCGGTGAAGGCCACGATCTCAAATGGCGTCACGCCCTTGGCCGGATGGGAATTGATTCAGGCCGCCTCAATGTCGAGGGCGGCAGCGCCTAATCAGCCGACCAGAAAGGCCGCCGCGGCCTCGGCGCTCATCGGCCGGGCAAAGGCAAATCCCTGCACGTGATCAAAGCCAAGCCCGCGCAGCTTCACCGCGTCATCCTTGTTCTCGATGCCTTCAGCCGTGCTCGTCATACCAAGCCGGCTCGCCAGCAGCGTGATTGTTGTCAGGATCGTGTCGATACGCAGCTGGCCCAGGCGGCAGGTCAGGCCATGGTCGATCTTCAAACTGTCGGCGGGCAGGTCCGCCAGCCAGGCAAAGGATGAATGCCCCGTCCCGAAGTCATCCAGCACCAGCCCGGCGCCAACCGCCTTCAACGCCATTGCGGCTGACAGCGCATGCCCGGCATCGCGCAGGGCGGCCTGTTCCGTCAGCTCGATGCGCAGGGCGCGTGGTGGAAGGTTGTAGCCATTCATCAGCGCTTCAACGAGCGCCGGGAACGTACCGCGCGCAAGGTCGCGCGCTGTCAGGTTCACATGCATGAACACGTCATCGCGGCCGGACGTCTCGCGCAGCATGGCCAGCGTTTCTGCCGACCGGATCAGCATGTTGGAGGCCAGCGCCTCGTCCTCATAGCGGCTGGGCGGCGACGTGCCTTCCGTACCGTCCCACCGTGCGAGGGCTTCGAAGCCGGCGATGCGTCCGTCGCGCAATGAAATGATCGGCTGAAAGACAGGCGCGAGATCCGGTCCCGGCTGCAGGTCAGACGGGTCAATCTCCGGGAAATCATCGCCGACCAGCAACAGGCCGCGCGCTTCGGACCGCCTGACAAAGGCGCCGACAAGGTGCACGTCACGCCCGCTCGACAAGCGCAGGGCGCAGCGTACCGGCCCGTCAACCGTTGCAAAGGCCTTCGCCAGTCTCCCTCGGCTAAGGCCTTCCAGCATCTGCTCAAAGGCATCAATCGACCATTCGCCTGTCAGTTCAGACAGCACAGTCGCTTTTGGCGCATCGATAACGAGGCGCTGCGACGGTGCATGCCAATGCCAGTTGCCATGGGGCTGCGTGCTAGGGGGTGTGGCCATCGGATTGAATCTAGCTTTGATTTTGTGGCCTGACGAGCCCGAAAAGGACGTGGTCGCGGCGTTCACCCGCAATCTCGAGATAGGCGCGAGCGTACCCCTCTTCCTCAAACCCTGCCGCCTCGAGGACATTTCGTGACCGATTGTTCTCGGCCAGCGTGCCCGCTTCGATGCGCCAGAGCGCCAGCCGCGCAAAGGCCCAATCGCAGATCAAGCTGACCGTATCACGCATATAGCCATGGCCTTCGAACTCCTGCCCCAGCCAGTAACCAAGGCTGGCGCTCAACGCCGGCCATGGGCGAACATGCGTCAGGGAGACGCCGCCGATCAGCGCATTGTCCGACATCCGCCGGATCAGGAACACATATGCCCGCCCCTCTTTCCAGGCCGCCGTCCAGACTTTCAGGCGCCGCGCCCAATCGGCCTTGGAATGCGCATCGCCAGGCCAAAGCGGTTCCCAGCGTTCGAGATAGGCCCGGCTGGCGGTGCGCAGCGAAGCCCATTCGTCATAATCAGACCTGCGCGGCGGGACGAGTACGACACGGTCACCCGTGATCAACGTATCGCGCAGCGGAAGAGCCATCAGACGCTCGCGCGGGCCTTGGCTTCAATAGCTTTTCGCACGGCAGTTACATCCGCCGGCAACCGGTCAAACACTTCACCGCGTGTCAGCAGCGGGCCGCACTTGTGGGGCAGCGGCGCCTCGAGGCCGGTCGCCTCCAGCACGGTTTCGGGAAACTTGGCAGCGGCAGCCGTAGCCAACACGACAGTTGAAACATCGCTGCGCGGGCTCTGGCGGGCCTGATAGGTGCCGACAGCCGTGTGTGGGCAGATCAGCCAGCCGGTCTCGCCCTCGAAACGTTTCATCTCCGCCATCGTGTCGCGATTGCTGACAGCCGACGCCGTGATGCCGACACAGCCAAGACGGGTCCGGGCACTGTCCGGCAATGTGGCCTCGCCCGACTGTTTGTAAGCGTCATAGACCTGACGGACTGCATTCGCGTCGCGGCCCGTGGCCTCGTACAGCAGCCGCTCGAAATTCGACGGTACGGAAATGTCCATGGCCGGGCTCGGCGTTGCGACAGCCGGAGCGCGCGACATGACGCCCTCATTGAACAGGCGGGCCAGCGCGTCATTCTCGTTGACGGCGCAGTCGATCTCGAAGCCGCCCGTGAGCAGGCCGCAGCGCGCGGCGACATAGCCGGCCAGCGCGTCGCCCATGTTGCCGCTCGGCACGACGAAGCGGATGCGGCCACCAAGAGCGGCCTGCGCGGTCGCATAATAGACGCACTGCGCCGCGATGCGCGCCCAATTGATCGAGTTGACGCCGGAGAGGCCCACATCCTCGGCGAACATCTTGTCGGCGAAGAGCGATTTCACGATCGCCTGGCAGTCATCGAAATCGCCATCAAGCGCGAGGTTGGTGACATTGCTGGCACCGGTCGTCGTCATGAACAGGCGCTGCACCGGCGAGATCCGCTCATGTGGGTGCAGGATGAAGAGGTCGGCATGCTTCGACCCGGCAAAGGCCGCTGCTGCCGCGCCGCCTGTATCACCTGACGTAGCGCAGACGATGGAGAGCCGCTTGCCGCTCTTTGCCAGCATGTAGTCGTAGAGCTGGGCGATGATCTGCATCGCCACGTCCTTGAACGCAAGCGTCGGGCCATGGTGCAGTTCCATCAGCCAGAGGCCGGGACCAGCCTGTGTAAGCGGCGCGACCGAATGGTGCGCAAAGCTGGCATAGGCGCGCTCGCACATGGCCAGCATGTCCGCCTCGGGAATCGCATCGCCCGCGAAGGCCGACAGGATGCGCGCGGCGACATGCGCATAGGGCTCGTCTGCCTTTGGCGGGGTAATCTGCGGAAAGCTTTCCGGCACATAGAGGCCGCCATCGGGCGCGAGGCCCGCGAGGCAAGCGCCAGTAAAATCAACAGGCCCAGCCTGTCCGCGTGTCGAAATGTATTTCACGCATCGCTCCCTTTGCGAAACCGCAGGCGGCCCTTCTGGTAATGGAAGGCGAGATACACGCCGAGCAGCGCCATGGCGAGCCCCCACCACGTAATCGCATAGCCAAAATGGCGCTGCGGGGGCAATTCGCTGTCCGGCCTGGCCCGCGCGAAGGGGTTTTCCCCGGCCATTGAGCGACCGTTCTCGGTCAGTTGGATGGTATCAGGCTCGAAAACGCGGCCGTGTACGCGGGCGGCATCCTCCGCTGGCAGGAGAGCGCCGAGGACAGCCGGGTCCAGCGTGTAGAAGATGCCCGTCTCCGGGCTGTCCGTGCCGGTAAAGGCGTTGCGCCCGCGCGGGCTCTGGTAGAGGCCACGCGCGGCGAATCGCATGCCCGCGCCGCAATCAGGGCCGAGGCAGGGTTGCGGTGGGTCGACTTGGTAGAGGACTTCAATGGGCGTGAAGACGACTTCCTCGCCCGTATCGATTGCGACGACCCGGCGCCAGGCGGCGCTGCCATCGGTGTAGGAATAGACCATGGCCTCGCTGCCGGGCACGACATTGCCGTCAATCGTGGTCCAGGCGATGGGCGCCTTGTCGAGCGCCATCTTTTCGCTGAAGCGCCGATACTGCCAGTTGCCCAGCAAGACGAGGATCACGAGGCTGACCAGCGTGAAAAACGTAAGCACCGGAAGCGGTCGGAAGGACATGGGCTATGGGGCCTTTATGAAAAAGGCCCGCCGGGCGGATCGACGCGCCGGCGGGCCTGGAATGAATTCAGGTTCGCAGGAAGGCGCTTACTTGCCGCCTTCGAAAATCAGGTACGGTGCAACGTACACGAAGGCGAAGAGGAAGAGCCACACGACGTCAACGAAGTGCCAGTACCAGGCAGCGAATTCGAAGCCGAGGTGCTTGGTCGGTGTCATGCCGCCCATCATCAGACGCATCAGGCAGATGGCGAGGAAGATGGTACCGATGACAACGTGTGCGCCGTGGAAGCCAGTCGCCATGAAGAAGGCCGAACCATAGAGCGTGCCGTCATAGGTGAAGCCGGCTTCGCTGTATTCGATGACCTGCAGCGCGGTGAAGGCCATGCCGAGAAGAAGCGTCAGCAGCAGACCGAGCTTGGCGCCCGAACGGTCATTGTGCTGCAGCGCGTGGTGCGCCCAGGTGACCGTGGTGCCCGACAGGAGCAGGACCAGTGTGTTGATCAGCGGCAGGTGGAAGGGATCGAAGGTTTCGACACCAGCAGGCGGCCAGCTTTTGAAACGGGCCAGCGCATCGGCATAGAGCGGGTTGGTTGCGTCCCATGTGTCGCCAACGCGCGCATGTTCGAAGATCGAGAATTCAAAGAAGCCCCAGAACCAGGCCACGAAGAACATGACTTCCGACGCAATGAACAGGATCATGCCGTAACGCAGGCCGATGGACACAACCGGCGTATGGTCGCCCAAGGCGCCCTCTTTGGCGACGTCACGCCACCAGCCGACCATCACCCAGATGACCATGGCAAAGCCGAAACCCATGAGCCAAGGAAAGCCCTTTTCCAGACCGAAAAGGCCCTTCATGAAGGTCACACCGCCAAGGGCCAGAACCACAACGGACAATGAACCGAGCAGTGGCCATGGGGAGGGATTGACGAGATGGTAGTCGTGTTTGACGTCGCCGCTGGACATGGCTTGGGAAACCCCTTGAAATTATCACGTATAGCTTTGCGCTGTTTAGCCCGCTCCGCAGGCGAAACGCAACAGGTTCAGCCGGGCGAGGCCGAATTCGCCGCACCCTGCGCCTGTTGCTTCAGCGGCCCCTTGTACTCGGTACTGTCGAAGAATGTGTAGCTCAGCGTGATTGTCTCAAGCTGGTTGGCCACGTGATCATCGATAATATCGGGCGAAATGAAGTAAACGACCGGCAGTTTCTTCGATTCGTGGGGGGCGATGACACGCTCCTCGAAGCAGAAACACTCCAGTTTGTAAAAATACGGTCCGGCGAAGTGCGGCGTCACATTATAACTCGCGATGACGCGAATCGGCCTGTCCGTAGGGTTCTCGACCTCGAAAAAGGCGAGACCATGCTGGCCGATCTTGACCACCTGGTCCCGCTGCAGCGGGCGGAAGGTCAACGGCGTGTCGGCCACGTTCGCATCGAACCGGACGGTGATTTCCTGATCGAGGATTTCCTTGGGGGCGCGGGTGGCGATTCGCGTGGTGCCGCCAAACCCCGTGACCTGACAGAAGCTCTTGTAAAGCGGCTCTGCCATGAAGGCGAGACCGAGCATTCCGGTGAAAACGCCAGCCGCGATGAGGCCGATGGTGACATTCGACAGTTTCATTCGGGCGATCCTTCAGGCTCAAGGCCCGGAGGTGGCGCGGCCTGGTCCTGCGTCATGCCAGGCGGAAGGGCCGGCTGGTCATCAATCGGCATACGCTCGTCTTCGCGCGCGCTGCCGCCGCTATTGCTGTAGTAGAAGCCAGCGCCTTCGCTGAGATTGGCGTTCGCCAGCCGGATCATTGTGGTGATGGCCACGAGAACAACAAAGCCCAGCAAGGCAAGGCCGAGCCAGAGATTGCGCTTCTTGCGGGCAGCGACCGCCTCCGGCGTCAGGTGCGCGGCCGGTATGAACTCGCCCTCATAGGGTTGTTTGGAATCCGACATCTCAGAAGCCCTTTACGGCAAAATACAATCCGGTCGCGTGCTCAAGGATCAGCGCGGCAAACACGACGAAGAGATAGAGGATGGAGAATAGGAACATGGACCGGGCCAGTTTCTTCTCGGCGCCGGTGCAATCATCGTCGCCTGCCTTGGACAGGAAAACCCGAACCGCATAGCTGAGGAAGACGGCGCCAAGCACACCGGCCGTAACCGCATAGATCCAGCCGCCCAAACCGGTTGCAACAGGCGCAAGCGCGAGCGGCACGAGCAGGATCGTATAGATGAGCATTTGCAGGCGGGTCGCCTTGGCGCCGTGCGTGACCGGCAGCATCGGCACGCCAGCCTTCTCGTATTCGCCATGGGCCAGCAGGCTGAGCGCCCAGAAATGCGGCGGCGTCCAGAAGAAGATGATGGCGAACAATATCCAGGCATCGAGCGGCGTATTGCCTGTTACGGCGGCCCAGCCGATGACCGGAGGAAATGCCCCTGCCCCGCCACCAATGACGATGTTCTGCGGCGTCGAGCGCTTCAGCCACATCGTATAGATGACGCCGTAATAGAAAATGGAAAAGGCGAGCAGCGCCGCCGCCAGCCAGTTGGACGCGAGCCACATCAGCATGACCGAGACGCCGGACATGATGAGGCCCATGGCAATCGCCTCTTCGCGCGGCACGGCGCCGGACGGTATGGGGCGTGTCGCGGTGCGCGTCATGATCGCATCGATATCGGAGTCGAACCACATGTTGATCGCGCCAGCCGCGCCCGATCCAAGCGCTACGGCGAAGAGCGCGATCACCGCCATCAGGGGGTGGATCGGCGTCTGCGTGGCGCTGGAGGCCGCAATCAGGCCAGCCGCCGCCGTGAACACGACGAGCATCATGATGCGCGGCTTCATCAGGTTCACATAGTCGCTCGCGGTGGCGTAGCGCTTTGCAGGTGTGGCGGGTGCGTCTGTCATGGTTTCAGCCTTATGGGGCATTCAAAGGAAACGGCCCATACGCCTTTTCAGCGCAGGGCCGCTTCGTGATTTGGTGCCTGCCGCGGTGCCGAAGCCAAACCGCGGCGAGGACGAATTAGTGGCCGCCCTTGTTCGTAACGTGGGGCAGTTCGTTGAACTGGTGGAAGGGTGGCGGCGAAGGCAGCGTCCATTCCAGCGTCGTGGCGCCCTCACCCCATGGGTTGGCTTCACCCTTGCGGCGGCGGACCACGGCTTCAATGAGGCCGATGAAGAAGACCAGCGTGCCGACGAGCGTGATGGCGTAACCGATGGACGACACGAAGTGCCAGGTGTGGAAGCCGTCTGCATAGTCGATGTAGCGGCGTGGCATGCCTTGCAGCCCGAGGAAGTGCTGAGGGAAGAACAGGACGTTCGAACCGACGAACATCAGCCAGAAGTGCAGGCCGCCAAGGAAGCCATTGTACTTGATGCCGAACATCTTCTCGAACCAGTAATACCAGCCAGCGAACAGGCCGAACACGGCGCCGAGCGACAGCACGTAGTGGAAGTGCGCCACGACGTAATAGGTGTCGTGCAGGGCGTGGTCGATACCGGCATTGGCCAGAACCACACCGGTCACACCGCCAACGGTGAACAGGAAGATGAAGCCGATGGCCCAGAGCATCGGAACCTTGAACTCGATGGAGCCGCCCCACATCGTGGCGATCCACGAGAAGATCTTGATGCCGGTCGGCACCGCGATGACCATGGTGGCCGCGATGAAGTAGGCTTTCAGGTCCACGTTCATGCCGACTGTGTACATGTGGTGAGCCCACACGACGAAGCCGATGACGCCGATCGACACCATGGCATAGGCCATGCCGAGATAACCGAAGATCGGCTTCTTGGAGAAGGTCGAGACGATGTGGCTGACGATGCCGAAGGCCGGCAGGATCATGATGTAGACTTCAGGGTGACCGAAGAACCAGAACAGGTGCTGGAACATCACAGGGTCGCCGCCGCCTGCCGGATTGAAGAACTGCGAGCCGAAGTTACGGTCGGTCAGCAGCATCGTAAGGGCGCCAGCCAGCACAGGCAGCGACAGGAGCAGCAGCACGGCCGTGACGAGAACGCCCCAGGCGAACAGCGGCATCTTGTGCATGGTCATGCCAGGGGCACGCATGTTCAGGATGGTAACGATGAAGTTGATGGCGCCAAGGATGGACGCGATACCCGCCGTGTGGAGCGACAGGATCAGGACGTCCATGGCCGGGCCGGGGTGACCGGTCGTCGACGAGAGCGGCGGATAGAGCACCCAGCCGCCGCCGAAACCATTGCCGGCCGAGTTGCCGGGAACCGTCATCGAGATACAGGCCAGAATAAACGCAGCAACCGTCATCCAGAAAGAGATGTTGTTCATGCGCGGGAAGGCCATGTCCGGCGCGCCGATCATCAGTGGCACGAACCAGTTGCCGAAACCGCCGATCAGGGCGGGCATAACCATGAAGAAGATCATGATCAGGCCGTGATAGGTGATGACCGTGTTGTAGAACTGCTTGGCATGCGTAATGGCCGCATCGCCCTGCACGCCTTGCAGGTGCTCGACGATCCAGAGCATCGGGCCGATGCCCGGCTCAGCCAGTTCCCAGCGGATCAGACCTGACAGTGTGTACCCCACAACGCCCGCACACATCGCGAAGATGAGGTAGAGCGTGCCGATGTCTTTGTGGTTGGTCGACAGGAACCAGCGCTTGAAGAAGCCTGGCTTGTGGTCGTGGGCATCATGGTGATGGTCGAGGGCGATTTCATCCATTGGCATGGCGTATCTACTCTTCTCTCAAAGCTTAGTGGTTGGCAGCGAGCTTGGTGCTCGGCTCAATGGCGGCGATGGTCTGTACCGCTGAATAGGCGCCTTCATAGTCGCCTGCGAGCATCAGCTGAGCCCACTGGTCGAACTGGGCCTGCGGAACAACGCGCACCTCGATCGGCATGTAGGCATGGTCGATGCCACACAGTTCGGAACACTGGCCGTAATACACGCCGGGCTCGTCGACGAGGAACCAGCCCTCGTTGAGGCGACCGGGAACAGCGTCCGTTTTCACGCCGAAGGCAGGCACGGTCCACGAGTGGATCACGTCAGCAGCAGCGGTGTAGTAGCGGATGTAGCGGCCAGCCGGAATGACCATCGGATAGTCGACGGCCAGGTTACGCGGCAGCGAATCATAGTTCGAGCGGCCGGTGGACGATTCGTATTTCTGCTTGTCGTCCGGTGTGCCCTTGTGGACAGCATTGGAAACGAATTCCAGCGCAACGCCATCGGCGTCCACGATGTCGGGATACGAGTAGGTCCAGTTCCACTGGTTGCCCTGGGCCTTGACGTTGACGAAGCCCTTCTCGGCCGCATCGGGGAAGTAGTTCTTCGTGTAACGCTCATATTCTGCAGACTTGCCTTCGGCGAGAAGCTCTGCCGATTCGGTCTTGATCTTGTCAAGGTTTGGCACGACGTCCTGATAGTAAAGGTTCGGGAAGGACAGGCCGGCAATCGCGACAAGGATGAGCGCCGGAACGATGGTCCAGATCACTTCGATCAGCGAGTTGTGGCTGAACTTGCGCGAGACCGGGTTGGCCTTTCGATTGTAGCGCACCATGACCCAGACCAGCAGGGCCGACACGAAGATCGTGATCACCGTGATGATCCACAGAACATAGTCGTTGTGGAAGAAGTGAATGCGTTCTGCAATGCGGGTTGCAGCGGGCTGAAAACCGAGCTCACCGTCGTGGGGAATGGCAGCAAACGCCGGTGCAGCCAGTAATGAAGCGCACAGGGCGGCAAAAAAGTGTCGCACGAAGGAATCCTCGTCTCGTTGGAATTGCTCCGCTGTATCTATATCAGACCGCCCCCGCAACCCAGCAGTTTTCGCGCTCAATATTGTCGCAGGCGCTCGTCGCATTTGGGAAATCGTGCTATTTTGAAGAAAAACAAGAATAGGGAGACGTCAATGGTTAAACTACCCGTACTCGCTTCACTCGCATTCGCGCTGTCAGCGCCGTTCGCTTCAGCCCAGGTCGCCATTCTCGGCAGCGGCGTGTCCAAAGACTGTTACGAAGCCGCAAAATACCAGCGTGTCTCGGCGCGTGAAGGCGAAGAAATCTGCACCAGGGCCCTCGAAGCCGAGCTGATGAACATCACCAACAAGGCCGCAACCTATACGAATCGCGGCGTCCTTCGCATGCGTGCAGGGCGCCTCGAAGCGGCGCTGTCAGACTATGACATTGCCAAGCAGATGCGTCCTGAAGAAGGCGCGACCTACCTCAATGAAGGTGCCGCCCACATCCTGCGCAAGGATTACACTTCGGCCCTGGTCTCGCTCGACAAGGCAATTGAACTGAATTCACACGATCTCTACGCCGCGTTCTACAATCGGGCGATCGCCAAGGAGAATACAGGTGACATTCAGGGCGCCTATTTCGACTTCAAGATGGCTGACGAGCTGAATCCCGAATCGGACCTTGCCCGTAAGCAAATGTCCCGTTTCGAGATTTCGACAAACTGAAGGCCTGACGGCGCATAGGCGATGCTATCGCGCTTTCTAAACCTTTGCATGGAACCAATTCATCAACCTGCCGTTCCCTTTTTCAGAATTCACAATGGAAAAGGAAACACCATGTTGCGCTGGGCTATTATTTTTCTCGTCGTCGCGCTTGTCGCGGCCGTTCTCGGTTTTGGCGGCATTGCCGGCACTGCGGCCGGCATCGCGAAACTGCTCGCACTGATCTTCATTGTCCTGTTCGTTGTCTCGCTGATCTTCGGCGGCCTGCGTAGGGGATGACCTCACAATCGTCCGCCTCGACGGATGAAACAAAGCGAGCGCCCGCTACACATAGCTGGGCGCTCGTTGGTATTTTCTGGATCATGGCCCTGAGCACACTGACCGTGGCTCAGGGCCTTATTGTACCCATCGTGACCGCGATGATGCTGGCGCTGATCTTCAGCCCCGTCCGGCGTGCACTGGGCAGCGTCGGAATCCCTTCCGGCGTCTCGGCAGCGCTTATCCTCCTCGCCCTTCTCGGGTTCGTCGGCACGCTGGGCTATTTCGTCTCCGGCGCCGCGAGTGACAGGCTGGCCGACGCACCGCACATGATCGAAGATGCCGGGGATAAGCTGAAGGAGCTGACCGGAACGGTGCAGCCGGTGATGGATGCCACCGAGCAGATCGAGCACATCGCCACCAAGGAGCCCACCAAGGACACAGTCACCATCCGTGAGCCCGGCTTCATGGCCGGATTCACCGACAAGATGCCCGTCGTTGCAGGCCAGATCATCATTTGCCTGACGCTTGCTTTCTTCCTGATAGCCTCCGGTGACCTGTTCTATGAGAAGCTGGTTCAGGTGATGCCGACGCTCAAGGATAAACGGCGTGCGCTCGCCGTCGCCCGAGCGATCGAGAACCAGCTATCAGTCTACCTGCTCACGATTACGCTGATCAATATGGGGCTCGGCGTTGCCATCGGCCTGGCCATGTGGGCGCTGGGCATGCCGGATCCGCTCCTCTTCGGCCTCGCCGGATTCCTGCTGAACTACATCCCTTATATCGGCGCGATGGCCGGTGTCGGCATCTCGTTCATCGTCGCTCTGGTCACTTTCGATTCGGCTTCAGCAGCCCTCCTGCCAGCCTTCATCTATTGGGGCCTGACATCTTTCGAGGGCCAGTTCGTGACCCCTGTAATGGTGGGCCGCCGCCTGCGGCTCAATGCTGTTGTCGTCTTCGTGTCTTTCGCGCTCTGGGCCTGGCTGTGGTCGTTCATGGGCATGCTGCTGTCGACGCCCATGTTACTGACCATGAAAGTGGTGTCCGATAACGTGCCCGGCATGTCGAGCTTCGGGAAATTCCTCGCCGACCGGGACGATCTTTCACGTTCCGACCGGCGCATCCTGAAATTCATCTTCCGCCGCGACGTCCCCCTCGCCAAACGCAAGGTGACGAAGGACGCGGAAACAGCAGTGAAAGAGACGCCTGTTTCGGCAGACTCGAATGCTGATACTGCGCCGCAGACCGCTTGAGCAGGCTTTGCACTTGCTGCAGCGGGCAATCACACGCATCTAGGATGCATGACCCAGACTGATTTGCCCTTCGATATCGCCCGCGCTGCGGATATCCTGTCTGACGCTGTCTCTGGCGGCGATGACGGTGACCTCTTCATCGAGCGCTCGCGCTCTGAAAGTTTCATGTTCGACGATGGACGCCTGAAATCGGCTGCCTTCGACACTGACCAGGGTTTTGGCCTGCGGGTCGTTGCAGGCGAAGCGCAAGGCAGCGGCTATGGCTCGGAACTCTCGCTCGATGCAATCAAGCGCGGCGCACTGACCGCCTCGCAGGCCAAGCGCGGCTATTCCGGTCGTCTTGCCGATGGCCCGCAGCCTACCAATCGCCGCCTCTATGCCCCCATCGACCCAACCTCGGCGCCTGACTTCTCTGCCAAGACCGGCCTCCTCGCCGAGATCGATGCCTGGACACGGGCGCTGGACCCGCGTGTCGTGCAGGTCTCCGTCTCGCTCGCTGGCAGCCACCGTGAAGTCGATATCATCCGCCCCGATGGCGCCGTCTTCTCCGACGTGCGCCCGCTCGTGCGCCTCAACGTCTCCGTGACGCTGGAAGAGAATGGCCGCCGCGAGTCCGCCAGCGCAGGCGCCGGTGGCCGCGCGGCCTATGACGAGTGGATCCAGCCCGGTCGCTGGCAGGACCTTGTCCGCCGCGCACTCGGCAAGGCCTCGGTGAACCTTCAGTCCATCCCGACGCCTGCCGGCGTGATGGAGGTCGTGCTCGGCCCCGGCTGGCCCGCCGTGCTGTTGCACGAAGCGGTCGGCCACGGCCTTGAGGGCGACTTCAACCGCAAGGGCACAAGCGTCTATGCGGGCCGGATCGGCGAACAGGTGGCCGCCAAGGGCGTCACCGTGATCGACGATGGGAGTATCGAGGCCCGCCGCGGCTCGCTCTCATTCGACGATGAAGGCACGCCCACCCAGCGCACGGTACTGATCGAGGATGGCATCCTGAAAGGCTACATGCAGGACCGCCTCAATGCCCGCCTGATGGGCGTCGCGCCCACCGGTAATGGCCGCCGCGAAAGCTATGAAGCGCAGACAATGCCCCGGATGACGAACACGGTCATGCTGGGCGGCGACAAGGATCCGGCCGAGATCGTCTCGTCCATCAAACGCGGCCTATGGGCCGTGGATTTCGGTGGCGGACAGGTCGACATCACATCCGGCAATTTCGTGTTCCAGTGCACCGAAGCCTATCTCGTCGAGAACGGCAAGGTCGTCGCGCCAGTCAAGAATGCGACATTGATTGGCCACGGGCCGACAGTGTTGCAGCAGGTCTCAATGATCGGGAATGACTTCGCCATGGATGACGGCGTCGGCGTTTGCGGCAAGGCCGGACAGTCTGTTCCTGTGGGTGTCGGCCAGCCAACACTGAAGGTCGGTGCCCTGACTGTAGGCGGCGCCGGATAAAATTCGCGTTAGGATTCATACTGACTCTTGCGGCGCCGCGAGGGTTTTGCCACTTTATCGCCACATTAGGCGCCGGTTCGTTAAGCATCCCGGCCTGCGGCGTGAGGGCATATACGGTAATGAGATTGCGATTCCTTGCATTGGCTTGTGGGGCGATGAGCCTAGGCAGTATGGCCATGGCGGATGTGGAAACACTTTCAGCCGATACCGCCTTTCAGATGTCCCAGAAGGGCGAACTTGTGCTGATCGACGTGCGCACGCCGTCGGAATGGGCGATGACCGGCATGCCGCGCGACAGCGTAGGCGCCACGCTTCAGGATACGGATTTTGTCGCAAGGGCGCGCGGGGCAGTGCTGGGTGATCTCGACCGGCCTGTCGCGGTAATCTGCAAGTCCGGCACACGCTCCACCTCTGCAGCGCAGAGATTGGTCTCCGAAGGCTTTGGCCACGTGTTCAATGTGACCGAAGGCATGGCTGGCCACCTCGGCGCGGGCGATGGCTGGATCAAGCGCGGCCTGCCAACAGACCCGTTCAATCCGCCGGACAGATAGGCATATCGAACTCAAAAAAAGGGCGGCCTTTGCGGGCCGCCCTTTTGTTTTGTCCGGCTGTTAGCCGAGGGTCTTGTCCGGCGCGCCCGGATCTGTGTTCGACCCACCCGTATCCACTGTGCCGACGTCTTCGGAAAGATCGTCTGCTTCGAGCGTCTCGAGATGCATCATCTTCGTCAGGAAAGGCGAGGCTACCGCGAACAGCACGCCGACAATGATGGCGACCCAGCCAACCTTCGTATAGACGCCAAGCACCTGCCCGACACCTTCACCGCCGGAGGCCGTGGCCTGCGCAATCAGGGCCGCAACGGCGTTGCCCGCACCCGAGGCCAGGAACCACGCGCCCATCATAAGACCGACCATCGACGTCACCGACAGGCGCGTCATGGCCGACAGGCCGACCGGGCTCATGCAGAGCTCGCCGGTCGTGTGCAGCAGGTAGATCAGGAAGATGAAGATCACGGGCGTCAGGCCGTCACCGGCCGCACCGAAGACCAGCACAAGGAAGCCGAGACCGAGCTGCATCAGCGCAAGCGCGAACTTCATCGGCGCGCTGGGCTCCCAACCGCGTTTGCTGAGCCAGATCCAGAGCCCCGCAAACACCGGGCCGAGCGTCATGATGTAAAGCGCATTGATCGACTGGAACATTGAGGCCGGCACTTCCCAGCCCAGCAGGTTCCGGTCGACATGCTCGTCCGTGAAGATGTTCAGCGACGAACCCGCCTGCTCGAACAGACCCCAGAAAAGGACGTTCGTGGAGATCAGGACAAGCGCCACAATGATGCGGTTGCGCTGGTGCGGGTTGAGCTTCGCCACCGCGCGCCAGACGATGAACAGGTAGGTCACGATCATGGAGGCCAGGAGCAGCAGGTTGACCGCGCCCTGGCTGCGCACGAGGAACCAGACGATCAGCGTGGTTACGATCGCGCCCGCCCAGATCGTGTGTTCCCGGCTGAGCGGACCGATTATCTTGTCGGCCAGCAGCGCAGGATTGCTCGGCTCCCCTGCCCCCTTGAGCGCGGGCTTGCCCCAGACGAACACGACAAGGCCCAGCAGCATGCCAACGCCCGCTGCGCCAAATCCATAGGCCCAGCCATAGACTTCACCGAGATAGCCGGCGATCAGCGCGCCAAGGAAGGCGCCTGTGTTGATACCGACATAGAAGATGGTGAAGGCGGAATCGCGCCGTGCGTCCGTCTTGGGATAGAGCGAGCCGACAATCGTGGAAATGTTGGCCTTGAGAAAGCCGACGCCCACGATGATCAAAGCAAGGCTCAGGTAAAAGATGTTGAGTACGCCGGGATCGGCTGTCTCACCGGCGGCCACAGGGTCGCCCTCGATGGCCATGCCAAGGTGGCCAAGCACGAGGAAGATCGCCCCGATGGTGACAGCCTTTCGGGCGCCTAGATACCTGTCCGCGAGAAAGCCGCCGATCACCGGTGTGATATAGACGAGCGTCGTATAGGCGCCGTAAAGGCCGTAAGCCGCTTCACGGTCGAACAGGAAATGCTTGGTGAGGTAGAGGACCAGCAGGGCCCGCATGCCGTAATAGGAGAAACGCTCCCACATCTCGGTGAAGAAGAGGACGTAAAGCCCTCTCGGATGGCCCAGAAATGTCTTGTCGTAATCCTGCCCGTCGGCAATCGAAGTGTCTGTCACGCAGCGCTCTCCCGTCAGCTTCCCTGAATTTCGCATATTGAGCCTGCTCTGGCGCATGGCTCAAGGTATTTTCTGCTTTTTTGGGAAGCTGAGAGGGAAAGGCGTGCCCCTAATAGGCCTCTTCTGTGAAAATAGGGCGCACGTCGCGGTTCCAGGGACCGTGATAGCGGGCGAGAAGACGATCAGCGGGCGTGAGGCCCGTCTTGGCAATTTCATCGAGTTCGGTGAGATAGCCGGTCTCATCATCGCCTGACGTGGAGAGGTTGGCCCGGTTGCGCAGGCCCTGCCGCGCGAGTTCCAGCACCTGTTTGGCAAGGTCCTGCATCGTGCCGCCGCCGGGAATAGGCGTGCGCAAGCCAAGCGTGCGAACGCCCTGGCGCATGGATTCGCGCTCGGCATCGGTCCAGTCCTTGACGAGGTCCCAGGCCGCGTCGAGGCACTGGTCGCAATAGAGCAGGCCCGTCCAGAAGGCCGAAAAGGCACATAGCCGGCTCCACGGGCCAGCATCGGACCCGCGCATTTCAAGAAAGCGCTTCAGGCGCACTTCGGGGAAAATCGTCGAAAGATGGTCCTCAAAGTCTCCCATCGCAGGCAGTTCGCCCGGCAGGATGGGCAGTTTGCCCGCCATGAAATCACGGAAGCTGAGGCCGCTGGCGTCGAGATACTTGCCCTGACGGCGCACGAAATACATCGGAACATCGAGCGCATAGTCGACATATTGCTCAAAGCCGAAGCCCTGATCGAACACAAAAGGCAGCATGCCCGTCCGATCGGGGTCAGTGTCGGTCCAGATCTGCGAGCGGTAGGAGAGGAAGCCATTGGGGCGACCGTCAAGGAAGGGCGAATTGGCGAACAGCGCCGTGCCGAGTGGCTGGAGCGCCAGCGACACGCGGAATTTCTTCACCATGTCGGCTTCCGAGCCGAAATCGAGATTGGTCTGCACGGTGCAGGTGCGGAACATCATCTGGCGGCCAAGACGTCCCACTTTGTCCATGTATTCCGTCATGATGCGGTAGCGGCCCTTGGGCATTACCGGCGTCTCGGCAAGGCTCCAGAGCGGGCTCGCGCCTGTGCCAAGGAAGGCAATGCCCAGCGGCTGCGCAATCTGGCGCACTTCGGCGAGGTGGCTGCCGACTTCATTACAGGTCTGGTGGATCGTTTCCAGCGGCGCGCCTGACAGTTCAAATTGACCGCCGGGCTCCAGCGAGACGCTCGCGCCGTCCTTCTTGAGGCCAATCAGGTGCCCCCCCTCGATGATGGACTCCCAGCCGAAAGTGTCGCGCAGGCCTTCCAGCATGGCCCGAATGGAGGCCTTGCCCTCGTAAGGCAGCGGCCTCAGGTCGGCTGTGGTGAAACCGAATTTCTCGTGTTCGGTGCCGATACGCCAGTCCGCACGGGGCTTTGACCCCGCGTCAAGATATTCGACCAGCTCGGTCTTGGATTCTATACGTGCGGAGGACTCGTCGATGTCCGCGGTCGGTGTGGTCATCTCGGCCTCCCATAAATCGGCGATGGAAGTGCACATAGGTATGTTTCATCCCAACGCCAACCGGGTTATTCTATCCTTTGTAGAGAGAGTCTAAGGTGCTGAAGTGACCAAGCTGAAGGCAGATGAGCGCGACGACCTGAAGATGTGGGCCAGAATCCACGTCCGCGGAGGCTATGAAGAAGCCGATGAGATCGAGGAAATCCTCTTCGAACTCACCGAGGACTTCGAGACTCCGATGTCGGAACGCGACCGCCGGATCGAAGTGCGCAATGCCCTGATCACGGCGGTGCAGACACTGGTCGACGAGCAGGATTCCTGGCCAGTGCTGACCGATTATGACCGGCTGGAGCTGGCCATGGACACGCTGGAAGACAATGGCGTCGTCGCACGGGCGAACTTCACCTGCTGCGGAAACTGCGGCGCGGCCGAGATCGGCGCCGAAATCGAGGATTATGAAGCCCTCGGTCATGTGGCCCGCGGGTATGTCTTCTTCCACCAGCAGGACACGGAAAGCGCCGTGGAGGGCCACGGGCTCTATTTCAGTTATGGCGCGGCCCATTCCGAGCATGACGCGGCGCATATCGCGATCGCGCAGGAATTGTTCGACCTTCTGGTTGCTGTCGGGCTCAAGCCGCACTGGGACGGCAAGATCGACCACCGGGTCGGCGTCGTTCTGGACTGGAAGCGCCGCTGGGTGGACGGCGTGCCGACGCCGCTGAAACGCTGGTCTTTTTAACGGGGTTTAACTCCCCCAATCCCCACACATGGCCTGCCAAAGAGCCATGGCAGCCACGGCGGCTGTCTCGGCACGCAATATGCGCGGCCCCAGACTGACAGGATGGGTGCCTTCGCGGGCCCGCAGGAATCCGCGCTCGGCCGGGCTGAAGCCTCCTTCGGGACCGATCAGGATGGCCGCCGCGTGCCCGTTCAGACCTTCCAGCACATCGGCCATCGGCCGGGCACGGCCTGACTGGCCACCCCAAGGGGCATCCGCCTCATCGCCAGCCTCATCACAGAAGATAAGCGCCATTCCGGGCGGCAGGGCCTCCAGCGCGGCATCGAGGCCCAAGGCATCGGCGAGGAGCGGCAAGTCCAGCCGCTCCGTCTGCTCAGAGGCCTCAAGTGCGATTTTCTCGAACCGGTCGAGACGCACGGTCCGTGACTGCGTGCGCTCGGTAATGACGGGCTGAATGAAGCCAGCCCCAAGCTCGGTGGCTTTCTCGACGATGAAGTCGGTCTCGGATTTCTTGACCGGCGCAAAGAGCAGCGTAAGGGCAGCTGCGACTTGGGTCGGCTGCTCGCGAAGCTGCTCGCTGGGGGTCATCTCTGCACGTCGGCCTGCGACAGCGCTGATCTCTGCCCGCCACTCCCCATCGCGACCATTGAAGACGCGGGCCGCGTCGCCAATGCCGAGGCGCATGACGCGCGTCAGGTATTTCGCCTGCTCTTCATCCAGGTCGAAGGGTGTGCCTGCGACAAGGTCACTGTTCACGAATAGGCGAGGCATGGAACTCATGGGCGTCCTATATGCGTATATAGAATTGAAGTTAAGCCGAAGGATCGTCTCATGAGTAAGCCTGTTGTCACATCGATCAACCCAGCAACCGGAGATGTGCTGCAGACCTTTACGCCGCATGGCAGCGCGAATGTCGATGCCGCCATCGAGCGGGCCGACGACCGCTTCCAGACGTGGCGCCTGTCCGGCTTCACCGAACGCTCTCGCCTGATGCACAAGGCCGCCGACATTCTCGACGCCAGAAAAGACGCCTTTGCGCGCACGATGACAATGGAAATGGGCAAGCCCCTGCGCGAAGCCGTGGCCGAGGTCGAGAAATGCGCGCTCGTCTGCCGTGACTATGCCGACCACGCCGAGGCCTACTTGAAGGACGAGACCATCCAGACAGAGGCGAAGCGATCCTATGTTCGCAACCTGCCCATCGGGCCGGTTCTGGCCGTGATGCCGTGGAATTACCCGTTCTGGCAGGTGTTCCGCTTTGCCGCGCCGACGCTGATGGCGGGCAATGTCGGGCTGTTGAAACATGCGTCCAATGTCTGGGGCTCGGCGCTGAACATCGAGAAAGTGTTCCGCGAGGCGGGCTTTCCGGAGGGCTGTTTCCAGACGCTGCTGGTCGGATCGAAAGCGATTGAAGGCGTGATCCGCGATTCTCGCGTAAAAGCCGTGACGCTGACCGGATCCGGTCCGGCCGGGCGGAGCGTGGCGAGCATTGCGGGCGAGGAATTGAAGCCTTCCCTGCTGGAGCTTGGCGGTTCGGACGCCTTCATTGTCATGCCGTCGGCGGATATTGCCAAGGCGGTCGATACGGCGGTGAAATCGCGCAACAAGAATAATGGCCAGTCCTGCATCGCGGCGAAACGCTTTTTCGTTCACGCCGATATTTATGACGCGTTCACGCGGGATTTCGTGAAACAGGTCGAGGCGCTGCGCGTCGGCGACCCCATGCTGGATACGACCGATATCGGGCCGCTGGCAACAAAGGCGATCCGCGACGAACTGGTGAGCCAGGTGGAGGCGACGCTGAAGGGCGGCGCGCAGCTGATCAGCAAGCCGGCGGATGTGGACGACAAGGGCTGGTGGTTTGCCCCGCGCGTTCTTTCCGAGGCGCCGCGCGGTACGCCGGGTTCGGACGAGGAAATGTTTGGCCCGGCAGCGAATCTCTGGCGAGTCGAAAGCCTGCCGGAGGCGATCCTCAAGGCCAATCACAGCGCCTATGGTCTTGGCTCGGCGATCTTCACGCAGGACGAAGCCGAGATCGAGGAAGCCGTGCGCGACCTGCAGGCGGGCTCGACTTTCGTCAACGCGCTGGTCGCCTCGGACCCGCGCCTGCCATTTGGCGGCGTGAAACAGTCCGGCTATGGCCGCGAATTGGCGGCCGATGGCATCAAGGCCTTCGTGAACCGGAAGACGGTTTCGGTGAGCTGAGGCTGCACAAGCGACCGGAAACGCCTTTCAGCGCCCGGCAAAATGGTCTGATTGGGTGGGGGATTCAGCCCGAGCTTTCCCAGCTTTTGAACGCGTCGCGGAGGAGTTCCGGCAGCGCCGTCGCGATGGCGCCCAGCTCCGGCGGCAGGCGGTGGGTGCGCGTCATGGGAAGCGCCATCGGGGCCGCTTCGCCAGCTTTGCGCTGGCGTTCCAGGGTGCGGGCGAGGCGCCGGGCGTGGGCGTCCGGGGCGGCGAGCAATTCTTGCAGCGCTGCGAGGCGAGCGAGGATCGGGGCGGCCTGGACGGGTCCGCAGGACCGCGCAGCAGTCGCAAGCCCGTCCCGGTCCATGTCCGGCCCCAGAACGCGGGGCGACAGGCCGGTGAGG